>Ga0307509_10000459_pt1 | contig 68858 bp, 86 predicted proteins | sample 10_EM_MG_FD_202245 | JGI IMG/M metagenome (GOLD analysis project Ga0307509, IMG submission 202245) | Populus trichocarpa ectomycorrhiza microbial communities from riparian zone in the Pacific Northwest, United States - 10_EM | ecosystem: Host-associated > Plants > Roots > Unclassified | place...
TTGTTTGAATTTTGTTATTTCCTTTGTTAGTTTTTGGAATTAAGGTTTTTTATATGCCATAGCGCGAGCTGCATGCAGGATTTTGTACCTAAATCAATAATCACATGATTCAAAAAAAAAAAAAAAGAAAAGAAAAGAAAAAAGTACAAGAACTCCATCCTCCGTCTCCTCTACACACCCGGCGATTGAAATCTCAACACCACGAGATTATCACCACTTTTCCCAACTCCACCCCCCGTCATGAGTTCGCTCTAGGGGGTGGAGTGCATCTTCCTCTATCTTCTCCTGCCCTTAGGTTTATCCCTTTGGGCTCTCTTCACTCTGGATTGATGGATTTCGTCTTCTTTTGATGATGTTTCCTCTTCCTACCCCGCTTTTGCTCTACCTTGCTTAGAGCATTGGCACGGTCGGCAACACTCTCCTCACCGCCCATGTTACAGACGGCCGGGTACACGGTTTGCAGTAAGAGAAAACCTTTCAACAGGCCACGGTCGATTTCTCTACTCTCTTTATCTTTAAGAGGCTGCCTAGTCAAGACACGAACGCGATTACCGATAGTTTCTACGGCACGGAGTTGGGTCTACCCCTCTTTCTTTTCTTCTCCTCACGGTCGGATCGGCTGGCACCCTACTGCTTCTTCACCTTTTTGGCTGGTACCCACAACTACCTGGCTGGTATCCATAACTACTTCTTCACCTTCGGACTATGACCACGGTCCATCACGGCCTGCCTCTGGGAGGATGGTATTGCACTATCTCCTTCCTCTTTTTCGAGTGTGCGGCCAAAATAGATGGCATCCGAGCCTCCCCAGGACTTCGATTATGCCGAGCCTGGCCCCTCCCACGCTGAGTGTGCGGATTTTTCTAGTGGTCTCCGCTACGTTTGCTTTTTGTTTTTCTTTTGTTCGGATGATCGTGCCATGGGTTTTCCTGACTCTTCCTGCTTGTTCTTTGATTTGATTCCTTTCGTCTATCTTCTTAGCTAGTCAAGGGTTTCTTGTTGGGGGCGAGATGTGCGGTTGGTTCCATACCAGAGGGACTTGGGGGGTTGGTTTTTTCCCAGGGGTAGTTGGGGTTTTTTTCTATGCCATAGCGTAAGCTGCATGTAGGATTTTGTACTCATAAACAATAATCATATGATTCAAAAAAAAAAAAAAAAAATAGTACAAGAACTCCACGCTCCGCGCCCTCTATTTTCCTCTCGCTTAAAATACTTTCCGCCTTCGGCCAACATAAACCTCAGGGTTTGGTCTTTATTTCTTCACGATACATCTATTTTGGCTTTTCACTTGGGCTTCATTTTCAAGTCAAATATATATTTCACCTTTGCTGAGAGGATTTTTATTCTTCAAAGGTTAAACTGGCAGTTTGACTTTACTTTCTCTCTCCCCCTCCTCCCTGTCCTCCGGCCTGGCCTGTTGGCCTTGTCCTGATGTCGTCTACCCCTCCCGCTTCCACTGGTGCAGGCCCAGCCTCGGGTGCTGGCCCTGCTTGCTCTGCCTCCTCTCGCCAGGACCGTAGGGGTGATCCTATCTCTCGCTTGTTGTCATCCCAGTCCCGTCATGCCTCTCTCTCTGGGGAGGGTGACAATGTCGCCAATATCCTTGGGCACGCTTCCAGGCTCGCTCGTCTTGACCCAGCCTCGTTCCCCACAGTCTACAATGCCTCCACTGCTACCTTCCCCGATAGTCAACTTGCTATGGCCCCCCTACTTGCCCAACTCATCGCCATGGTTAATGACCTTGGTGCCTCTGTTACCTTCTTGACTTTACAAGTTGAGACCCTCACCTCCGCCCAGGCAGAGCGCTCAGCCACCCCCTCACCACCAGCCACATCCAACCTGGAGGCATCCCTCAAGGATTTGTCCTCTCGGGTTGCTGCTCTCTCCTCACACCGCACCACACAAGTGGCACCCCCGCTGCCTCAAGCGCCACCTCCTCCTGCCCCTGCTGTCCAAGCTAAGCCTGCTCAGCTGAAAAAGAAACTAGCAACCCGCCTCTCATCTCACACGGTCGCCGCCCCGGATTTTCCCTTCCTTTTCGAAGGCAAATGGTATGGCAACCCAGACAGGTACGCCAAACGCCACCCTGACTCACCTCAAGCTGCTATCCTTTTTGCCTCATGCTATCCCCAGTCGGAGGAAGCCAAGCTTTACTCCGAGCGATACCCAGCCACCTCACTCTTCCACAATGGTCCACCCCCCGGTTTCACAGTCTCTGATCCCCCGCAGCCTCAAGAACAAACCTGGGCACAGGTTACCAGGAAGGGCGGTAAGGGCAAGAAAAACGCTACTGCAGCACCAGTCGCTGCGTCAAGCAAGAGTAGTGTCCCCAGAGGACCCCCACCGCTCCCAGCTGCACAACGTCGTTTCTTTGCCCCCCGCTCCACCCCAACCCTCCCGAACGATTCTTTCGTTATGACTGCTACCCTCCCCGACATCATGGCCGCTGTGCTTAAGGAAGCCAACTGCTCTCTGCCCCTTTCCCTCACTGCTTCAGTTAATCGCAATGGTGCTGTTACTCTCACAGCTAACCCATACACTCCTTCCTCTTCTTGCTCCCCGTTTTTCGATGCCATGAATAAGAAGCTTAATCAGAGTTTCCCTGTTCTGGATAACCCGTTCCAGGTTTTTAGGGAGGCACCTACAAGTGTCGAACTCCTCATCCACAATCTTCCTCTTTCTATTCTTCCAAATGAGCCTACTGACCTCTTCCCTTCTCTCCTTGAATCAATCAGCAATGCTATTGACGTCCCCATTTTTGGGGCAAGATTCTTACAGTCAGACCCAGTGAAAAGGGCCGAGAAGCGCACAACCTCGGTGGTTGTAGTAGTCGACCCAGTTCATGTTTCCCGGTTTGGCGAATCCATCCGACTTTTCTCCCGCGCCCGCACGGTCGCCCCCGCCTACTCTGCCTCCAAGTCCACCCAGTGCAGGAAGTGGTGGCACTTTGGACACTCTGCTCCTTGATGCAAAGAGGAGGCTCAAGCTTGCCCGATCTGCACTCTCCTCCATCACCGTTCTGCCCACAGATGCGCTAACCAAAGCTGTCTGAAAGGAGGCTTTGAGAAGTCTGTCATAGGATGCTGCAATGCCTGCCCCTCTCTCTGCGTCAACTGTGGTGGCCAACACGCCTCCTTCGATGGCACCTGTCCCGTCCGCCGCGAAACCCTCTCTGCTCTCCATCCTTCCAGGGACCAAGATATTCCCAATGCCCCCAATGCGGGCCTCCCTCAAACCACCCCTCAGTGTCCAACTGCTCCCCCAACTGTGCCGGCCACTCCAGCCAGGCACGGTCCTCGTTTCCCTCCTGCTAGCGAATCCACCCAACCTGAAACCGTTAGACTTGGTCGCAGCACATCCGCCCAGCCGAACCTCGCCGCCCCCCTCCCCCGCAGAAACCTCTTTGGTGCTGGCAGCACCCTCTTCCGTGCTAGCACCGGTGCCGACTGGAGCTAGCCCGCTCCGACCGACGACAATATGGAATTTTAAATGTCGTCAACCCCAGCCCCAACACAGAGTCCTTCACCATCCCAATCATTCCATTATCCTGGTTGTTTAGATCTTTCCATTGTTCAGCATAATTGTCTCGGTAGCAGTAATGTTTTTCAAACTCTTTTTAGTTTTTTTACTTCGGTAGAAAGTTCTCCTCATATTGTGGCTCTTCAGGACATTCCGCTTTGAAGGAATTGTCCTCCTGTTTTTCGTAATTATAAATGTTTTTTTCCACCCGCAACTGACAGCTATAGACCCCGAGTGGCAACTTATGTTCACGAGAGGTTACTAACTGTGATTTCTGTTCTTCCATTGTTTTTTGAAAGGGGCGACCTTATGGCAGTGAATCTTCACTCCCCAGAGGGACTTTTTGATACTTCTCATAAATTGTTTCGTTTGTATAACGTTTATTCTATCCCTAATGGCCACATCAGGTCCGCTTCTCCTGTTGATGTATTTCCCCAGCATGATTTTCCTACACTTGTTCTTGGGGATTTTAACATTCATCACTCCGCCTCAGACCCGACTCGTCTACTCTCCGATCACGACCAATTTATAAGCTCCCCTTACTTCAACAGGGCATCAGCTTATTTGTTTTCTCTCCTCAACACACCCGGGATCTACACTAGGTTCCCGTTCACAACTAATCATCGCCCGGCGGTTCTTGACTTGTCCTTTGCCAACTCTGCCCTGATTCCGTACTTCTCCTCCTGGAATCCCTCCCTCCCCCCGACCGGTTCGGATCACACCGCCCTCACAATCATTCTCTCCACTCCGCTCCTCAAGCCCCCACCTAGGGGCCTAAACTGGAAGTACACGGACTGGGACCACATCTCACCTCTGCTCACCCATTTGTGACTCACGGCCCCCCCTGCTCTCCCCACTCCACACACACTTGACCGCTGGTTCCACGACAGCCTTGCCAAGATCACGCACCTCATCACCTCCAACACCCCAACCAAACGCCCATCCTCCTACGTTAAACCGTGGTGGACTCCAGAACTTACACAGCTACGCCGCATACATCAGCATACCTCCCGCCTCATGAGAAAGAACCAGGCCTCGCCCGCCATGGCCCGTGCGGCTCGAAATACGTACTTCAAAGCTATCCAATCTGCCAAAAGAGTCCACTGGTCGCAGTTTCTGGCCAATGTTAACTCGCGGTCAGTTTGAGATGCTAGAAAGATTGCAGCTGGCAGAGCTCCAGACCATTTCCATACGCTCGAGAACGCCTCCTCCCCCACCGAAATTAACAACACCCTTCTACAGCACTTTTTTCCTCCCAGGCCCTCACCTCCCCCTCCCCTCATCCTCCCTGCGTTCAAGGATGTCCCCCTAGTTTTACCATCGGAAGTGTTCTCTGCACTTCGAAAATCTTCTAACACGTCAGCCCCTGGTCCAAGTGGCATTCCTTACTCTATCTGGAAGCTTGTCCACAAGGCCAACGAGCGGATCCTGCCATCTCTTTTCACTCCCCTCCTTACCCACGGATACCACCCCCTAGCCATGAACAAGGCCAATGGCATTGTCCTGGACAAACCAGGCAAACCTGATTACCGTACTCCAGCTTCCTTCCGCATCATTGTCCTACTCGAAACCGTCTCCAAGATACTCGAAAGACTGTCTGCCGTTGGTCTCGCCGCAGCCGCCCGCTCCCTTGGCCTCTTACACCCTAATCAGTGTGGGTCCCTGGCCGGTCTGGGCTGTTTCGATGCTGTTGCTACCCTCACCCATGAAGTACGCCTTCTTCAGGCTGCTTCTTTCAAAGTATCGACTCTTTTCCTGGACGTCAAAGGTGGTTTCGACAATGTCTGTGCAAACAAGATGGCTAGCATCCTCACCAAAGGAGGGGTCTCCGCCTATCTAGTTGCCTGGATTAAATCTTGCCTCTCCAGTCGCCAGTGCCGTCTCATCTTCCAAGGCGCACCGAAGGTCTTTTGCCCGGTCGCTGTTGGCACCCCTCAGGGCTCTCCGATTTCTCCTCTTCTCTTCGTGCTTTATGTAGCCAGCCTCCACCCCACCATTCCTCAAGGTCTGGCGATTTCTTACGTCGATGATCTGACTATTACGGTCAGCTCAGACTCTGTTCGTTCAAACATCCGCGCTCTTCAATACTATTTCGGCATCATCCAAAGACCGGGTGCCGGCCTGGGGGTGGCCTTTTCCCTCCCGAAAACTGAACTCATTCACTGGAGAACCCCAAAGGACCGCTCAGATGTTTCCTTTTCCCCCATAGTGATCAACGACATGCTCTTTCCGCCATCACAAGCTGTAAGGTGACTTGGCTACTGGCTCACGCCGGCGATCCAAACCTCTACCCACTTCCGAAGATGGCTGGCTCTTGCCCAAGCCTCTTTCCTACAATCCGGCAGCTTAGTGCAGCTGGCAAAGGCCTCTCCTCCTAGTGCAACAGAAAACTAGTTTTCGGCGCCATCCTTCCGATCCTCACCTATGGCTGCGACCTCTTTATCCCGGACGCAGGCACACTTAAGAAACTCGACTCTTTCTGGCACGGGGTGCTCCAGTGGACAACTAATTGTTTCTACAATACCACCCGTGGCGCTCTATATCGGGAAGCCTCACTGCCACCCATCTCCTCAATATGCAAGCACCGCCGTCGGTCAGCCGCCCTCCGCTTGGTCTGCACCCCTTCGGAATTCAATCCTGCCACCGCCCGGATACCCGAGTCTGTGCCCACCTGGGACCAGGGTCATTCTGCGGATGATCATCATTTTCTCCTCCAGAGCTCTTCCAAAGCCATCCACCTTACTTCATGGCTCCGTCCGGCAGTTAATTCTGCCAAGCACCTGCCTCTAGACTCCTTGTGCCACGAAGTTTCCGACCTCTTTGCGCAGATCCCTATCCTCCCGCTTGCCTCGACTGATCTCGTATCGCTCCCACTGTCAAGAGTACCCTCCACCACCTACCAAGCCCTCAGAACTCCTCTGATACAGTCACTTCTCACCGACTGGCTGGACACAAGTCCGCCGGTGCCCCTCTCTTATCCATACAGTGCTTGCCTCACTCCTCACGCCTTTACTGGCCTCCCACAGTTTATATGCGGCCGCATTCATCAGATGCGCACGGGTGCCAGCCACCTTGCTGCCATGTCTCCTGGAGGAACAGAAACTCCAGCACCCTCTGCCCGTTCGGTGAGGAAGACGATGAGTCCTTCCAACATGCGATTCTCCTCTGTCCTGCTAAGGCCCAGCCTTGCCTTACCCATCTCTCAGGTGTGGATGACATTGGCCCTGACGCTCCTCTCGGGCACTCGGTCCCCCTCCTTAGGGGGCTGGCTGAGTATCTCTATGCTACCCGCACAGGCTTTCCTCCAGCCATGTTACGTATTCGAGCCAGTACTGCTACTCCTGAGCCGGGGTCGGACTCACATAGTGCTTAACACTTTAAACTCCCTAGCTCGGCCCTGGCCTTCTAGGTATAGCTACTTTTATCTTCCCCTATTGAGTTTCTCTTTAGGGTATTTCTTCTTTGGTTTATGAGTTTCCTTTGTTTCTAGCTGGCTGCGGCAGTGGGCAGGTAGGGCGGGGAGGTTTTATTACTTGTGAATGTTTTCTTTATAGGCTATAAGGAGGATTTTACGTTACTTTTGTTTTGTTAGTCATTGATGGCGATGCGACAGGGTTCTGATGATCCCACTTGGAGTGTTTTTTGCACGTGTTGTTTGAATTTTGTTGTTTCCTTTGTTAGTTTTTAGAATTAAGGTTTTTTATATGCCATAGCGCGAGCTGCATGCAGGATTTTGTACCTAAATCAATAATCACATGATTCCAAAAAATAAAATAAAAATAAAAAAATAAAAATAAAAAAAAGTACAAGAACTCGCATGCAGCGCTAGCTATAGCATAAACAAATCTATACTACTAGCGCCAGGGAAAAAGCCATCATCCCAAGTGCCTCTAGTATGGAACCGACCGCACATCTCGCCCGTAGAATCCTCACCCCTCCTTCACGCGGACACAGAGAAGATTGGAAAACAACAGGAAAGCAGGAAACAACAGGAAAACCCTTGCCATAGACTTCCGGATCGTAACAAAATAAATCTAGCCTAAACGGTAGAAGGAAGGAAGAATCACTAGAAAGGAAACCAAATAGAGGAAGAAAAACAACACTCCAAAGGGGCCGGCCAAAAATAGCACACACACGCTGGTGACCGAAACAATTACTCCGAGCCCAAGGTGTTGACATCGACCAAGGAGGTAGTGCTATACCATGGAAGAGCGTAACCGAGGATGCAACGGTGGTAGCCGCGGGGGCGACAGGAGCCACCTAGTAATAAGGTACCCGCTGAGGGAGCGGTGTGTAGCTGTAACCAAGCAACGGGACGAAAACCGGAGAGGAGGATGGAGGGGTAGACCCAAACGCTAGAAACGACCGACTAGAGCAACCGCGGCCGATCCTTTTCCGACAGCGAGGCGAAAGATGTGGCCGTGACGTTACTCCCCGAAGTGTTTCCCGACCGGGAACACATAATTGAAACGGTGAAGTACTTTGCAAGGGGCTTGGAAGACAGCAGCGCCGACCGTAAGCGAAGCGAGATGGGTTGCCGACCGTGCAAAACCTAAGCGAGGTGCAAAGGTGATGCGGGGAAAAAAGGGGGAGTAACGAACTTCATGAGCGGGGGTCAATGATGAACGAAGGCAAGAACCCCAAGGAGGAGAGGCCAAAAGGCCAGGAGGAGGAGGAGAGGAGGTAGCGTCACTCCCCTAGGCAGAAGCCATCAAGGGGGAGGAGAGGGGTGGTGGTGGATCCCACGATGATTTCCCTGATGTTGAGATTTCAATCGCCGGAGGTGTAGAGGAGATGGTTCGTGGCTAACTACTGTGACCGTTTTTTCTTTTTTTCTTTTTTTCTTTTTTTTTTTCTTTTTTTAAATCTCACTTATTTATTGTTTCTATCGGGGCAAAATGCACAAATGTGCTCATCCCACGGTGTTCGGTACAAGGGTCCTCGGCTGGAACGTAAGCCATGTGGACCAAAACCTCCAACTACAGTCCTTCCCGCAATCCCCTAGCTAAAACCCTCTGACCCTGCCCGACAATGAAAGAATCCTCCACCCGGTACTATGGGTAGAAACTACAAGGAGATGAGACCACGGGCCTGAAAGCCACGAACCAATAACCCCCGCGAAAGCCTAGCCTAAAAGAAAAACATCCTCAACCGACAGTAGACACCACCAAGAAAGGAAAACAAATCCACTCCCCCAAGTCAACCACCTATAAGCTAAACCGTAGTAAAACCCCACCGGGCCCAGCTCCCGAAGGAATAGGGACTCCTGAATATGGGTCACGGGGACACAACAAGGGGAGGTAACTCCCGGGGGCATATAGCCCCGCCAGCCGAGGCTCAGGAAAGCAACCGAGTTCGAGGAAAGTGCCGCCCAGTGAAGGAGGGCTCGTGGCCGTCGGAGGAAGATCCAGTCGGCTATTTCGGGAAACAGGACACGGAGAGAATGTTTAAACATGCGCCCCTAGTCCTAGGACATCAGAAGGGAGCAGAGGTCTGAGGGTGGGCGTAGAGCCGCGAGCAGTAGGGTGCCAGCCGATCCAAACGTCGGGGAGGGGGAGGGCGGAGGGCTAGCCGACACGAGAAGTGCGAGGAAGGCTGACAGAAACGGTGTCACGATGTTTCGAAAAGTCCGACCGTACCAGCAGAGCACAAAGGAGATAGTGCGATACCAGAGAGCAGTGCCACCGGGGACAGCTACTTTACCGATCGACCAAGACTAAAAACCGACCGTTGACGTGTGAGGGGTTGCCGACCGTGGAGGGCTGCCTAAGCGAGCCCGGAGAAGAGGTGGTGAAGGCGAACTCAACCAACCCCTAGGAACAAGCTTGCCAGGCCTGACCATCAGAAGGGAAAGGAAGAGGGAAGGGAGATGGCTTCACCCAGACAGAGGCAATGTGGCGTGTCTGAGGAGAGGGGGGTGGATGGAAGTGACGATGATTTCTCGTGGTGTTGAGATTTCAATCGCCGGAGGTGTAGCGGAGACGGAGGATGTAACTACTCTGACCGTTTTTTTTCTTTTTTTTTTTCTTTTTTTTTCCTTTTTTTTTTAAAATCTCGATTATTAATTGTTTCTATCGGAGCAAACGCACACATGTGCTCATCCCACAGTCCTAGGTACAACGGACTTTCTGCCAAGCGTGGGCCACGTGTAACTACTGTGACCGAGTCTCCTCCTTATATAGACTCTTCACGCTAACAACCCTAACCCTGGTGACTCATAACTCGAGTCACGCAGTCCTATAACTCATAACGAGTTATGCCCCAAATTCATCAAATGTCTTCTATGAGTCACTGGGAAACTTACCTTAAACCAATCACAAAACGTAAAACAAGTCAGGTGCGCAAAGTGCGTCACCTGAGCAAAACTCGTGACTCATAATGTGAGTCACACACGAAAGTCATTACATCATTATGACTCACAATCGTGAGTCATAGAAACATCAACCAATCATAACATAACGATGACATGCAAGTGTGAGTCATGTGAGAACTATGAGTCAACTGACTGCATAGCGTAAAACATAAACATACCTTATGACTAATAACTATTAGTCATGTGAAATATGCCTTGCTTAGTCACGATTTGTGACAGTAGCCTACATGGTTGAGGCTGGAGGGTAGTATTTCTCTCTAAATTACTCTCCAATAGCCAGAGAATAGAATTTGCAAGGCTTGACCAACTGCCTTGAAAGTTTGTATACTATCTTGAATTACATAATTGAAGTGTATCACAAAGTATTGGAATATTATGTAAACTTAAGGAGCAGATATTATCTCATCTGGTTTATAAGATACATATTTAGCTATACTCCTCTTTAGAGTCCTAGTACCATCCACAATAACTACAAACAAATACCAAAGCAGTTTATACATCAAATACAAGACCTATAAGATTATATTATTTGCTTAAACTATGATTTTTGTGGTTGGTTTCAATTTTCTTTACTCCTATTGTAAGCAATATGATATTTGAACCAGTTTGGAATAAAGTGAGTATACAAGATGCATTTTTTATTATTATTAAATATACACTCCAGATTCTGATTCTCCATATTTAAAAGTACTTTCTAACCAATTTTCAATATGGTCTCAGGACTAGTTGTGTAGATAATAAAATATACATTTGGTGTTCCAGTGGTTGCCATGGTGAGCGGGATCTGGGTACTGAGCGGGAACCCCGTAAATTACGTTACTCACCTGATTCTCCATTTCACTACCAGGTTCACATTTCATACTTATTACCTCTCAGTTGTTTGCACAGTCATCCTTCTCTCTCCCCTTAGGCAAGACCACAATGTAATCTTTGGCCTCACCCAGTACATCCACCAACTGCTCTAGTATTCCCTTCCAATATGTCTGCCCTCATCCGGCACTCCATCCCTGCCCTCCCAGATTCCATACCAAATAACCTTTGCTGCTCTCTGTTCTGTGCTTGTACTTGTGTTAGGTTTCCTTTAGATTTCCTGTTAATTCTTTGGTTAATTTCTTTGGTTGCAAGAGCTTAATTTTCCTTTTCAAGCTAGATTAGTTATTATAAGTAGTGCCGTTGCTCATGTTACAAAAAGAGATAGTATTACTATTATTTCTTTTGTTTATTTGTTTGCAATTACTGTCTCATTTCTGCTATTGCTAGCACTACATGCAAGTTCCTGTATATAAGCAATTATATCAGTTAAACAAAATACACAAAATCCTATCATTTTTCATCTGATTTCCAATTGTGTTGCCCTACTTTAGTTCCAATATCTCACCAGTCGCGAGAGGAAATCTCTATGAGCCCCTATGTACCCTCAGTTTACTCTGGAGCCTTTCGTTGCCCCCTAACCTATCAATCTCGAACGACTCCCGAGATAGCTCCCAAGTAATATGATAACTCACATCAGGCCCCTGTTGCGTTATGATACCCTTTTGATAGTGGGGTACCGTACCCCCTCACAGTGCTGTCCCAAAAGTCACTGTTTAGCCCTGTTGACCTTCAATGTTGTCTTCAATATTTGTGTCTCCACCAGCCATTCATAGGCATGGAGCAAATCATCCCTATAACCTTTAATCATATGGAGTGCCCCCTTTTTCCCATTGACATCCCAGGCTTCCCACCAAATCTCAACTCAGATGCACCTTCTGAACGACATCACCATCACCCTATGTTACTCGTGGAACTTGCCCCACCCTCAAAATCTGATATCCCATACCCCTGACTGACCCTGCTCTCATAGCCTAAGCACCGCCCCGCATTGGATGATACCCCTGTGGGGGTACCTGAATCTCGCGACCCCTCGCCCAGCCACCCAAGTTTCAGCCTGGAGAACTCACCGAATTCCTCAAGCCACCCACGCTAGAACCACCTGGCTCAAGTCCAGCCTTTCTAAGAGATATAGCAACCCAAGACCCATCCTCCTTTCATACCTGATCACTCGCCTATTTTTCCCCAGATTTACTAGCAACCACCCCATCATACCTTTACCCAAATGCCTCCCAGCGAACTACCATCCACCGAAATGCAATTGAAGCTTTTCTTCTTCTTTAAACCACTTTACATCATGGCTCTTCGTTGGCTCTCCGGGAACCCTCTTTCCCGAAGCAAGGTCATGTAGCACCCTTCTCACATATGATCTCCAAACCGGCTATGCATGAGTACATATTCTTTCTTAGTCTCATAGTATATCGGGGTCTAGTCCGTCCTTCCGATATTATTATTTTTTTTTGGAAAACTGCCTGAAAAACAAAATACAAGCACTGCGGAAACTCAATTTCTCAGCTCTTATCTGCTAAATTTGCTTTCTCTTGTGAGCGAGTTTTGATGAGAATCATACTCATAAACGGCCAGCCTTGTATTGGGTAGGCGAATAGATGAATAAAGAAGAACCCAAAACCACAGCCAACGGTTTTGCTCAGCTTTGATCGCAATTGAAAACGGTCCTCCAGCACCCTCGCTCAATTCTCACCAGCGGTTGAGGGGTCAAATCATGTCCCTTGGCCAACCTGGGAACTCAGAAAACGTTAAAATTTAAAAAAATAATTCTACCTCCATGGTCCACCCGACCCTGTATAAGACACTCCCGCCAATCTGAGTTGCGGGGAATCCCCCTATTAAGGGGAATCCCAGGTAAGGCCGGAGCGATCATCGATCACCCGAAATTAGACCCTTATTCCCTATCTTTCGAAAATCTTCTTCCTCTTCGTTAACTCCAGTCCTTTTTCCCACCACATTTTCCCTGGTTATTACACATTTGTGTTTCATCCCCGATCAATCACTCCTTGACATCCACTGCTAGCTGCCCAATTAATCATTCATACACAAGAAAGCACCGGGGCCCCAGGTGTCTGATCCGCGAGTGGGGGCTGTTCAAGTCTTTAAGGGTGATTCCCAACTCTTTTCTTGTACCAATATTCTCGTAACCTCTCACAGGCTCTGGAAAGTTATTGACAAGGCCAATCGTTCTAAGAGTTCGTTCCCGCAGCGGATAATCATGTGCCTATGTTAAGCACCCTATACATGCAGTAGACAAAAGGAAAATCTAAAGATGTTGGACTAGGTGATGTGGAATTGACTCACCAAGTCTTAATCATCATTGATCAGTATTATCAGAGATGCGAGGATTCATATGACTCTACTAGGTTCGGTTCCATGACAAAAATTGGCTTATTTCAAGGAGGGTTTGTCAGCTGAAGAAATCACAGTGATAGGAGCCACTCCAGCGTCCTGGGGAAAAAACGTAGCTCCACACTTTTACCCTCCCCAATAGCATCTATCAGTATATCAGGCGAAATCATGGTTACTATTCGTGTCCAGTCTAGACCACCAGTCACCATCAAGGCACCTTACCCAGATTAGAATATTGTTCAATGAACTGAGTTTCTACCAAAATATCAATCCATAGCCATTGATTCCCTTTGAGAGTCACCAATCTCCTTTCAAGGTTGTGATACGCCGGTATGGAATAGGTGTGCTTACATTAGCTCAGCTTAGGCCTATCAAGTAAATTTCCTGCCCGAAAGGCTCTTACCTTACATGTCGAACATACCCCTAGATCAACCCAGAAAACTTGACAGCTTCTATGCTCTCAGGATATAAAAATTACCCACCTGTAGTTTGTGAAAGCATATATAAGATATTCGCTAATCACGATCACAGACTAGAGGAAAATCCCCGCCTTGCTCAGGACTAAAGCTAGTGAACTCCCCGGGGCCGTCCCCACGATAGGTGATCCCGAATCGTAAGCTGACCGCAGCTGTTAAGCTAACTTGATTGAAAACTGAATGATATCGTTGGAATGTAACACCAACACCCATATGCCGGTCGTCCCATATTGAAAAAAATTCCATACGTTAATCATATCTATTGAGCAGACAAAACCACCGAGTCAAACTGAAAAGACACTATCATGAACCCAGCGTGATAGAATAGAAAACAGTTCGACTAAAGGAATCTCAAAACCCGGGTCCGCCTCAGAGAAGGGGAGAAAGATCAAACAGTAAGGTTTCAAAACACAAATAAAAAAGAAATCAAAGGAAACATCATGAAAGCACCCTCCTTCCACATCATTCTAAAACATCCTAACTTTTTTCTTCCTTCCTTCATTTTCCAAAAAATACCAACCCCGTCCCAGACCCTAAGTTCACTCCAACCTAAGTTTAAAAGGGTCAACCCCAGCCCGCAGATTCTCATAATTCCTGATCACATATCCCCCGCCCGATCTCCTTACTTTTTCCCTTACCCAAGCAGACCATCTGTTTCTCGGGCCCTCCCTTCCCCTCCCCCTCCATCCCCCTCCCTCTTACCTCCCCGCGCTAGCCCAAGTGAAGCTCTTTCAGAACCCCCCCAAATTCTTGCACTGCTCGCACACGCATAGAGCGCATGAGGAACACTTCCAAACAAAGAAGTCCCCGACTTTTTTGCAGACGTCGCAGAGGATGCCACCTCCTTGGGCTTTTGTAAAAGTAAGGTGTGCACAGCCAGACATGGTGTATGACTTAGTTGAGGAGAATAAAAGGCGTCCTAGTGAAGAAGCTTAGAGGGGGAGGATGCCGGAAGGTTTGTGAACGAATCGATTATCTTTTAGGAGTATTTGTAGTGGTTGTAGCTGTAGAGGTGGTACGAGATTGAGCTTGAAGATACTCAGGAACTCTACTATTTCGTAAATGCGAAGTGGTCCTCCCGAATATGTATTTGATATCAAGTAGCTTCGTATATTGAGTTCCAAAGCTGTAAATGCTGGTGAATGTTCCAATTGACTCTGGAGCTCGGGTTCTGCTGTTGAATTCTCTGGAAGATGCCCTCTCTTTATAGACTCTCCCACCCTGTTCTACCTCGATACATGCCACCAGTTTAGTCCCTAGACCTTATGCTTGACTCTTAGTAATTTATGATCAATATTGCCTTCACCTCGTCTTATTACCAAAACATGATGGCAAAGATGGTGGGGACCCGTTATGGATTACGCCAAAGAATTTTCAAACATCTGATCCTTGTGTTCGGGCTCTTGATGCTGGAGACTTGTGTCACAGCATATCACCCGTATCATAGGTCGGAAAAGGAAAAACATATCAACCTTAAAACTATCCCGATGCAAGGGCATCTCCTAAGTGCCCCCCTTCCACCAGCAGGGCAACTACAACCCCCCAAATCTACACCCCCAACTATTAATCACCATCTCTCTTCAACATTCCAATTTTCCACAAAAACATAAGCCACCTTGGATCATTCCTAAGGTATGATATATATCCGCTTGTTCCTTCCCTATTGGAACATTCTCCCTCGGCATCCTAAAATCTGGTCCCAACGCACTGTGATCATACTAGTACGGTGCAGGCACTACTAATGGCCGAGCGGGTAAACGCCTCACCGCGAATTTTTCGACATGCCGTTACCTTAGTCGAGAGGCCCTAACGGTTAAAGACTGTTTTAAACTTCGATTTCTTAGGTCAAAATCCTTTGTGTGGGTGTTTACACACCACCCTTCAAACTTTCCAGAACTACTATACCTCCGTAGAGCATTTCACCCCAGCCCTTCATATTTTAACCAACGATGATGTCGGCAGCCGCGCCCACGATCTCGTCTTAGCCGTCGAGTTAAACGGAGTTCGAGCCAATAAATTCGTATACAGGATCAAACACGACATGTCCTAGTATTCTGTTTGGGCCACACTTGCTGTACAGCAAGGTAAAATCTTCCCCGTGTACTCTAAAACCCACTCCGCAATGTGTTCATGGAAGGTGGCACAGTACCAGTAGAGTGTACACGTAGTCCACCATCTCCGAGACACAAGAGCACCGCCTTACCAGGGACTGAACGACGCCAACCCCGAATACCGCGCCCCAGTACCGTGTATCCATGCCCGGCGGCTCGGGAGGAGCCGTGGCGTTGGCGAGTCGAAACTGTCTACCACCATCTGATGGGCTGCCCCCCAACCTTCCCACCCACCATCAAAGATCGGTCGGGGCAGTAATCAGACCACAACCACCACAGACAGCCAGGCCAGTCAATTCTCCTCTACCCCGTACGGGAACCTCCAACTAAAATACCGCTCAGGATAGGAAATATTCTGACTTAGGTCTTGACGAAAAACCCAAGGGTGAAAATTTCTTGAAGTCCCACCATGGGCACCAATTCTCGAACGGAACCATTCATGTACTAGTGCAGCACCCTAAGGATCCCTCTTTTTTTTTTCTTAGTATGCCTTATCCAAGCAAGAATACTCGAGTAATACAACCCCAACATCTATCGCACGAAGAAACCAGGTTCATCTCCTGAGAACCCCACATCAAAAACAATAGCCCAACTATTTACCGGTAAAGCGCACCACCCAATACGGTACCGTTAGAGATAACGAGAGATCTACTTGTTGTACTGTCTATGTCATTTGCGCAACAATATATTACAGTGGCATCTCATTATAAGGAACGCCAAAAGTCCAGGATTTTCCGTTCGCTATAGCGAACAGCTCTTGAAGAAACCTCTTGTAAGGAGGACTGTTTGTATGGGGGCTTGTAAATCCCCAGAGGGTTCATTTGTAATAGAAAGGTTTCCCGATGATATAAAGATTTCCATTACGAGGAGGTGCGACTGCAGGTTTTTCTATTGATCTAGGGCCAATCATCAGCCCAGAATAACAAATAACAAATAACAACCCTAGGAAAAACCGTTTTTTTCCCGTCCGACCTAAACCCAGAAGCCGCGAATCCGCGAATCCGCGACAGCGCCTTATCGGAAAAGGTGTCAATCTGCGAGTCTGTCGACCGGTTGGTCGGTTGGCCAGTCGGTCGATCGGTTTCCGATGCCAATTTGGTGAATAGGGATATTCCCAGTCAAAATCATAGCTACGGGGTTTCTGTCTCACTATCACATTACCCCTACCCTATATACAAAAAATAAAATAAAAAGCAGAACTTCTTATTTCCCCGACTAATGTTTTAGCATCAATGGTATTATGTGGCGCGAACAGACCCCATTTTTCGTTTTTTTCACTTTTAATTTCGTCCCATGTCTTAAGTTTCGCTTTCTCCGGGCACAAGTTCGATATTCCTGAAACTATGGGAAATGGCCCCCGGGGTTCGGAGTCCAACTCCTCAATCCAAGCTAACGAAAGCGCACCCATCTCGCGAGACACACGCGCAAGAAGCAATACCAACATTATGAGACTACTTCATGTACAGCTCGTAGTTACTAGTCGTATCTACCTTATATCTCGGAGGGAAACCTTGACCTTGTTTCTTGACTGTTTCCCCTCGTGCATACTGACTGCTACCGGTATTGCAAATGCTAGAGGTGGTGTTCCCCCCCGGAATAACCACCTCGGCCCTCTTGCAGACAAGACAACAATTAATAAAGCTTCCTCGCCATTTACCAAATCCCCCTGACAAGCTGTACCCTGCTCCGCACCAATAATTAACCGTCTGCCCCGCAAATTCCCCACTAGCACCGTACTCGTTCAAAACCCCTCGAATACCGAAACCGCACACCAGACCCCCAAAACTGGCATTCAACACCCGCCCGGCAAGCCCCTCATCCGACTACCACGCCCATCCTGCTCTCCCCAGAGAGAGAAAAACAAAGTGACGCAAAGAAAATAAAACAAACCCCCAACCAAAGGGGTAAGAGAAATACTGCATTAACTCGAAAAATTGAGTATCTCCGGACAGGGCTCTAATCTCCACACCATGAAGATAGGCCCCTATTCAGTCCTAGTAGTGAAGAGAAGAGGGATAGGAAGATTGTGTTCACTTTTCTTGGTTCACGAGGATTGACACAATCCTCCCATTCCTTTTTTGTTCACTACCGGTACAGTCTTGGTTAAGGATGAGAAGTCTTGATGGGGAGATTAGAACCCTGCCCGGACATATAATACTCAATTTTTCGAGTTAATGCGGTAATCATCTCCAGCGTATGTTAACCCCCCACCTCCAGACCTCTCTCTATCAGCTATTAGAACCTCCGAGTGACAACCTATGATGCTCAGACAACTGAGCAATTCCCCCCCCCTCTCCTGCCCACCAGCAAATACTCCCCATTGATTCCCTCCTTCTCCAGAACCCAACCGCCCAGGCGCCCTACGTGCTATGGCAGTGGGCGACGCGCACTTTACCCCTCAGATCCACAACCTGCCCTGAAAGAGGCTCGCGTCCTCTCGGGTGTGACCTACGGGAGAGACGGATATACATACACTAGCCGAGGGAGGGGAGATTATACTTTTCGCAGAGTATGATACGATAACCTAGAAATAGTGTCGGCTATCTCATATATGCACTTGTGGTAGAGTGTATTTAGATAAAATTTCTATTTGAAGAGACATTTCTCCATATCGGGGCATATTTCTGCCATCGTCTGCTTTCCCTTCATAGTCTACGGAACCCATGCACAAGTACGAGCACAAGGATAGCAACCGATCAGCCAGCACAGACACGAGTATGTTTTGGCTGACTAACCTTAGCTAACTTTTCCATCATTTCTCTTAGGGCCTTAAAATGGGTAAGATGTATGGGCACCAAAAATCAGGGATTAGGAAAATATAGGCCAATCATCCGTGCGTATCTAAGTGTCCACACCAAGTTGGCACCCGCATTTTCTGGCACTACTTACAAGTACCCGTCACTTATTTACCCCTGTGCGGGCTATCGAAAAAAACAAAGATGAAGAGAAATGGCAGGCGGGTCCGTCTCCCCCACAAATCCAAAGTTTTGAGCTAACCCAATACTCTATGAAGGAATATGCCTGGACTACTCCCCATGCACTAAATACCGGTACCCACCTACCAGCCCTCCATCTCTCGAGACTGGATTCTGCAGGGAGTACTACCTATACTCGAGTAATGGCTTCGACGACGCTATCGATACTAGACGTAGTCAAACATCCTATTGATGGAATGTGGGACCGTAACGAATCACAAATGATCCAAAACACCCCCGTTTCTCGGTCCATCTACTGTACTCGTAGCAGGCAAGAAGTGCCCGGTAACAGGGATTCACAAAATACTGTACATGGCAAAGAAGCCGTTGCTATCCGAGGGCCAGCAGAAATCCATGACCCCTGATACCAGATGTATCCTGCTTGCTACGAGTACCTACCTCACCTAAGACTGCATTCAGGTAATCAAGTACTGTTGCCTCCGGTGTGACTTGTCCATTCTTCCATGGTTCACTTTGATTTGAAACATCCGGTGAGTTGATGGGCGAGTGAATAAGGATGATTTGTCCACATGACTAGGTGGACAGATATGGATCGTGTACAGTAAGGCTAACCAAGCACCGCCATGCGTAACCCTTGAACCTTGCTGGCCGTTTGTCAACAGTCGTACTCGTACTGTGCAGGTAACAGGCAAGAAGCATGTCAACGGGTGAATTTTTACGGGTTCTCAGATACGCACGGACTTTTTGCCACCTATTTTGCGAATCCCTGCTATCAGATACTTGCCTTCCACGAGCACTCGAGTAACTTTACTGTATCTCGTAGCAACACAGCAAAAAAACACCAAAACGCTGAAAGAAAATGCCCATTCTGATCCTATATCTCCCACCTCAGCCCTTAATGAGATATTCTATGGATATAACTACAAGTAGTTGGTAACCTAAAGATTCAAAGCCTAGGCTTCATTTCGTCAATTGAGCTAGGGCTCGTCCAGGGGAGGTGATTCTGTGTAAGGGAGCTCTCTAAGATACATAGACACGCAGAGAAAAACCGACTTGGTGGGAACACTACTCAATCCGGGGGCCCGCACACAACCCCAATCCACACAAAAGCACCCATGATTCCAATATGCTACTTGCGGTAAAAGAGCACGCTAATTTTCAGAATTTTGTGACAGATGAATGGTAGATCGTTGTACTCCGGAGTGACAAAACGGTATTTTTGGTGTAACCTGAACCGTGATATGAGTTGTGTTACTGCACTGTGCGAGTGGAGGTAGGTGATGGATGGTCATAGAGAGACCATGGGTATAGTGCAATGTAATTGTTTCATAATTTATTAGAGTACAGTACAAATAATGTCCGATAAAACTCGGCACGAGTGCCGAAGGGTGAACAGGTAGGCAACGACATTTTGAAAAAGCACACTGGGCACGAGAGAAATCCCAACTAAGCAACAGACCCACCAAGCCATACAACCAGCCGTTCCCATAAGCCCCCAAATACCGCAAAGAAATACAGAAATAGCGACAAAAATCGTGCAAAAAGAAAGCAAAAGCCAGGAAGAAAAAATATCTTGAAACAGCTTAACCCGCGGACCTAACAGTGATGCTGCCCGCCATCATTATCGCTATTCTCACCATCGCTCTCAACCTTCTTGATACTCTTCTTTCCCCCCTTCCCCGGTTTAGCAACAGCTTTAGCAGCCTTCTTTTGCGCCGCAATCCCAGCGGTCCTCCTCTCACCGGTGCCCATATCTGCCAATTCCTTCGCCTTCGCCAGGAATTCCGGGTCATCACCTTTTACTCCAATGAGGGATTCCAGAAGTTTGATTTCCTCTGCCCATGTATTTTCCTCTTCCATGGGTGTCTCAAGGATTAGCGGGAGGCCCTCGAGGCGCTCGTCGTTCATGATTAGGCGGAAGGGCTCGAGGCCTAGGAAGCCGAGACCTATGTTCTGGTGCAGATCCCGTTTTGAGGCTAAGGGAGCTTTAGAGTCGTTGATGTGGAGAGCTACAAGGTACTTGCGGCCGATGATTCTGTCAAAGTTGGACATCACTTTGTCGTAGGATTCTTGGGTGCGGATGTCGTGGCCGGCTGCCTGCGGGAAGAAATGAACGAACATGTCAGCGATGAGTAATTGATCAATACCTAGTTGCGTATGAACTTACAAATAAATGACATGTGTCAAGGCAAACACCCACACGATCCTTATCCTTAACCTTGGCAATAATGTCTCTTAAATCCTCAAATTTACCACCAATGACATTCCCAGCTCCGGCCATGTTCTCCAATACTGTGATGCAGAACTTAGTTTCGGAATGGGCTTTATTGAGCGCCTCTGCGACACGACTAAGCGATTCCAAACGCGAGAGTCCCAGCGTTGAGCCGGGGCTTTATCCGATGTCAGTGGGATTCAGAACATCCAGGGGCGTCCCGAAATCACTGCGGGGGGCTTACTGAAAGTTGTACAAACCAATCCCCAGTCTCTCACAACGCTTCAGGTCGTCGAGGAAACAATCGTAGGCTTTCTTCGCCTTTTCAGCGTCACCATTAGCAAGGTTTATCAGGTACGATCCATGAGGGAGAACATGTCTGTGAAGATCCAATTAGCACCAAATATCCCTCAATCCTGCGGGGCGGAAAACCCCCATATGGAAAATTTTCACACAAGACATCAACTCCGCGACATATATTGGAACGTGAACCCCAATATGGGAAACAGGAGGGAGAGAAACAGACTTCCTAGGATCAAACCCGTTCTTTTCACAGCCCGCTCGGAAAGCTTTTGCGTCTCCTTCTTTCATATCTGGGCTCGCCCACTTTCTCTGACTCTTCAGGAACAGCGCGAACGCATTCCCTCCTATATTCAAACTATTCGTGATGGCATGTTGAACACCTGTAGTAACAAAATTAGCGCCAAACACTCCTTCAACCAGCACCTAAGGAGAGAGAATACACACCTCCAGCCATGCTAACATGAGCCCCAACCAGCATCTTTACCCCCGCCGTCCTTGTAGCGGGAATTATGATTTCGCTCTTCTTCCCGCGAGCCTTCTTCACAACTCTCATCGCCTCCTCTTCGGCAGCAGCCTCCCTCTTCTTTGACGACTTAGTGATAGCGGTAGTTGGCACAACCTGACTCGCCACCGTAGCAAACGTCTGTGTATTGTGCACGGAAACGCCGAGATCTTCGTCCTCCGCTTCTTCTGCGTCCCCCACTTCTTCCACCTTTTCCACTTCTTTTTCCTCGCGCTTAGGTGTTTGCAACGAACTCTCCTCTTCTTGCTTCTTTCTTTTGGCGGCCGCGGCCGCTGCACGGGTAGTTCTTGCCATCATTGCAAACATTTTAGCAGCGTAGACTAACGATGGCGAGACTCTGTATTTGTATCGATAGTGAGGGAAGGTGGGCGAGAAGAGTCTTTTCTTCTTTTCTCCCTGACAATGCTATGGGGAAAAGTCAAGGGACACGTCGATCTGGGGTCTTTTATGTTACTCCCCAAAAGTGGGCGTAGTAATGGTGGTGAGGGAACGCGTAGACGCAGATTGGAACGCGCTCAAATAGATTATGTAACCCACCCATGCAGGAACCAGCGGTTATATTTTCAACATAAATTTACCGGACTATTTATTGTACGCACAGGGGACCACTGTACTCGAGTACTTGTAGACGACGTCGAATATCTGGCTTGATAGAGGATCTCTCTTAAAGACTCGAGTGGTTGCCGTCCGCCATCATACCAAGGCAAATGGAATTTGTGGTTAGAACATATTTGTGTCACAATGAGCACTCCGACGCTCGCCATCAATAGTACGAGTACTTTATCTTATCTTATCTAATCTAATCCAAATCCATCCCGCTTCCTTCCTGTCCAATCCGTTCCCCCTCTCTCCCACAACGGAATACCGGTACCCATCTCCCACCAATGCCACAGCTGGCGCCACCACCTCGCCAATCAGCCGCTCCCCGACCCTCCTACATTCTTACTTCCCCGATCCAGGCTTAAATAAACCCTCCTCTACCTATCCTTCATTCCTTCCTCCCCTCTCCGTCCCGCTTCTTCACCTCACCTCCTCGACACCACACACATCCTAACCAAGCCAAAAAATTCCCAAATTCACTACAACCAAAATCGCAACTTGAAAATGTGCATGCAAGCGACCTGTGCTAAATGTGGTAGGTCCTCTTCTAACCCAGTGCTTGGTTTAAGTAAGGTGCTGATGGAAATGGAATAATGTGACAGGCGGAAAAAGCTGGCGCGGGTGCGGCCAGCATATCCCCAGCGTTCTCGACAGTGTTCCGGCCGAGGAGTGGTGTAGTTGCCCGAAACCGGAGGGGAGCAAGTATCCGCCTAAGGCTCAATAAAGGTCCCCCCGAGGGTAGCTGTGGGGGCGCAATGATTGGTTTCGCCGAGTCGATGTTTGGTTTCTAGGGTGCGGCGGGTGTTGTTCGTTTGTTCATGTTGGGCGTGTTATGGCGAGCTGTTGGCAGTGTTGTGCTTGTGCGCAATGCGGATATGAGGTTTATCTACCGTATGTTTTTGTGGGTTAAACTGAAAGTGAAGTAAATTGCTTTTTTATCGCAAGCGCTCGAGCTCTACCTGAGTACGGTGCAGTGCGAGTACCGGTACATACCGGTCGACAGTCTCCCAAGTCACTCCAACACCCCCGACAGATGCCGATTGGCAGGTTTTGTACCTAGAAACGGGCAGCGGTCATTCAACCATTCATATCATAGTAACACCACTACCAGCCCACCCGAGCACAGAAAGCCACCCCAAATCGGTAAGGCTGCCATAGTCGATCTAGAATAAGTAAACCACTAGAAAATTCTTGTTTGAGTTTAGCACTGTGAGGGGGTGTTGTGTGACACGGAATTGGCCCCCAAACCTCGCACGTTTGCTCCTACCGGTGGCTAGTAATGCGCCCGGTACACCACGAGTGATAGAGAGTGATGAGCCTTTATAGCGGCATACCCCCATACAAAACCTGCAATATTGGTACAGTAAAGCCCCAACGCATCACCACGAAGACTCATCGCCTGCCCCCACACCCGTAGCCCACAAAGGTAAAAAGGAGTGCAACCGCACGCTGCTAGCATCAACAGACAAGACCTAAAGAACTTGCCCAACACACACAGCGAGTGATCAGGGGAAACAGGTCAGGTGTTGGCATCGAGAAGCCTGGAACTCACGCATGTCCATACGGCACAGAGAGGTATCATACCCGGATTATCAAGCTCCCGAATGACAGGGTGTAACTATATTTGTACGAGTCAAGGACAATGGAAGAAAATCATTATCCCTCCCAAAGAACTGTCGATTTAACATTTTTGCGGGTTCCACTGTTCCTCTTCCCCTCTTTCTTTTCTTTCTCCTTTTTTGATTTCTTCTAGCAAAAGTCGTCATTTGTTGAGACAACCTTGCTCGTTTTCCTGAGTCTTGTGAGCAATTTTCCGCTCCGCATTTCTCTAGGAACATCTACTGTGAGCGAGATTGAGGGTCACAAAAAACACGAGCAGGTAAGGTTCTCGGAGTGGGCACTGCCCCGAGCGACTTCTGGCGCTGAGAAAGACCTCTGCATGGCGTTCGGTCTACAGTGGTTGGGTTAGTACTCAACTGAGCCCCTTCGAGGGCTGTTGCAAATAATGGTTGTGACGGAAATGATTTACGGTTGGGATTCTACGCAGTGGAGTGGAACCGCTTCAATGGAGATGAAGATCGTTGTTTGATTGTGTTAAGTTGATGAAAGGAAAGTTAGGAGGAAAGTTGTGTACAGGAACAAAAGGTGGTGTCGTGAGAGAAGACAGGAAGAAAGGTGGAAACAAGGGGGTGGAAGCAAAAAATACAGGCTGACGCGTCCTCTCACTAGTGCGTACGTATACCACCGCGGCCACTGCAGGCAGAGAGAGCTGGCACATCCTGCACCAAGTGCGGCGATAGAACTGCAATTTTCAACAAGGGCAGCTATTATATCATACCTGCCTACCTGCCGGTACAGTACAAGAAGAAGCCAAACAACGGCCATACCCACTGGCGCACAAATGATATTTCAGGGACTCTTATTGTTCCGATATCTCCGGTAGTCCTCTAACCTCTGGGTTCTAGGACAACAGATCCTAACATATGAGTTGAGCCCCCGGGACGTGCTAGGTCTGATCAACAAATATTCGCAATTTTGTTAACCTACCAAATTAAACCTGCTCTATGTTGATGCGGTGATTCCCGCTGACAAGATATCATACTTTCAAACCTCAAGAGTTCTTATACCGATACGACAGCGCGGAACCAATAAACGATACCCTCTCCAGGCTCAACTTCCCACTCCTACTTTCGAAGTAAACTAGGAGAGACCACCACCATATTCTCCAATTCGTAAAGCATCTAGGCGCCCTAATGCCAAGATAGATATCAGCACCAGGGTATCCGGATACTTTATGAATTTGGATGTAGAGTGCAGCCCCCAACATCCAGGTGCGCATCTCATCTGGAGACACGAACCACAAGTGATATTCGAATCCTCCTAACCCCAGCCTGCGAGACAAGGCGGGACAATTAGTAGCAACCGTGGGATTACATATTTTGGGTATTTTGGAATTGTATCATTGCATCATACCATAATAGATTACATACTACCCCTCTCACCCCTCCCTCTCCTCCTCCTCTCTCCCACGGTAGCTACATCCTACCATAAAACCTGAACAAATGGAAAAATGGGAAAGATGAAAATGAGAAAAGGAAATGGAGAGAGAAAAAAAAGGGAGAGGGAGAGAGAACAAAGACATTGTCGCCCTTAATACCCCCCAAGCAAGTCCACAAACGGCGCAACAGTCTCCACAGCCCTCTCGACAACCGTCTTAACCCTCATTTTCAAGCTCTCGTTCCGACATTCAACATCGAGGTTCTCGAACCAGACGTTTGCAACGATATTATTATCAATTTTGATCTGAACCCCCGGCACCACCTCTCTCATTTCCTGTACAACGTCCATTTCCTCGTCCAGGGCGCCAGTATCGGTAGTGGTGGTGGTGGTGGTAACCTCTGCGATCGATTTGGGTGGGGCGGAAGAAGCGGGTTGTGACCCGGGTGGGAGAGGAGTAACGCAGTCGCCGAACTGAGCCTCTAGGAAAGTGAGGACTCGCTCTATGCGGTCGGAGTGGCGAATATGTGCGTGCGGGGAGGTTTCGGGGATTTCGGAGAGGTCGGAGTGGGTATGACTGTGTGTTGTTGAGGAGTCTGTTATTTCCATCAGTTAATAGATGCTATGAAACGCGATGTGGGGATATTAGGGGGGACAAACGTCGAACAGCAGCAGGACTAGTTTCCAATCCCATCAACACCGCAGCAGTAGCATCCGCGATACCATCATTCAACATATTTCCAACCCATTCCAACTCGACATATCCTTTTTTACAGCGAACGGTAACAGTGTCCATAATCTTGAACGTATTCCCACTCTTATACTTAACACCTTCCTCTCCATCACTCATTTCGTTATCCTCGTCCGTGCTGTCCTTTTCTTCCTCCTCTGATGACTCCTCGTCCTCATCGGGAATATCTACTACTGCGCCAAACATGTTATCCAGACTCCAGCGCACGAGACCAACGCCCGCCGCGCGCATTGGGATCTTCTGGCGGCAGCTAACGACGGTGGTCGTGAGGCCAGCGTATTCGCGAAGGTCATCAGGCGTCATAAGGGAGAGTTTGAAGTCGTTTTGTACTAGTACTCCGGTGAGCAACTGCTCCTTCAGTGCAAGTGTCTGGGACCCCGGAGGCTTTTGCGCAAGCTTGCCCACGACCTGAGGAGCGTGTGAGTGAGCGAGTGTGGTTGTGGTGAAGAAAGCGAGAAAGGTGGAGGGGGGGTACCTTTGCAATTTTATCCGCTTTAAATGGAATGCGCAACTCTTCGCAATTTTTGGGGTTGTATATCTTGACCTTATCTTTATCTTTCCGGTCACTATTCTTACTAAGTAGGGCAGACTTAAGTCGCCCCATATTATTTTGCTCCCCATGCACCAAAATGACAACCTTTGCTCCCACCTCCTCTATGAAGCCTGAGTTCTGAGCGTAGTCTACGTGCGCCGCGAAGGATAATTCTTCGACGCTGCACCGACGGGGAACCATTACCTGCCCATCGACGCCGCGGTTGGCCGTGGACCCGCTGCGGTTGGCGGTTACGACGGCGGGTATCTCGGTGGGTTCGTTCATGATCTGCTTAGCCATCGTGCCTTCTACGCTGTAGCCAGTTATTACTAGGCCATTGCGTGGGTCTGGGCACCAGCGTTCTAGAAGTTCACGGGAGACACCGTTCTGGAGGGTGATGGCATGTTAGCGGGGTTCGTGGAATGCGTCGACGGAGGTAGAAGCAAACAGTGGTGATGAGGACAGTGAAGTAGGAAGCACTATATTTATTATAAAACATGATGTAATATAGTCTCTGGTTGACCGATGAAAATTTCCCAGCACAAAATGAATATAGTCTACGAGATATCCAAGGAAAGTATTCCTGCCCTCCCAGATAGATTGCTTCCCAAGCATATAATATGGATAGCACAACCAAAGAGTTTTAGGTGGGTCTGAGAAGCCAGGCAAAAAAGCTCGACACGGAAAGAGTTTTACCTGCAGCATACCCGGGCTAGCTAACATAACGCAGCCACCAACATCTTCGAACCGATCAATAGTCTTTAATGACCTAACCCATCTGAAGTCCCAAGGATTTCTCCCCTCGCCTTCGAACATGGCGCGCTTTATCTTATCGTTCATGGTATTGATATATGTTCTATAAACATCCATGCATTTTCTAGCCAGGTTTGATGCGTAGTATATAGGGTAGCTCTGGTATGCCGGATGCTTCTCCCAATACTCATCTAAAATTAGGAGTAGTTCTTGTGCTCTACCTAGGGCAAACACTGGCATTAATACTCTGCCACCGCGGTTGAGAATTTCAGTAGTCATTTTCATTAATCGTGCCTCTTTCTCCAGACGTGGCATGTGGGTTGCAGTGCCGTAGGTTGATTCACAAATTAGTAGATCAGGCTTTTGGTGGGGGGCTTCAGCGGAGACCAGATGCCGGTCATCCTCACGGGAGTAGTCGCCCGTGAATAGAATCTTCAAACCAGCTATCTCAATGAAGAACATGGCGCCCCCAAGCACATGCCCGGCATGATAGGGGGTAATTGAAATCCCAGCATGCGTAAGTGTGGTATGGTAGTCAATAGCTTCAATACGGGAATAACTTGAGAGGTGATCTGCTTCGCTGTAAAGATTGTCTGGCGAATTGTGCACGTTCCTATCCACCCCAATTAACACCTGGCATCTCTTCCATTTATATACTGTGAGAAGCTCACCCAACTCGTACACTATCCTGAATCAACCACTTGTAAATCGCCTTTGTCGGATGCGTCATAAAGACTCTGCCCCTAAAATTCGTCTTTGTCATAACATACGGCAAACTTGCTGCGTGGTCCAGATGAAAGTGACTAATCAACAAAACATCCACGGTGCTGAGGTCGAATTGGTCGTAAAACGGCAGTCCGGCTAATCCCTCGTAGGCGGGATGGACGCCCGCGTCGAGCATAACGGTTTTCCCCTTGTACTTTAAAATGTGGCATGAGCGCCCGACCTCATTCCCACCACCAAGACAGAGGAAGGTAAGATGGTCGGATTCATCCTATCGGAGTGTTAGCAGCAGGGACTGCAAGAAGGAACATCAAGGATAGAGGCGGTACAATTAACTCTTCCTCGACGGCGGGGTCCAGTTTTCTCTTTGCCGACATTTCGGGTTGAGTGATGTCGAGAAGTTGCGATAGATGTGTGAACAAGGAATTAAGAGATGCTCGGGAGGCGCGATGGTGAGGGAACGGGGTGGTGCGCATCGAGTTGCCCCAGGCTTTAGCCTAGTCACCAGGTCGGCCCCAAGAGCCTAAAGGTTACCCGGCGGTATCCCTTCTTGGCGCTCAGCCCAACCAAGGCTCAGGCTGCTCAGGTAATACGAGTAGTTTCCCGGTGTTTAAAATACGGTAGGGCAAAGGGTTCGGATATATTGAATCTCGACCCTTACCGGTATGCCAACGAGGGTTGCGTCAGGGCCCGAATTCCCGAGGCGGCGCCGAATATGATACTCAAGGCACATCCTCTTTTTTCCGCTAAACTAAGAAACGTGAGTTCTTGCCAGCACATCTGCTATTCTATCGTGCTGTGCTGTTGACAGGTTGAGCGAGAGGCTGTGATTCAGTAGAATGCAGAGACATAGTCTAGGTGAGCGCAGTGTAGGTATTCGAGTGCGGGTACGGTACTCGAGTACGGTACTATCATAGTATCATACGGTACGGTATGATACCTAGATCAGAAGAGCCGCGATCACAGGATGAGGCTCCTTGGCATAGTTTTATGCTCACTCGACATTCATCTTCCTTGCTCGTCTCATCTTGGTGACAAAAGAAACTAAGTTAACCCCCACCGGGTTTTTCATACAAATGATTATTTTTAAAAGATGCCCACTTACCACCAAGGATCTCCTAGAAAGGACAGCTGAACATGAAGACTCGCATAATTGAACACTAGGTCACAGAAAACATGCTAGGAATTTTGAATGCCAGGGTTTTAAGAGAGGAGCCAAACAGAGCTGCCAAGACGAGACAGAAATTTATATTGGATTTCTTATGAAAACCTTACTAGCTGGCTTCACTCGCTTATCGTACTGCTAGCACTTGGTAAAGTGAAAAAAATTGTCAATTTTATGTCTTAAATTCTTTATGACTCCTTTCATTTAGTTATCATACTTTTTGAAGAACAAAGTTTGTTGTCCGCCTTTGTGGTGGTTGGCTAAACTTGTGCATCTGATACCGTATGGAAAACCAGGTGGGGGTCAATATCTTTTGTGTCCAAGCTCGTCCATATTTATCAATAAAAAGGTGACTCAGAGCGCTGAATGGCCCAACAGAAGAAGAGCTTGTTCTGTCATCCAACATAACATATCGTAAGCGATTACTGTACCAGTACCGTACTTTACTCAATTCTGGTGCTTTCTCCACGTCGGAATCCACACTTTTTTTAGTCTTGGTGCAGTATCAGTATGGCGTACAGACTTTGTAGTGTATTTATTATCATGGAATCGGTTTTATGGTTGGTTACTCGTTAACTTATGTAGCACTTGACTATACTTGTACTCGAGTACCGGTACAAGCGGTCTATCTGCAGGACAAGAGTTACCTACCCATGAGATCTGAGGAATGCTTACTCTACCATGTTCCATGAAAATGCAGCTGCTGGGAGAATGCGGATAACCTGCGGTAGCTTTTCTTGTAACAAAATTTTTCCGAATACCCGTGCTACGATCAAGGACGGAATCCGATCTCACTTGAATAGAAGCAGTATGCGGCTCATGGGATAAGGTTATAAGGATTTTTAAGGGTGGAGCAAACCCGTGATGGCACAACCTTGGGAAGCTGGGAGGTTTTCAACTTTCAAGGGCTGGCTGGCTGGGGGGTGGGTGGATGGGTGCCAGTGAATGAACGGCCCCGGAGCACGGAAAGGGGCAACTCAAAGCTCCTGCCGTGCTGTTCATCTACGGTACTCGAGTACCGTTCTCCTGCCTCAGCTTTGTGAGATCGAATGTGAAGGGAAGACACAGCACTGGCACGGTACTGGTACAGCGCTGCCCACAGTACAGTACAGTACATCCCTGCACTGCACACTTTTATTGCTTGTTTCCTTGAGTGAGTGAGGGTCGGACTGCGGCAGTGAGCTCCTTGCGCCCCCCCACAAATACTATACCGGTAGGCAACCACTCCGACGTCAATTTTGCCAAACTTCCGACAACCAAGTTTGCTCCTCTGCCTCGGTATCACCTCTGCTATTCTGCTGTTATACCTTTTCCATTTCACTCCCCTCATTCCCCTCCCCCCATTCCTTACATCCTGCTTTCTTGTCCTGTTCCTTCCCTAGGTCTTGTTCACCTCGTCTGCCAGTGACAAGGCATTCACGGCTTGCCCCGTCGGAAGGTTATTATTAACCTTACCTATTCCACGATGGTTATGGAGGGTGGCGGAAACGACGAGAGCGGGAGATGTGAGTTATTAGGGCCATTTGGTTAGTTATTCTCTCGCTTTCTTCTGTGCGCGCTTCTGAGAGTGTTTAAGGGGGGCGACTAGTGATCACGACTTAGCTAACATGCTCTGCGTAGCTCTATTTATTCAAGGGGCACTAGGTGCCTTGGCCCTACTATCGCTTGTATGGAAAAGAGCTCGGGAGTCGCCCCAGCGGCCGATACTTGTCTGGTATGTTTGATTGGGAATCCTGCTATGGGTGGATTGTGCTCATGATGACTTTTAGGTGGTTTGACGTTTCGAAACAGGTTGTTGGATCCGTGCTTGTTCACATAGCCAATATCCTTCTATCCATGCTATCATCTGGTACATTTACCACCGAGCCCACCCTTCAATCCCTGGATGCAGCTGCCCCTACTTTCGCGCGGTTACTTCGACGTCAAGTAGAAGGCGACGAGCCCGACTTCTATCATCCGAATCCATGCAGTTTCTACCTGCTAAACCTTGCTATTGATGTTTGATCACTCTAGCCCTCTCCGAATACCCCGTGCTAACTTTTATTTACTAAGACAACCCTTGGGATCGTGATCTTGATATATCTCCTACGTCTCCTGCAAGCCTTATTCCTTCTATCCCCAATTCCCTTTTTCCGAACTGGAATCTCTTCCGGAGACTACGGCGAGCCTCCGAAATGGTCCTACTGGGGAAAACAGTCTCTCATATACTTTATGGGCCTAATGGGAATGAAGCTTGTTGTTTGGTTGATATTCGCCCTATGCCCATGGTTAGGTCGTCTTGGGGACTGGATGCTGGCCTGGACCGAGGGAGACAAAAGGCTTCAGGTCTTCTTTGTTATGTTTGTAAGTGGCCTCTTAGCCGTTTTGTATCTCGAGCTCGTCAGGGTCCCTAATTACCCGTACTAACACTTTCCATTGCTAGTTTTTTCCACTGGTCATGAATGCGATGCAATACTATATTATCGATTCATATATCAAGAACAAGAATCCTTCGCACACTGCACTGCAAGATTCTGCTCCTATTTCAGGACGACGGGCATCGTCGACATCAATGCGATACTCGTTCGACAGCTCCAACAATGTGTTTTCCTCAGACGATGAAGCCTCTGGTTCGAGAAACCTGCTGCAGCCCTCTTCCAATAGGATTCGCCGGGATCGCCGCAAGCTGGGGAAATCACCCACCCCAGTGGTGGAAGAATACAATCCAGACACGGATGGCTCTACCCTCCAAGATGGCCAAGATGGTACACCACGCTCCACATCCCCATCTTCAACTTCGTTCCTGGCACTGAGAAATGAAAGAAAGGGCCTTGGCGGAAAAGGGCCTGGGGTGGAGAGCAGCAAAAGCAGGAATAGTTCGATGATGCTCTTACCTGGCAGTAGAGGTCCAAGTACCCCCGGCTACGGGGAAGAGGAGAGTGCAGAGAGAAGTTTCGGGGGAAGAAGGGGGAGCGATTTAGATGATGATTCAACACTAATCGGACCGGAGGATGACCTGGAAAGGTGCGGTGGGTAAGATAACAGTAGGCGTCACATTGGCTAGGAACTTAGATTATGAACCCTTTTTTTCCCCTTCCCTTCTCATTGATATAAACCGATGGTGAGGCGCCATCAGGAAACGCCCGGAATTTTTTGAGCGGGCCTACAGGCTTTCGAAGCCCCATTTTGCTGTTCGCTCTATTTCCTTCCATTTCTCGCCAGATATGGCCGTTTCCTTTAACCGGAGAACAAGCATTTCATCGCCCGAGGCGCGCATTTCCCTTGTTTTTTTTCTCCCAGCAGTATATGTATTTGAGTTTTCGGTTGGTTCTTGCATTCGAGTGTTTATTATATTTATCAGCAAACGGAGTTGGGGTGGTCTGCAGAGCTTTTTTTCCCTTTCCGTTGCGCACGCCCGATCCGTTTGGCATTTTATCGTGCTCTTTTTTTTAGTTATGAGTGTGATTTTGCTTTGCGGAGTAGCGGATCGCATTATTGTGTTAAGTTGGGGGTAGAAGTGGGAGGGAGAGTAAATATACAAGAGGCTTTTGAATGATGCGATAAGTGTTTCCCTGCAAGGCGGGTACGATATTCGAGGTAGCGGCATAGCGATAATGGAATTGAGAAGACTGTATGATCGACTAAATCGCTATGAGGAGTGGGAAGATCTGTGGGCTGTGCCAGGAGGCATTCACCGGGAGACTAGGGACCTAGGCCGGGGTAGGAAAGAGACCCGCGGACTGAGCTCTGGTGAATACGGTATGATAACATCGCGATCTGGTGGTCAAATGCCCTGAAGACACTTCTCTCTTGCCCTAGACCAGGGGGAGGCTGTAGAAACTATCTTATGGTATGATAACCGATGAGTTATCGTTTCATGTATGAATCGGAAGTTAAGTACTGTACAATAAAGAGGGGGGTTAGACTAGCTTTTGGAGCTCTTCCACCACATCTGCCCAACTTCTTTAGTCCTTGAGAAATAGTAATATCCACACAACCCATCACTAGCAGCCTCACTAGGCTGAGTAGGGGCGAGTGATATTCATCTTCTGAATGGTTAAACTAATAGAGCATACGGCGGGGTCTAGACTGGTGGATACTGGGTTCCATTCGTCAAATACAGGTATCGTGCGAGTGCAGTGAGAGCTGCCGCAGTTCCAGCGGGTTGTGGGCGATATAAAGGGTCGGGGGGTTGGCACACGGTCTGTTGAAGACCGAGCACGATAACTGGGAGGTCAGAGACAAGGCTGGGTGGAAAGGGACAGAGAATATTGTATACAGAGTCTGAAGGTATGGGTAGGACGGGAGACAGCTCGAGTTGCTTGATACTGCCTCTAATACATGTGCCCAGTGCCGTCTTAGTCTAATTATAGTAATAAAGGACCCCTAGATACTACACCTTAACATGACCATTCGACATTTCACAAAATGGGATGTGCCTGTGCATACTTGCACTTTCCATCATAGTGTTATTATTGTTTAAATAATACTTCCGATTAAGTATAGAAACATCCTATCGAGCGATCAGACGTGGAGCGGCATTGTTTATGTCTCGCTCTACTTAAGTGTTCAATCAGCCGGAGAGTGTGAATTGGTGGATTGGAATATTAACACAGCCTGGGTAACAATGTTATAAGTGCTGGTGTATACACTAATTTGGTATCCCTGTGGGGTAATGAGGATTAGCAGAGGTGAAGAACGGTTCGACGGTCTGTTGTACATTTCCCGCTTAGAGAGTGGATGGGCGGAGGCGTTTAGGGGAGACGTACTATATAGCTTACAATCGGGGAAACTTATTGCCCTGCTGTATCCGTCTGATCAACCAAGCGACTTCAATCTGCTCCCAGCGAGGAGGGTAATGACCATATATCCACCCCCATATGTCCATTCGCCTAATAGGGGCCTGTTGATGGAGGATCAGATAATGGTTTCGACAAACTTAATAGAGTGAAATGACTTAAGTGCCGCTTGGTGCTTCCCCGAGGGGGGAGAAGGCTGCATTTGGGGAAGGATGGTTCAACGGGGAAATTCTGAGATGGCAGGTATGCCTGAAGGTGAGGTTTGGGTCGTTTCCCGGTAATTTGGTTGAATGATCATACTAGAATCTGATCCTCCAGAGGGTGGTGTTGCAGGTGGGTTCTTTTTATACCGTACTGGGCACGATGGCCGATTCCCCGTATATGTAAGCAATGATTTCAAAGGGTTCAAAAATACCTGTTATTGAAAATGGTCAGTTCTCTTGCGCCTTATCTACTGTCACGAATACTTCCACACACACAAAAAAGAAGAGCTATATGTCACCCTTCGGTGATCGGGGCGAGCATCCCTCCAGGAATTCAGTTGGTAAGGAAGATCACGGGCATTCCCCCAACCTTAAATTTACTTCAAGTACCGAATTGAACCTCCTACTATGGAAGAGTAATAGCATCTTGGATGAGCATGGGGGGGTGGTTGCACATAAGTAATACTTAATCATGCTGTAGCGCTCAGGGCGGGCCTTATGTCCACCACAGCAGCCCACATATGCCGCCCTCTGGGAAGGCCATAGTGCATTGGTGTGAGCCCTCGTGCTGTTTTACCTGCAGTGTGATGCTCTAAATCTTTGGCGTCGTTTGACTAATATCTATTTTCTGGAGGATAATGAGGGGCCTCAGGCTCGGTAACAGGATGAAGAGCTAACTGCGAGTATTGATTTTATCAAGCAAGTGGCGCAGCCTGACTGAGCGGGCTGGCTCGGAGCTGGGGAGCGGGGTAGGAAATGGATGGTACGGTTACAAGGTGTCTTACCACCTATCAAGAAAGAGCCAGGTAAGCAGCTATCGAGTTTATGTATAGAGAAAGCGGTGTGGATGAGAGAGATCCTTTAGATTCTTGGGTTCCAGCATTGCTGTGCAGATGCTTCTGAGAATAATAATATAATAATAATTATAATAATACGGTAATCACTGTCCTCATTACAGCAATCACCGTTTTCCCTTCCCGCCACTCGCTCGCCAAAATGATCAACTTCTCATACTATATATCCTTTTCTGGCTTCGTTTCCATCTCTGTTCAGATTAGTCGATCCTCCACTACGATCAACGCCCAAGAAGCAACAGGGTTTCCGGAGCACCTCGCTTCATATTATATCACTCGCAGCAAGAATCAAAAGAGCGAGCTTGTACCAGCAAAAAGCGTAGGCGGAGTGGATATCATACTATCATACCGATTCCAACATCCTTCCCTAGGCGCTACCAGATATGATCGTAAAAATGGACCCCCCACCCCCCGTACCCTGCGAACCTTGCGCGAGAGGTGGGGAACAAGAGAAGGCTCACAGTGACCCAGCCCTGTTTTATTAAAGAAAAACGGGTAAGAATAAAAAAAGAGAAAACGGAAGGCTAGAGGGCCACTAACCAGACCGAGATCTTTGGCAGAAAAATCAGTCGAACAATGCAAGCATGCCTGGTCATGCCCTGTCTTCAATGTAGTCTTATTGCAGTTTGACATATAGTTCTGGAAGACGAGAGGCGGGACCACCTTTCTAACGAATAGTATATTGCTGGATCTCTCTCGTATATTCCTGCCAGGATTTTTATTCCATGCCCTACCTACCTTACATTCACGCTGGAGCTCAAACTCTTTTCTTACACCTGGGGCGATTTTCCGTTAACTTCGACCCTTTATTACGAGTGCAGATGGTTCCAGAGATCCCTTGGCGCTGCATTTTGTATAAGTACCACTGCAGTGAGCCCACTCTTAGATTATTTCGGGCGTTTAAACTCAACCCAGCACAAGAACGACGAGCCAGGACGGAATTGAACCAGACCAAAAGTTCCTAACACAGCAACGTAAAAAAAGGGCATTCTTTGACACCAAACGGCAGGTTCCTCGGACCTACAGAGACCAAGCTAAGTGCTTACCGATTTGTTGTCATTTTTAGGAAATGCCGGAAGACAACAAAAACCATAAGAAGCGAAAAATGGAGTATGAGAGTTCGTATTCGGAGATGTCCCTGGTGGCTGCAGAGAAGAGATTAGGCCTTAACTTCCAAACATTCGTATCCGAAGCTACTTCGGTTGATCGTATGTTAGCAGAAGCGGGATGTGTTGGGGGTAACATAGTGGATGCTATCATCAACGGAATGAAACAGAAGGTTTCGTCCAATATATTCGAATATCTCAATTTCGAAGGGTATCCTACAGAAGCGTGTCCGGACTTTAAAAGAGCCAATATCAACGATTTGATCTTGTACATCATCGGTCCGATCCTGTGGGGCTTCAATATCGTGTTGGGAGAGGGCAACGTAGTACTCCGAAGGGAGAAAGAAATCATTTCTCCCGATTCTAAAACAGGGGGTTGTGGAGAATTTGTTGTGGTTGAAGAATCTTGGGTGAATGATTTGCTTATTCTGATCATAGAATCAAAACCTTGTCTCGGAGAGGCTATTAAGCATTGTTTACTTGCGATGAAGGATATGTGGAGCAGCAATGCCAAAGGTAAGGTTTATGGATTCATTATGACGGGTGAAGATTGGAGGATGGCGAGCTATGATGGCATCACGCCCCAGATGACAGAGAAGTTCACAGTTTCGCTTACTACAAAGTCCAGAGACCAGGTCTCGGTTTTGGTGGATTGCATTATCGCTGCATTGCGCAGTGGAGGAATAAAAATAGGGGAGAAGGATATAGGTTTCTAAGGAGAGAGCTTGTTCCATGGTTGGGTAATTGAAGACGCTTGTGCTCAGCAGTTTATGCTAATGGGGGCGAAGCACTGTAACTCAGTATTAGGAGAAGTTATTTATCTGCAATAAAATGAAAATGAAAATCCCCAACTCTTTCCACAGAACCTCTCTACGGGTATGTTAGACCCTGATAGGTTTTGGCTCAATACTGGAAACAAGCCTGGCTTGAAATCCCTCAGTATCACCATGCTTCCCCCCCGCCCATAGAGTGGGGTCAACACCCGGGGGCGGTAGGTATGAGAGATTAGAATCCTACCACAAAAAGAAGGCAGGAGGCAAGGCATAGTGTTAGATAAGAAAGTGTATTTATATACATGGGAGAATGGAATACTTTGGGGAGCTATAACATATTAAGCCACGACCCCGAGCATCTCGACACAAAAGCGTCACCCCTCTATCAGCCACCATGAGCAGAAAAGAGCCGAAAAGGCCAAACTTCAATGTAATACATAGCAGTGTTTGCCACGAAAAATCCATACCCAAGATAGTTTGAAAGATTGTAGGTTAGGAAAGACTGAGAAGACAAAGAAAGAGGGGAGAGTATCTAGGAGAAGTAATAAGACTTAGGCGGCCAAGGGGGGCTGCGGGGATAGGGTGGGAGCTGTGTTGGTGATGAGTGCGTAGGGGGAGACTCTCACGGAGGGAATGTAGTAGGTGTGCGCAGATGGAGAACGTAGGCAAACCTCTCTTTAAGACTAAAATATAGGGGGTACAGTGGTCCGAGGTTGGAGGAGTGCTGCAATTTCCATATACCCGTGCATAGAAGCAATCCCAAGTGGCGTTTTACCATGGATATCTGGGATATCGGGATTGATGTCGTCCCGTGCGAGCAGCAGTCTCACAACCCCCTCATGCCCGTTCAAAGAAGCGATCACGAGTGGTGTTCGACGACTATTGTCTGTATTGTTGGGATTGACGTCGCTGCGTGCGAGTAGTAGTCTCACCGCCCCCTCATGTCCGTCCTCGCAGGCGCAACAGAGTGGGGTTCGACCATCCTTGTTTGGAGTATCGGGATTGACATCGCCGCGTGCGAGCAGTAGTCTCGCCACCCCCTCGTGCCCATTCCAAGAAGCCCACCAGAGTGGTGTTCGGCCATAGTTGTCTGGCTTGTCGGGATTGACATCGCCGCGCGCCAGCAGCAGCCTCAGCACCCCCTCATGTCCGCTCTCAGAAGCGCAACCGAATGGTGTCTGGCCATAGTCGTCTGGCTTGTCAGGATTAACTTTGTCGCGCGAGAGCTGATATCTCACCACCCTCCGCCGCCCTTTCCAAAAGGTCCACCAAACTGGCGTTTTACTCCGATTGTCCGGCTCGTGGGGATTAGCCTCGTTGCATGAGAGCAGCAGTCTCACCGCCGCTTCATGTCCACTCCACGAAGCCCACCAGAGCGGTGTTCGACTGTCGTTGTCTGCTCTGTCAGGATCTGCGTCGTCGTGTGCCAGGAGTAACCTCACAACCCCTTGGTTCCCCTGCCGAACAGCCCAAATGAGTGGTGTAAACCCGTAGCCATCTCTCTGATTGACATCACAGCCGTCCGTTTCTATCAAGGCAGCCACGGCCTCATCAATTCCAAAGTAGGATGCACAGTGTAAACCAGCAAATAGGTGATGGGTGAGTTGGCGAAAATGGCAACGGCAGATTTGGTTAAAAAGTAAGGTAGAAGAGATATGATTATTGTACTGGCCTAGTAGCTCGAGCGCAAGCGATTTCCCGTGATCCGAGAGTTCCATTTTTGCGTGGTCCCCCCAGTGCAAAGAAGAATATTCGAGGAAGGGCATGTTTGCAATGTTTGAAACATTATCGGCCGGAAGCCCCATGGCTTGGTCGTAATTCAAATAAGCCAGGCATGTTTGCCCAAGAGTTTTGTGGGCATCAGGCATGATACCTGGCCGGGAAAGGTATTCTTGGAGTGTGTAGTGAGTTAGCCTGACTGTTGATGTCTCCGTGTCCACTATGGCAAGCCCTAGGCATGACCCTAGGACTTTATCTTGCGGCTGGATGTTCTTATGGTCTAGATCGGTCGCCTCTATGTCTACCGCCAGAGCGCAGCAGAGTTCGTTAATCCGCAACGGCCGCTCCGAGTGGGATACCCACATTAGTGCCTCCATCCCAAGTCTTGATCGGTCGCCCTTCTGCTCCCTAATTCGCTGCAGTGTTTGACTATACACACTGTCCAGATCCAAGCCAATCGTCGCCGCCTTCTGCAACATTTCCTTTCTCCCCGCTAAGGAAGTCTCGCCTAGGATTGCATCAATATTCAATGCAACAAGTAGAAACCTTTGCAGAGTATCAATCAGTAATCCAAATTCGTAATAGAGTTGCTTACTTACATCCCCGAAGCCTTTTCCAGCATTGTCTTCATAATATCATTTCTCATATCTTCGGTCATCAGGCCTGGATCCCGGGCGTTGTCATCATCCAACTTCTGGGTTACATATCTAGCGATATCTCCTCGGTCTGCGACAATGTTTATGGTGTAAGCCCCATCCGTAAGATATTTGTCAAGTTCTCTATGAACATACGGCCTCCCTGTAAGAAATAGCCGGGTATTTGGTGCATCCTGAATAATCTGTCGCAACGCCCGCAAGAACTCTGATCGATCCTGCAGCAGTAACTCGTCCACTGCGTCAACGCAGATGTACACTCGTTCAATCGAGCTGATTGTTTTGGCGAATAATTTCAGCATGTCCGGTAACCGAGGACCTTGGCCACCTCCTTGTTTCGACTCCTCAAAAGCACTTTTAATTTCATGCGGGATCCTCACAGTTCTAATAGCAATCTGCCTGAGTAGGCTCCCTATCATGTTTACCGCCGATTGGTCCTTTCGCGCCTGGTAATCGCAATAGAGAGATAAAACCGCGATATTCTGTCCGTGGGCATGCTGGTAGAGGGTGTCTATGATGAGTGAACTGATTTTATTTTTGTCAGCATCGCCTACGGTCTCCGGAGAATACTGGTACTCTTATACAATACCTTATATATGTCTTGCCAACTCCTTGATCCCCATAACATTGCAACGTAGGATTCGCCGAGCCGTCCCGACGCCACGACCCGAACTCATTCTTCTGTAGAATCCAATCTCCAACGCCAGCAAGCCGGCGGTTTCTCACATCCTGGTGCCTTTTATGGGGTTCAAGTGGTGACAGCCACGCTTGGATCCGCAAAGACTCTTCATTTATTCTCGCGCTGGTGGTGCTACTACTCATATCGGATATAGTTCTACGGGTGAGATGATGATAGGAGCACGATAGCTTATCGAAACGGTTGATGGATATTTCCTTCCCTCTGGCAAAGGCGGGGTTGTCTTGTGGTGGCATTAGGCTGCTGCTTCTCAACGAGCCTCAGCCAATCCTTTCCACGCCAAGAACATAGCTTATTCTGTCTTCCCGCCCCCACAAGTAGGACTCCCGTTGGAAAAGTTTTCGTAAACCATCGATAATCCACGGCCGGTTCACCATGTACGAACTCCGGTCTCTCCTTCATCCCAGAAAACACAGGCCGACAACAATGCCTCATAGGGTAATCCCTAGCATTGCAGCAACCGATCCCAGCCAGCCAACTCTAATGACTACCAACCTACTCTATAAAATAAATAGGGCTTTTAACGAAACCTCACAAATACCCTCTCCACTAGACAGTACCTGGGCCGAAGCGACGGTCATAGTTACCACCTTTGTCTCCATTTTGATAATCAAGTCACTAAATGGCGGGATCGACATCGTGGGAGAAGGGTGGTAGAAGCCGAACATGTGGTACTTCTGGATGTCGTACTTGATGACAGCGCTTGGCGTTGCAGTTGTTGGTGCTGAGTACTCGAGTACCGTAGGGGGAGGGGGGAGGAACCCTTGGTGTGTCCTCTGGGCTCTCCAATGTTGTCTTACGGCAGTTTGACATAAAGTACCTCCCCAAAAGTCTTGGTGAAATGGGCTTTTTACACCAAAAACATCGATTTTTAGCTACTTGTAGCTCATAAATCACAAAGGATTTTCCAACATAACTTCTCATATATAGTTACAGCACCTTCCTCCTACTCTTACATAACTCTGAATGAATTTGGTGAAAAATTGGAAAAGTTATCAAGTTCCAAAGTTTTGAGTCTGTGAAAAAGTGTCATTGCAATGGGCATGATCCTCTTTGAAGGCTTGTAGCTTAGGCCGATAGCATAAATTCACCTAGTAAGTAGTATCAGGTGAAAGCCGCAATGAAGATTAAAATAACTAGGTAAATCATGAACATTATTTGAAGCAATTCCAGGTGTGGGGGTTGATCAAACATGGCGAGTTTTGGTGCAAAAAGGCCGCTTCACCAACACTTTCCTGCCCAGGTACTTTATATATCCCAACGTTCTAATTCGAGAGATCGCGGGCACAGTTGCTCACGTTACAGGTGTTCGACACGCCATACTATTATAGCAGGGATCACCACTGCGACTTGTCCTCCGTACCTAGCAGGCGATGTATTCATATAAGGTAAGAATTCGTGACAGGTGAGACGATAGTGTAGCAATATGGTAGTTTATTGAAGAAAATGATAGACACCTCTTCCTCTTTGGTTGAGAAAAAGCTGGGCTTGCCTTCTTGTATTGTAGCGGTGTTGGGTTGTTTCACTCTAAACCTCTGCCAATCCTTCCCATGCCATGGAAATGATTTCCGCCGTCTCCCCCGGAAGTACTATAATAGTAGATTGCCATAATAATATTATTATGGTTCTAGAAGACGAGAGGTGGGACCGCCTTTCTAATGAAAAGTATACCACTGGGTCCCTCTCGTATATCCCTGCCGGGGATTTTTATTCTATGGACTACCTATTTTACATTTATCCCGGAGCTAGGATTCCTCAGCCTGGTGCAAGAACTCTTTTTTTTTGCGCCTGGGCTAATTCTCCATTAACTTCGACCGAGGTCTCAGAGCGTAAGCCCATTATTACATCCAGAAGGTACTAGCGGCATCTCCTGGGGCTATTTCGTGTAAAAGTACAGTATCATGCGCCCACACGAAGATTATTTCAGGCGTTTAAACTTAATCCACCACGAGAATAACGAGCTAGAACGGAGTTGAACCGGACAAAAAAGTTCCTGACACAGCAATCACGAGGAGTATTCTTTGACATCAAACGGCAGGTTCTCCAAACATATGTTCAGTACAGAGGCTAAGATAAGTACTATTTTGCCAGCTCCCTTTTAGGAAATCTCGGAAGACAATACAAACCATAAGAAGCGAAAAATGGAGTATGAGATTTCGTATTCGGAGATGACAATGGCTGCCGCAGAGGAGAGATTACGCCTTAACTCCCAAACACTCTTATCCAACGCTATTCCGGTTGGCCAGATGTTAGCAGAAACTAGTCAGGAATTAGCAGGAGCCAGCTGTGTGATTAGAGGTACCAGAGAGAATTCTATCAAAATCACGAAAGAGACGGTTTCAATCCGTATAATGGAATACGTTAACTTCGAAGGCTATCCTACAGAGGCGTGTCCAGACTTTAAAAGGGCCAATGTTAACGATTTGATCTTGTCCATCATTGGTCCAATCCTATGGGACTTCAATATCGTGTTGGACGAGGGCGACATACTACTCCGAAGGCAGAAAGAGCTCATTTCTACCGATTCCAAGACAGGGGGTCACGGGGAATTTGTTCTGATTGAGGAAGCTGCATTTGGAAAGGAATTGCTTATTCTGATCATAGAATCAAAACCTTCTCCAGGGGAGACTATTAAGCACTGTTTACTTGCAATGAAGGATATGTGGGACAACAATGCTAAAGGCAGGGCTTACGGGTTCGTTACGACAGGTGAAGATTGGAGGATGGTGAGATACGATGGCATCGCATTTCAGGTGACAGAGAGGTTCGCAGCTATGTTTACAACTGGTGCAGATGAGAGAGATCGATGGATAAAGGAGATCTTGGTTTTGGTGGATTGCATCATCGCTGCGCTGAGCGGTAGATGGCCGGCGTCGTGAAGAAGCATAAGGTATCTGAGGAGAGAGTTTTGTTTTATGATTGGGTTTTTCGAAGGCGTTCGTGTTTTTGTAGAGTTAGTTTATGTTAGTGGGAACCCCACTCGAAAGATGGCGGAGCAGTGCAGCTCAGTGTTGGGAGAAGAAGCTATTTACCTAATTATTCATGGTGATAGCACTTCATTAACCGTGACGGTGAACTAGAGCCATTCTGCTACGACTGTCGTATATCGGCATGGGTTATATTTACACTTTTGTTTGCCTCTGCCTCTGCGCTGAGAATGGGGCATCAGTTTTGGGATAGCCACCATGAACCCACAAAAAGCATAGTGTTCGAGCTGTTTGGAGAAATGTGGTGAACAGTACCAGTAGCCAGTGACGCTCATACCGGTATCGTACATGAAGTTCTCGCTCGTGGATCATGTCCTATCCTACTAAGCACTCTTAGCTGTTGAAATTATCCTTTCGGATATACACGTTCTACGTCTTCGAGTACGACAATACTGATCACTATGTCTTAGTTCCGATTCAATGCTGCCTGAGTTTAATTTCTCCTATCGGTATTTTTTTTCATTTCGTTACTCGTTCAATTGATCATATATGCAATTCCACTCTGATTCTCTTCCGTTTTCCCTTGTCTTCCATATTATCACTTGGGATCTCTTTTCCACTTTGGATAAATATTGTTGCTTCGCTGCATAAACTGTAGGCCCCTCCGGCTCCCTTAGAATCAAGTTCTCAAGCATCTCCCGCTCTCCCAAGTCTCTGGTATACCTCTCGACTATTTCATACAGTATTTTTCAGCATCAGCCAATATTTCGCTACCGAGTGATACCGCATGATTCAGCGAAATAAAGTCGGGATTGATCGGCGTAAATTTAATTTAATTTTATTTAACTTAGGTACTCGAGTGCCTGAAAGGTAAGAGGGAAGTAGGAAAACTGGGGCTGACAAAAGAAAGGAAGCATAGATCTATGATAAGCTTCGGACCCCACTGGGCTAAATAAGGGTTCTATAGCACAGAGTGAAGCGAAGGAAAAGAAATGAAACTGGCCTAACGATCCTTTTTTATAAAAGTTGTGGGTTTCACCGGTCTCTGCTCGGCTCGTGCGCCGGTGATACGGAGAAGAGGAGAGAGGAAACAGAGACTCCGGGCGAGCTAACCCCATGACAAAACCATTAACATCAATGAAATAATTTAAACTTTTTTGTTTTAAAAGAAGAGCCCCCCTCTATCCCATCTCCACTCTAGAGGGTGGCGGATATGTTCACCAAAGCCTCCTCACAACCACACTTGCCGCCTTCCTCAGCCGATTCATAATCGCTAACCCCTCGAGCACTTCCTCGATCCCCTCAACATGGATAACATCAACGCCGACATCGTCCAACTCCCTCAGAGCAGCAAACAACCCTCGACCAATCTCCTCCCCGCCCTTGCCCAAGCCCTTCTCGACAACAGTAAGTCCGCCAACGCCCTTATTCCCATAAAACTCACTCTTGACGTCGCCGCTCTCACTTTTCAAACAATCCAGCGTGAGTTCTCCAATGCCAGCTTTCCAAGTGCGCGTTCGGAGGATGCCCACTTTACCGTTAAAGTTCTTTCCGGAGAGGATGGCGGAACGGACCAGGTCCTTTCCGCAGGGGGCGCGGGCGCCGAATTCGTATAGGACAACGCCGGCGCGGGGAGAGTAGTGCTTGTATTTCATCCCGGGAGCTTCGGGGATAATGGAGGAGTCGGCAGCGTCTTCGAGGGATGCTCTCGAGGTTACCGTCTTTGCCCAGATCCCGCCCAGCTCGCGGATCGCTTCGACGCTTATGCCTCCTGGACGAAGGACTATGGGCGGGTCGCGGAGGCCATCTACTACCGTTGATTCTAAACCCACGGAGCAGGGTCCTCCGTCAATGATTAGTGGGATGCGGTTCCGGAGATCGGTGAATACGTGTGATGCACTCGTTGGTGATGGGTTTCCAGAGGCATTGGCAGAAGGAGCAGCAAGGGGAAGAGAAGACAGGTGGCAAAGCGCCTGGGCGATGGGGTGGGACGGCAGACGAGCAGCAAATTTCGGTTGCCCGGCTGTGACGGCTGCAGACAGTGGGCTATCAGTGGGCAACGGGAGGAGGATGGTTAACGGCCCTGGCCAGAATTTGGATATTAAAGCATGGTAGACTTCCGGGATTTCCTCTCCGCCGGTATTCATTGTGTGTCCATTCGTAGTTGTGGTCGAGTCGGTAGGAGCGAGTATTCCCCGTAATTGCATCAACGAAGAAACATGCACTATCAAAGGATTATCCAACGGCCGCTGCTTCGCGGCATATATACTATTCACCCCCACAGTACTCGTCGCATCCGCACCCAGGCCGTAGACCGTTTCCGTCGGGAAAGCAACACACTTGCCCTGGCGCAGAAGGTCCGCTGCATTCATTAATGCCTCTAACGTTGCCGGGTCATCGATCTCTAGCGTGGGCGAGTCATAGGGGTGTAATCCAGGCTCCGATGAGGGGAGGAAGCTTATCTTTGAGGCATCGACAGTGGAAGTGGCTGTGTGGGAGGATTGGCGCGAGAGGTATAGTGATGATGAAGGGGAGGGTGATTGTGGTGGTGTGTATCTCTCAAGGACGGTGGGGCTTAAGGTTGTAGAAGGCATCCTGATTCTCGCCAACAATCGTCGTCGTAGTTGACTAGATATGCCCGTAGCAGAAGCGATCCGAGGAAGCTGGTTGGCTGTCCTCGTCGTTGTCGTGATGACTAGAAATATTATTTATCGGGGGGAACTTGAGTATTTATGAGGCTTGCTCTCGCTGTGATATCTAACAGCAACAGGCAGAGGAAAGGAAAGGGAGGAGGAGGAGGAAGGTTCTGAGTAGTAGATAGGCGCGGGCGATGGCAGGGCAGTTGCAGGCAGAGTAATCCTTTTCTCCCCCGCCTCAGGTGAAAAGCAGCCCTCTGTCCTGCGCAACACAACACCCGCAGCCCGCACGCCAAGAACCGCCAAGAAGTCATCGGCTGGCTGGATTGGGGCATGTCCCTCCCTCTGTTTCTTTTTTAACTTTACTATGTTTTCGCCTCGGTACAAACAACCGTTATGATCACCAAAATCACGCCGGATAACCGTCATGAACTCCAGACATAGACTAGAGATAGTCTACGGTAAGCGGAAGAAGGAAAACGCCGATATAATACTTTCCCTGCGGCTAATCACGTGACTACAGTCCTCCCTCCGCCAATGATGGGGGTGGTCAAGTTCCCTGACAGTGCTTGCAGGTTCAAAGTGCCGTACCCCCTACCCACGGCCAAGCGAGCCTACAGTGAGGCGAGAAGGCCCATACAACTAATAGGACCCTTATAATAGCACAGGTATTATTTACATGGGCATTCTCGTTATGCCGTAGACTCTCTTTGCCGTGGAATGTGATATTATCACTCGATGCTCAAATTGACTTATCGGATTTGTGACCATGGCGGTAGTTCCCCCGAGCCTAGAATATGTGCCACGGGAACGGCACGCTTTGGCGTGTGGCTGGCTACAGGAGTGGTTGAAGGCCCGCCTACCTTTGGTTGAAGGCGAAAGAAGGCAAGTGCAAAGCCCACAGCGCCGTAAAAGCTCTTGGAATCCACCACCTCCGTCACCCCAGGATAGGCTTAGTTTGTCAAGTTGAGGGAATTGTGGATATCAATTAATGAGGTCCAACACATCCAGCGGACTGGTCTTGTGCAGTGTAGGAAACGACTAATCCTTCTCACGCACTTTTGACCTGGGATCCCCAGATCGCAGGGCTGACGGACATGATGGACTTCAAGACATTTTACAGTACTCGAGTACTCGAGTACTTGTACCACACAAACAAGGCAATGGGGACAAGTAATCACAGCAGACATACCGGTAATACCGGTATCAGAAACCAATCCTCGCCAACTTTGCTTACTATAATGTCAAAGCTCAAGCACAATTCTCAACAAAGTTACGGTACCTGTGCTAGTAACCTTCATACAGTACATAACGTACAAAGCCAGAGCCGAAAACAAAATTCCAAACACAATTCAGAATGAAACTACAAATAAGAAAGGAATCTGTGGGATGAAGGTAAAGGGGGGAGAGAGAAAAGGGAGAGAAAAAAAGAAAAAAAAAGGACAAAATAGTAGTAATAATAATTATCAAACCTCCTCCGTGTTCTGTGCCTGTTCGCTCTGCTCTGCTTTGGTGTAATATATACAACATACAGTACACACAACCGCGCGCGCGCGAGGAAAAAAGGAAGGAGGGTGGAAAGAGAGAGAGAGAGAGAGACTGGCAATGAAAAAGGGAAAATAAGATAACGACTTAGCCTCCGATCCGATCTCAGATGATAGAAGGAAAGAGATCTTTAAGAATATGCTTCTTTTGTCCTCTTATTTTTCCCCAAACACGAACGCGAATATGGTATCTTTGTCTATCCTATCCGATCCCATCCACCCACTACTTACCACCTCAACTTTTTTCACAAAATTCCCAAAAACCAACATCCCTCCTTCCACTGTCCTACGGAAGAAGGAAAGGAAAAAAAACATTACCCGTCCAGGTTCGTAAGCACGAGAAAATACGAAGGGTAAAAGGAAAGAGAGGAGGAATGATATGAGATGAATAGGGAAGAAAGAAAAGGAAAGGACAAAAAAACACCCCAAACTCCCGTAATAAACCCCTATCCCCATCAATTATGGAAAAACTCAGGCGGCCGCGGTCCCCTCAACCGCGGCCCTTCCAACTCCAATGACCATTTCCCGGCCACGACGTTGGCCCTCTCCATCCTCTTTCGCATTCTCCTCTTCTTGCTGTTGCTCCTTCTCTTCCTGGATCTGCTGCTCGTCCTTCTCCTCCGCCCAAGCGCCCCACAGTGCCTTTTTCGGTGCGATCTCAATCTTGCCGAATCCAATGTCCTGCTTTACGCTGATGGCGTCCTTCGTGGCTAGGACGAGCACTTCAAAGAACATCTTTGTGGCATCGGTCGCTGTTGTAGATTCGTGGGGGAGGAGGTCTTGGAAGATGACTTGCTTCTTTGCAGCAGGCTCGGAAAATTGTTCTCTCAACAGGTGAACCGCGGCTCTCGTTTGCAAGGAGATAGGCTCGGGGGCCCGGGGTAGTTCGACTTCGGGTTCGGGAGAAGCCTCTTCGAGGGGAGGCAGAGCGGCCGGGGAGGATGGTTCTATAGGTGGAACCATCAGCTACACTGAAACGCGGCTGGTGTGCTGGATAAGGCAGGAGGAGACAAAGTATACATACCGGGTAGTCCAACAAAACTTTCCTCTTCCATAGCCATTGGTGGGGCTGGCTCAGGTTCGGGAAATTCAAACATTTCCTCAGCAGGGCTTGCTGCGGCCTCCGCCCTGGCACGCTCCTCCACCTCTTCAGGAGGGGGCAAAATTTCCTCTTCGCCCTCTTCAAATTCCAGTCGAGGGTGCTTCACCGGGAGCAGGCCCTCAGCACGCTCGAGAGCTTCTTCACCCTCACCCTCCCGCTTCCGCTTGAGTTCGGCCATCCTTCTCACGAATTCAGGGCTCAAGAAGCTGGCCAATTCGGGCGCAATATTCTTGGGGTAAAACACATTCTGCACGAAACCCCTCGTCTTCTGCAAACTCAAAAGAGCCAAAAGCCCGGGATCCCTTGGCAAAAAATTAGGCTCGATCAAGATCTTACTGCGATCCTCCTGCTGAGCTTTAATCTGCTTCGCACGAATTTCCGTCACAGAGTCAACCATCACTCTTCTCCCACGCACCTGGCGTCGGTGTACGAGTATTTCTTCTGGCTCCTCGCTTGGCTCTTGAAGGGCCTCTTCAATATAACTGACATCCACAAAACGGCCGAGCTGTTGGAGGTCTGCTTCGAGGTCGCGCACAACACTGCTACGAGCTGATGAAAGTGGGGATTCCGAATCGCGGGCGAAAGGGGGAATATCAAGAATGGATGGCGCCTCGTGAACGAATTCTGGTGGTTCAACCAGAAGTGGGGCTACGGGAGAGGCTCTACCAACCTCACTCGGAGCCTCAAGAATTGTCAAATCACCTTCACCAAGACCGATTTCGCCTGCGAACCCCACTTCAGCCTCGAACTCCAAACCCAAATCTTCCTCTGGGGGTGCAAGCCCTATGTCAAGCCCCTCCCTCTTTGCCTCTGCCTCATATTCCACTTCCATAGCCTCTGACAATAGGTCGTCTCTAAAGTCCCTCGCCGGGAGTTCTCTTCTTCCAACTTCGGGGGTAACTTCCAGGGCTTCGCTCTCGCCTCTGGCAACAGTAGCCGCCCGTGGTGGCCTTGGAGTTTCCGCCTCCTCGCCGACATCAAGATCCAGATCATCAAGCTGTAGACCAAAACCAACGTCCCTCTCTTCAGGACCCCTGCGTCCGACTTCCATTTCGATAGACTCCTGCAGGAATTGGCTGCTGTCCTCTGCAAGGGTAATACCTTGTCTTCGGGCTAGATGCGCGTCGGAATCGAAGGGCAGTTCACCGATATCGGCCAAATCAAGGGTTGGGTCAGGCAGTAACAAATCAAGTTCAGTGATCACATCAGGGAGCGTAAGTTGAGCCGCCGTATGTGCAATGGCGCCGGCAGGCAAATCGACATTGCCTGGACGAAAGGCCTGAAAGAGACGCGTTAAAAATGCACATAAACGACGAGGGAAGCGCCTGTGGGGTAAAGGTAGTAGGGTTAAATAGATGAGGGAGGTACCATTTTTATCTTCATCAATGCCTCATTACAGTCCTCGAGCAAGTACCTCGCTTTGCGAGAGTAGATTCGGACAACACCCAAGAGTAGCTGGCCACTCAGACGCAGGGCCATAGGAGCCTGGTCCTGACCAACGATAGCACCGACCGACGATTCAATATTAGATTGTAAAATGTGTGTTTTTGAGAGTTTGCGCTCAAGATTAGCACTTAGCCAAACGCGAGCCAGAGGCCCGGTCTTGGACAACAAAGTTTCCGAATAAAACATGGTGAGGATAGTAGCAAGGGTGAGGAAAAAGCGAGAAAGGGAGAAATTTTCACGGATTGCAACGCGAAGGCGTGAAGACTGGGTTGGCAAACGCGAGGGTCGAAGCGGGCGCGTTTGTTATGGAGGGGGCTGGGAGAGGTGACGAATTGGTCCAACCAGGCAGTGGGGCAAGCTACCAAGCTACCCACTCTGCTGTTTGGGCTTTCCTCTTATTGCGGGAAAAGAGGATAGGCGACCCGAGGACGCGCAGTCACAGGAAGACGAAAAAACTGGCGAGAAAAAAAAAAATTTGAGTGAAAAGAGAACGACGATGGACGATGCGCCAAAGACGGATGTGGGAGGTAGCGGCGGCTAACTCGAGCACAGCGAAATATTACAAACGGTGGAAGCAAAGATAGGGCCCAAGATTAATGAAGCTATATTATAGTGGGATTGAAGGAAGAAGCCCTGTCTAAATTAGCATGAACGGAGGAGTGGTGGTGGTGGTGGAGAGCGACGGCTTTTAGTTTTCTGTAAGAGTGAGGGTTGCGGAAGAGTAAAGTTATGCCTCATGGAAGAGTGGAGGAGTGGGCGATGCGGACTACAAAATGCTTGTACCGGTATCACAAATAACGGACAGAGGAGGCAACCCTTCCATCTGATAAGGTATGGTTAGTAAGATGAAGAGATTAGATCCTGAGTGATGGATTAGATAATATTGCACACAAATCTGCCTTCGGGAAAAGGAAGAATTCGAGAGTCTTCCCAAGCCTCCATTCGACTCTTCTGTTGACAGATGGGGCAAGTCGCCACCGGGATCACCTCCGAGGCAGAGGGACATCTTTAACCGGGACCTGTCTTCCTTTCCATCTGCTGTCTCCACCGTCGCTTTCAACATCCTCACAGAATTGGTGGAGCCTTTAGTGAAGGCGGAAAACGCCTGTTCATCTCGCTAGTCGCGTGCCAACATTACAAGTAGATCAATATCGACATCCCCCACCTTTGCACATTGAATCCTCACAGAGTTACAGTACAGTACCGGTATGATACTACAGTACTCTACTCGGGTACTGTGGTTCTCTTTCACTGTATCGCGCAGCGTGGCGGTGCAATGGAATGTCTCAAAGTCCTTGCAGTCAGGAACCACAACAGCATTTCTATACCACGCCTTTTTTCCCCTTTGAACAGCCTGGCGCTGTGACAGCCAGCAAGCACCCTTGTAAACCCAGCCCTCGTGTTTGTCCTTCACTACGAGTATTCTCGCTGCTGCCGCTGCCTATTGTCCGCCAACCTGCCCGCAACTGTAGCCTTCGATTACCGTACTCGTATTGTACTCTACCGGTACAGTACTTTGCCTGTCAACCTCCCGGCAAGAACAGAGAGAGCAGCGGCTCCTTTCTCACTCCTCCTCCTCCTCCCCTTCCTCCTTTCCTTTTTTCTCCTTTCTTCAGCCTCCTCCTTCCTTCCCGTCTTTTGCTCCTCCTTTTCTACCAATACCGTACTCGCCTTCATTCCGGTTGAGCCTCCTCGCCTTTGCCTCCTCTCCCACCCATCCTACGGAAGCCCCCTTCCCGATCGTTGCTTCGATTGATGCTCTAGCTTCTGCAACCCCGCCGAATCCGGTCATCTCACACCTCCCCACCGCGGAAGTTCTACCCTATTGCCTCTAGAGGTAAATGGGTTCTTCACCTCGAACCAACACCCCCCTTGGAGTCCCACTCCGTAGCCTCACTGCGTCGCCCTTTCACGCTTCTGCCAACGGAAGCAGTGTGTCACTGACATCTGTAAGCTTGTTGCATTTCGACTTCCTCTCAAAGCCCTATTTTATCGCTCACTTGTTGATACGGGTTCTCCTTTAGCCCCCCTCCGCAGTCTATGCACTCCTCACCCCCGAAGAGACAGCTTTGAAGCTCCAAACTTCCCTGAAACATGGTCTGACCTCGTCTCAAGACGCTATATACCGTCGCTCTATTCACGGAACCAATGAACTGCCCCACGGAGATGATGAGTCGTTGTATGTGCGATTCTTCAAGCAGTTCGTCGAATCACCTCTCATCCTTTTACTCCTCGGGAGTGCGGCGGTTTCTTTCATGATGGGAAATATGGAAGATGCGGTTAGCATCACTTTGGCTGTTGTCATTGTCGTTGCTGTGGGCTTTGTCCAGGAGTACCGATCGGAGAAAAGTCTGGAGGCCTTGAACAAGCTTGTTCCCCATTACGCACATCTGGTCCGGGGTAGGCCTGCAGATGGAGAATCCGGGTCGCCCGTCTCTTCCACCGTAATGGCAGGGCAATTGGTTCCGGGCGACCTCGTGATATTCTCAACTGGTGATCGAATTCCAGCAGATATCCGCGTTACTCGGGCATCCGGTTTAGAAATTGATGAGTCCAACTTGACCGGCGAGAATGAGCCTGTGAAGAAAACGGTGGAGGCTGTTGCTCCACGGGATGCGCTTAATCCTACTCTGTCAGACATTGCCGTGTCTGAAAGGACATGTATTGCATTTATGGGAACACTGGTCCGCAGTGGCAACGGCCAAGGAATAGTGATTGCTACTGGTCCTAAAACCGAATTCGGTACAATCACGGCTATGCTTGCCGGGATCAGCAAACCCAAAACTCCTCTGCAAAGTTCGATGGATAAACTCGGCAAAGATCTAAGTTATGCTAGTTTCGGTGTTATTGGAGTTATCGTTCTTCTGGGGTTGTGGAAGGGCAGAACCTGGCTCGAAATGTTCCAAGTGGGGGTTTCTTTGGCGGTTGCGGCTATACCCGAGGGCTTGCCAATTATCGTAACCGTAACATTAGCTTTGGGAGTCTTGCGGATGGTACGGCGCGGGGGGATTGTACGGCGATTACCGAGTGTAGAAACTTTGGGATGCGTTTCCGTTATCTGTAGCGATAAAACTGGTATCACATTCCATATTATTTTTTCCCAAACCCACACATTCGATGCTTGCAATAGTTTTCTAACAGGAGATAGGCACCCTAACAACGAACCACATGACTGTCACCCAATTGTGGACACCAGATCTTCCATCACCAGTGGAAAGAACGAGTCTCCTCGAACCCCCTATCACTAGGGATGCTGCGATAGACGCTGTTATCCGAATTGGCAACTTATGTAATAATGCTCGGCTTTCTACAACAAGTGCTTCAACGGTGGCCGCTGCGGCAATCGGTATTACATATACCCGTGCTAATTCTAGGTTCGTTGGGCTGGCTACTGATGTTGCCCTGTTGGACTTGATGGATGCTTTCGGGGATCCCGATGCAAGGCAACATACCGAAAGAGTAACAGACATTCCATTCTCCTCCGAAAGAAAATGGATGGGTTCCGTTGTTCGCGATGAGGACGGTGAGCGCAAGCCATATATCAAAGGTGCTGTTGACCAGGTTCTTGCAAGATGTGATGCCTACCTGACGAAAGAGGGAAGAGAGGTTGTTTTGGATGAAAAGCAACGGAAGCATGCATTGGCCGCTGCTGAGAAAATGGCATCGGAAGGGTTGCGAGTCCTAGGATTTGCTCAAGGCTCTCTTGCCACGGGGAACCCTGGAAATTCCAGCGGAAACGAAGATTCTACATTTAGGGGCCTCACGTTTGCTGGAGCAGTCGGCATATCTGATCCTCCTCGAAAGGGTGTCAAGTCTGCGATTAGACGATTGATGCGCGGTGGCGTCAAAGTGATGATGATTACCGGTGATTCCGAGACAACTGCGGTTGCTATCGCAAGGAAGCTTGGAATGCCAATCCTTCCTAACAGCCATGGGCATGGCGGTATTGTGCGGCCTGTTTTGAAAGGTGAGGATTTGGATGCCATGACAGATGCTCAGCTCGCACAGGCAATTGCTACCACGACAATTTTTGCCCGCACCTCCCCGGAACATAAGATGAAAATTGTTCGCGCGCTTCAGTCGCGGGGAGAAGTCGTTGCCATGACCGGTGATGGAGTTAACGATGCCCCTGCGCTTAAAATGGCAGATATCGGTATCAGCATGGGATTGCAAGGGACAGATGTGGCAAAAGAGGCAGCGGATATGATTCTAACCAACGACGACTTTTCCACTATTCTCGGTGCCATTGAAGAAGGCAAAGGAATATTTTACAACATTCAAAATTTCTTAACCTTTCAACTAAGCACCAGCATCGCTGCCTTGAGCTTGGTTCTTTTATGCACCTTTGTCGGGCTACCCAACCCGTTAAACCCGATGCAAATTTTATGGATAAGTAGGTTCTGCCTCTCGATGATACACGGCCTCCGCCCCTGCATTCCACCGGTTACTTATCAGGATTTCTCTCTTATGAACAGATATTTTGATGGATGGCCCTCCCGCGCAATCTCTTGGAGTAGAACCTGTAGATCCAGCCGTGATGACACGACCACCGCGTTCCCGCAACGAGCAGATATTAACGAGAGCTGTCCTCTTACGGATCCTCACCTCTGCGCTCACTATCCTACTCGGCACGATATTCGTCTACGTCCTGGAAATGCATGATGGTGTTGTTACGGCACGCGATACCACCATGACTTTCACCTGTTTTGTTCTGTTCGACATGGCGCTCGCGTTGTCTTGTCGTTCGGAATCGAAATCGATATTGAAGGGCGAGATCAAGGTTTTCGGAAATAAAATGTTCAATTACGCTGTTATCGGATGTCTTATCGGGCAGTTGGCGGTTATTTACGTCCCCGGCTTACAGAATATATTCCAGACGGAAATGCTATCGTTTAAGGACTTGGCAATGTTACTAACCATCGCTAGTTCGGTGTTTTGGGTCGAGGAGGGAAGGAAATGGGCGCAGAGGAGAAAAGAGTTTCCTGGCGGGTATAGTGGGAATGTTTGATAAAGTTTAGAATAGGTGTGTTGTCCGTCGCCATGAGCACCGCATCTAACCCACGCATAAGTGTTCTAATTGGGTGAAAAGAGAATTATAATGGGTTGTTGGAGGCATCTTTCGGTCGCCTACTTGTTTTTCTCCCCACGGGGCCTTCTTTCTTTCTTTCATCCACAAGACTGATGGGCATTCGGGTTTTCTCTTTTTTCTGGGTCTATAAAAGACGGTGTAAAGTTTGGGCGTCTGTAGCTTCGTAAAAGTAATGTGAGAAAAGGGACCTTTGGTAGTTTTTCTTTTCCTTTCTTTATTTTTCACTTGTATGCTTCGATTGTATTATTATTTGGACGGATGGGGGAGGGGGGAGGGGGAGGGTTGTTCTCGGTGAGCGTAAAGATACCTTCAAAAATTTACGAGTATGGTACGAGTTCTTATGATACCATCGTATACCGTACTATGGATAATGGGCCTGGAGAAGTGCAGGTGAGCTGGTCGGTGGGTTGTCATTGGGTGGGGGAGATAATACATTATACTATTATCAGGCACTGGATTGCTGCGTGAATAGCCATAGCACATTGCTGGCCAAATCAGCACAGCGACACCCCCCGATAACGCATCCACAACATCCCTCCTCTTGCGCGAAAAGCAAGACTGGCTGGTTCCGTACAGTACTCGAGTACAGGACTAGCCATGCCTGGCTTGATACAGGCAAGTGTCTCCAGGCAAATTATCATAGCACTAGAGCATCTCGATTTTAGTGGGACTTGAGTTGAGTTTATAGGGTGATTTGAGCAACCCGGTCCGACCTCTCTTGTGCATAGGTTGTCACTCGAAATCCCAGGGCTTGGTGGGGGATGGGGGGTCGCTCGCGCAGCTTTGGTGCAGAAGACTGTGGGTGCGGGAGAGTCATGTTTTGTGAAGTGGGGTAACCGAATATTCGGGATAGCGGAAAGAAGACTTTCGTAGGGGATAAATTGACAAGGGGGGTGAATATATCGTTGATCTTGGACAATAAAAGTTCGAAATTGCATGATATCATACATTCACCCTGCCCAGGTAAATCTTTGAGAGGTAAGGCGAAAACGGAGTGCCGGCTTTGTTCTCTATGATATATGATAGGCTCTCTCCTCAACACCATCCCCTAGACCCCTTGTAGCTGTAATTCTCTCGGACATGGACCTGCTATATGAAAGCATGTCAGTATAAATAAATTTTACAGGTTCTTAGCTTTTTGCACTCCTTGCTAGTTATAGCGTTTGGCACCGGGGCGCTGTGTTACCGCCACAGGAATCTTTGTTTCTCCTTGCACATAGATTCCTTTTTTTTGTATACTAGACTCCCTTTTCTCCCATATGGAGAGGAAACTGACCGAGGCCTACTACGCTCGCGCGGGGATCTTGTGGGAAGTATCGGGAATCTTTGTTTTTAGACTCATTTTCACTTCAGCCCTATGGGGTAGCATGGTCAAAGCCATCATAAATGGCAAGAAGACTACCGACCAGGATGGTGATTTCTCACGATGTATAAAGGTTACGTAGAGATTAACCTTGCCCATCGCGGACGCGGATTATTCTGGATATATGGGCGGGTAGAGGGGTTGGGGTGGGGGCATCGTAGGCTATGTTGCTCTCTACCGGTAGTGGCATTTACTTCGTTTAATATATCTTCTTTGGCAACAAATCCTAGCACGATCTGTTCTGGGCTTTCGGCTTTTTCCTGTTTTCTTTTTTTTTCCTTATTAATCTTTATTTTATTTTTGGCTAATTACCCGAGTGATAGAGTATGACGCTTTGTGATTTGGGTAACATGCTTTCAATATAATTTATTATTGGGGAGGCCGCCAATCTCGCCCACCAAAGGACACTACAACACCGAGGTAAGCTAACTCTACAACGCCTATCCCGTGGCACGTTTAGGAGGTATCACCCGCGCCTGGTAACTAACTGCGGAAGGACGGCTAGAGCCTGGTAATCCTAAAGAAGACATGAAATAAAACGCTACCATGGGCAATCAATAATTGAAGCCACCCAGGCGCAGGTCCAGAGTTCCATCCCCTCTCATGGTAATCTCCTGCCAATTTATCCAAATAAAAATTTTCCGATGAAGCCGGGAGAGTACTCGGTCAGCTAATTTTATAGTGTTGGTTCACGGGCATGTGATGATCTTGTGGTGTGAATTGGTGGACTTCAGTAGAGGTGGGCATCAGGGAGTTAGTTCAGGAACACATTAATATATGGCGCAAGACATCGGCTATTCAGTGGGAATGAGGGGGAGCGGGGAAGGGTGCAAAGGTTGAGTAACCGGGGGGGGGGGATTGCTACATTCTTTTTGTTAAAAGGAGTGGCCGCAGAAGAATTTTTAGAAGTAATGAATTCAAAGGACCCCTCTCATCCACATTGGTCTTTTCCATGTGTAAACTTGATAAATGGGTAGCTACAATAATAACTTGACTCTTTCCTGACAGAATTCAGGACACTTTGGTCCCAGACTTTTTCAGCCCCAACTGCATTATAATGGACCTGTGTGCTAAGCGGTATGAAATTCTATTTTCTGGAATAAGGGCCAGAACATGACGAAACACGAGCCATTCAGCACATCTGAAAGAGAAAAAAACAAAACAATAAACGAGACCCTACTAGAAGATGCCGCTGGAATGGCATAGCATGCCGTTCAATTGTTCGTTCTATAAAAAATACCCCCTAAAGTAAGGAAGAGGGGGCGCTGTAGAAACCCATCTGGTAGCTGTTCCGAATGCTTGGACTCTTCGCAGGGGACCGACTGGATTCGGGTCGCCCGTTCTGCCAGTTCCCCTTTGACTAAGGGGATGAGGTCTATCCTACCACATCCCAAGCTTACAATTGAGTCGTAACGAATATTCAGAAGCGTTAGAACTAGCAGGTGATCCTGTATATCCTACCTCTACTGAAACGGGTGATTTATGGCTCTAATGAATGTGGGGCAAAGGGTGATAAGGTCTTTCATTGAACTTGCCAAGGCTGGCGCATTACTATAGTAGTAGCTGACGGGAACCGTTGAGCGCTAGTATGATACGCTCAAATCAGGGTTTCGTTCTACGGAGGTACAGTGCCTAAGTGTTGTATATTTCACTAGCAGGGGGGCGATCGGCTAGTAGGGGAGGAGGAGTAAATGGGGCATAGTGGCATAGGCGAGTTGTGGCCAGGAAATCTGAACGGTGGTGTCAACGGTAATCTGAACGGTAGTCTGAACGGACGCAATATCAAAATGTATTTTGTAGTAACGGGTGTAGCTGACAATCTCGGCGCTGATCTCGAGTCAACTCGGATTTCTTCAAAGGAGGCATCTTGTCAATCAGGACATGAAGAAGAAAAAGTCTACAAAAGATTTTCTACTTCGCTTGTGAACTTCCAAGCCGCTATCCCCAATTTGCTCCCCGCTATCCCCCATTTACTTCCCTACCCCTGCTAGTTTACCACTCCCTTGCTAGCGGAATATACAACACTTAGGCGCTGTACCTCCGTAGTCTTATCACGAAATCGCAATAAAACATCATCGCCAACTCCTTATAATCTGGACCGAGCCTTCCGGGGCACTGATTTTGACGCAATTATGGGTTTTAATTCGGCCGCTTCTTATTTCAACCTAAAAGAGTGCTAGTTCTCGGTTGATGAGGCAACTTAGTTCATTAAAAAGGCGTACTTGTGATATAAATATGGTAGGTGGTGAGGATATTGTAAATTCTTGATGGTCGACAGTCTAAAGACGTTTCTCCATTGGGAGCCCGGTCACAGATTGCCTCGATGGGGAACCATTGGCCGGCACTCCTAGATGGAGCAACCACCTGACACCACCACAAGAAAGCAATCCCCGCTTGGTCCTGCTCGGAGCACCCTTCAGCCATAGGATTATCATGTGAGCCGAGGAGCCCGAAGTTCCATCCTCCGTGAAAGGGCGGAAGGGCACAGCAAAACAGGTCGTTGGGCTCCTCTGAAAGGCGAAAAATGAAACAATACACGAGGCGATTAGGGGAGGTAGCTGGAGTGACTGGTGCACAATTCGGTTGTTTGTGATTCTGCAGTGACGCACTTGACTGTAAAAGTGGCATAAACTCTCCTCCCAGGTGAGACAATTACCAGTATCTATCCGGCACGAATATCCATCCGAGCATGGCCAAATTGATAAGGCAATCAAAGCCGTGTTCTTGTCAATTACTGATAAGTTTAGCGATAAAAGCTTTCTCCATTGGGAGTCTGCTTACCGAGATGGGAAGATGGGGCCAATGATTGCCTTGGCATTGGAGATTATTGGCTGGCTCCTATCTGAAACAATTAACGTTAGGTGATGACCCTAGACACTACTATAAAGAAAGCGGCTCCAGCTTGGTCCTGCTCGCAGGAAGGAGACATCCATCAACCTCCTCGATATATTCTCGTGCTGCTATGCTGCCATCTCACCTGCTACTACGCCTTACCTAACTTACCACTAATTCATAGCCTATGGGGAACAGTTCATCAAGTCGCCATAACGATCGTCGGCGACTTCGCAAATCGAATACCCATACCCAAGACAACAACACGACCCATTATATTCACGCCTACTCGAATCGAAAAATCGAGAATATGTCAAGCAGCTGCGGTGGCACTATCGATGTGGAAGTAAGCAAAGAACTTTCGGGGATTCAAGCATGGCTGTCGCCTCTTGAACCCTCTGAAAGGCATCAAGATGTGAGTGACGGTCGCCTGAATGGTGTTGGGGACTGGTTTTACAGAGGAACGAGTTCCGGGCATGGTGCAAGAGTCAGAGTGGCTCAGTGAACCCTACTCTTCTCTGTTGTGGGGGAGAAGGGGTCGGCAAGACATAAATAAGGTACAAGAGTATTTTCTAGAAACCATAGGGGATGCTGACTGGGAATAAAACTAGTTCGTTAGTGATAGATACCCTGCGTGAGCAAGCTTATCGGAAGGGTGTCGTGGTTTTATTTTTCTATTGCGATCACCAGGCGCAGAAGGACCAATCCGCGGTCAACATGATTGGGAGTCTACTTGGGCAAGTTGTTTTGGGAGCAGCAGGGATTCCAGAGGAAATTCGTCGCGTGTTTGAGGAGTCCAGACAGGGAGCTGGAAGAAGGCTCCGATTGCCGGACATAGTGAAATTATTCGTCAAAATAATCAGCTCCATTGAACTAGCATACATCTGTATCGACGCAGTGGACGAGCTACTGCCCTTGGATCGATCAGAGTTTCTTCGCGCATTGGGACAGATTATTCGAGAGGCACCAAATACGCGGCTATTCCTCACAGGGAGGCCGAATACTTGTGGGGAGATTGTGAGGCATCTCCCTGAGGGAGCATGTCGCATAAACGTTTTAGTCGACCAGGGGGATATCGCTAGACACCTAAGCCAGAAGATGGATGGTGATGGTACCCAGGATGCGGACATGATGACGGAAGATCTGGAAAATGATACCATGGAAGTTGTGTCTGAAAAGGCATTGGAGAAGTAAGTAGGAGTAACTATTACAAGTTTGGATCACCTGTTAATACTCTACAAAGGTTTCTACCCATTGCACGGAAAGCCGGTGAAATCTTGGGCGAGACCTTGTTGGCAAGGCAGAAGGAAATGTTGCAAAAGGTGACTATGACCGACGTGGACCGAGAATGTGTGTACGGCCAAACTCTGCAGCAAATAAAGGAACAGAAGGGTGACCTGCCAAGACTTGGGATGGAGGTGCTAATGTGGGTATCCCACGCTGAGCGGCCGTTGCGGATTAAGGAACTCTGCCATGCCCTGGCGGCAGATGTGGAGGCGACCGATTTGGACCCTAAGAACATCTTGCTGCAGGATACGATCCTCGGGTCATGCTTAGGGCTTGTCATGGTTGATAAAGAGACATCAGTAGTCCGGTTAATCCACCACACACTTCAAGAGTACCTTTCCCGGCCGTGGATTCTGCCTGGAGCCCACAAAAGACTAGGTGAAATCTGCTTGGCTTATCTGAATTACGACCAGGTCAAGGGGCTCCCGGTTAATAACGCTGAAGACCCTGAACACATGCCCTTCCTCAGATATTCGTCTATATATTGGGGGGCCCACGCAAAAATCGAACTCTCGGACTGCGCGAAAACCCTTGCGCTTGGGCTACTAAACCGATACGGAAGCCATATATCTTATGCCATCTTTTGCAAGAAAAAATGGCCCTCTTGTTACATACGTTCTCATGGATTTACCGGTTTACACTGCGCATCCTACTTCGGAGTTGATGGGGTGGTGGCTGCGCTGATAGAAATGAAAGTCTGTGATATCAATCAGGCAGATTCGGACAGGAATACACCGCTCATGTGGGCTGTTCGGCAGGGGAATCATGGGGTGGTAAGGTTACTGCTCTCATATGACAGGATCGATCCCGATAAGGCAGGGTCCTATCTCAAGACACCCCTCATGTGGGCTTCTGAGAATGGGGATGAGAGGATGGTCAAACTACTCATACGGGGCGGCGCCAACCCTAACGAGATAGACATCTGGGGGGAAACAGCACTTATGAAGGCTTCCGCCGAAAAGCATATGGATATTGTAGCTCTCCTCCAGCCTGGGGCAGCAGCAATATTTACTCTAGACTAGGCCAAAAGAGAGGTTTCCCTATATTACCGTTCTGTGCACATGTAGATGCGTCCTTTCTCGATATTTTCGCATTGGATACTCGTTATTAGCACAGCTTCCACCATTTTTTCATAGCCCCCGCCAGACGCTTGGTGCCCCGCAACCATCCTCTAGACACTCTCCTCTCCCTTTCTTTCTTTTCAGCCCTTCCTACCAACCAATATTCCGAAGCATCTTGGGCGTAGACTTGTTCCGGGAAACCGCTATCATATGTATTCTATGACCATTCAAGATTTGTACTGTAGCTCTTTCCCGCCCCTAGTGTTTCGTAGAGTGGCGGTAATGTACATAGAATTGAGACCGCTAGAGTGGCGGCCTGATACGTTAGGGGTCCAAAAGTGCCTTATTCCTCAATCTATATAGAGCCGCTTTCCCACATACCCCCCTCAATCTTCTGCTGTAGAATTCTAACCACTCATACTAGTGCGCGCAAGATAAGGATTAAGACGGTATGGCAACCAAAAGTACAAGTTGCCTATTGTGGGTATTAGTTAGACTGTGTCCATTGTGAGAAAAAAATTTGTTCAAATAGAAACGCAAGGTAACAAAAAAAACCTGGCTTCACTGAGTTACTGGTTCCTTACACTACTCGTTCCTTGTTCGGTTAATTGCCACCACACAATGGCTAACGAAAGAAGAGTAGTTCCCCCAAGAAAGAAGAGAAGGATATTTCAGGTCAGAGGATTCTGCCCTCCCCTTTGATCTTATTTCAATTTAAATCCTCCATGGCTCAAAACTGCCTATAAGTTGTTGAACAGATGTGCTTAGTTTTGCTGGGGTGGTGTGTAGGATAGCTCAGGCATGCAGATGGTACAGATACTGGAGATTGTTCAACAATGGATTTTACTGATAGGTCCTTCTTTGTTATCATGGGAGTGTACGGAGGAACAAGGACATGCGAGAAATATCGAAATAGGTGTGGTGATCTATGGAAGGGTCAGTTGTTTGTGTTTTACTTATAGACATCTATCTATCTAGCCTTAGTTTTGATTTAGGAGAGACGAGTGGAGAGCGAGCGAATGAACTAGTTACGAGCGGTGAAGCTTCCATTCCATATCCTTCCTCCAAAGTGCCCAAGTTCCACCTAAATTCTCTTATCTATAGTCTAGTTTCATGCCGGCGGATCTCGATCATGACAGGATGGGAGATTTTTGTGGATTTAGCAATGGCTTCGGGTTTGTTTCTTCCTTCTTGAGATATATCTGCTGTCTTGCCCCTTACTGACAGGAAGACGGTGTCACTGATTGCCTTGGCGTGGAAATGATTGGCTGGGGCTCCGATCTGAAATAATCACTAGACATGAAAGCAATCCCCGCTTTGGTTGAGTTAGGGGATGAGAAGTCCATCAGCCTTTGCGATAAACTCCAAACTGGCAGACTACCGTATCCCATCGGGTCCTAAACCTTACCTAATATGAATACATTGCCTGATGAGGAGGGAGGATCAAGTTTCGGAGGTGGTCCTTGCAAATATGGGGGAATATCGAATACCCTTACCGACAATAACAGGACCAATAATATTTATGGCAACTCGAACACCAACTTTGCGAATGTGTCAAACAGCTATAATAACAGGATTAATCTCGGGATAAAAAAAGAAGCTTTGCGGATTCAAACATGGCTCTCACCACTCGAACCCGGTAGAAGGCATCAAGATGTGAGTAGTAGTCGGCTCGATGGCGTTGGGAACTGGGTTCTGCAGAGGAAGGAGTTCGAGTCATGGCGCAAGAGTTCGGATAGTGCAGTGGATCCTACTCCTGTATGTTACGGGAGCCAAGGGGTTGGCAAGACATATATAAGGTACGACAATACTTTCCTGAAACCTTAGGCAACGCTGACTAGGAGTTAAATCAGTTCATTAGTAATAGACGCCCTGTCCGAGCAAGCCCATGGGAGGAATATCGAGGTTTTATTTCTCTATTGCGATTACCAGGCGCAGAAGGAGCAATCGGCGGTGCATCTGATAGGGAGTCTACTCAGGCAGGTTGCTTCGGGGGTAGCTCAGATCCCGAGGGAAATTCAAAGCACATTTAATGAATTGGGGAGGGGAGGCGGTAAAGGTCTTCGATTACCAGACATGCTGAAATTGTTCTTCAAAGTAATCAGTTCCATTGAACGAGTATACATCTGCATCGACGCAGTGGATGAGTTACTCCCACAACATCGATCTGAGTTTCTTCGTGCGTTACGACAAATTATTCAAGGAGCATCAAACACGCGGCTATTTCTCACAGGAAGGCCGTATATCCGTGGGGAACTTGACAAGCATGCCAAGGGAGCATATATCATACATATTGTGACTGACAAGGAGGATATCGCTAGATATCCTCGCCGGAAGATGGATTATGACGATGACAGAGATCCGGACTTGATGACGGAAAATCTGAAAACTGATATTATGAAAACAATGTTGGAAAAGTCTTCGGATATGTAAGTAGGAATGCTCTGGTATAAATTTGGGTCACAGATTGACATTCGGGTCAGGTTTCTGCTCGTCGCATTGAATATCGACGCAGTCTTGAGCGAGACCTCATTAGCAAGGAGAAAGAAAATGTTGAAAAAGGTGGCTACTACCGGCGTGGACCTGGACATCGTGTACGACCAAACACTACTGCGAATAAAGCAACAGAAGGGGGACCGATCAAGACTTGGGATGGAGGGGCTAATGTGGGTATCCCACCCGGAACGGCCGTTGAGGGTTGACGAACTCTGTAACTTAACGCTCTGGCCGTAGAAATGGGGACGACCGATCTAGATCATGAGAACACCCGGCCACAAGATGCGGTCCTAGGGTCGTTCTTAGGGCTTGTTATAGTTGGCCAGGGAACATTGACTATCCGGCTAATTCGCTACACACTTCAGGAGCACCTTCCCCGGCCTGGGATCCTGCCTAATGCCCACAGCATACTTGCACAGTCATGCTTAGCTTATCTAAATTATGACCAAGTTAGGGGACTTCCAGCCAATAGCCCCCTGAGTCTTTCGGACATCCCATTTCTTGTGTATTCTTCTTTCTATTGGGCAAGTCACCCAAAAATGGAACTCCCAAATCAGGTAAAAAATGCTCTCGCTCAAACTATTAAACCGATACAATACCCATATATCAGATACTTTACGTTTCAAAAAAATCAGTGGTTTTCCCCCATACTCCAATTACTTATTTACCTGTTGTATGATTCTTCTAGGGAATTCACGTTGGTGAATGTATTCGGTTACATTACTTTAGGTGGTGAGGTGGTGAAATGGAGTCTTGATAAAAAAAACACATTTCTTACGAGGTGCGTGGTCATTGATATACCTTACATATACATATGTTCCGCCATTAGCCCCTCTTTACGGTTTAACCTAAGTCATGAAATTGCTCGAGTTAAAGCTAATAAAAAAATACAACTCTTCTCGCCCATATTTTCTCCTATTCTAACCGTGTTTTTTTCTCCCCCTCTTTGTTTTATATTTCGAGTGATGGAATATGAAGCGAGAGCTCATGAATTCTATTTACTCATACCTGTAGGTCGAATTACAAATTGTGTTGTGAGAACAAATATGATAAGAGAAGAAATTTCATTAAGTGTTCCGGGATTTAGGGGGGAAAAGAAAGAGCGAGGAAGACAAGAAAGGAGAGGAAGAGACTCCCTGAGGAAGCAAACAAAGGAAATCATCTAAATGCAGGAATGCATGTATGATCTAGAACGCACGCATTGGTACTTCAAAAGTATGCTACATAGCGAAGCCGGAGTGCCTAAATTTCCTAGGGAACAAGGGAAAGTAAGGGAGCGGAATATCAGATCTAGATCTGGGTGCTGATATGTAGATAAGCGAATTTTGACGGAAACGGAGATGAGGGAGTGAGGCCGGTCGGAGAGAGATATAGTGCAGATGATTGGCTAACTCGGAGGCGCTAGAGATGGATGGGGGTGGGAGTTTTGATCGGGGAAGGGATTTTTTTATTTTATTAGGAGTAGCTGAACAGGAGTTGAGAGAATCAGAAAATCTATCGGTGCTTTCCCGTCTACGCTCGCCTGTACCATAGTCTATGGTCCCTCGATAAAATTAATTGCCCCAACCATCGATGGCAACGAACCCCCATCACCGCCACTTCAAGCGCCGCCTGAAGAAATTTCTCCAGATCTATTTCTACTATGTATTCTATTATATATTTACCTTTTTAATGTGTATTTTTTTTCTTTTGTTTTCATCATAATGGATAGAGGGGCTGGAGGGGGAATAGTGTTGTCATGGCGGAAGTTTTTCCTCTTGCTTGGTGCTCTGTTAAATTGTCCAGGGACAATACAAGCTGTATCTAGAGCCAAGGCACTTAGCCCCGACGGCGACAAGAGAATCCAAGTTCTGCGCGCCGCACAATGCATGGGCCTATTGATCTAGTGATCAATGGAGTTCGGGGGCCTGTTAATCAGCCGGGGGTTTGCAATGGGTCCTTTGTTCCATGAGCTGGCCAAGTATAACTTGGCATATATCGGGCCTAGGTCCGGGTATTAGGATGAGTTTGAATTTATCAGGCGAACCCAGCAAGCCTGTGAATTTAGGTTGCGGAGATCAGTGTTCTCAACGGGGCATTCCGTCCGTCCTGGGTCAGGACGAGGAACCCCATTATGTCGTCCTGTCCGGTCTTTTTCCAAACTTGCCCGGCCACCCACCGCCAAGAACAAGGGCCCACCGTCCCCCGCGAGGAATGTCTCACACATGCCGTTCTGCCTTCCCACGCCGTCTCCTGCAGTCCCCCTATCTTCCATGGTGTTGAAAGTCACAGGGGGTCACTCGGCTCCGATAACTTTTATCTGTTGAAACATGCTTCTGGTCTACTGTGGTATCACTCGTACTATTACCTTTTCTCCTTACATCAATTCTTATCATACATTCAGACATCCTGCACTATTGAAGACACCTCCTTACATTTCTCTCATTCCACTTTTGTTTGTTATTGTTATTGTTCGCTCGACCTATCTGTCTCGCTCCCTATTAGTATATAGTCAGGGTCTTTCGCCCTTCCCTTAGTGTTCTGATTTTTTCTCTAAGCAATCAAGAACCTCTTCACATCTTGCGTTATCATTCCATTCAATATTTTCCACAACGTTATCTTCTTTCTTCTTACGGATTAGTGTTATGTCTACTACCGTATTGTTCTGTTTTTTTTAGTGTTTTTCCTTGTCACTCACTTTTCTCTACCGTAACTTAGTTTAGATTGATGGAACCTGTTGCAAATAGTGGTTGTAACGGAAATGATTTACAGTTGGGATTCTACGCAGTAGAGTGGAATCGCTTCAATGGAGATGAAGATCATTGATTGATTGTGTTAAGTTGATGAAAGGAAAGTTTTGAGGAAAGTTATGTGCAGGAGCAAAGGTTGTGTCATAAGAGAAGACAGGAAGAAAGGTAGAAACAAGGGGGTGGAAACAAAAATACAGGCTGACGCGTCCTCTCACTAGTGCGTACGTATACCACTGCGGCCATTGCGGGCAGAGAGAGCTGGCACATCCCGCACCAAGTGCGGCCATAGAACTGCAGTTTTCAACAGAACCGGAGATGAAAATGCAAGGGTTCTTCATCACAATGGTTGATTGTGCGAAAGGCTTTCTTTGTAGCAGATTATTGTGCACGAGAAGACATTAGGAATCATAGGGGTGGATTTCGAGCCCATTGTAATTTTCATAGTCTAGCATATTTCCGACGTTTTTTCCATTTCTGGCGATCATGGGACATTGGGAGGTAGACGATCTAATAAGAGTCCATTCCCTCGGGTGGTTTGAATAGAATAACAGACTTCTTTTCTTCCCTTTCGCACTAGTCTCCATCTCCGTTTGGCATACGAAATTATCGAATGGCCCAAAAGCCTTTACCCGGCAGCACCCCGCGGTGCCCCATAATCCCCTACGCCAATTTATCTCACATTGTAGGGTCTTCGGAATGTTGAGAACACTTGCGGGGATGGTGTGATGAGGGAATGTGGGGACGCGGATCTCGTAATATGATGCATGAAGCTCAATCGTGAAAATAAGTTCAACAATTTTTGCGTGGGGGTACAGTACCAAGCATGCTAAAGCAGCTGTTCGTTAAAACTATAGGCTTTCATTCTATTCTATCGTAGTTACCTCTCAGCTAGAGGGTGGGGGCTAGTCCCATTGTTTCCTACTTTTGGCGCCAGAGTCATTGAATTTCAAAACTGTAATTGGGGAGGTTTGAAGAATGGGCTTGGTCGAGTTTTCGGGTAGGCCAACATCGTTGCTTCCTCCTGGTATTCACCCGCCCAATACAATTCAATTGGACACAGTGTTTTCCCGGCGCACCACATACGAAAGCACTTGCCTTTACCGTCCTCCCCTGCAGGTAATGGCTGAGGTGTGCCAGCCATTCTGGTGCTGAGCAAAGAAGATTTATAGCTAGTCAAAAATGAATTATGTTGCTCCACCCGCATTCAGTAATATGTTCAAGATAATTGTACGGCTTTTTTTCCCTTCAACATAATGTTATGTAGCATGAGTGTTAGGCTTAGATATGAACATACTATTGCCCCTCATACCAAGAGAAAGAAAACCCAGCCCATGCCTTGCCACCGTTGCCAAGAAATGAAACTCGCATGGCTATTGCTACCGGTAGTTGCCAGGGTATTTTTCCAGATTCGGTTGTGCTATCATAGCAAGTTTAGCTCTCTGCCCTGGTTAAGCTTGGATTTAAGGTTGCCAATGCCTGACTCTTGTATCATACGGTATATCCATCAAAGGGTTCGGCAAGGGATGCTAAGGGGCTACCGGTATTCCGCCGAGCCACGTGTGTGTACTGCTGGAGTGACCCAAGTATTTTTTAGGATTGTCGGAGCTGGCTATGGGAGGTGAGTTTTCAGAGTTTAGCTTTTATTAGTTGGAGAAATAAGGTGGAATATCGGCAGGCCACAGGTTGATATCTTGAGATCGCCTGTCTCTCAATTTTAGCCTTGGTTGCTTCAAATATTGGCCATATAATTGGGCACGCACCGCGGGGGTTTCCGGTTCAGGCTGGCTTCGCTGCAAGTCAGAGTAGCTGTTTGTGACCTCCCGGCTGAACGTCATTCCCCGCACGCCCGGGACCCCTCTACCGTGTAAGCCCAAAGGACGGGCTCTAGTGCTGAAAATCTATAATTCCATCCTCCCGAAACGGGCAAAAGACACAGCAAAACACATGCTGTCCAGGACCTCCGAAAGACAAAAAAAATAGAACAATAAAGGAACCTAGATGAAAGGGGGTCGCTGGAGCGACATAGTACTGTACAGTACACGGTTCAATCGTTTGAGATTCTACAGTGCAGTAAAGTATCTGGATGTAAAATAATATTCCGCTCTTACTCGAGTACATGAGCCAATTTTTTGTTCGATAAAAGTACCGTTTAGATCTAGGGAAATAGACATGCGGCCAAGACTACTAAACAGTTATTGTACGGAGGTACAAGGGTAGATCATGAATTCATGGTACAAGGGTCTAGGATTTAGTCATGGTACAGCTGGCGGCCAACACCCCACTACCATAGTACGCACCAGAAGGGCATCATGAGAATCACGGCTTCCCTTGAAAAGAAAAAGATCAATCAAGGAAAAC
>Ga0307509_10000460_pt1 | contig 68815 bp, 78 predicted proteins | sample 10_EM_MG_FD_202245 | JGI IMG/M metagenome (GOLD analysis project Ga0307509, IMG submission 202245) | Populus trichocarpa ectomycorrhiza microbial communities from riparian zone in the Pacific Northwest, United States - 10_EM | ecosystem: Host-associated > Plants > Roots > Unclassified | place...
GCCCACCTCCCTCCAGCCTCGGCCCCTCAACGTCACTTTGATACTAACCGTGGAGAATTTGACTATGTTCAACGTAGGGTACGAAAAACCAGTGTGGATGAGCGTCGGGTAAGGAGGTTACCCTGGAAGAGTATATAAAAGCACTAGCTAACTGAACTTTTCTTCCTTCTCGTAGCCACCGAAGCGGCCCGCCGACTTCTCCCCCCATGTTCCACCTGTCACCGGTATCATGATCCCTAACGATCCTGACCCGGATACTGAGCTTGGGGACTATCGTCTGGATCATGACAGCCACTCATACTCCCTCTCTCAACCTCAATCTCATCCGTTTTCACTCGACACATCTGTCGACTCTAATGAGTACCTCACCTCCGCTGGGCCGTACCAGAGCAATTTTACCTTCTCTCCGGTACATTCGCCGCTTCTCACAACGGGCCCTTTCTCGTCAAATATGTACAATAATACACCGATTGCATCCTCTGTAACCTCGAACGATTTTTATTCACCGCCGGCTTCAGCTAATCAATCGGTTGTGTCTACCCCACACCCCCTCACGGAAAACCATGGCAACAATTTCTTTGACCAAGCTAACCTGGAAAGCCGGGCGCAAGGCCGACCCATACCTGGTTTCGGGCAAAGCTCTCGCAATAGCACTTTACCCAACAGCCTTTCTTCGAGTGACTACTATTACCACGACCCTGTTCTGAGTGCCAACCCTTCGGCTCCACACTCAGGATTCCCATCACCCAGGGGATATGGTAGATTTCAACATGTGAACCCATCCCAGGTTTTGAGGGCGGATTTTAGCCTCGCGAAGTCTCCCGGATCCACCGGGGCGAGAAATGAGAACATTTTTAGCTTTGGGGCTGATTCAGACTACGAGGACGAAGGTAACGAATTCGACCGTATGCAAATTCAGACGGATCTGAATTCTATGGACGATCACTCCATGGATGTACACTCGGGTATGCAGCCGTTCGGAGGAGAATGGGGGCGAAACGGTACGCTGGGGCAAAATCCTCAGTATGCCAATGGGCGATTCCCTGGGGGACAGAAGACAGTAAGAATTGGAGGAACTGAGACTGCACCCTCCCCTCAGGAATGGAGTGTTAGTGGGAATCATAGCCGGTCACATTCAATCGCCGCTTCGGTGAGCGACATGCGGAACCGGACACAGGATCCGAATGGAGCCCGAAGACAGAAGATCGCTCGCACGAGTTCGACACCGAACGCCCCTCAATTAGCTTTATCATCTATGAACCATAGAGCCCAGTCTAGCCCGAATACACCGCCAGAATCTGGGTTTAGTTCCGCGGAGCCGTCCCGACCTGCCACGCCAGATGGCCAAAAAAATGGAGCCACAGGTGGTGCAAATGCTTTGCCGACTACCTGTACAAATTGCTTCACCCAAACCACGCCCTTGTGGAGGAGAAATCCAGAGGGACACCCACTTTGCAATGCGTGTGGGCTATTCCTCAAGCTGCACGGCGTGGTCCGCCCGCTATCTCTGAAGACAGATGTTATCAAAAAACGCAATCGCGGCAGTGGCAGCTCATTACCTGTAGGAGGAAGTGCATCAACTCGGTCTTCGAAGAAGGCTGGACGAAAAAACTCTCTCGTACAGACCCCGGTGACAACACCCATTTCAACTCAATCCAAGAGCCTCGCTGGGTCCGAATCCCCTCCATCCGGATTATCCAATGGCTCCAACGTTAGCACTCCGACGAATATTCAAACGATCGGCACCTCTGGACAAGGCAGCAAGTCGGGTGTTATACCGATCGCAGCAGCGCCGCCTAAGAACAGTTTACAAAGTGCGGCTTCACGGCCACTTGCTGCGGCACCCAAGCGGCAACGAAGAGATTCTAAGATTCATAACCAATTTCAAGGTAATGAAGATGGTGATACAATGGATGAATCACTTAATGGCAGCAAGAAGAAAGACAAGTCTATACCACCAAGCTTGCAGTCGGCCTCCTCAATTCTCCACAATGCGACCCACCACACACCAATAGCTCCCGCAGTCGTTACCCCAACCACCAATGGCTCAGGCACCCAAGAATGGGAATGGCTCACGATGTCTCTCTAATCCGGCGGTTTCCATGATTATTTCTCATATCTTGTACACGGGTGTTTTCCAATTTCTTTTGTGCGGCGTAGAGGACGCTTATAGGTCAAGAGATTTTCTTTCGGCTGGGTTTTCACTCCCTGAGTAGGCGAATAACGGGGCTGGATTCCGGTTTACTTTTGTGTCACTGTAGTTAATTATGCTTGTTTGGAGTGGCTGGTCGGCTAGGGAGGGGTGGTCTTTTGTGGAGGTTTTGAGTGTATATTTGTTTTCTTCCTTGTCACTTGGCCCGACCGGGCTGCTCCCGCTCTGTTTCTCTGTTCTTTGGCCCATCCGGATCGTTCTCTCTTGACAATGGCGGTTTCTATATATTTCATGAGGCTCTATTTCTTCGCTGTCCTAGTTTCATCTGTTCTCCCCTTAAATAGAACGGTGGTATTTTGGGGGATTTTTCTGTCGGGGGAGGGAGACTTGCTATTTCCCGTCTTTTTCTCACATATAGGTTAACTTCTATTTACTAGTATTGCTTGGAGGAAATGCCATGATTTTATGAATGTGATATATTTCTTATTCATCTGTTTTTCGTTCTATTGCCTTTACCGGTATTGTTGCTTCCAATTTCCAGCCTATATGATCTGCGTTTCGCTTGTCGGATTACTTTTTTTTATTTTTTATTTTTTTTTACCGATGCTGACTATTTCTAAAGTTCTGTTTGTTTTTTTCCATTTTCCATTTTCCCTTGCCCTTGGGACCCCACGTGTAGATGATATTGGTATAGTAGCAGCAGGCAGAAGCAAACAACGCACCGTATTAGAAGAGAGGAAAAAGAGAGAGAGGCTCCCCCCATTCGTTCCATTCATTCGTTCACTCATTATTATTATTGTACTCGTACGAGCCTCCCATTCGTTTTCCCCGAATAAGGTATAATATAAATAAATAAAAAAAGAAAGAAAAAAAGGATAAAAACGAGTGAAGGTAAAAAAAAGTGAACGCTTAAAATAAGTTATAATAGTAGTACCGGTACCTATACAGGAACCAGTCGCCCCCCCTTCCATGACCATCACTATTCCAGTCATAATCGCCATCATTCCCCACCGGTACCGGTATTTGGATCAAAAGGTTCACCGAGCACCTTCCCTGCAGCTATCAATCTAACTCAACCCCCACCACAACCACCACCACCACCACCATCAACAACGGTTAGTCCAGCTCAGTTCGAGTCGAGGCATGGCATAAGAATATAGTAAATAGCACGGCATACGGCAGCGTAGTATGGCACGACGCGAAACGATGAGAAAGGCGGTTTGAAAGAAAAAGAAAGAAAAAAAAAGCTGAAGGGAAAGGAAGGAAAAGGAAGTAAGGGTGAATGAATGAGTTGAAGTGAGGTACAGCACAGCAACAGCACAGCAACAGCAACAGCACAGCACAGCACAGCAACAGTAACAAGTACAGTTTAAGTTTTTAATGTGAGGGGGGAGGGAAAAATGGGAAAAAAGGGAAAGCATAAGAGGAGTAGGAGGAGGGGGGGGGGATGAGGGAAAAAGAAAAGAAGGGAAAAAGAAAAAAAGAAAAGAAAAAAAAGGGAACTACTAACAAAGCCCCATTAAGTCCTCCAAGAGCCTTTATATTCTCCGCCTGCACCGCGGTAACACGCATGATATCCTGAAGGTCCGCCAGGTGAGCCTGTAACTGAGCCAATTGCGAATTTAGGTGGGAGAGTTGTCGTGCTTTGGCGGTTGATGATGATGATGATGAGGAGGAGGAGGAGGGAGCAGCAAGTGATGGACGGGCATTCCTTGCTGGCGGAGGCGGCATAACTGTTTTTTTTATTTTATTTATTGCGTTTTGCGGTTGGTGGACGCGTTCGAATCAGTAAATATCCGCTTTGGGGAGTTGCGGAAAACCAGAGCAACCGGTGGGCTCAGCTTCTGTTGGTTGGTTGTGTTTTTGGGGGTGGTGGGGAGGGGAGTGGGAGTGGGAAGTGGGAGTGGGAGTGGGAGGGAAGGGAAGGGAAGGGAGGGAGATGGTGGTGAGTTGAGGGGTGGTGGTGGCTTTGATAGGTAGGTAGGTACCTATTTTGCTGCGAGATGTTATGTAGGTATGTATGTACCGCACTCTATGTATGCACGGTACCGGTAGGTTACTGTGCTCTATTCTGAGTATTTTTATTTTGTTTTTATTTTTTTGAATTATTCCCTCTTTTGTTTATAAAGAAAAAAAAATCCAGGATCTCCCCCCTCCACCCCACCCTTCCCTCCCTTCCTTTCACCTTTCATTTCTTCCTCTCGTTTTGGAGGAATGGTGCTAGGTTGATTGGTTGCCTAGTTTGTCGGCGGGGAAAGGTGAAAAAGTTCCATGATGAGGAGGGGGGGGACCTGGAGCTGGGAGCTAGAGGAGAAGGAAAGAAAGAAGGAAGGAAGAGGGGGGGGGGGGGGATGTCCCACGAAAGAGAGAATAGAAGAAGGGTGTGTGTGTGTGTGTAGTCTTTTTTTTATTATTTATATTTTCTTTTTTTTCCCTTCCTTCCTTCTCGTCTTTTCAAGTTCGTCCTTAAAAAAAATATTGTAATGGTGGGGTAGGTAATGTCGGGATGGACAAGCCCCGTTTGGAATAATACCGCTGATGAGTTGCAGAAAGGTCCGAACTTTGTAAAGTACTCGTACAAGTAAAAAATAAAAAAAATAATTGAAGCTTTCTAACCTGCCGGGCGAAACCCCACCTTGCAGCTTGGCTACTACTCGAGTACAACTCGGCCGGGTAATCTATTATACAATTTTTGCCAACCACCACCACCACCATTTGCCATCCATCCCTACCCGGCCACTTTTCAACTTTATATCCCTCTTAATTCCTCCTCCTCCTCCTCCTCCTTCCTTCCTTCCTTCCTTCTCCTCCGTATCGACTGCCTACCGTACGGCACTGCGGAGTTACCGTAAAGATCAACTGGGAGTGGGGAAGTGGTTCGCGAGGAAGGTGCAGGAGGTATTATAAAGATTTAATAAGGAGGGAAGGAGAAAAATAAATAATACAAGATCCAACAAAATACATGGTATTAGTAATCCTGGGTTTTGTTTTGCCCGGGTGGCAGATAACTCATATGACATCACTCGGTAGATCGCTCGTTTTTTTTTTGTTTTTTAATAATCCGAATTTAATTTAATTCCATTGTACGGTACTCGTACTTGTACCTTTTTAAGAAGGTATATAATATTAATATTACAAAAGACGTCACGTGTGCTTGCTTGCTACCCGGATAAACATCTCTTCTCTTTCATCCCGCTCCTCTTGCTCTGCTCTACTTTTCTTCCCTGGCATCATCATCATAATCATCGTCATCATCGTCATCATCATCATACCAAGTGCACGAGCCGGGGTCAACTTAACCGCAGATATGGATTCTCCACGGACCGGCAACCTGTACCATACCGGTACATACATAAATACATACATACATACGGTAGGAGTACTTTGTCCCAAGCAAGAAGTGGACCATCCAGAAATACGGGTGGTGGTAGTGAATTTGTGTGATAGGTAATCCCTTTTTCCCCCAGATACTTTTTGCCTGGGATGAGCGTACTGACGGGGTGACGGACGGAAAGTGATGATGAGTTATGATAATAACAACTCCGTGGCGGTGCGCTTTTCATGCGAAGTGAAAAGAAAGAAAAAACCAGCAATTGGGCGGGACGCACCGCCACAGAGTAACCAGTAACAGTGCCTTACCCACTCATCATTCTGCGTCACCCCCTGTTACTCGTACATGATTTTGAGGTGGTTTGCCCTTTTCAGGTTTTGGCTATTTATAATTGTATACATATTATTATGAAGAAAAAAAAGAGGGAAAAAAACAGACGGATAATATTATTTTATTTTTATTTACCCTTCCACCGCTTTTTTTTTTTGGCTTGATATCTTTTTCTCCTTTTTCTCCTTTTTCTCCTTTTCTTTATTTCTTCCAAGGAGAAGTGAAAAAAATAAAAAAATAAATACAAAAATATATAAAAAAAAACTACCGAAGGTAGAGAGAGTGACCAGGTCGGTTTTTTTGCTGAATATGTGTTCTCTCGTGTTTGGGGGAGTCTCGGACGGAGGGGGCGGGGAGGTCGAATTCTGTGGTTTTAGAACTGGGGGACGGTATATACACCTGCAGGTTTTATCTCTTATGTCTGCAGTGCTGCGGATGTTTGTACAATACAACATTGTTGTCAGGGTACGGTACGAGTACCCGGCATAAAGAACCTGAGCATTTTGTGTCTGAATTTGGTGTGGTGGTGGGCGTTTGGATACGTGTGGATAATTTGCTATATACTGTATCCAAACTTTTTTTTTTTGATCCCTGTGTTTAGGTTTCTTCATGCCGGGAATTTGTACGTTTTTTTATGTCGGGTTACGTCGGACAAGACAAGACGGTCCAGAGGAGAAAGTGTGCCCTACTGCAATAAACGTTCGAGACGGGAGCGGAAATGTTCAATTGAATGCTTGATGTTTTAGATCTGCTATGCTGGTTCCCCCCCCCTCCCCCCCTCCGTCTCATCATCCTCCTCCTCGTTCCGAGCGACATTGTGGATCTGCATTGGAAGGAGAGGAACCGAGGGCGGGATACTCGGAGATGAAATTCCACCAATCTTTGTTCAAGACTTTGGATGACGAGCATCTCGAACGGATGGTACAGCAGATGGCAGATACTCGAGTACGGTAGCCAGGTATCATTGACGGGGGTACAGGTGCGACCTTAGCGGCAATAAGAGTTTAAAATTATGTAAATCTCGGTCCTCGGATCAATCCAGCTGACTGACACACATGAGCGTGCACATGGCTCGTACAAAGTGCAGGTACGACGTAGCCAGTGGTGGCGCCAACTTCCACCACGAGTTGGAGCTTATTCCACTTAGGACCCTTTTTCTTTTTGTCTCGGTACTCTGTTGCACCTTGTTCTCTTTCATACAGGGGGAAATGTTGTGCCATCTTAGCGGGGGGGAAGGGAAGAGCGGGGAAGGGAGAGAGGGTGGGAAGAAAAAAAAGAGATTCCACTTGTCCGAGATGCAAGTAGGAGTGGCACAGTATATGTATAGTATGATGCTAGCTTCCCTGACTGCCGAAAGTTAAGATCATCCTCTTGGCGGTTGTCCAGCGGGGATTTCTTCTGCGTCTATGATGGGGGGGCTATGATGGATGGATGGGTGGGTGGATGGATCGTTCGTGGATTGCGTCTATCCACGGGAAGAGGAAGGAGGATAGTAGTATGTCGTAGTATCCCGTGGGGGGACTGCATGGAAGTGGGGGTTCACAGCATTGGGACCGGGAAGCAAGCGAGATGGGTGGGAAGCAACTGGTGATTGGTACTTGCCCGGTCAATTATTGGGCTTTCCGGCGCCCCCGTGGTACGGATAAGGTTTCCCGAGATGAGATGGATTGGAATTGGAATTCGCATTGGTGTAGCGAGCGAGTGACAAGACGTGAATCAGATGTTCTGGTAACCTGGGTCGCTACTGGATGGGTGGGGTCCGTTTCTTGGCCAAGGGAACCTATTTTGGTTTCTGGTATCATACTGTGCATGGTGGTTTGGGTTTGTTGTACACGTGGGCATCCTAAAATTGACCAAAAGTTTTTTTGAACACGGGAAAAGGTCATTTCTGTCGGGAACTCCTTTTGCTAGCGCCACTTATGCTGTGGTTAAATGTGGCTCTGGTCCGGTGATTACTATATGCTTTCGAGAAGGGTGAGAAGATATGTAGTCGCCAACGGCTCAGGACTATCGTTCTCTACAGGCGCTCAGTAGGATATAGCCTGATGTCCTCATCGACGAACAACAAAAGAGACCCTTGTCAATAAGGGGCACTTTTAGTGCAGTGGCTTTTACGGCACAGAGGATTCTTGTTTTTGTGTTACTGGCTAAAAAAATGGCGTTTAGGGTGAACTGTAAAGGAGGCTGCGAAGGGAGTTGATCGATCGGACAAGCTCGCTGCAACCTGCGGATGGTCCTGAGCGGTGAGGAGAGAAAAGGAGGCTGGGGCAATGGCCAACTGCTGATTTAGTCCGTATATTCCTTATCATTGGAGAGTGGGTATCTTTTTAGTTAGGGAAGGAATTTACCGTCTTGGTTTAAGATTCTGGGTCTCCCGTGGTATCATGGCCACCGAGGTCTTCAGGCCCATCGGAGTTTTGCTGTTTGTGCGATCTATGCAACTCAGATGATATCGTAGGATAGTGGATGGCGCCTCCCGGGGGCGTGTGCAGCGGCAAGTTTAAGTTGGCGCTCACATAGCGTGTCCGTGGAGTCTACAGGGTGAATTGGAAAAAGAAAAGAAAGAAAGTGGGATGTCAAAACTGCCAGTGGGCAGTCCCTTGTCCTCCTTGTGATCTCAGTCATGTGATTCGGGTATGGGTAACCTATTTAAGATCATAGTTTTATGCTGGCTCTAACTTGCTGCCCGGTGCGAGTACCAGCAAAATTCAATAAAGGCTCGTGTGCATGGAAGCACCTTGAGTTCCCTAAGTCATATTAGTCAGCATAATAAATATATCTAAAAACGGATGAGATTGAGGCTTCCAAGACTTTCTGCTCTCGCAATAAATCCAAAGTGATTCCCATTTCCCAGCCCAGGGGGTGGCTCCTATTTTGATTTTGGATGAGGATGGTTTGGGATTTTGAGGGAAAGAGAGTGCTCCTGAGGTGTAAGCATGAGATAAGAGCGGTGATTGATAATAAAGCGTATAGAGCAATTGGCAAGCTGCGCCGAGCAGGTGTACTTTCCAATGACTGCCAGTGGAGGGGGAGTATGAAGCTAGCCTGATTTTACATGGTCTGGTGAGAGTTCCCAAATGAGCTAAGTTAGGTCTTTAGAATCAAGCCGAGTGGTGTATATCTGTCCAGAAGTGGGTCCACCGCCAGGTATGACTATCGGTGATGAGGTAATTTTGAGTCTCGGGCTGGTAGGCTTTTCTATAATCTTGGGCTTTGGAAAATTTGGCAAGGTGTGGAATGCCTTTATAGAGTGATGGATACCACAGGTTGAATTAGCGAGCACCTGTTGCATTGTATAGAACTGCTCAGAGTGAGGGAATTGTGTTCGAGGGCTAGCGCGGCACAGTGGTTGGGAGACTTGTAGGAAATGATAAGTTAACCGGGAAATAGGTCTCACCCTGGCGTTTTCAAGCAAGGGTGCTAGATCCTACAGGGAATAAGTGTTTACGGGGTCAGGTCTCCTCTGGCAGAATGCCCCGTCGTGTGAAGTGAGTCTGGGGGCTCCATTTTTGGAGTTGATTTTATTCTAATAGAGTAAGCCTGGCCTTGTATTCTCACGACGGCCTTCCGTCAGTCATGCCTGAGTACTCTATACACGCTAGCGAGGGAGCAGGCTCTTAGGAAGCGAACTGGGTGGCTCTTATTCCCTTTATGCTAGTTCCTAACATGAGCGGATTTGAGGAAGCCGGCCGTTTGACTCGAGTTAGCTCGACTTGTATAATTAATAGGCGGGATCTGCTCCAGCATTCATTGGGTCATATATAATCACTCGTCTCTGATGCCGACTTTTTGCTCGATACCGTCATCCAGCCTACAGCAGGTTGCATTAAAGGGATCCCTAGATTATAGTATGACATCTTCAAGAATATTTTCATGTACCTAAGGGACTTGTTTATCCCTCCTAGAAATCTAGGCAAGTCACTTCTGTCACTCGCACCCCCTACCTTGTCTCCTATTTACTCCTTTTCGCGACATTCTTATTATATCATAAGTTGATCTAATGAAGTACATGGTTTTCTCTTTCCCCAGTTCTGCTAGCCCCTCTGGTCATTCTTTGTATTTTCCTCTCTCTCCTCCCCTAACACCCTATCTATACCTCTTTTTTCAGCTCTTGCGTACTTTGCAGCCCCTCATCACTGAATCAATTTGCGAAGAAGTTCTCGTCTAAACTCCCCGTCCGCGCTCTAGACATAACAACATTCGCTTATTATGGTACGGCAGTATTTGTAACCTACACTAGTGTTCACCATAATGCTAATATCTCTCAGTTCAATAAGCATAGGGTTTATATGATATTATTGAACAATCCCTCACGTACTGTAGGAGATCGAGGAACCTTGCCTTACGGGAACTGGGAGACTGGAGAGCTTAGGTTGCTACAATAAGGCTGTGGCGCGAATCAGACCTGCTGCTAGATGATAGATTCCGGCTCTAGACCGTACCTGTAAGGGTAAAGCCCACGATCAGTGGGGTGGCAGAACTAAAATTAAGTGGGGATTTTTTAGTTCCCCGGGGTTTTTTCATTTCTATGATACTTAAAAAAAAAAAAGTTTATTTGTTTCCTTTGGTCCGGAGAGGAAAAGAAAAACCAACAGCAAGTTCCGAACGCTGTAGATCCTCTACCGATAGCACTTACCTCAATGCTTCTAGAAACAAAGACCAGAGAAAAGAGTCAATTCTTTAGCAGCCATTGAGTTTAACATTATGGCCCTCCAAATCCCTCAAAGTAATTCTTAATCCCCATCTAGCCCCCCACCTAACCTGAGCAGGCCGGTTGGCAAAATAGCCGCCAACTGCTAAGCAAAAGGCCACTACAATCCTATATATTATACTTTAAAACAATTGGGGGTAGAACTGCACAAAGATTTTGCTGAGAAAATGCCTTTACCCTAATCGCGTGATGCGGGGACACTACTGAGAAGTAAGTTGTGTATTAAAATGCCTCAACACATGGGTTGAGAAGAGAGCGTTAGGAATCCACCTTGACCTTCCCGAGGCCCGAGCAGCTGAGCCATGTGTTAACGCTGTCAGATCACATTTGGGGGTATCACTCCTGGAAACCGATCCGGGATATAACGAAATGGTTGTTTAGCCCTAAAGTGTGATCAGGAGCACATCCCCGAGGCTTTTGCGCTCTTTCTATGACTTTTGGGGATTTTTTTTGACACCTGCTTTTAAGAGATCCTGGGATGGAATGTTATGGCAAGTGCGGTACTAGTTAGTGCATGTTTGGTCTGGGAATGGGGGATATATTATAGCGTGGTTGATTTGAAGCAAGTTTACATATAGACCGACCGAGGGCTCAGCGAGGCGACACCCTCAGCGAGGCTTGGCGTGGCTTGACAGCAAATTTCCGACCAAACTGCTAACAAATCTTTGCCGCGCCTCGCTGAGGGTGTCGCCTCGCTGAGCCCTCGGTCGGTCTAGCGATTTCCAGAGGTGCCATCTGATCATCTGATACCGCAATTGGATGCTGAGGTGCCGAGTTGGTATGATATTCGAGTACGAGCCTCGACTCCTACCTGTAGGCAGAAACACTAGCAATGTAGATACGGCTCGCCACTTGGTTTGATGTAGAGCTCAAACTGCGGTTCTAAGTCACGGAGGATAGGATATGCCCCGGTATCATAAGGTAACTTGCCAGCCATAATATGAAGAATTAAGAGGACTATTACAGCAGGACGGCACCTAAAATATGGGAGAATAAGAGAATCGCGAGACTCTGGAAGGGCAAGCTGCGGGATCGCCGGGAAAACACAAAGCACAAAGTGAAATCCCTCCAAAACTGGGCGGCTGTCGAGATATCACGAATCAATCATTATACAAGACGACTAGTAAACTGATCTATTGCTGATTTTGGGCAAAAGGTACTGGAGTACCTAGGTCCAGCAATGCTGTTCCCTAGAGAATCTATATATCATTCAGAATTCGCAGTTGCTCTTCCCCCCAAATTAATGGAAGCGAAACAACTTTTTTAATTTTTTTGTTTCGTTTTTGTTCTGCTGCCCCGCCGATCGCCGACCTCACCTTTAGAGGTGAGGTCTAGAGTCGGATTCTACCACCTCGCAGCAGGTCTGATTCGCGCTACAGCCCTCTTGAAGCAAGCTAAGGTCTTCAGTCTCCCAGTTCCTGTAGGGCAGGATTCCTCAAATCTCCTACCCTACGTGACGGATCGTTTGATAATAACTCAATTTGAGGGTAATCGAACGCCTTGGCTCCTGCTAATTGCACAGGGGGTTATTAGTTTCTTGACATGTTAACCATTGCGCCAGCTAGGCATTTTCACATTATATTTCTACAAGAACGAGTACTTATGCCGCATATCTAGCTATTTCGACAACTATGGAAACGAGGGGAAAAAACTGCGGAAGCGTTCAACTGTAACACCCATACAATGGGAGAAGAACTGTTCATACAGTGGATCCTTGGAAAAAAATGTTCTCACCACTCCCCCTCTTGTCTCATGATCTGTCACTCGTAAAACACCTCACACTCATGACTCAATCTTTGCGGAGAATGAGGTTTGTGAGGCTGGATTTTAAAGCTAGGTATAGTGCCCTTGATGGTATTACTGTAAGCCGCGGATATTGTCAGATGATACAGCATGGTGTGTGCCATTCAAAACGTGCACCAAGAATTTCACAACTTTCACAAAAACAAGGTTTTATAATGAGTAGCATTGCGAGAAAAGTAAAACCATTTGTTTGAAGAGACAATGATGAAGAACAACCAAGTGGTTTTTGTTTTCCCATTAGATTTTTTATGGAAAAGCCTTGTTAATTTGAAAAGGTAGACTTTTGGTGAGAAAGGAAGATATATGTTATGTTAGCCACAGTTGAAATGCTTAGCAATATGTATATTTTTATTTAAGAAGTAGGGTTTCGGCTCAAAAGAACTACAGTATATGATAAATTCAAGAGGGAAAATAAAACCTATAACCTTATAAGATATAGCTAATCCTAATCCTAAATGTTATTATCAAGTATGGTTCAAGACGTCTATACTGTACACCAGGGGGTTTGTTACGGGGGACAGCTTGGCATTCAGCCACAGATTTAAAAAATGAGCACATGTTCAATTCCCAATCAGATGATTATTTTCTTGGAATTGTCAAGCCACAGAGTTTACAAATTTATAGAGATTAAAATTTTGCAAAATAATGAATATAGAAATAAGTATGATATAAGAGCCTATCTAAAGTACTAATTACCAGGAAAATAGAGAAATTGAATTGTAGAAAGACAAGGAAAGTAAAAACGAAAATAAATCTAAAGGTCAGATACTTTACGGTATGATTTGTTGTTTTTTTATCTTGATCTCCTAATTTTAATAAATATTATGCATCATACTAATCAATATGCCTATTTTCAACTTATTTTATTTCATTATTTACATGATTTATCTATTCTCAAAATATATATATATTGTGGCTTATACATTATTATAAAAACTATGATCTGAATGGGAATTGAACTGAGGTACATGATTTTTTATGCCAAGCCGTCCCCCGTAACAAACCCCTTGGTGTACAGTATAGACGTCTTGAACCATATATAGAACTGTTATAGTACAGTATATGAGAATTACAGACACTCAATTACCATTAAGGACAATCAGCATTTCTTTAATTCCATATCTCTCATCCTTTTACCCAACTGTCAAGATGCCAGCCTTTAAAAAACGTAAAGCTTTGTGCAGGTTAGTTGGCTAGCTAGGAGGCTGACCACACACTAAAAGTGCTGTAAACCCTGTCTCTATTGAGAATGAGGAAAATTGTGAAGAGATAGTTGTTTCCCAAAACGCAGATATATTAGAAACAGGCATGGTAATATCTAATATTTTTTATATAATAATAGTATAGTTTTAGTTTTTTTTAATCTATTTATAATATATTTATTATTGAACCCTTTACCATAAACTCATGCAGAATACAAGGCTTGGCATCACAATATGCACAGCCACATGTAACACATATTTTCAGCCTGGTGCACGTTTTGAGTGGCAGGAACCATATGTCATGCACTTATCACTGCACGGTGCCTCTCCAAACAATCTTTCCCTCTCGACAAAGCCTCTCATACCTTCCCCCCCTCGTCATTGAGATCTCTACTTACCATTTCCGACTTAAAGGGATTTCACCGGCACTCACTAGCGATCAATGTCTGTAATTCTACCACTATGCGAATGTACCTACTCCTATAATATATATATAAACAGCAACGCGGCCCGTTGTCCTTGGACTCTGGTAGAAAGAAAAATCCGGATCCACTCGCCAGCAGGATAAGTATTTGTTGCTGCGATACAACATGAAATACTTGGACGGGGCTAATACGTCAAGAATAGATAGATTACTGTGAAATTAGCAAAAGCTCAGGAGTTCAATCCCCCCCCTTCATAGTAGGCTCTTCTTGGACGGCCCATCTCATTGGACAGGAAAAGCAACAAATACTGCCTGTCGGAGCAGGGAGATTGGAGACCTCAGTCTAACTTAATAAGAGTTCAGGGGATATCGGCCCTGCTATAGGGTGGTTGAATCCGGTCCTGACCCATATACTCAAGCGTGAAGCTGGCTGGAGAGCAGAAGGAATGAAAAATAATCGAGGCAGTGGAGGGTTTTTTTTGCCCTCCTTGGTTTTGGAGGAAGCATCTGTAAATCACGGATTCTATATAGGATCTCTAGATAAAACTACTAAATCAGTCTAAGGGTGGCTATTTACTATCAGAGGTCAATATAAAGGTGGGTGGGAGTCTTACTCACGGTCCATCACTCGCGCTAACTGAGCAGCAAGTGTCGGAGGCCACGCAGAAGAGGCCTGAATTGAGGGGTAAAGTATTGGGGGAGTTTTGATAGTATCACTGGGGGGGGGTTCTACTTATTAACCCGCATAGTTCGAGAGTCCAACCATGCCATACCAAACAGGTCCCCAAGTAAAATATACTATCGAGAGAGAGTTTGCACTAGTGTTTTCCGAATCCTCTTTTCTTCCTGGGTCTACGGGCACCCTACCCCCTGGAGCGCCCGATGGGAGTCGCTTCCCCCAGAATCATTGTGAATTCCCCCTCATCCCAAGCCAGGAGGGTGGGGGGACAAAGCACAAGACTCATCGAAAGTAGGCAGGGGTCCAAAAGATGTAAAACGCTCTCATAGCCTTTGCCTAGTAGTTCTCATCCAATATGCATACAAAACACCAGATTCTCACCCACTGCTCAAGCCACGATCACACCTATATTTATCAGAAGCTCCTATTCTCCCATGAGCGATCTGAAGGACCGGCCGCTCAGGAGTGCAAACGCAGGCCAGGCGCACAGTGCAGGAATTGTGCGTTGCAAAACTAACAATAATATAATTTCGGGCATAGATGACCTATGTGATACAACGACTAGAGAAGAAAAAAGTTCCCTTCAGAACCAAATCTCACTTCTTCCCCAGAGATCACACGACTCCTGCTCCCCAACCCTCACGGTGTCCAAGAATGGAGGCGCCTAGGTCCCCAAGCCTAGGCGTAAAAACACTAGTCCTAGCCATTTTTCGATGCCCGGATATCTTGCGAGCACAAGCGCCTGACACTGAGCGATCTGTGGTGGGTGGGGCGTTCAAGAGGCAAAACGGAAATCCGCCTCTACTAAATAAACCTTTTGCCTAGCGATTGCAAAAGAGTTTATCTTGCGCTACCCAGAGCACAAACTAGAACCAGCGAGGAGTGTTGACTCGAGTCGTTAATTGAAAACAGACATACAGCGTGGCGAGAAAGTAAACCCGATCGAAACAGAGAAGTGCACCAGGGAGAATACTTGTTGGTAAGTACTAACAAGAGATGTGCTATCGGGGAATATATGCACTAAAGCTATCCAACTCCCCTACAAACTTCCTCGAATTTGGCTCTCGGCCTTTTTTTTTTACCCCACCTATAATTTCGTAATAAGGATGTTAGAGGCATAATACAGATGGGACTGTCTAGGTAAGTTTTGCGCTCCATAGCTCACCCCGCCCAACAAAAGCTGAACCGAACCAATATTGACCTGACCACCAGCGGCTTCCGAAAAGAGGGGAGGAAAAAAAAACCCTCCACGCCATTCGATTTATGATACCACCAGCACTCCCCGGATCCCAGAAATCATGCCATGTATCATCACACATACCACGCCATAGACCTCTAGAGCAGATAGCAAAAGGGGCGAAACGCAAAGGGAGAAAGAAAGAAAAAACCCAAATTCCCCAAACCCATGGCAACCTCGAGTGACATTCTATGCAAAACCCTTAACCCTCACACGATCACATGACTAAATGCGAAAAGAAAAAGAAAAAACCCCCACCACCACCCCACTTAAAAACTCCCACGCCAAAACACAACTAAGGGAGAAAAAGGGGAAAAAGAAGAATTCCCTTCCTTTTTTTTTCTTTCGCACCCTGCAATGTGAAATGATTGACCGCCTCGCATCATTTGCAGCAGGTCTCCGCCTCACGGCAGAAGTGATCACTCGTCGAACCGCAAGCATCCAGCGACAGAAACAAGTCGTTCAATCTGTTTGGCCAAAGGCATTGTGCCACCCGATTGGCTCATTCCGGACGGGGACCAGTTTGAAGGAAAGGTATATATATATATATAACAACTTTTCCTTTTCCTTTTTTTTTTTTTTTTTGTTTTCGCCCCGTCACACCAACTCGATAAACTCGACTGAGGCTAACAATGGGATGGATGGATGGATACGCAGCGATGTCGATCTTCTCGTCTCAATCCCGGAGCAAGGTGACGAACGGAGATGTGTGGTCGAGGCGGCTACTAGTATGAAGGAAGCCATCATCAGACATCGTATCGCCGAGCCGCAGAATTGCTCCGTCCTAGGGGGCGCTAGGGTTCCCATATTGACCTACCTGGACGTGAATGAGACGCCGCCGCTTAAGTTTGATATATCGTTTCAGAAGGAAAACGCGGTCAAGAATACGGAGTACCTGGTTGAGAAGTTTGATGAGAGGCCATTTATGAGGGATCTTGTCGTTATTATGAAGTATTGGTATGTTCTCTTCTTCTGGGTTTCATTGTGAGTGACGGAATTGGGTTAGATGTGGGTGACTTACCTTCGGGGGGGGGAGGTCTAGGCTACGGGAGAAGCAAATGAATGAGGTTTACAAAGGCGGTTTGGGGTCTTTTGCTGTGTCTTTGACGGTTATTGGATTTTTTAACGTATTGTTACATGGTCCCTTCGGAGAATTCGGGTGCTTGCTCTCGGGAGCTGACTGTAGCGGCGATCATAGCTCAAACGGAGGACTTTGAAGGGAACAGAGTATCAAGCCTTCATCACCCGTTCCAGGTACGACATGTTTGTGGAGTATCTCGAATTCTGGACAAAATGGAAGTATAAAGAAGATACCATGATACCGGATCCTGGGATAATATTGAGAGGGGTACCGCGACCCATCATTGCACCAGAGTTACTGCTATTGTTGCTAATTCTGTTCGCAGACACGAGACAAAAAAAGGGGTTGGCCATTCATGCTCCGGATCAAAGACCCCACCGACCCAGAGAACGACGTTGGCATAGCTTCCTACAAGCTACAAAAGGTCATCAAGGCAATGGGAAAGCTGAGGCAGAAGATACAAGATCTCGGGCCGGGTATGGAGGAGAAGGAGCTCGACCAATTGCTCAGTGGTACCCCAGGGGAAAAGACAAGGTTCCTGAAACAGAAGGTTCACGAGGATCGCAACAACCAAGTCATGTACCTCAAGCTGCAAAAGAGGGTTAGGAAGATGGAGAATAAAACGAACCCGAGCAAAGCGATGCAGAAGAACCTAGCAAGGATGAGGGAGAAATGTGAAGAGTTCATGGCCAGGAGACCAGGTTTCGCCGCTGAAATGGCCAGGGCTGACTACCTTCTCAAAGGTGCTGGTGGCCCTGAGCGGGATCTTCCAGGCCCCGAACGTGGCCTGGCCCACGACACGCTCATGATAAACCCGGCGGAGGAAAACATGCAGCCGCAGACCCCCGGAGAATCCATTGCAACGCAATCACAAAATGGCGAGAGACCTGCCTCCATGGAGGATAATGAGGGGAAATCTCCATGGCAACTGGAAAAGGAAGCAAAACACGCCGCTACAATAGCGAAGAAACGGGAGAAGAGGGAGAAGATGCTTCAAAAGCGGGCCGAGAAGAGGCGGGCCGAGAAGGAGAAGAAAGCGCAGAAAAGGATGGAAGCCGAGATGAATCAGCTGAAGAAGAGGGAAGAGGAGTAAGAAGGCTATAGAAAAGGAGGCCATCAATTGACGGGAATGGGAAATTATATAGATACCCTGGGTTGAGTTTGAGGGTGGACTATATAATCGAACGGTGGTAGCTAAAGGGTGTTATGTACTGTACAAAAAATTGTAATAAAAAGGTTTCTTGTTATTGGAGTTTTGTGGGCGTTAGGCAGACTACTCCTCTCTCTCTGTAGATAGTTTTATGGTAATACTTTCGCCGGACCAGAGTACATGAACGCACGCAAGCACTTTACCCCAAGGCCTGCAGATATCACAGAACCCAATGCCCATGCTCGGCTCAGGCAATCACACATAATCCCACTATGCCACACGCCCGTGAGAGTCCCTATGATAGAAAGGCCCGCGGATTCCCTTTTTTTTTTTTTGGTTAATTACAATTCAACTCCCCCAATGCCAGCCCGCTCAAGCAATCGCAACAAGGAGCATAACCTCCTACCCACTTTCATCCCCCACAATCCACGCACCCCTCCTCATCCACCCATCAGCCCATCACTTTCTCCTAGCAATAGCGCTCTGCTGGACCTCAAAACCCTCCTCCAACCGTCTAACATAAGCTTCCACCCTCTGAATCGAAGTCCTCAAAGCCTATATGTATATAAAAATTCCATAGTTAGCCCCCGTCCCATCCATCCATCCAAACCGGGAAAGAGGAAAAAAAGAAAGAAAAAAGAACAGGAAACAAACCTCAACATCCTCAGTCAAAAGCTCATTAGAAACTTTATACTCCTCCAGCAAGTAAAGGTACGCTGCGCCGCCAGAAACCGTTGATCCAAGGAGAAACCCAAACAATCTATTCCCCCCCCCCACACCAATCACCCAACATAAGTCAGTCAGTCAGTCCAAAACTTACCACACACACACACACACAACGGAAAGGGGGTAGGTAGGTAAGGTAATCCGGTATCCGGGTATGTAGGTAAGTAAGGTAAGAACGCACCCTCCTCTAAAAGCCCCAATAGGCCTCTTTTTGGGGATTGAGGCGGGAGTAGCGGTGGTGGTTGCCGCGGCTTGACGCCAAACACTTGAGGTGGTGAATGTGCGGAGGTGCGGGGTGCGGAGTAGGAGGAGTTTGCGGGATGTTTGGGATAACATGGTTTTTTTTTATGCCGGTGGTGGTGGTGGGGCCCCGTGGATGGATGGATGAGTGGACGAACGGATGCACGGTTGCAGTAACGAAGTTGCAGTCGGTTGGTGGGTTGGTGGGTTGATGGCGGTGGTGGCGGCGGCGGGGTGGGACAACAACAAAAAAATCGAGGGGTGATTGATCTGATTAGATTTTTTTTTTCCTTTCTTTCTCCCCTCTGAATCGTTTTTGGTGGGGGGAGGAGGAGATTGAGGGAACGTTTCGGAAAAATTTGGCTTGGTTACCTACCAAGTTGGTTGCTCATCAGTCAGAACCTTAACCGGTTTGTTCTTTGCAAGGATGGAGGAAAGAAACCCCTGCACGTGCGCTGGTTAGAAATAGGAAAAAAAGAAAAAGAAAAAAGCGGTGTGATATGGTGTGATGGGGTGTTCTTTTCTCTTTCTTTCCTCTTTCTATTAATTTTTCTAATAATTTTTAATTTTTAATCTTTTCACTCTCTATCGCCTAGTCCTGGCTACATACTCTTGCCGTACAGCACTCGTACAATAGAAATTGAATCAGGAATCCAATTGGGGTAAGAGGAAGCAAACCGGGAAGGGGGGGGGAGAAAAGAAAGCTTACTGTACTGTACTGTACCGGTACTATTATCTAGATCCAGACCTACTGTACCACGAAAACGTCGGATAATTATTATCTCGACCAACTTTACGGGTATCATCGCATGTAGGAAGTATAATACCTACTTCCTACTCGTGGAAATCCCTTTGCTTTGTTTTTTTTTATAAATTTTTTTTACTCGAGGCATGGGATCGACGGTGAGGGCTTTTTTCGAGGGAGATAGAGAGAGAGAGAGAGAGAGATCAAAATTTAATGACCAATCAATCAATTGTTGACTTTGCTCTTCCGACCCTGCAGAAAAATTTCCTTGCAAGAAGCAAACTTAGGCCTACAATATCACGAGATAAGAGGGGTTGGAATTTCGTCGAACCCCCCCCCCCGGTGCCCCTCTTCTACAAGTGTCGTTCCGATATAGTACCGGTAAAAATCAAATATGCATCATCAGGCTGCTAGGCTCTGCACAGTCCCCTGCACGGGCAAAGTGCGATTCCTAACCCGAGCACTAGAGTACCGTACTGTACTAGTACAGTGCCGTGCCGGTACGATAGGGTCTCAGGTTAGACAATTCCCGCAGAGCCTCAGCTGTAGATCACTTTAATTGAACTGCAATCCACATATAGTACTGGTAATACGTTACAGCACACGCGTCTGTAAGGTGACACCCGCTGGTACAGTACAGTATGCTAACCATGCTACACCAACTTTTTTATTATTATTCCCAATCCCAACCTGCAAACGCCTATCCAATGCAGACCGTTGAAAACATTCCAAAAGAAAAAAGGGGAGAGAAAAAAAAAGAAACAAAAGACCCAATAAGTTGTTCAATTCCCCCACCCATACTTGCCAACATGTTTTGTCTTGTTGGCTAGTTGATGGGTTATATAGCGCGGCAGCAGGATCTATACATCTTTATCCTTTCCGGCATACAAATGTCCTATGATCGGCTGGTTTACTGGGAGGCTTGATAGAGAGCAGTGGCCCACTCCTGATTCTATGGTGGAGCTTGGCTTCATTTGTACGGCGCCCCACATTAGCGGTTCATAGGATGCGTCCACGTCCTCCTCTGGCGGGTGACATGCTGCAGCGATCGCAGCGGAGCAACTGCCGGCGAGCGGCATACCAAGGGGATATTTCTTCCCGCCGACTGTGAACAGGATTATTAAGTGGATGAATCCGCTCGCCATTAGCAACGTCATTCCTGCCACCTAAAGTGCATGCTCTATTAGCTGTGTCCCATTGAGTAAGAAATTGAGGGGGCGATCGGGGGGAGAGCGTACAGAATATCCTACTGTAGAGACGACTTTAAAGGTCTCGCCAAGTGGATTGAAGACTTCAAACTTTGCCAGGAAAATTCCCTGTGACGCACAAAGATGTGTTATAGACTTTAGTGCCATTAGTGGTAGGGAGTATCGGTAGGGGAGTTGAAGCCAGTATGACGATCGCTGTTGGCCTGTTGGCTGCGATACACGGAGTGGTTTACGTCTTATTGCAAACTCCATCCATTCTTTAGCCATAAACATACTGGTGAATATACCGTTATAACTAATAGATATTAGCCGATGGGTTCTTGGAGGTTCTCGGGAAACATACGTTAGGTATAAGAACGATAGCACCACTTGCGGGGAATTGGCTAAGAATATGGGAATTATAAGTCCTCCATCCCTGGAACTGAGAACTGACGAGGTAGTTTGTGCTCCAAATCCACGCTTCACTCTAATGATAGTTAGCCAGACGGATCGAATGATGGGCTAGGATACCCACAGCGATTTGACATCGGTTTCCACGCCATTCCTTACATCTTTCGCGTATCCAGTCCCGATAAATATTGCCGATAGGGATATAATACCCATCCAGGTCCCCACGGTGATGACCCACCTTCGTTTAGATGGCGCGTGCCACCACCTCCACTCCTCCGGCGCGTATGGCTTTGGTGTTGGCTGAAGCTCCCATGACGACTCTGCCATTGTCTTGTCAGCCAGACACCTTCTTAAGGTGGTAATGTCCGGCTTTTTGAGGAAAGACTCAATAGCATCCCCCATGAATACTAGTGGCACAGTCTTCATCCTGAAGGCGGCCATCGCCATACTAATCGCCTTGAGCAGATTCGCGATAATGACGACCGCCAGGATGCCGACGCTGAACTGCAGCTTGCACCTCTTCTGGGTTTCTTGCCCTCTGCATTCAGTGATAGTGTGTCCCCGAACCACCCAATCACCGTCCGAGATATCTCTTGCTCCATCGTCAGCTCCCATCTCGCAGCTCTTTGGGAAAGCGTAGTCAGTTTTATTCCAGTTGTTAATGTCTATCAACGAACTCTCATTCTGGCACATCCAGTTGTGCTTGTGCTCCAGAGAATTGTACATGATCATTGACATTAGAGAAGAGTGGTCTTTAGGCTTTGTTGAAGAGACCAACACCAGATTCTGCATGTCGCCCAGGAGAGGCTGAGAGTACTTTGCCCTGCATCCTTTCGTATCCATTTTATGCCATGTTCCGCGCTCCTCGCTCATGATCTGAACCACTTCCCGCATCTGCTCGAAATTATAATCTGGCATCCAAACCTCCCGCATATTTGCCATTATTTTCACAGCCACGGAATCCGAACCATTCGTGATGTTGTAAAAGCTCGCCTCGATCCGAACATTGCCAGTGTGCATGCGTTCGCCCCCGTACTCATAATTGCCGACATAGCGTGCCTCCGGGTCGTTTGGGTCCCAGAATGTATAATTAAAGCCCTCCACAAACGGCTCTACAATGACGGAACCCATTGTGCCTGCCCTGAGACCACTTATTACCTGACCAGTCTGGTTATATGGGGTCCCGTTAAAAAAGTCCGGCGTGACTATCCCTACGTAATAGTTGTTTAATGATAGTGTGGAAAAAATGGCAGAGTTGAAGCTGATCGGAGAGGACACATCAATGGAGCCCATAGCACAAAAAAAACAAAAACGAGACAAACTCACAGCAGATGCATAGGAACACTTGTAAATCCCAAAGTCCACCAAACCCACACTCTTATCCTCTCCATCCGGTGTAAATGGCCTACTGTCCTGCTGAAATTTTAGCACCCGCATTTGATACAATTCAAAGAACCGCTCTATACTTCAGATTCCTAAAACTAGGTATCCCAATATCCAACCAATCCCTTCCAAACCGTGTTAGTGCATTCTTCTAAATATAATAGACTCCAGATCGAGCGATATACTGACTTTGTCTCGTGGGCAGCATCAATCTCCTCCCTTGTCGGCGCACTCAGGACTTGCTGCGTGTAATGACTACCCGCCAGTAATATCGAAGAGACGAAATTGATAGTCACATGCGCCCAGACACTAATCTTCTTCATATCGTCGCAATCGCCCAGGTATAGTGTCCCTAATCCAGTACCCTCGGGGGGGTATACAACGATAAAATAAATTGTGATCCCGAGCGTAAAAAGGAATATGGTAGCCGCGAAGCTGGCACATATCTTAACACCCGTCCTCCACGAAATCGATGAATCCAGAATGGCCACCACAGGAGCCTTTAGCATCGAAAATCTATTACTCGAAGTAGATAGCCTGGACCGGGTAGTCGATGGCTTCCGGCTCGGATAGAGGGATGGTGCCTCCAAATCATCTGAATCGCTGCCCCCATCTGCTCCTAATCTGAAGTGCCGTCATTAATTAGTGCTTATCGGTTATCTCTCGTGCAGGCGCATTATACTCACCCCCTCGTTTGCATCTCGAAAAACTCCTTCGACTCACCATCATCCCTCCAACTCGAACTCCCACCCGCATCATCATCATCCTTATCATCAATCAGAACTTTTTGGTATTTCCCGATATTGACGTTCGACCCGCGCCGTTTGCTGTCTTGACGACCCTGAAGCATAATCGGAAATTACCCCCGGAGGATTCTAAGAGAGGAAGTGTGAAGAAAAAAAACCTTAGCATATATACAGTATTTCTCCTGGAAATCACGAATAGCTCCCCGCTCATAGAGGGCGCTTGAAGCTTTGACAGTTCCTGTCAACTTGACCAGAATGTTGCGCAGTATGGGTGCGCGTTGGTGATGCTGAGCGATTCCGCAGCTGAAGAGCCCGGAAATAGGAAAGGCTGAAGGCGCTTATTGCCCAATAAAATGTCGAGACGCTATTGTCCTCCAGCCCAGCGCCTTCTTCCGATCGAAAAACCCCCACAGCCACATCGCGAAGGTGACCAATAAAGATTTTACTCGCAAAAGATTTAAAATTCTGGGAAAAATACACTAAATATATATTTATGCCTTAGTGCTTAACTTGCGTGTGGTATTCAAAGTCAATTAAACCATGCGATAGACATAATGTCAGCGCGAGTAGATATTTCAGAGCAGTACTCGAGTACAGGTTTAAGTGCCTTGCGGGGCCAAGAAATATCCGAATCCAGTGCTCTGGCCGAATTCCAACTACAGTACTTGTACTAGGGCAAAAGTATATTTTTTCCGATGCCCTTTTTACACCAAAAGTGCCCATCTTCACCACCCTCTCATTGCACAATGTCTATGAGAATCAGCGAAAATTTATCCTTGCACTAGCAAACCCATAGATAACATGAAGAATGTTGCAGAATCCTTAAATATTATCAAGTGATGGAGAAAAGGTCATTTAAGTATCTGGTAGCGGTTGCCATGTGCTCTTTTGTATGGAGCCCCATACAAAAACTGAAGTCACTTTTACACTGGTTGACACAATCATGAATACTGAAGACAGCTTTGATTCCTTACACTTCTACTTGCAGAGGTTTGAATAGATAGTGATTCCCTAGCTGATGGAAAGATTTCAAGTGCTTTTATATAAGCTGTGCTGAGAATTGTTTGTTTAAAACTGTCCACCTTTGGTGTAAAAAGAGCATCGGATGAGTATTTTTGCACCCGTACTTTACGTACGATTCAACAAACAGTTGTCCAACAGAGGCACCGGCATGGCACGCTCGAGCGGACGAGCTCCATCGGACACATCCCGGAGATTTTAGGTGACTGGTAAACACCCCTGATAGCAGCTCGTGTTAAAGATTTGCAAACGAGTGATTTATGGTGATGGGAAGCCATTGTTGACCAGCTTCAGTATGTTACAAGACCTTGTCTCTTTCACACATTCTTTTCTTTTTGGTCCGGCCTATCGCAAGAGTTTGCGCACTATTCTCTCAGTTGCAGGATGTGGCGTAGTATCCGGAGAGAAAGATTCTTCGTCATTGTAAGATTCTTCGTCATTGTTCCTAGTATAACTCGAGTAGAGGGGGGGGGGCATAGGCTTGCTTGTGAGAAATAAGCCGGCGGGGTGCAACCTCAGCGTATGAAATAATCGGGGGAGGATCAATATATTTGCTAATGGGCTCACACAAACGTGCACTAATTTTACCAGGATACGCAAAACACGAGGAATTCCTCAAAGGCTACTTTAGACGTGTGGAGGTAACCTATTGGAAGAAAAAAACACGAAATCACAAAGAGAGAGGCATGAGCAGAAATGAACCACCAAGGCGTATCGACATGCTAGCGTAACCCTCAGAGAGAAATCGAATTTGGCCATATAAAGTGAGCTCCGGTGAACCTCTCGCATTCGAACCGACAGGAAGTATCATGATTTCTGCCATGTTCCCAGCAGATCCCCAACCCCTAGTCCATCAACATTAATACGAATCATCCCCCTTCTACCCAGCTAGTGCTCTCCCTTTCTAGCGTATATAGTAGCACTCTCGTATGGTGCCAAGTTTCTCTCTGCTATGTGGATGTTGTCGCATAAAGTGTGCTCAAAGCCAGCCGGGGGGGACAGTGGATAACGACCACGGGTACTAGCATGTCAACCTCGAGCAATCCAAGGATACACCTTCGTCGCCAAGATACGGCATACCGGTAGTCTGCACCCACCGAATTCTTTCAGCCTCCGAGAGGACGAGAGTGTCAAGTAAACCCGGGCCCATGATATCCAGAGCGCAAGGCGATCAAAGCCGTGGAAGAAATCCTCAAGTTTGCGTTGGTGACCGTACCTTAGCAGGCGGCCACTTCTGAGCCTTGATGGGCTTGATTTCTTCTTCTTCTTCCATGCTCTCGTCGCAGACGTATCTCAGAGAGATATAATCGAGTTGAACCCTGTGGTTGATAAGATGATGAAATCAGATTCCCTTTCCCCTTTCGCCTCTAGATGCATCGATGATTGGGGCACGGATTTTCGCCGTGACCCCCCTTTGGCCGGAAGAAAGGCTAGACCAACCTATCCGACCACGTCGCCCCGGATTAATGGCGAAACCGCATCGAATCGAAAAAAAAAAATGCGCCTTGCAGCGCAGCCCTAGAATGAGAGACAAACCCTCTATCAGAAAGCCATCGAGTGTCATAAATGTTGAAAGTTTTTTTTCCCAAGGTGACAAAAGTCAGGGATCCCATCCCGAGGTCAGAGGATACAAGGAAGCTGGAAGAAGCACCAATAACTAAATGCTATGACTCAAGAAGCTCCTTTCAATTTACTCTAATCATCGGAATTAAGAATTAAGAAGGATTTCGTAAGCGACTTCGCCCTGGAGGTTCCTTGCGAGCATTTCGGGTTACGGCCCAACGGGAGATAGTTGCAGCTGCAGATTGCATGGTACTGTACTCGAGTATGCGTGAATTAGCGGCGTCGGAGGAAGTCATGGCTTGGCGGTCCGACGACTTACATGTGTGATTATGACACTTTCAACTGAGCTCTCGAGAACTCAAGGTAAAATACTCGCGGTCACAGCTGAGTGTACTCGCGCGACCAAGTCGAAGCCAGACACCTCAGGTGATCATTCCCATGCACAGTGTGTGTGGCTTCAACCGGGCCATACGAGCAGTGTCAGCGCTGAACTGCGACAGTAGAGTAACCCATGGGATTTCATTTTTTTTTTCAACAAAGAAAGAGAAAATGAGAGAGGGAGAAGGGAGAAGGGAGAAGGGGAAAGAAACAAAACTATTGTACTGTATATGAGCAAGTTCCGGGAGGTAAGCGGGTATAGCAGAGCACTCAAGTGCTGTGCCCTGCAGTTCAAAAGTGGTGGTGGTCAAGAAATTCATATCCTGTGCGTCCGAGCGTGTGTTGTGTCGATATTGTCGTGCCTGACTCGCTCGATTAATCTGCCGAGTTTAGGCTGAGATTAGAATGGAAAAAACCAAACATCATCTGCCACCTGCTAATCTCTCGATACATATATTTCCTCACCTCCGGAAGATCTCGACTCTACCCGAGCCGAGCACCTTAGCTTTCTGAATACTGCGCCGGCATTCGAGCACAGTGGTGGTGATTTCCTTTGCTAACCCCAAGCAATCGTCCACCTGGTCAATGGACTTGATGAATACCGTAGGTTACTCCTCTCCTCCCGGACCAAATGTCGCCGGCATGCCTGCTGGGATGCCGGTCAGCCAACCCAACACTTGTATCCCGTCGCTACCGGAACAAGGCAAGCTTGTCGGTGCTATGATAGAATAAACGAAGAGTTTAAGCCCCGACAGTTGTAATTATCAAAAATAGTACAGCTAGGGTTCCGAACAGGGCCGCGAGTCCAGAGAAATTACTCGAAAGGGTTAAGTAGGAATTAGAGCTATCAGGGACACACGGGAACTCTAGTGGAGTGACAAACTTCATACTTATTTGGTATCATAAATAACCACGCCCGGGCGTGGGGGGGGAGGTATGTGGGCATGCATATTGTGGCTGGCGAACCACATTCAGTGTCTTCTTTGGAACTCGGATTGGGGTTTGGGTTGGGAGCTCTCAAGAAAGAATCCGGGGATCAGTCTTGATCAAAGTGCCCCAAATGTTGTATGACCAAAAAAATAAATAAAAATAAAAAATAGGCCAAAACCAGATCCATTGTTATCCATTGTTCAACTTACACACATCTGTCCATTCCCACTCTCAATCCCTCGGAAGTGTGGAGCACTAGCTCAAAGGTGGTAAGGTGGTGACGATGGTGGTGTAGAGTTACGCACGGTACCGGTACGAGTACAAGCACTGTTGTGCTCTGATCTGCGGGAGCTGCGGGACTACAGTAGGACGGGCAAGGAACAGACATTCTCTCCCACGTTATTTACTCGGTTGAGACTCCACCATCATTGCGAGATGCAAGCGAGAGAGATCTCCTGTTCGAGCTTGCTAAAGAAGGAAAATCCCCCCTGGGGAACCCGGTTGATCACAAGGGAATGGATTGCACCATTCATCATCTGTGCTTTGCTGCTCGGTGATAGCGATAGCGTGTATCAATTATTGAAGCCCAAACGTCACCTGGCAGATGCGAGTTGTGAGCTACCGTATTAGCTCCGTGCGAAAGCTCACATCCAACAGAATAAACAATCATATTCCTGCAAAAACAAAAAAAAAAAGAGAGAGAGAACCCCACAATGGAGTGTTATAATACCAACGGCCAAGTATCATGACGTCCCTGCTGCAAGAGAAGAAACATCGTGAGATGCCTTTGGCAGGATGTGCAAGGACAGCTCAACCCCTCCATCAATTGCCCCCTTTTTCTTTTCCCCGCCTTCGCCAGCAAAACCTTTTAATGAATTGTGAATTCCCTTCTGAACCTTTTCTTTTTCTTTTCCCCTTTTCCTCTCTTCGCTTTTGCCATTTTTCCTAACCTTTCAATAATAGAAATATTCGTGCTGGCTTCTCCTGTATACCCCTACGTGGCAGCCGTCCTCTGATCCAGCTTTGAGGGCTCGGGGGAGGAAAGGGGCAGCGGTCGCAGTTTGGGGTGCCCTTTACTTCTTTCCAGGCTGCGTGTAAACGCTGGTTGTTGCACAGGTTAACACAAAAAATTGGGACGCCTTATTTCAACAAAGAAGGCCATCTGAAACCCGAATTGCGAAAATTTCTGTTTCTTCTACATTGCCATTATCGCGAAAAAAAAAGGCTGCGATACTCTCTTGCATGATATCCTCATTATTCGAGAAAACACCTCCTGCTACCCTATTCACCTCTTCCACCTTAGAACAACGCACCGTTGCGGTAGGAGGAGCGGCGCAAAAAGCAGCCAGCCCCGTTAAGGGTTGTTCTCTTCATGTCAGCCTCGAATCAGGACGGACGAGCTATCCCAAGACAGCGAGGGTTCACGTGCGCATAATAGATTATTGGGCTAAAGTTGATTTCTCTCCACTTCTCTTAGTCTACTCGTACCGTACAAGGAAAACATGAGATGCGCCTGACAATTGGTCTCTTCCCTCCATTTTCCACATCAGTTCTAAAGTTAACGGCAAGTAGCTCCGTTGGTTGTGAGCTATTGTCCGAGTCAAAAACATACTTTTTGGCTCTTCCATTTTCCCCACTCCCCTCGCTCTTGCTCTTGCTCTTACTCTTTTCTCTCTCTTTAATGATAGCGGGCCAAAGGATGCCTTTAAGGCTTGCACGAAAGGGAAACTCCCAAGCTTGACTTCAGCCTAGAGATATAAATGAACCTGCAGTTGCAGCTTTATTACCCATATTTCACCTCCCTAAAAGCTTCGTTCCTACATTATCTAGACCTGGACGGCTTCCCCGGTAACCATGATACGGTACCTCAAATACCACCCATCTGTAATTGATAGTACGCTCCCAGATTGAGAGCCGGTGGGAAATTAAACCGCAAGAATCAACTCCGACGGATGAGGAATAATTCATCTGTGAACCGCGCAACTCTTGCCCATTTTACTATTAATCATAGCACGCTAGTTCTATGGGCGGGAACCATTGAACAGTGTGTGTGGCACGAGATCAGTCAAGCTTGCCCGGCAATCCGCCGCCCCTAGAAAGTTCATCCTTTTTGACAGTCTCGTCTCGGTCCCCGTCGCTCCAAGGTTCCTCCTCTATTCAAGCTTCCCTCTCTCTCCCCCCCAAGCGAGGTATTCAAGAATTAGCCCTCCACTCCTTTCTTTACCTCTCGCTCTTCTCTGGCTTTCAACTCGAACCTCGAATTTATATCACAAGAATTATCTTACACTCGGTGATCCAGGACTGTGAGCAGTTGCGACTTTTTTCCTTCTCGAAGCGATAAGCACCCTGCATCCCTGCGGTGCTTTGGGGTCGTGCAGATCAAGACAGACTGTAGCCCCATAATCCCATAACCCCCCCCCCGCGCGGTCATAGAGGACCCTGAGTAAACCCTCTTCGAGCGAACAGAGTCCATTTAACGAGGGCTTTCGGGGTTGACCTATTTTTCTGTCCATTTTTTAAAACTCTTCAAAGGAGGAGAAATAGAAAGCTACAAAAAAGGTCCTATTGAACTGACCCAATTCACGCTCGCCAAAGGCACTTTTCCATTGTGCTTGGTGCGTTGCCATTGTCTCTTGGTCGACACCAATTGAAGCTTCGGCCGTTGCGGACTGCCACCCCCCGTCCCGTCAGCAACAGCAGCGGCAGAAGCAACAGCAAGTCTAGGTACAATTTGGCCCACCCCACCACAACCCCAACCACAACCTCGCACTCACCACTTTTCTCACCCGCTCCCACTTCTTCTCCTAACAATACCCGTCCCCCTCCCCCTCTACCTTAACTCGCTACTTTTTCCCTACTTCTACTCTTACTACCCTCACACCTTTAACCATCCTTCAGATATTCTTTCGCCGTCCAACTTACTGAAATCTTGCGGCATTCTTCCTCTTTTACCCTTCTTCCTCGCACACAGCCAGCTGTGCCTCGCTCTCCAACTTGGTTAAAGTTGGACGGGCTATACAGTTTCATCAAGCCCTCAACAACAATCCTACAAAAAATCCAGTCATGTCCAAAAAAGAGTCCCGTAAGAGGTGGAGGGCAGAGCTGTCTAACAGCAACAAGGCCCGTCATGCCCGCAAAACAAGCTTCAGATTGAACCCGACATTCGTTAGCAAGGGTTCTAGCCAACTCTCTTTACTCGGACGCCGTAAAGCTACAAACGGAGCCGCTATTGAAGCTTCTACCACAGCAACTTTGTTTCCCACCTCGGCGAACACTGTAGATCTGTTGACTCCGGCCCTTGTCGACCTCACTACTCCTCCAAAAACAACATCTGTCCCTCATAGTACTGCGGATTCAGCCTACTACAGCGCTCCTAACACCCTATCGAAGAGCGTCTCTCCTCCACGTCACATGCCCCCCGGCACCATCAATCCGGTGGTACTCCAGAACTCACAGGACTCTCCGGTACCCGATTACTCCATGGCCGACTATAGCTCTAAGATGCACGATAGCACGGACAACCAGTTCTACAAGAAGTTCATTAAGAAGAAGTTCGCTCACCCTATGTCAGCAAAGAACGATCTCAAGCCTATCATGCGTCAAGTCCTTCAGAAGCCGGAGGACCGCCCCATGGTCACCAAGGCTTATCTCAAGATCAACTTCCGCACCGGCACTATTCGTGGTGAGACGAGGATGGTAAGGAAGCCGGTTAGGAAGTCAGGCGAGCGAAGATGTGATGGCCCCAATGAGGATATGACCTGGTACTTTGGGCCGAAGATTGGATACAACTAGAGGAAGAGGAGGAGCCCCAGGAACCTTCGATAATTTAAATTGTTGGTACATCTCGCCCCGCATACTCGCCTCGACTCTCGACACAACTTTCGCGACCTCTATTACTATCCTCAACTAAAAACAAGAAAAAAAGAAGAAAAAAACAGAATCCCTCTCTCACGATGAAAACCAATCTCCTTTGTTTTTTCTCAGTATCAATTCTTTACCATATCGGGCGGGCTTTTATCGGAGTTCATCTGGCGGGTTTGCGTATTTTTGATATCTCCTGACAGGATGATAGATGCCAAATAAGGGTAATGACGGACCAAGGCAGGGCGGTATCGGAATTTGGGGGAATTTTTCTTTCGGCGCTATTGCAAAAAAGTATTCTTTCTTTCTCTCTATATTCACGTCGTTTCTCTATCTCTAGGTCTTAGTACGGCGGTTTCCTTTTTCTTTTACACCTTTTCTTTACACTCTTTCTTTACTTCTACAAAGCCTTCAGGCACACCATCTTCTCTTCTTGTCCAAAGGTCTTACCTTTTTTTTCCTTTCCCTTTTTCCTTGCTCACTCAATTATTCTCCTTTGTTGGGTCTGTTTCTGGAGTTCACTTTCCACGGCGCTGTATGGCTTTTTAGATCTTAGAAAGGGCAACGGGTATGGTTTCACTTGAGAATTCTTCTACGGCCTTGTGTTTATCTTATATTTATTCTTCCGCCCTTTTTTGTTTCCACCGGAGTTCTACGTCCTTCTGGTTACTCTTTTCTCTGTAAACATCACATCCTCTTTTTAAACGAACTTGTATTTGGTAAGGATATTATTATCTCTCTCCTTTTCCCTTTCTCCTTCCTTTCCTTCTTTGTCGGACTACATACCCGTACCGTAGCTTAGAACGGGGGAGGGGCATCACGCGCCGCCTACGGTTGCGGCTCGGGTGTTCATTTCTCACTCTTCCCCCCCACACACACCACCCTACCACCCCCGTTATTTCCTTTTTTCTTCTCTGATTTCGTTTTCCTCCATTTCATGTATATACACAATTACCACCCTGGTTTACATACAAAACTTTGTTCATTTCTACAAAATATCGTGTTACATCATGATTTTTCTTCTTTTTTTCTTCTTCCCTTCCTTTTCGCAGAGGTGAAGGGTGAAAGGGGAGGGGGAGCGAGGGAGCGAGGGAGCGAAGGTACGGTTTATCGATTTGTGGCCTTCGCCGTCTACCAATTAATGTTATGCGCTCCGCATTTTGGATTAAACTTGGGAGGAGGAGGAGGTGGTGGTGGTATGATGTGAAGGTGGGTGTCTTGTATGGATGGATATCATACCGATATGATAGCACGAACTGGGGCTCCTGATATGACGTCTTTTTTTTTCTTTCCTTTCCTTTCCACCCTTCCTCCCTTTTTTTTCTTGGCGCGCGGAGTAGGCCTGTTGCCGATGCAGAAGTTCTTGCTTGTCCTACAACCATTTATAATACCGTAAGCTGGCAATTTTTTACTCCGACATAAACTTTCTTCCCACTTGGACTGTCCATCTACCGTACCAGTTTGTGGCGAGGGGAAAATAATCACTTAAGATGGTTAAGAAAGCTTTCGTTCTCGTTGCGGATGGATCGGAAGAGATTGAGTTCGTCACTGTTTATGATGGTATGACGGGGGGTTTTTTTTTGTTTCTTGTTTTGCGGTTCCGATAGCGGGTGAAGTGGGGGGATAGACGGGGTGGGGTTGAGTTGACGGTTGTTCCGAGTGACTGCAGTTTTGGTTCGCGCCGGATTCCTAGTTTGCTCTATTGGGGTGAATATTCCGGATTCGTTTGCTAGGTATATATAATATTCCGTCCCTTTTCTTCACTATTCCAGGGATGAGATTGACGGCTGACCAAGTTACTGTTCACACTGTAGACTTTCCCGCGGAGTGAAGATCATCCCGGACGTTCAGAGTTTGGATCCTGAGGCTCAACTTGTATCCTACTCTTCCTCCCACCCAGAATTCTAAATAAAAAAACCATAATACGGTAGGGGCTAAGGAATGTTGAACACAGCCGGATCTGATAGTATTACCTGGCGGCGGCCCCGGCACAAAGACATTCGAAGAGAGTGGTGCTGTTGCCAAACTTGTCAACAGGGCTCATAAGGAAGGGGTGTATATTGGTGCTATCTGTGCCGCTACAAGGTACAATATATCTCCCGCACCGGACCTGCTATATATATATATGCCACCTTAGACAGACCGGTTAACAATGGTCAGAGCGCTCGTGAGATTCGGCGCTGAAGGCGGCTGGAAGGCCAAAGTTACCAGTCACCCGAGTGTTCAGGAGGCGGTGGTCAATGGAGGCTGGGAGTACTCTGAGGACAGGGTCGTCCTTGATGGGAAGGTTATCACTTCTAGAGGGTCCGTTATATATTTGCCAAGACTTCCGCTAGGAGGTAAATTCACGGTAGCTAAGCTAATAAATCCTATCTAGAGCTGGGACGTCATTGCCGTTCGCTTTAACCCTCGTTGAGGCGCTCTGTGGGAGGGAGAAGCGTGAGGTAAGTTCTGTATGGCACGGCTCATGAGGCATGGGCCAGAGAGTTTTTATGCTGATATTAGTATTGGCTTCAACTATAGGAAGTGGAGGGGCCCATGATTTGCGGCCAGTAAGTTGTAGTTGATTGATGTAGCCGTTTTAGTATGGTGGGACTGGTGGGGGTCATTGAATACAGCGTGCCACGAAATAGCGGAGGGAGCAAATTACCTCATAAGTTGGGAATTCAGCTCATAATATAGGAATCAAGAAAGAAAAAGTACTATGATCACTCCTCATATTACCCGTATGCCGTCAAGTTGTGAAAAGGAACCCCACAGTTGCCAAACCTCCAAATTTCCCCATTCGGCAAGACATCACAAAAACTCACTCACAGACCCCGCAACAGCAACGGAACTACCCGGCCGATCAATGCGGCTCCAACCGACACAACCTAATTTCAACCTCACCTCAACAACATGCCCGGATCTCCCCCGGGGAATAAATAACAAACACCCCCCACCCACCAATCCACCACCATCCATTCCCCCCCCGCCACCTACAACTCCTTTTCTCACCGGTACCGGGATATAACCTGCGTTGGAAAGAAAAGAAAAGAAAAAAGAAGAAAAATGCAAGCCTGGCACAAAAAAGAAAAGGCCAAACAAGTCAAAAAGGGCAAAGCGGAGAAGCAAAAGCTTAGAACGGAGAAACTCGCGAGACGGAACCCCGACCGGATACAGAAGCAAATCGATGAATTGAAGGCGGTAGGGGAAGAGGGTGGGCAGATGGGCCCCAGCGATAGGAAACTGCTAGCGGATCTAGAGAGGGATCTGGCGGCGGTGAAGAAGGCGAAGGAGGCGCTCGGTGAGAAGGTGCCGGAGCGGCGCGCCGGAGGGGCGGGAGTCAAGAGGAGTGCTGGGGAGATGGAGGAGAAAAATAGGAGGGATGAGGTATGCCCACTCATCTATCTGTCCATCTATCTATCCCCTTTGCGAAAAAAAAAATCGCTGATAAAGTCCTGTATTATAGAGACGACCCCCGAGGCATCACCACAACCATCATCAACAACAGCGAGAAGACCCCGACGAAAGTGATTCTGGGGAATCGACGTCCTCCTCCGTTCGTGGCATCCCTATGCCCCCTGGTACCCCACCTCCCCTGCCGAAGGAAGCCTGGCCCCGAGGTCCCAGGACTGCCCACGAGCTCCCGGAGAAGCCGGCTCTTGCTCCTGCGCAGACTACGTATGCTGCTGCGCCGATACTTCGAGACCTGAGGAAGGAATCTGCTGTGTTTGTGCCTGCAGCGGTGAAGAGGAAGATGCTTGCCGAGAAGGCTACGCGGGATGAGGAGGGGGATGAGGGGGAGGGGGAGGGGGAGGGGGAGGGAGGGGATGGAGACGGAGAGGAGGAAGAGGGAGGGTTTGCGAGAAGGAAGATCAATGCCGCGCCTGATGTGGATGTGGAATTTTCAAAGTTCCAGGCGGAGATGGAGGAGGTTCCCGATGAGGGGGTGTGATCAGGACTTTGCTTTATCGCGAATGGGGGGAGGGGGCGCGCATTAGAATGTATTTTTAAGTCCGGCCGTAAGAATTGTAATTAATTGATCACGCTTTATCCGAAATACACAAGTACGAGGAGTCCCGAATGCGCTTTTTAGGATAGCATTTACAGAAAGTCAATGCTGATGGGTAGACGGACCATCACAACTCCCAAGGTAAGCTACCAAAACAGAGATTACACACACACACAAGTAATTGTCAAGTAAATCTTATAAATCCACAAGCGACGCATCCTTCTCACCCCTCAAGACACCATCCGGAATATCTACAGTACCATGCGTAATATCTAGTTCTTTTTCAATCCCTGACTTGACCACGACAGCCATGATACTCTAGACGCACTGTGCGCTCAGAGCTCACTTCATTTCACCCCACCTTCAATTTGGTCTCGATTGGCCTTTTCCCATTCTTTCTCGATTGTCGCCCGCAGGGCTAGGTTGTAAAGGCCCCGCCGGCAGCACCAGGATCTCACTTGGCACGTTATTTTATCGTATTATATATATCCTTGGGAAGAGTAATAATAATAATAATAATAATACCCCGGAAGTCCCCCGAAGAAGAAAAAGGCTAGTGAGAGACGAGATATTGGATTGAACAAGGCTTTTAAATATTATCGAAAAATCAGAGGCTGTCATATATATAAAGATTGGCCTGTAGTATCGTATCGTGATTACTTCCCCCCCCCCTTCTCCTCTTCTCGAATTTCAAAAGGCCTCTCTCTAGTGAGAGGCGGTGGTAGTGGTTTTTTTTTCTGGTTTCCCATCGTACTTGTGCTTTAGATCCTTGAGTCCGTTTATATTATTATTATAAGAAGATGAGTAAAAGGATAGGACAAAGCCAGAGAGATCTATCTGATTCTTACATTTATATTTTTTTTTTACATTTTTTATATATTTTTTTACCAACCCCCCCCTCCCATTCGCTTCTGCTACCCGCCGATCGCCAACCTTAATAAAGGTCTAGAGTCGGATTCTGCCACCTCGTAGCAGGATTGTTAAACCCCACACAAAAACCGGGCTAGACAGGTATGGTTTTTTATCTATCAGTCAATGGTGACTCGGACAGTGGGATTCATATCGTACCCCCGAGGTGCTGATTGGTTTTTTTTCCCCTTTCAAGTTGGCGATCCTATCGACCCATTCTGATCGAGCGTGAAGCATCCGGTACTGCATATGGATGAAGGGGAGGGGACGTGCCTAGTAAGGTAGAGCGATTCCACCCCCCGAGATCTCTGGAGACACAGCCTTGTATTAATGTAATAGCTTTTCATGTAATCTGCGATTGGGCATCGTGGTGAAATATCTGTCATCGATGTGATATACGCAGACTATATCCGCCCCCTCCGATTGGACTAGAGCCAGTGCACCCCAAGAGACGACAGAAAAAAGTCCTAGACAAAGTGAGGGCAGCCCAGGAGTCCTATATATAGTAAATATTTGGGAGCCCCGAAAACCCAGGACGACCCAGCAAGACTTTAGGAGAGGGGAAGGGGGGTAAGTAAAGTATTGGGTTGGTCTCATGACAGAGTACACCACGCCCCCCAGGTATCAGCACATGACACCAAGCTTCTTAGGCTTCTCGTCTATTATTTCCTTTACCCTGCGCTCCCACGCAGGTCGCAAAATCACCAAACCTTGTCCCGCAGATCAAGCCTTATATACCAGAACTGGAAGACACAACATCCCCACCCCCATTTACACACTGGGGAGGCAAAGGCTCCTGTGACCTTACCACCCGAAGTTCCCAATACCACACCGGCACATAGCTACCTGGCATTGAAACTGATAAAGCTATGTATGGTTAATAATGTACTCCCCCGACACCCCCGGCGGAAATTACCCCTTCACTGACAGGGCCTCATACCTAGGTTTTTTTGGGTGAATGTTGTCGTAGCAAATGCCCTTTTGCTTTACCTGCGCTTGCCTGGCCAGACCGGCTTGTAAGAGAGGAAACCTGGCTTGCTTGCTGATGGCTAGAGTGAATTCTGTTAGCACAATTGATCCGTAAAAGTTTCCGAGCGGCACCCATCCCCCCCGCTAGATCAGTGCTATGACGGCCTGATGGCTGTAGTCTATGGGACAAGATACACAAAGGCGCACCCAGAGCATATATATATATATATCCTTAAGATGTCTCCAGTCCGTTAATAGATCAACGAGAACAACAGTCCGGCCCGCCTTGAGAATAAAAAAGGCTGCTATTTAACCCCATGTGCTAGCTGGCAATATATAGCGAGGAAGGAAACAGCTTAAGCACAAGAAAGAGAAGAAAAAGGGGGGGGAACAGCATCCGAAGCACCGGGGCATTATAGCAGGGGGTCGAATACACCCCCTCCTAAACAAACCAAAAGGCAGAAACGACGAAATGGAAAGAAAAGGATGCAGAGCGACAAGCACACATACTAAATCCGTGACCAGAGAAAAATGAAGGAAGGAGAAAATCCCAACGACTTTATCCATGATTAACTTAATCAGCGTATCATGCCAAACCAGTGAAACAAAAAGAGAAGGGAGAAGCACCCGGACGGATTTCTACAGTACATGAATGACGGGAGAAAGAGAAAAAAAATCACCCCCTTCTAACCCATGCATCCCTCCAGCCGACGGGCAAAGTGTCTCCCAATCTGAGTATAATACGAACAACCCCATACAATACCACCACCGCCGCCACCACCATAGTCCACAATACAATAGCGCCAGCACACCACTCGGCCATATCCAATCTACCTTTTTTCAACGACAAAAAAAGGAAGGGAGGGAGGAAGAACTCCCTGAGCAACCCTTCCGAAAACTCCAATTCAATTTTCTTTTCTTTTCCCAATCGCTAGATTATCACTGTGATACTATAATGGCACTTCTGCAAAGGTATCTAAAAGCCGAGGCCAACCCCTGCAGGACGAGATGCGGTATCGCGCAGCGGGTGCACCGCATACCCCGCGCAGCATATATTGACAGATTATCACTCGATGGGGTAGGGGGGGTGGGGTGGGGTGGGCGGTATCATGCCACAGGCTAGCCCTGCGCGATTAAAGGTTCGGAATAATAGAGTTTTAACTATAAAAGTAGTATGATACCGCGAGCGCGATAGGGTATGTATGGTACGACCGGTATTTATTATCTATCTTTGCATCAAATGTTGTTAGCGATTCCTTTCACGGGTTCAGTAGGCGGGGAAGAGCAGAACGAGTGATATTACATGCTTGGTTATGACACCAATTTAGTATGATACAAGACAAGACAAGAGGGTAGCGATTGAGATAGAATCGAGCCGTCACACCGCCAGTGTGATTCCGATCGCCTGTGGGAAGGGCACTTAGATCTACAAAGGGCAAATTAAATAAGTAAAACCCAGGTTACCCAGTGATGCTCCATCAATGTGCGGGGGGGGGATGTGATAGATGCGATGGGACAGAAAAAAGAAAAAAGAGAGACAATCTAACAACAGAAAGAATTGGAGGAAGCCAATTTGTCGACAGAAATAAATTATATAAAAAAAAGGAAAACCGCCAGCAAGCAAAACACACTTCCAGCCGCAGATCCCCAGGGTCCACCTCCGCCAGCCTCGGCGAGTCGGAGTGAGACCATCCCCAGCGCTTCCTGCCCCCATTGTCGCGAAATCTTGCCACCCCACCAACACAACAGGTGCCTGGTTCCCACTTTCTTCCTACCGGTATTTCATCATCCCCACGCCCACGAGCCGGAGGGATCGAACATGATGGAGAAGGAGAACCTTACAGTACCGGTACTGTAAGGTTTCTACTTTGAGCGCTAATGACTGAAACGGTGCGACAACCAAAAGCCGTAATTAGTTGCAACCAAGATATAAATTTAATATCAATGTCGCCGCGTCCCAATCTTTGCGCCCAAGCAGTGGGTTGTCAATCAATCAATAGCAAAAACGAGACAAGACCATACCGGTACAATGCAGTGTAAAAGACAAGACAGGCTCAGTCGGCCCCCTCCGAAGCGGACAAATAGGAAGTGGTCGGCGAAAATAGAGAAAAGGGAAAGTGATACGGCACTGTCGCTGCCATTCTGCGGAACCAATAAAACGGCCCTGCGGGATTGACGCGTGGTACGGTAGGTCAGCCATCGACAGGGGGGAAGATGGTACTATTGTTCTTACCTGCTACCAGCACTCATCATAATACAATATTACTTGTATCATAGTATGGTGGGTGGGTGGCAGAAAGCTTAAAGCAGGACACCGGCTGTACGAGTACCGTACTCGTGCTGATATGAGATTCGTCTGGCTTAACTAGTAATGAATGCGAATTTCTGTCATAGAAGTCTGGTTAGAAGAGTCCATCCTCCTTCCTGCTAAATTACTATGCTCGAGCAACCCCCCTCTCACAGTGGTGGGACCAATGCCGGTGCGATCCAGAGCTAATAACCGGAGTAGTCTAGTGAGTTTGTGATCATGAATTTCCTAATATCTGGCCTATTAATAATGATCTGTCTTATCGAGCTATGCGATACCGGTAGACTGCCAAGATGGGTGATTAGTAATCAACCCGGAACGAGAATCTGGTCCCTTCGTTCTTTCCCGAATTTCACACAAGGGGATAAAGTTACCGGTACTGTACTGTCACAAATCGTGACTAAGCAAGGCAGATTTCACATGACTAGTAGTTACTAGTCATAAGGTATGTTTATGTTTCACGCTATGCAGTCAGTTGACTCATAGTTCTCACATGACTCGCACTTGCGTGTCATCGTTATGTTATGATTGGTTGATGTTTCTATGACTCACGATTGTGAGTCATAATGATGTAATGACTTTCGCGCGTGACTCACATTATGAGTCACGAGTTCCACACAGGTGACGCGCTTTGCGCACCTGATATGTTTTATGTTTTATGATTGGTTTAAAGGCATGTTGCGCCGTGACTCATAGGAGTCATCTGATGGATTTCGGGTATGACTCATTATGAGTCATGATCGTGTGACTCATGGGTATGAGTCACCAGGGTCAGGGTTATTGCGGGAAGAGGCCTATATAAAGGATCGCCACGGGCCGTAGATATAGGATCTTCACGCGACCATCTAAGTACTTTCTTACAATATAACTTTACCTTTACCTTTACCTTTACCTCTCGCTTATATGCAAACACTCGAGCTCGTAGCGTCCGAGCAACCAAGACTTTATTAAGATACGAAGAAGCTCCCTCTACACCTCTCCCCAATAAGACATTGGTGTGAGATACGAAGAAGCTCCCTCTACACCTCTCCCCAATAAGACATTGGTGTGAGATACGAAGACTATAAGATAGTCTACCAACTAAGAAGAGATTATAAGTTAATCTCGGAAAGAAGAATACTCTCTCGGCATTCTATAACGAACAGAGACTATAAGGATAGTCTAAATATACGTGAGTAGTTCGTTACCTGTTGCATAAATAACCACACCAGAGTAGGATTGTTACATGTACTCGGGGGTGGAAGAAAGTGATTGACATTTTGTGGCGCAGTGTGGCACAAAGTGGCAGGACCGGTTAGGTATAGTGACAGGATACAATAGAGAATTGCTTATCCCAGCATCATCCAAGTAAAATTCCTCAACAATAAATAAGAAATCTTGATAACTAGAAAGACAAATTGAATACATGTAGCTAGTAGCGGGTTGCTCCTCCATTTGCTGCAATGACTGCACTCAACCGATCAGGCATGGATTTGATCAACTCATCTAGCCTTTCTGAACCAAGCTGATCCCACGCCTCTTTCACAGCATGCTTCAAAACATTCAAATCGGCAATCCTACCATACCTCTTGCCTAGATAAGCCTCCATATCCCTCCATAAAGATTCAATAAGATTGAGATCAGGTGACTGTGGGCACCATGGGAGAACCTCAACCTCATTTTTCATTCGCAATTTAATAGCATGCTTCTGATGCCCGGGTGTACCATCTTCCACCACCTGTGTCCAGCCATACCTTTCACAGGTTTTGTGCCAAAATGGGATTAGATGCGGATCGAGTATCTGAACTGTATAAACCTCCGAGTTTATCGTGACTTTTCCATCCACAAAAACTAGATCACTTTTTATCTGCCGACAGAAAGCCCCCCAAACCATTACCCTACTGGATCCTGACTCCCATACTTCATCCAAGCAGTCTGGATGATATTCCTCCACAGCATTTCTAATAACCGGTGGACGACTGCCAAAACCAGCTGTAGAAAAGTATGATTCATCACACCAAACTGTCCTTAACCACTCATCATAGCCCCAGCCTAGTCTTTCCTGACACAACTTGACTCGCTTGGGTCGATTTCTCTCTCTTATTCCCCACTTGCATTGAGGAGTACGCTTATGATACCCCCGAGATGCGAGGATATCCTGGATCCGCCGAGAGCTACACGAGAGACCAAGGTTGTCTCTAATGTCAACCCATGACATTCGCCGTGTGTTGCGATCGCGGATGGTATACTCGATAATTTTCTCAATATCTTTCTCCTGGAAAGCTGGAGGCCGCCCAGCACGCTTGCGGTTGGAAGATGAGCCTTGAGTCTTTGTACGCAAATTGATCATCCGGCAGGTATTCCAAGGAACCCCCATCTCTTTTGGAATCTCTTTCCAAGGTGTGGGAGCTCCTTTTTCAGTTAAGTGATCACGGAGAGTCACTATGCGAAGACGTTCATCTCGAGTGGTTTCTTTTCGATAAATATTGCGATCGTAATTGCTGCGTGTTCCACTAGTTTTCATGGTGGTGCACTTTACCGAGATGGTGCGGGGATAGGCAATTCTCTATCATATCCTGTCACTATACCTAACCGGTCCTGCCACTTTGTGCCACACCGCGCCACAAAATGTCAATCACTTTCTTCTACCCCTGAGTACTATACCACCCTGGATGTTCATTATCTGATACTTACATCATGGTTGTGACGATTATTCCTAACTTTGCTCCCTTTAGTTACTCCTCCACCGATCGTTTCCTCTCCCAGCTGTACCCGTATTTAGCGCCAGTTGCTTGAAGACCATTTAAGGGATCAGTGATCAAGCCCTCTGAATTTACCGGCAATCCAAAATTCAAAGCTCCTGTTTCTGATACAACACCTTTTTCACCCTCAGTTCCTGCCATGCTTCGAAAATGTCTTCACCTATCAGATCTTCATCTATTGGCTCTTCATCTATTGGCTCTTCACCTATTGGCTCTTCACCTATTAAGGCTTCACCCACCGGCCCCCCACCTACCGGCTCTTCACCTATTGGCCTCACACTTTTTAGCATCGAGCCCGAACCCCCCGCTCTATCGCCCTTCCTTCCAGCTGCCATCCTCGAAAGAGCAGGAATAAAAGCTTGCATAGTTGGAGCTGCGACTGTAATTCTCTACGGATCAGATCTCATTCTTACTGACCTCGACCTCGCCATTGCCGATGAGCAATTTGACCTGGCGCTTTCCCTTCTTCACAACGAAGGCTTTTGCGACATAGAATTCTGTATTGGTCAGCTGGCTTACATGCCAACCTTGGGCGGGCCTGGGGGCTGGGTCGCTCGTCGACTGCACTATCCGCCCTCCGGCCACAATGTGGTGCTCTCTCCTGCCAGCTGCTGGCACCTGGACATCAACCCAGACACTACCTCTCTTCCGTGCAATGGTCCCTATCGATACCCGTCTTTCCTAGTCTATTTCAAAGGTAATCCACAATCCACAAGTCCACGCGGTGTTGTAGGCTACATGAGTTATGATTACTAAAAGTGGGGATCTGGTGCACAGCTCTAATTAGGACAATTGACGCGATGAAATTCGCGGGAGATGGCGTACAACCCCTCGTATACCAGTATGCGATCATGGTGGAACTTCTCGGGAAATACCCAGAGCTCAGAGGAATGATATCACCGGAAGATCAATTTTTCATTGAATTCTACAAGAAGCAGTATTCACGGATAGGCAGACGGAAGGTTCTGGAGTTGCGTAGGGGTATCATTGCAGGGACTATCTCAGTTGATGCTGCCAGGGCGGTAGTCTCAAGACCTGATTTGGCACCGTGGCGTATCAAGGAAAGGCAACAACGACAGCAAATGGCGAGTAGGTTTGCCGAGGCAATGGTAGCCTGGAACAGAGAGGGAGTGGCGGAGAAGGGTGGCGAGGGAATTGCAGGAGAGAACATTGAGGGAAGCGCCCATGTGGCTTAAGTAGTACACTGGAGAACAATGGTAGGGTAAAAATATGCACTAAAGGGGTGCTATGGCAGGTTGAAATGCTTTGAGATACTGTACATAAATAGAAATCTTCATTCCCCGCCAAGTCTACAGTCTTTAACAAAGGTATTTTTGAGACACATCTCATCTGGGAAACGATTAGGTAGCAATTGCCCCACAACAAACCACTCTGCCATGCTTTCCCCCTGCCACACACCTCCCACAGTACGGTGTCGTATAGGAAGGCTAGTGCTTTTGAGGTGGAAATAAAAAAAATCCCTATTACTGCTTTCTGGGAAGGTAAGTTGAATGGAAGGAATAAAGGCAAACACAGCCGCATTCAGAATCGTGCCTGCTTGAGCGCCACACTGAGAATATGGAGCTCACATAATTGCACGAATAATACTTGGTAAAAGAACTGTACCGCTTACTTAGGAAGTATATTAGAAGATGGGAGAAATGTCGCCAATGAATACCGCAAAAACTCGAATAATTGAACCGTGTGCTATGTCGTTGAGAATTCCCTACTTTAGAGTAGGGGCGAAAAACACAGCAAAAAATGAGCTGCTCAGCCCCTCTGGGGGCCATAAAAAAACAAAAATATATCAGACCTTACCAGAGGAGGCAACTCCAACGACATAGCACACCGTTCAATTATTCGAGTTTTTGCGGTAACCCAATTGGGGCTATACTGGCTAGCTGGACCTCTTTGCTGGGCGTCTCTCTTAAGCTCTTAAGCTAAAGCTTCGTTTCTGTTATAATAGGTCTTTCCCACCACCCCTACCTACCTACCTCTTCAAGGTATCCCCGAGCTCGGTATCCCTGGGAACAAAAAAGAATGAGTTCAGCACTCAGGATTCCCACATGGTCACCCACTGTAGTACTAACCGAGCGATACCATGCTTTTTTACCGCAGAGCAGACGGGATGCGAAATTTTCATCGTTCTATGGCCGAACACGTTATAGAAGTCCCGAATTCATGTTATATGGAGGTACAGCTCTTAGATTTTGTATGTTCCACAGGGGGTAAGGGCAGCCAACCTCGGGACTGTGAAACCTACAAAACTTAGGCGCTGTACCTCCGTAGGTCTGATGGGTACTATTTGGGTTCAAAGTAGAGGCTTGTGTACCACACATACACCACATCGCTTCGTGTAATAGCCAAGAATATAGGTGCTATAGATAGCTTTGAAGAAGGAGGTCGAGATTGTAAGGGTGCGGGAATACTCATGACTTCGACTTGGAGGGTTTCTTGCATCTCCGGAGCTGAGTGGAGGATGATCTAATTTAATTTAACTTCTAGAAAATATGCTGTAGGGTGGTTTGTGGCCTGCCTATATTGCCGATTGTAACCTATTTTTTCTATAAGAGCTCCCTATAAGAATATTGTAAACCCCAAATCTGTTCCTCCCTGTGTGCGGAAATATCCGATGAAGAATCCCTATCTATCAGTATGCACGATACAGAGAGTAAGAGCAGCAGCAGGGTGCATTGGTGCAACTGCGCCCCCCCACAAATGAATTGAAGAAGAAAAAAATTGAAGAAAAAAAAAATGGGGATATGAGAAAAAGGCACGATTTTCCCATTGTCTCCTGTCAAGTTTCCGTCTCTTCCCCTCCTCAACCCCCTGCGTCTCGGCTTGCAGCTATCGTGTTTCTGAACCAAACAAACATCCGAGTGTCCCGGGTCCATACAGTACTCGTCCCGTATATTTTATATTATGTTGGTTAGAGAGTGACCTCGAGAGACCAGTACTTGTAGGGCAAAATGCCGGTGGTTTTGGTGCGAAAATTTAGCGAGAAACCGGGAAAAAATGCCATATATATTGAGGATTCTGTCACTAAATCAGGGGATTTTCCGAGTTTGCTTTGCCACTCATTCTTCGCACTACCGTACGTGAATAAGCAACGCTGCCCAAGTGCCCGAGAAGGTACGAAGGGGGTGTCGGCGCCTCCGGAATTCAAGGAGATCATCATGATAGATCGACAATGGATGGCGCGCGGGAAAATGCGGTATACTTTTGTTTCTTGCAAATGAGACGTTGCATTCGACTCGCATCGCAGATGTGGTGATCCGTGAAGCATTGCAACCGTTGCAATACAGGACTGGTAGCAGAAGTTCCTGCCATAAAGCAAAGATGAGGGAAACCTACTGTACTGGGGAAAGGTTGGTTATCTATTTTATTTTTTCTTAATGGGAACTTTCCCTGGCCTCTTCTTATGCTAGGGCGGCTCTGATCGGAGTGATGACCGGAACATAAATCTGCCGATTTATTCACGTCTGCGAGAGTAATTAAAAAACCCCTTTCTGCACCAATACCATTGTGGTCCGAATTTAGTATATTCTAGACGGAACTATCTAACCCAGGGCCAAGACCTACATCAAGTGGAAACATTAAACTGATGGTCTCTGGTTTGAAGTTCAATATTACGGTATCCTGGTGTTGGATAGTCTTAGTCTACGCTCCCCTGAATTGTTCTAGCACCCGAAATAGAAGCCCTTGTACGATAGGCGTGGTGTGATACAGAGAGGCTAGGAACCTTCAGACACGATACCGTCGAGGATGGCTCCAGGGGAGAATCAACGGGAACTCACAGTAAAACTGAGTACAGCACCCCCCTGGGCTTAACTGTTGGTTAGAATGCCGTCGCACTACAACACCCGGACCAACAAATACAATTTATCGCACCGCACCCGTTCTGTACTTGTACCACAGTACTTCTCAGTAGGCGTGCGGAGCCATCATGCCTCGATAGTCCACCAGCACTCGAGTACATGTATAAAGTACGAGTAGTAAAATCGGGCGATGTAGTTGAAATGTAGACCGGTATATTGGTGCCATACCCGGATTCGTTGAGGTATGATACTTGAAGGGCACAAGACGTAGCCTGCGAGGTAGTGAGACAACATCTGGATTCCGGCACCGACATCGCTTGCGAGGGTCAGAAGTATTCGGAAATCTTGGCGTTTTTTTGGTCTGAGCTGGGCCAAGGCTTCCGGGTGCTTTTGATTTTCGTAAGCATTGCGCTGCGTAATGATCTTATGTGCGCTAGCTCTGACTGGGTGCTGCCGGTATTGGAGGGTTAGGGCTAGGGCCAAAGATCTTTGGATGGTTACCAGTACTGTATGACACCTTATGATACCGGTATAATACCGGTAGGTGAGCAACTCGATTGGTAATTGGGCTTTGGGGTCTCTCGTGCACTACAGTAGTAAGGTAGGCGTGGGCGTGAGTCTAGGCTCATGGGGGCCAAGTGCTTTTGCATTTCTACTCGAGTACTGGTAAAAAGAGAGCATGAATGCACCCCTGCTCAATTGTCTTGTCGATTCGCCCCAAGCTAGGCTAACGTTCCGAATGAATAGGTCGGCCATCCTCTGGGATAGTTCGCCTTCTCGATGAGGAGGAAAGGGTGCCCAATCACCACACTGGTTCTGCATCCCGAAAGAATGAATCTGAGTTAAACCATACGGTCGAGTGCGAATTGGTGATGTAGCCTTGATATCCCATACCTCCCTCGCTTATCCTTGAGAGATATAAATCCCTAGTCAAATGACAGCAACCCATACAGTGCCCCTAATTGGTGGAACAGTTTTCTGGACTTGCTTCAGATTCTCTATAATTCGAATGCATAAAACCCGAGGCGCATTATTCCTACGGAGCTTGGCCCTTGAACAGGTGCAGTATTCGTGAATTGAAGGAGCCGGGGCTGGACACCCCGAGCGGCCCGGTCAGCACCGTGAGTTCGACCGCTAAACTACAGCGCTGTACCCTACAGCAATCTTAAAGCCCCGATTGCCAAAATGAACTGAGGCCTCTTTGGGAGATAGAAAATGCTTCATGGCGATTAGAAGGTTAAATTGCGAAAAACGTGACAGTATGACAGATGGTTCCGGTTCCTGCAGGAAAAGAATCGCCGGATCTTAGGACGGCATGTTTGCCGATGAAGTCAATTAGATTGACCAATCCCGGGTAAGCAAGGAATAGTCGAATTGTTCAGAATTCAGGCAAGGGTATAGTATTTTGCAATTCACAAAGTATTCGGGCGCTTGGCGCCGAGACAAGTGTTGATAATACCAAGGTGTCCGAATACTTTTCAAACGGCCAGTGCAATAGCAGAATTCCAGAAAATATATGGCTTAAGTATCCAATTTATCATCCAGGGAACCTCCAAAAACGACGTTAGGCTAATTTCTCCGATTTCAGCGTTCACGTTTCAGCTGGGTGGAGAAAGCGATGGCTCGGCCGGATGATCTCCCTGGGATCGGTTAGAAATAAGTTTTTCATCATCTCCCGCGAGCTTGCCAGAATTCGAGAGAACTCTTGACACCGGAACGATAAATTTGAGGCTTAGTAAGTAATTCTGGCGAAAATTATCCCTATTTCAAGTACGAGTACGGTACAGCAGCCGACGATGAAAGTGCCGGCAGGGAATGTGCTTTACCGTTTGGGTGCAAATTACTGGTGGTACATTCCAGAGCTCGTGAGGTATGCACTTGGCGGTCGTTTGTCTTGGGAAGTTCCAGAGTCCTGACGCGCAGGTGCATTACGTCCTACCGTATCGGGCACGATCTCCCCAGGTGGAGATAAATAGGGTACGGTAGTGCACAAGTACCGGTACTCGAGTACTCGTACTCGAGTGGGTACCGTAGACGGATGCTAATGCCGGTACTCCCGGGTGTCTGTGGCGAATGTGAATTCGACTGGGATTATGTTTCCTAAAAATAGTTATTTATCATAAGAGCGCTCGTAGTTGTACCATAGACTAAAGCACTCGTACAGTACTGGTGCTTCCAGACAAGCTCTTTCGTTGAGAATAGTGATTGTGACCGCCTACTCACGAGAGGCCCCTCGGCTGGGTGGAAAGGCAGGCAAACCGTGCCGGTATGCTCGGTGACCTCGATCTAAGTAGCGCGGTAACAATATATCGGCCATATTTTCGATACAGCAGGTTTGGAACCTGAGCTGAAGCCATAATTCGTCAGTGGTAACGCCCGTTAACTGCCAGATTGGATGTGACTCGCTGGCGAACAGGGATGGGAGATGGTCTCACGCCAACGGCTGCGACGCCTTCCATTGGGTGGCCCTGGTTTAGGCGATGATGACACGAGCTTGGCAATGTAATGTAAATTGGAGGATGGGAAGCTGAGGATCCCGGGTCGGATCCGCGAGAAAGACGCCACGGTCGCGTCGACCCTCAACCCAGCCCAATCAATCCCCTTTGTCCGTGTTCTCTCTCGCGGCTCTGGATGGTGGTGGATGGGACTAGTTTTCGAGGAGATTTTGTAGAATAAAGCTATCCCCCGAAATCTGCTAGCTGGCGCGGTTGTGGAGGAAAGATACGATTCCCGTCCCTTGGTTGTGGCTTGCAGAAGTGGTGTACGGTACGAGTAGGGTTCGTTGGTTGGCGTGTTCACATTTTAGATGACGTCTTGCCCCGTCGCTTTGTCAGTAAAAAAAAGATTCCTCATGTCATTTGTCCAGCGCACACAGCTCACTGGAACTTTTTGTGTGCGAGTGTTACTGCCTTGCAGCTTGCAGAGTTACTCAAGCACGGTAGGTCCTCAATTAACTTTCTTGGGAGTTGAGGGAGATTGTGAATTGGTTGACGAGAAAGGCGGGTCGGAGAGACACAGCGACTTCTTGGTGTCAAACCCTGATGTTTCTGCTAAGTGCGATTGTATGGACATGTGTTTGAATGTGGCTGATCTTTGAGCGGGAGAGATACTGGACTAGTAGATGAGGTGCGGTATGCCAGTACGAGTACTATGGCTCCTTTGTGGGCCACGGTACCGTATGCGCGGTGAAAAGATAGGGTAAAAGTTGCAAGAAATCTCAGTATCCCAATTTTAGTTAGTTCTCCTGCCCCCAAGTTACTCAGACAATGCCCGACTAAGCAATCCATAAGTGAAAGCCCCCGTTGTTGTGGGTGTTATTACGAGCAGTAGATACGATACAATCCAGCGCCCGACGGGCAAGTGCCTACAAGGAGATCACCTCCTCTAGTTGTTTATTTCGTTTTCCGAAGGAAGGAATCCTTCGGCCACACAAACGACCAGATTTCCTCAGATATTTTGGCCTGGGGGGCATCGTATCCGGTGCCCAGATAGTTTTGTAAACCCCAGAGCTAATCCAGGAGATTCAGTAAACAGTATACTACGGTACTGGTATTCTTTCCCTAGAGCCAGTTCTTCCTTGCCCATAATAATGCCGGTATGCGTATAACATGATACCGGCACTCCAAGGGCAGGGTAAGAAGGTCTGGTCTGAACATTCTCTCACCCACCGTTCAATATCTGTTCGCCTTCCGCTGAATGGGGTGTGGTTCGACTTGGCTTGTTTACCAATGCCGGGTGCGGAACAATTGCTCCACTATACCACTACTAATGTGGAAGCCGTGATGCCAGTATTAGCGCACGATAGATAATCAGTAAACTTGTTTGGCCCTTTAATTAATATCCATACTCAAGGAGACCAAAGTACAAATTTCTCGCTGCTCTGCCTGCGCTTTCTCCCTCTCGTGTTGTCAAATGTATAGATTAAAATACGGTAGTATAGATGCAACCAAGATACGGTATCAGGGTGTGACTCCAACTGTGTTGACCGGATTGTCAGAATTTCCTATCCATTCACTCCCGGTATCTGGGTTCTGTTCTTGTCGCGCTTTTTTATTCCAACGGCACGGAAGCTGCTGCGCCCAGAGAAGGCCAAGTGAGAAAAGGAAGAAGAAAAAAAGGAAGAAGAAAAAGAAAGGAAAAAGTGGGAAAAAAGGTGAAGCGGGTCGCGATTGGGCAGCCATGTATTGCTGGTATTACTGCAGCTGGTTTCGCCATTAATATTATTCTTTGATCCCCCCCACCCCACCACCTCTTTGTCAACGTCGTCGTCGTCGTCGTCGTCGTCGTCGTCGTCCTCGCTTTTGGGCTGTCGTAGACATACACAGATCTTTTGCAGCTCCTCATTTCTAGCGTCTTGCCTACACTCGCACCGCACACTACCGTACCCTACCGTACCCTACCTAATTTTCACCCTCCTCCACTCCCATCCCTTTCCTACCACCATCTCCATCGAATATCCAGCAATTAAGAGCTGGACTATTCTCTTGCGCGGCAGCATCCCTCATAATTGCTGCACCATTCGGGTTGTAGCTTGAGACAACTTTCCGGCTTGCTGCTGCCCCGTTTTCATTCTGGCGGCTTATCGACTGTGAAACGGCCAAACCAACAGGGCTCTGTCCCTACCTCCGCCCCGTCAAACCCTCCACGCTCTCTCCTTCTCACCCGCTCACCTTCGTTCCCCGGTCTACTTGCTTTCAAAGAGCCTCTCTTTCCCACATTCATTCTATTCTCCTCGCTCAACACTCCTGCATCCATCGGGTCCTTTGTTTATTCTACGCTCTGTGCCGTAGCATAGCAGTCTGGTCCCCTGACGAGTCCCGGCATTCCTTTAGAACCATAGAAAAGGCAACCCTTCCACTCTACTGGATTCCTAACGCCTCTAATAAGCATTTCTCCTAACGGTGCCAACCTCTTCCCACATTTTCACTCCTTCTCATCAACAACAACAGCAATACTCATGGCACCTGCCACGCCCCGGTTGCGAATACTCTCAGGTGGGTCGCATGTCCCGTTATCGGGTGTGGGCTGGATAGGGTTTTGCTAACGAACTATTAGTGGGTTCTAATTCCGTATCTGCATTTCTTTCGTGGAGGTTACAGGCCACGCATGCCTGCGATGTCACATTAGTATGGAAGTCAGGATTTGATTCTGTATCCCAATATGGGATTTCCTTCAAGTTTGTCCCCTTGCATAAGGAAAGTATTCGTACGGTTTGCTAATGTTTCCCTAGATCAAACAAGTATGGCAACGAGAGGTTTAAGCCACATTCTGGTGGGCACGAACTCTGGATTCTTTGATTGGTGGCCGGGTACTGATTCCTCAAACCAGTTGTCCGGACTCCCGAAGAAGCTGCTGCTGCGCCTGCAGGATTTGACTATGTTATATTGTGTGTCAAAGCATTGCCAGACGTCTATGACCTAGGAAGCATAATCGAATCTGTTGTTACGCCACAACACACTTGCATAGTTGTCAATACCACATCTTGTATGGGAGTAGAGGCCTACCTAGAATCCCGCTATCCTACAAATATTGTGCTATCGCTTGTAGCTGGAGCAAATATTAACCAACTTGGCCCGAGCGAGTTTGAGCACGTAAATAATTCAGAGGTCTGGTTGGGTTCAACAAGCCAAAATGCAAGCATCCCAATGAGCATCCAGATGGATATGGCAGAAGCCCTAGCGTTGACTCTTGCCTCCGGTCAAGTTGAATGCCATGTCTCTACAAATATCAGACAGGAGCAGTGGGAAAGAATGATAGGGTAAGCTCTCGGGATACCATGCCCACTTGAAGAAACATTACTGACAATTAAATAGGCCGATAGCATTCCAACCACTAAGTGTCTTACTGGAAACACCAGTTCACAGTCAATTGATGGAGAAAACTGGTGCCAAAAAGCTAATTTCAGATATAATCGATGAGCTCATGGAGATTGCGAAAGCACAAGAGTGCTCCTTCCCACAAGATTTTAAACAACGAACAATCGATGTTCAATCACAAGCAACACAACAGTCAATGTTCTATCAAGATTTTGTTGCTCGAAGGCCAATGGAAATTGAATCGTATCTGGGCTCGCCGATCAAATTTGCGCAACTGGTGGGCGTGAAGGCTAGTTGCTGTCAGTCATTGTATACGATGCTTCACCATGCACAGACAGTTGCCCAATCGAAACCTCCCGTATCACCATCAGCATCAACTATGCAACCTACGCCGAGGCAAATGCGCGGTCCTCCAGGGCCTTCGCCTGGGCAGCAGCCGAATGGAGCAATGCTGAACAATCGCCGACCTCCGCTATCTAGAGGCGGTCCTGGGCCTGACCATCAAATGGGAGCCAGGCGTGGGCCCCCACCTCCTCAGTTCAATGGTCCACTGCCTAATGGGCCACCAAACGGCCTACACCCCAATGGCTACCCCCGAAGAAATGGGTCATATTCACCGAGGCCGCCCTCCGCAACACCCCCCCGAAGGAACTCTATAGACGAGGAGGTACTGTTAGAGGAGTTTGGGCACATAGCCTTATACGGAGATATGGTTGGCGATGAAATGGGTAATGTGTATGCTGGGGGTATTGGGGGAGGATACAATGGAGGCGACATTGCTCTTCGAGAGCGGGAGCTAGCGTTGAGACAGCGAGAACTAACCCTACGGGAGCAGGAGCTTGGGCTTCGGCAGATGGGCAAGCATAGTCGGGGAAAGAGCCGCTCAAAAAGCGTATATGACGATGATGCTGACGACGACGATATGTATGTCGAAGCACCACCACCAATGCCTCCTATTGACCCAGACAATTTTGACATGATGAGCGTTACTACGCGACGAACCAGAAGACTACCCAGTGCGAGCAATCTCAAAGGACACGATGCGGAGCTTACGATGCAACCAGGACGCGCTAGGCATCCGATGGCTCCTCATAGGCCTGGCCCCAGAAGCAGGGCCAGTGCAAGGCTTATGAACGATATTCCGAGCCTGCACGAACCGATAACGAGCAATCCCTTGATTGGCTATTCGTCAGATCGATATGGTCACGTGGATCGGAAAACGTTATCTGATAATTCACGGGCAAATTCCTTGACAGCTCAACGTGAAGATTTGCGTGATATTCCGGGTTTGAGGGGTGGCCCTTATCCACCGATGGCCCCGCCACAACAGCCGGTCCGCCGAACAAGCATGTCGCCTGGCGGACCGCCCGGAGCACCCAATGGTCACGGACCTCGGCCTGGATACCCTCAAGATCAGCGAGGTTATAGGGGGCCACCAAATGGCCACCCCCCTAATGGTTATGGACCTAACGGTTATCAACAAAATGGTCACTTTCCGAATGGTCCGATGAGACAGCCTGTTTCAAGATATCTCGAAAGCCAAGGACTGCCGCATCAAGCTGAACAGATCTCTAACGGGGTAAGCCAAATCAATCCGTTAAAATGTCCGCCAAGTAACCGCGATCGAAGTACGACGGGTAGTGCTAGCGCTAGTGCGAGTAACGACAGCGGCAGTGGCGCTGAACACTCAGCCTCCAGCAGCTCGAGTAGTCTTGGGCGAAGAATAGAGACGACAGTTCGATAGATTTCTCCGGTATGTGCAGTGGAGATCAGTTGGCATATTCGAAAGAAAATAAAAAAAAGAAAGGTGCAGCACGTCTATGTTCAAAAGTCCGGGAAAAAAAGAGTCCCTGCGGATTGCATGTTTTACTTCTTAGGTCTGGTTTTTTTTGTTATCGTTTCCCCCCCCCCTTTGTCATATTTCCTGCCCACTCCTACCCCCTTCCCCCCAATTTAAATGTCCTCTGTCTGCGCCTCCTTAGGATTGAGGCTAGGCAATGGGGAAACCGAAAGGTATTAGTGTGGGCAGGATCACAGCAAATCCGCATCTGCAGTTTCCGTACATAGGTTTTTCCGCTTTCTTGTCTACTTTATATCTTCTGGGTCAGGTGTAATATCATGGTTTCATTCAGGGTCATATCTTGTGAATCTTATAGTTTTATTCGGCTAAGCGTTGTCCCGCTTGCTACGTACCCCTCTACCATCTCCTTTGTCCTTCTTCCTCTTCATTAAGTACCGATAGCAAGTATTTGGGTCTCTTTTTCTTTTTTTCTCTTCCCTATTCTCGCGTGGGGTTCGGTTTTGCGGTTTGGTTAGGGTGTTCGTGCAAAGGGAGGCGATAGATAGGTGGGGAGCACAGAAAAAAGATGCCTGGCGCAAATCGAAGCCTATTACGATTTATGTTTGCTTTGTGTTTGGCATTGGGCAGTGAATGGCTACGGGGGGGAAGGTTGGAAGTGCATACACTCATTGGGCATTATTTCTTTTGTTTCCTTATTCTTCCGTTGATCACCGGTTTTAAAATTGTCCGTTATCCCCTATCTACCCAGGCATCATCATCCAGTCTCTTTTCCTTTCCCCTAACCTTTCCAAGCACATACTTGGGTTTCGCCCGTGCCCTATCTATCTATCACCCTCCTGCCCTCGAACGGCTCCGTTTAGTATCTACTCTCTTAATACCTTTTTGTCGAGGAAAATCGGCCCCGGTATAATATGTGGCTTCGAGATGGGGGGTTCCTCTTTATTTTCGTTTCTCATTTTCCCTTCCCTCTCGAAGAACCCGCCCGGAAAGGCATTCTTTCTAACGGCCTTGTTTTTTCGCATTCTCCTGGCTGCGTATCTTGCTGGTTTTGGGAGCTGGGGGACCTGTCTGTATATATATTGTATTTGTCTAGCTGTGGGAATTTTAGGTGGGAATTGTTGCTTTTGCGATTAGTTATCCAGATGGTGCGCTTGTTATGCCGGAATAACTTTTTGATATTGGGTGGATTAGGAATAGCGATATTTATGATATACATCCTCATCTCGCAGGATCACCTCCAGTATCTTCCTCCTTCTCCTTCTCCTCCCCCACAGTATTGTATTCGCCCTCCCGCATCCCCCCACCTTCATTTCTTCCCCTCTCGTGCGCTACCCTCCCTACAGGAAACCTCTTCAAACACCCACACCCCCAACACCTAACAATCAGCACATCTGCCCACGCCTTCCTCCCACCCCTGCTCAAATTCTCTACCCTATGCTCACAGCTCACCCCGGGCACGAGCACCGCATCGCAGCGCCTACACCAAGTGCGCTTTATCGATGGGTCGAATCTGATAACGGCCTTTTTCGCAACTGTGCGTGCGGTGGATACCAGGTTTCTAGAGAGGTTTTCCGAGCCGGAGGTAAGCAGGAGATGCGCGGATTGGTGGAGATAGTTTAGGCGGGCAAAGAGGTGGGGATGAGGGTGTCGGGGGGGCGGTGAGTTGGTTGTGGTGGTAGCAGAGTTGGTAGATTTTTTGCGGGCCATTGGAGGGGCTGTATGCGCGGAGGAGGGGGGGGAGCGCTTAGTGTTGCAAATAGTGGTTGCGAAAAGGAAATTATTTACAGTTGGGATTCTACGCGGTGGGGTGGAACCGCTTCAGTGTAGATGAAGATCGTTGATTGATTTTGTGTTAAGTTGATGAAAAGAAAGAGATGAGGAAAGTTGTATACAGGAGCAAAGGTGGAGGCGGAAACAAAAACATACTATAGGCTTACGTGTCCTCTGACTAGTGCGTATGATACGCACACCACTGCGGCCACTGCGGCCAGAGAGAGTGGGCACATCCCGCACCAAGTGCGGCCATTGAACTGCAGTTTTCAACACTTGGCGTGATTGTGAAGTTTGATGAGGATGAGTGAAGCTGGACCGAGATGGAAAAGGAGGTTGAAGATGTCGTGTGCGATCACCGGCGCTTGCGCTTAATTTAGACCCTCCCCCCACCACTGGTTACAGTAGTATCGTACTCGTATGATACAAGTACTCGTACAGTAACCTACCCCCTTTCGGAGCATGTATACTTAGAAACAGAGCCCCAAACAAGAATTTATGATACACCCATATCCTCTTCCGTGAAAAAGAAGCTTGAACCCACCTCATCCTGACAGGGCGGTTACGGTATCATACAGGCTAACTTAGCCCCATAAATAATTTCGATATTATATACAAATAACATCTGACACCCCAAAATGGCCACCCAAGACCGACCAAAACTGCACCCCCGGCTCATGCCGCCTCACTCGCCCCCTCGCCCCGCATCACAAGCCCACTCCCCCAGTTATGATAGCTTATCTCTCTCGTACATGTAGCCCGTAAGGCCGCCGCGGCGTCCCGATCGGTGAATGCCTTTTTTTCCACCCAAGCCTCCACGATCACTAGACCTATGGCGCCCCCTCCCCCCCCTTCGTATTTGGTCCGGGGGCTCGTGTGCCGGTATCCTACCGAACCGTTACGAGTCTAAAGTGGTACAGGGTGAGCGCCGTGGGCGTTGTCACGCATTAGGTCGGTTCACGGCACTTGCCTGTTTTTAGTTTTGCTGATGGGATGGTCATGTACTATCACTCGGATTTATGTAAAATTAACCCCCCCCCCCCCCAATCCCAACCTGCACTATTGAACCGCTCACCCACCTGTCCTCTTGGGCCTTTCTGCCTTCCTCTCAATGAACATTTGGCATTCAGGTCCTGGTATGATATCTATGCCGACGTTGCTATGATGTAAACATTAACGGTTATGAGCGAGTTCTCTATATCGGTAATAGTTAAGAGCCATTGTCGAGGTTTTGTAAAGATATAGCAGCAAGGTATTGTGACCTCGCGATACCACCAATTTTTGTTAGATATTATGAAGATAAATCCCATGCTTTCACACTTTCTGGCTGGGGGTTTTCCCTACTAAACAATGATGGGTGTGTAATGTCGAGGGGACAGAAGCCATAATGGCCGAAGTGGGTGTTGCTAGTAATAAATAGTAATGGAATAGCAGATATTTCTTGTGCCTCGAACACGAAAAAGTAGGAGGAGAATGAGAGCAAGAAACCGGGAGGGAGGGTGGAAGAGGGAATCATATCTCGTAAAGTTTTTAGAGTTCCGGGCCAAGAAGCGGTATTCTGCTTTTTTAAAAAAGCCTCCGAAAGGAGGCACGAACCCAAGTGGTGGTGGTTCATGCAGGGTCTAGCGCTAGAGAAGCTACTAACCATATAATAATTGCCACCTACGCCTTCCCCCCTGCGGAGGTTTTGAGAATAGTCGGATAACAATAAGATAGACCCTTTAGATATGATGAGGAGGGAGGCTGGCTTAAAAGTATTCCACAAAATTCGGCCTACTTTGCCTCCGGGGCTACAGATGACTTCCTTTGACACCTGTCGGTTGTGCTTTTGCTCCGTCTTCACCCTTCACCCTCTTCCCTCCAGCTAACCAGGTTTAACTGAGAATAGTTCGAGGAGATGATGGTTGTTTCTATCTCTGGACACCTGCGAGGGGGGGTGGCCGAGTGTTGCCATCTACAGTACAGGCAACACACAGCGATGACTATGGTGTTGTATCTATGATACAGCAATCACATTTTGAAAGCACGGGTGCTAGAGGCTGCTGGCAAAGGGAAAACTGAAATCCAAAGCATCATCCAGGCTATGAGCAGGGCTAAGGTGAGGGAAAGAAAAGTGTCTGCGCAGCTTTTGTTTCAATTAAGATTGTAAGCTGGGCGACACTATTATGCCGCTTATTAGACTCCAACCCTCCCTGAGGAGCATTGTGAATAGACCCTTCGGTCCCCTTTCGTACCTAGAGCCAGTAGGCATGAGTGGATAGTTTGGCACAAGGATAAATTGTCGCAGGTGATTATCTGAGAGTTGGAGGAGACGGCGGTACTTGTATTTCAGTGGGCATTGCATACCATGTGCTCGTTACCGCTTCTCCCTACAAGCTTTGGATATGAAAATAACAGACTTGAAGGACTCAAGACGTTGGAGAGGAGCTAGGCTTGCACACCACCTAAACATGCACCATCACTCGTTCGTTAAATACGCTGGTTTGTTGGAGCATCCTTCCATATCTGTAAGGTTGCCCGCAGGGTGGTGGTAGATCGGCTAAGGGAAGTGGCGGAGATGCGGCGGCGAGTGAGGCCGCGTGAACCTCGGGTATCGTGACTGCGTCTTTCTTGTATACATAGCCGGGTTCACCCCCATCTCTTTCTCTCTTTTCAATGAATCAACCGTCAGTCGTTTCAACATGGTCCACAAGAGCTCTGCTGCTTATGAATTGAATATTTCCTTCCGATTGTTACTATCAGTCGTGAGCCCTCACCCCCCGTTTCGCAGCCCTCTTGCCACCGGGCGGGGTTCACGGATCCCGCGAAGCCAATGATGACTTTCGTAGACTTCTCGAACATGACCTCGATTTCAGCTAACTATAGCCCTACATCGAAAGACGTTCTCTGAAAATTTCACAAAGAGCATGGCCTCCGTATATTGGATAACCATCTATCAAATTCACCCAAGTGAGAACACCACCCCGCTATGTTATCGATGATCGAAATCTAGGATTTTAGGGCGCTACGCCTACGGGAAGTCATCCAGTTCCATACACGGTACTTGAAGGCAAGCCTCGAGCAGCTGCTACCTTTCTATAACAACCTTCCAACCACCCTCCAGTTGTGTATGTGGGACTCTTGCAGTCCTCCTAGACTTAGAGCCATTTGTAAAGTACCGGTACCCGATCTCCTATTCTTGTCCTGCCCTGCCAACATGCCGCACGCACACACACACACGGACCGAGGGAACGAGACTGCCCGGCCCTCCGCAAATACTGGATTCCCTCCACCTGACCCACACCGCTAAACAAACTACAACAATCGTCTAAAGGGCCGTGCAAGGAAATAGCCTGTAAGCATGGTCCGTCTAGAAACCAGTATCGTATGCCAGCATAGTGCTAGCCGACGCTCACGGGTACAAGAAAACTGCTATATGTTCAGTATTGCAAACAAACCAAATAAATCGCGGAAGGTAAACCTAGAGGGTATACGAGTAGGTGACCATGTTTCGGATAATACCCTAACAGTGATCCCAATACGCATGTGCGTAGAACCATCTTGTGGACACCTAGCATCGCGGATGTGAGTACTATCAAGCTTTTTATTGAATCAACTGTAGTCCTCGACCTAACAAAAAAAATTCAACGAGGTGAAGAAAGACATCAAGTACATGAAGTATACGGAGCGAGATAAAACTAGTAGCAAAATAACATGAATACCAACACTTAATTTGCCTCGCGGCCTATTAAGAGAATGTGTCCTAGAACAAAACGATAAGACTTAGGTAGAGTATCACCAATCTTCGCGTACGTGTAAAGCATCTTTCTCAACCCTAACCGTATGTTTATTAATGAGAACTTATTTTTTTTTGTAAGAAAAAATCCCTACAGAACCCCAACAGGATGACTCAAACACAGGAGACCTCCGGCAAACTTAGGTATTCATGTAACTATAGCTAGTTAGTATAAACACTAGCTAGACATCCCTTTACCATCGAATAGGGAAACTTACGAGCTAGAGTCGATTCCGCCTTCAGGGAACTCATCCAAGCTAACCTCGAAACGCTCCATGATTTTGTCCAGGACCTCAGCATCTTCCTTGGAGCTTACAAATGAGATACTCAATCCCTTGGTTCCAAATCTACCAGCACGTCCTACACGATGCAAGTAGGAATCCGGGTCAGCAGGGAGGTCGTAATTAATCGCCAGATTAATACGTTCGATATCAATGCCACGGCCAAAGACATCGGTAGCAACGCAGATACGCTTGTTGAATTCCTTGAATTGCTTGTATCGGGCGATGCTAGTTGAAATTAGCTGACGTGGGAGATGGTCGAAGTGGCGGGAGAGTCTTACCGCTCTTCCTGGGGAATGCCGCTATGAACCGCAATACTTGGGAAATTGCATTCGTTCAGAAGTCTATTAAGCTCAGTGGCTCTGATAGTGCTCTTGACGAAAATGATGACTTGGTTGAACTCAAGTTGGTCCAAGAGCTCGTTAAGCTTTCTGTTCTTCTCCTTTTCCTCAAGTTTGACGTAATATTGCTGGAGACCGTGGAGAGTGAGTTTGGTTTCATCATCGACATAAATCTCAAGAGGAGACTGCATAAACTTCTTGCAAATAGGGCGAATCTCCTGGGAAAGAGTGGCTGAAAACATCATGACCTGCTTTTGCTGAGGAGTGGCCCGGAAAATTTCCTGAACATCGCGACGCATATCTGAATCAGAGAAAGGCATTAGCAACCCATAGACATCAACAAGCGAACAAGAAATGTGCTTTGAACTAACCGATTTGCTCGAGCATCTTGTCACACTCATCCAAGACAAATACTTTGACACTACCCAATCTTAAGTGTTTATCCCTGACAAGAGCGTTTAATCGTCCGGGGGTGGCAACGATGATGTGTGGGTGCTGGTCCTTATTCTTGAGAACCTGAACATCGTTTTGCATTGGGGTGCCACCGTAGAAGACTGCGGTCCGCACCTCGGGCATATATTTGCTGAATCGAGCATATTCGTTTTTGATCTGATAGGCGAGCTCGCGAGTGTGACACATAACGAGGACGGATGCCTCTCCAGGGACCGGATCGACTTGTTGAAGGGTAGTCAAAACGAAGACAGCCGTCTTTCCAAGACCAGATTTGGCCTGGCATAGAACATCGGTTCCGAGGATGGACTGTGGGATACAAACTTGCTGAACTGTAGAACGAACCCGAATACTTGTTAACTCCCGACCGAATTTTGTAAAAAGTGATGACTGGGAATCAAATGCAAAGGCGTATGCGTATGAGTGTGCAGAAGTAGTCTGTCTCGTCGATCTCTGTCTCCTCCCACTCTGAACCTTCGGACACGGTTTCCCCTCATGACCTTTCGTGGTTATGATATGAATCCCTCAATCGTCTCGATACACCACAGCTCGAAACAAAAAAAGTCGCGACGATGTCCTCGGGTATCGCCAAGCAGGCGACTTCCTTTACCGCTTGAATGTGATTGTATTCATCAATCACAAACAAAGGTGATTTGTCCTTTATTTTCTCCACCCTTTCTCCATGCTGCACAGAGCTAAGCGAGAACGCAACCACCACCCAGACAAGAGACGACGAGAAGACCACCACGAAGACGCGACGCGTAGTATGCAGAAGGAAGACAGGAGTGATAAAAGAGGGTAATTTTGCTTTCAAGATGTAGGGAGGAGAAAAAACTGACCCTCGGAAGGATGTTCGAAACCGCAGTCGACGATAGCTCTGAGAAGCTCAGGCTTCAAAAGGAAATCGCGGAAACCAGTAGAATGAATACCGACGTAAGAGCCCTTTTTGTCGGCAGCAGGACCGCCGGCGGCAGCAGTCGCGTCAGCCTTTTTTGCCGCAGCTTCTCCGTTGGCGGCAACGGCAGGGGTTTCTTTGGTAGCGTCAAGACCCTCGTCGTCGGAGTAATCAATGAGATCTTCTTCACCAGACATGATGTTCGTTGGGGGAGGTTGGTGTTCTGTGGAAGAGAAAAAGCTGATAGAAGTGGGTGAAGGGAGTCGTAAAAGGTTCGTAAAAAGTATGAAAAGGAATAAAGGGGAAAAAAAGGCGGAAAGAGTAAGACGATCGACTAAGAAATATCCTTCCAGTAAGAGGAAAAGCAGAAGTCGGGACCGATGGGAAGTAGGTGGGGACGATGGAAAAGGGAAGAGAGTTGTTGCCGTGGAAGGAGGAAGGAGAAGAGGAGAAAAAGGATGCAAAAGGCGGGAAGGACACGAAAGTCGCTGACTAACCCCAACGAACCTCTGGTGAGTTGCAACAAAGCTCACTTAGCCTAGCCCTAATCTGTCCGCTCCCACCAGGAAGAAAGTATCATATCATACTGTGTTCGAGTACAGTACATCTGTAAACCATCAACCCACCAAAACTAAGGTCATGGCAGTTAGGCATCTAGTGCCACATAACGACCGTGATGCTTAATACGATAGTATGATGAGTGGTGATAGCCGAAACTCAACAGACACAATAAATTCACAATTCCTCACTCGGTAGGCTAGCTCCAGCGGTGTGAAAACTAGAATCCCGTGGAGAGTTCGGCTTAGAACTCTTGACGCTGCACTTTTTATCCACTTTAATCTCTAGCGCTTTCTAGAGGTACTTAAGCTTTCTAGCAGTGACACGTTTCGCTTTTAGCAGGCTCTGAACATCCTTCTAATTAAGTATTGGCGATTCGATTCCTTATTGAATTTCGAACTAGCTTATCACAATAACGAAACCCTCTGACCCCGGAAAACCCTAAGCGCAACCAATTTGTCCCCACAAAATTGCGTCAACCGTCTCCCCTTTTGGAATGCATCCTAACTCCCTCCTCTTCTCGCTGACTTCCTTCAACGCCGGCATTGCCAGAACTGCATTCGCTCCATGGGCACTACCAATACGACTGCTCCTTTGCCCACCAGTCCCGCTAGCATGAAGTCTCCCGTCCAGTGCGTCAAACCAAACAAATGCCCTTCGGAACTCCGGACGAGGATCGAGTCCTGTATCCTCGTCGATTATGACTCTGACCCGGGGGAAGTCGTAGTGTTCGTATCCTTGAGATTTCCTAAGCGAAGGTAAGACAAACAAGTGCAAGGTGACAAGTGCGGAGGCTGGGTTCCCAGGCAATGCAAATATGAGCTTCTTTTTGGGCGATTCGACCGTAGCAAATGTAGTTGGCTTCCCCGGTTTCATTGCTACCCTTCCGAAGTGAATGGTACCATTGAGAGATTGCTCAATTGTGGGCTTCAAAAGGTCTAGCTCTCCCATTGATACACCTCCTGTCGTGATGATCACATCCACGCTTTGCAGAGCTTCTATCAATATTGACTGCAGTGCTCCTGCTTTGTCTCCTGTGATTCCTAGGTCTACCGTTGGGAATCCTTGAGCTTTGATTGCACTTAAAAGGGCTGGGCGGTTACTGTCCCTTATTTCTCCAAGTTGCAATTCTCCTTTCCTGTCGTGGCGAACTACTTCATCCCCGGTGCTCAATACGCCAACGGTGACTTTATCGTATACCTTGACCCAAGCTCTACCGACAGAAGCCAGCAATCCAACCTCCCCGCCGATCGCAGATATGATATCCCCCTTTTTCAAAACAACATCTCCTTTCATGACATCGCTGCCGACCTCACGGACATTTTCCCCATCCTCCATTCTGTCTGCCAGAATTTCCACCTCTGCCTCCTCTTTCTCGTCCTCAGTCATAGATTTCAGGACCGTATCTTCAACCATGACGACTGCGGTCGCGCCGGGTGGTAAGGGCGCTCCTGTGGTGATTCGAGCCACCTGGCCAGAACTCAAGGGGGGAATTGAACCTGGGGCAGCGCGGGATACGGACACAACGGGATAGATTCCTTTTCCGTTAGAGTGCACTAAGGCATATCCATCCACAATACTCGCCCTATACGCCGGAACGCTCTCCGCAGCTGCAACATCTTCAGCCAGTACATAGCCCACTAAGTCCTCATTGACTTGAACTTCAACGATCTCCTTTAATTGTGTTTCCCGGGAAATCATGTCAGCTGCTTCTTTTACTGTAACCATTGGGTAAGGGCTTTCTCTGTATCTTCTTGTGACAGCGTCGCCAAGCCTATTGGCCCTCGACTCAGCATCGGTATAAACTTCAGGGGTAGAAGAGCTGTGGCTGTGGCTGTGGCTGTGATGATGGTGGTGATGGTGATGGCCGCCATGGGGGTTATCGTTTCTAGGGCGGTGTTTACCGTGTCCATGGACACCGATCTGCTTTTCGAGAGATTCGACGCCCCCGGAATGAAGTTTGCGGGAGCTTTGCATCCCAGCGGCTTGAATACAGGCATGTGGGAGTAACTTTATGAGAGCTCCAAGATTTTCTGTGGCACCTTTTGGCGAACCAGGGAGTGTAACGATTATAGTACTCCCACTGACGCCAGCGACAGGTCGGGACAATATTGAGACTACCGTCTAGCCGTCAGTAAAACACAAGGCTCGAACGCTGGGAAACGAACATGGTGTAATGTTAAGTGAGGCTGAGAGCATGGCGTGTCTATAGTGGCTTTTTAGAGTGATTCCTGGGCCATCTGAGAGATATCAAACCTACACCAGTCCTGGAGCCTCTTTTTGCAAGAACGGTTTCACTGCCTGTCCCTATTATCAGTATCTGGAGAAGGTCAGAGATTGAATCGCTTACTTCCGGCGTAATATCTGTAATAGCAAAACCTGTGCCACCGGTTGTCACAATAAGGTTCAATTTATTCGGACTCTCCAAAAGGGTCTTCAGGGCTCCCTGTATCTCTTCGCGGCCATCGGGCACTATTCTTCGAGCCACAACTTTCCAAGTAGTTGATTCTGCGATTGAATTGGCGGTGAAGAACTCAGTGAGCAGATTGCCAGATACATCGGAGGAAGGATCTTTTGACGCTGTTGTTGAGACAATTATGATGCCGGCATTCAACTTTGTTGGAGCCATCGGTTATGTTGATTTCCTCCTTTCAGCAATACTGGGGTTGTATGATGGGCGGGGTGGAGTGAGGTATGGGAATATGGGGGATAAGTTAGATGCTGGGTGGGGTCGTCTGGCAAAGTGGGGTTATCGTATCGATAACGCCCCACCATCGGCCCCGTGAAAAAAATAAAATTCTTAGGCTATTGATCAAGCAGTGCCTGCTGTGGGGTAAGTTACAGTAGGGTACCGGTACTCGTAGAAGCAAACTCGCTTAGCTCCTAGTAAGATGGCCTGCTCATCCCTCCGTTTCCAAGCAACATCCTGTGACATCGTCCCGAGAATTACCAATCCCACATTCCCATCCCTATGACTTCTAAACACTATTCTAATCTCGATCTCATCAATTTGGTGGATAGCTTCCCAAACGCTGCAGCACACCCCGCTTCCCACGCGGAGCGCCTGGGAAAATTGTCTATCCTCGTTCATAATGAATATACCCTCGGCTATATCCTCCCGTCTGTTAGAGCCGTGTTAAAAGACACCAAACTCTCGGGGACGCACTGGGAGTTTGCCGGGAAAGTTATTACTCTAGCGGGCGAAACCGTCGAAGAGCGCTCAGAGAATGTCCAAAAGACTGCCCAGTCATGGAGAGAGAATGGTATTTTCGATATTCTAAAGGGATGGAGGAATGAGCTATATACAGTCTATAGTCCTAAGGGACATGAATATTTCAGGCTTGAGAGGAGTGCTTGTGCATTGTTTGGGGTTGTTACATATGGAGTGAGTGTTCACTCGTTCATCGGCTTTTGGCATTAAACTAACAGTGTGTAGGTCCATATGACGGCATATACTATTTCCCCATTGAAGATATGGGTACCCCGCCGTAACCCAGCAAAGCCTACCTATGGTGGCCTCCTGGACAATACTGTTGCCGGGGGGATCTCCTCTGGAATGTCGGCTTTTGAAACCTTGGTGAAAGAGTCTGAAGAGGAGGCCTCTTTTCCAGAAAATTTAATTAGGGAGAGAGCGAGGGCTGTCGGGCATGTGTCCTATTTATATCAGAGAATGAAGACCGCTGGCGGTGAGGAAGGGCTTCTCCAGCCCGAGGTGCAGTATGTTTACGACTTGGAAGTTGGGAATGATGTAATCCCGGAACCGTGCGATGACGAAGTGCAAGATTTTCAGTTGATGGACGTTGGGCAGGTCCGAGAGGCGATGTCTTAAGTTAGAAGGAGGTTTCACTGACTTTGAAGTGCCGTAGGTAAAAGCTGAATTGGCGAAGGGAAGTTTTAAGCCGAATTGCAGTTTAGGTATAGACCCAACCCCAACCCGGGGTTAAATTAAATATTTAACTAAGGCTGACCATTTACATAGTTCTTCTGGTAGAATATATAAATTTTTGTCCTCACGGTGGGCGCGAAGCTAACGATTTTAGGACTTCTTCATTCGCCATGGGATCATTACTCCGGAAAATGAGCCAAACTACCTTGAAATCGGCTCCCGTCTACATAGACTCTTAGAATTCCCAACATGGTGATCCGTCAACTTCACACACACGCTATCGGCTGTCGAGAGGGTGCTTTGTTTCACATATGGGGCGGATCCATGGGTATTCTGATTAAAACAACTGCGTTTTCTCCGTAGTAATTTGACATTGTTATGAATTATTGTGACGACCCTATGGACAAGTGAATGCTTGGATAGCTAGTATACAGTTTTTTCCTCTTTTCCACGTCTAGAAACGTGTCCAAATTATTTCTTCATGAGCAAGTAGACATACTCATGTCTCATTGAGGATAGCTTCTTGTGAGGGCCTTCGAGAAAAAGAAGCAAACCTCCAAAGGAGGCGTATGCCTTGCTAGATATCCGATTCTATTAGCACTATGAAGGAAACGGGGGCATCTGGGCAGGCACTCACATGAACTCCCCATTTCCCTCTTCGAATCTATACACTTTCCCATGACAAACGTAGTCGTAGGTGTCAGCAAGGCTCGGCTCGGCTGCTTTGTTCTCCTTCCAGCCGGTTTTGCTCTCCGCTGGGTCCTCTTTTGCGCCATCAGGAGACAAGGTGGATGCGAGGGATAGTTGTACCGTCTCGCCAACGGCGACCGGGTATAGCTCGACGTGGATGTCAAGAGAGAATTTCAGATCCTCTCTCTCTCCAGATATTCGAGCGACACGGTCGTATTTATGCTGGTCGAAAGCAGTAATAGTGAAGGTGGAATCAAAGAGCATTGGTTCACTGCGTTGTTAGAATAGTAGCCACAGTATATTAGGAGAGCCTTGGAAAGGGCAGTACTCACCTCATTGTGTTGGTGAAGCTGGAAAGATCTGCGAAAGTTTGGAGAGGTTCTGATGGGGGAGTAACAGGTTGATTGCAGGCGAGAAAAGGTTCTGGCATATTTGGCGAGAAAAGGTTCACGTGAATAGCGGTCACGTGATAAGATATGCTGATACGTGTTGATTGTCGATGAGTCCTCGATGTTTTCAAGTTGGATGCGATGTTTTCTACTTTGTACTTTTCTCCTTCTTAGGTGGCATTATATAGGCTCAGACTATAGCTACATTCACCTGAAGTCGTAATATAACACGAATCTTGATGTTTCGTGTTTAGGTCTGCTTCGGGAAACATGGTGCGTACTGCTGGTCTGATAAAACGTGGGTAACCTTGAAGCTGTTGCAAACGAAAAGCCACAACCGGCCACCAAATACGAAGGAATCACACAAGGTAGATACCCGTACAACAGTAGTATGATTAATGAAGAAGGGAGAAGATAGAATTACTACTACCGGTAGTCCTCCTCACCAGTATCATATTTGAGAGCACGCTGAAAAAATAGAACATAATGAAAATTTTGATGAGCAACACCATAAATTTACAATAAAACGGCAGTAAAAAATAATGATTTGAGTGAATTAATTATCAAATAGTTAAAAAGAGTTACATCAGAGCAAAAAAAACAAGCTCTTCCTACGGTGCTTATAGTATGTAACTTACGACGCTCCTCATCAAGTTTAAGAAGGCAGTGAGATCAATATTTATAATCTGGTCTCCTGGTGTTGTGGTGTTGGATAGCTCGACCTTCTTGTTTCATTTGTCTTTCTCTAGCTCCATCGCTACTTCCAGAAGGGTGTCTGCTTCAAAGGCGTACTCACCGAGTCCCACATCATGGATCCAGGAGAGCTTTGCGAATCCTCAGCTGGACCAGAGGAATCTGGTCAAGTAGGTTTCTTGCCAGTTCTTGAAGCCTTTGAGGATCTTGTATAACTGGCCGTTCTCGACGAGGTACTTGTATATCTCTATCGCGTAGACTTCGCCGAATTTGTCAAAGATGGCTTCCATCCTCTCAATTGTGTACTTCTTGGTGTGCGCTGGTTCGGCGTCTTCCCTTTCTACATCTTCGCAATTAGATGTAGTATTAGTGAGCTCCTTCTAGCTTGCTTCGATGCGGATGATCTGTGCAAGTTTTCAGTAGTCTTGCCATTTCTCCGTAAGCTTGTAGGCTTTCTCCGGCATACCTAGTTCGGTCAAGGGTTTTATCCACACGTTGCACTTGTAGCGCTCTTTTTCTAGTTTTGCCTTCTTGCAGGGTGCCCTTGCCGTCTTCGCTCTGCTGCTCGCACCATGAGGAGCGCTCTTCGAAGCTGCGGCAGCATGCTTCTGCGAACCCGATTAACTGCTCGTCGACTGGTTCGATGACTTCTTTGCCTTCGAGATCTAAGGCTAATCTTACCCCCCGAGTGTTTTGATCATGGTGACAATGACTTCATGCTGAATACTGAGAGCTTGTAAAATGTCTGTCCCACTAGTCCAGCGGTAGCAAGCCAGTAGTTTTGTTCATTGTCCTATTTGAATCAACATCGGGCTTGTCAAGTCTGTATACTTTGACGGAGCTGACTCAGAAATCTCATGCCTTCATCAACGCCGCGAGGATAATATCATTTGCCTCAGCATCCATTTTGGCTATCGTTACTTTTTCGTATCGACTCTTGCTTGTTTTTACTACCATTGTGTGCTTGGCCTTCGGGAATAGATGTTGAATAAATCCTATGTATCGCGGAACCAGGTCCTGATAGGGTCACCGCCGCCCATCTGGTCGTTGATAAAGGCAGCTGCAGTAGCTACCCGATTTCAATTAGCCAAATTAGGGAAGGGTCGAGTACTCGAGTAGTACAGAGTGGAGAATAGGCTTACCTGCTGCGGCGACTGGGTCGGGCTTCAACTCTTTCGCCGGTTCGACAGGGGAGCTCTCTGTTGATCTGCCCGCGGACGGGGGACTCCTGCTTCTCCAGCGAACGTCCCGACGGGAGGAGAATTGGTGATGAGGATTGGGAGAGCGAGAGCAATAGTCATTCCTGCGGGAGGCACTGCGACTGCTGACTGGTTTCCCTCTCTCGGTTTCCCTCTCTCGGTTTCCCTCTCTCGGTTTCCCTCTCTCGGTTTCCCTCTCTCGGTTTCCCTCTCTCGGTTTCCCTCTCTCGGTTTCCCTCTCT
>Ga0307509_10000461_pt1 | contig 68735 bp, 78 predicted proteins | sample 10_EM_MG_FD_202245 | JGI IMG/M metagenome (GOLD analysis project Ga0307509, IMG submission 202245) | Populus trichocarpa ectomycorrhiza microbial communities from riparian zone in the Pacific Northwest, United States - 10_EM | ecosystem: Host-associated > Plants > Roots > Unclassified | place...
GTAAATTTAATACTTTTCCATGATGTGAAATATATTGTGACCCGGGTGACCAAGGTCAAAAACAGGTAAAGGGGGGACCCTTCGCTTATTACAGGTATCTCAGGAAGAGTAGGTACTGCGTCTGGTGTCGTCCTGAGGATTAGGTGCTGCGTCTGGTTGCGTCCTGAGGATTAGGTGCTGCGTCTGGTTGCGTCCTGAGGATTAGGTGCTGCCTCTGGTTGCGTCCTGAGGATTGGGTGCGGCGTCTGGTTGCGTCCTGAGTGTTAGGTGTGCGCCCGGAGCGTCCTGAGTTTTAGGTGCGCGTCCAGTGCGTCCTGATTCGCGATTGACGTTCTGTGCGTCAGGTGCGTCTGACGCACAGGACGCACAGGACACAGGATAGTATTTTTGCTGATGCTGATAGACTTCATGGCCGTACTGGAGGACAGCATGGAGAAAAAAATGGAAGAAATGGAAATGAGGATCCTGCAAGCAATCCGCGCCATCCCCCCCCCAAAAACACAACCCCACGGACCCGAATACCAGATGCAACCCCCAGCCCAAACCCAAAGGAGGAACCCACTACCCGAGACCACAAGAACCATCCCCGTTCCCCCCCAGAAAACACCCACAAACCCCAGCCCACCGAACCCCAAGACCGCACTGGCGGTGAAACAGACCTGCGCAGCGATATCTGCCGCTGGGATTGACACGGATGGGTTTAAACTGGTACCAACCAGAAGAAAGAAGACATTGACGGGCCCAGGAATCGGCCAAGCCCAAGCACCCTCAGTGCCCTCCACCCCGCAGGCGAAAAAACGCCGTCTCATCATCCGATCCATGGAGAAAAACAGACGGATCGGCACCCCAGGCGTCTCCCCCACACACATAAGAGATGCCGTCAACAGGACATCCAGAGTCCAGTTCGCCTTCGCCGAATACAACAGAGCTGAGGAACTTGTTCTGACCACAAAGAAAACGTACCGGCCAGCCCCGTACTCCAAGACGAGGAGGCCATCACCGAAGCCCTCAATGACATGGACATCTATAGCTTCAGCATCGTAGCCGACACCCCAACCGTCAAGCTAGTCGTTAACAGCGTACCCCTAGGGGACAAAGAATGGGAACCCTCCGACTGGAACGTGGACAGCAAGAAATGGTCCGAGCTAGAAGGCGAACTAACCAACTTCAACCCCCACATAAGGCTAGTGGACCGACGTAAATGGAATAAATCCCCAACCGCCCTGAAAGCCGATAAGAGGCGAGATCGTCCATCATCATAGCCGTGGAAATGAACCAGTGGATCAAGGACCAGACCCAGAAGAGGGAACCAGCCATGGCACTATACGGCCTCAGATGCACCTTCAGGAAATACGTTCGCAAAGACTCCTCAACCCACTGCGAAAGATGCCTCCAATATGGCCACCATGCTGCCCACTGCAGACTCCAAGCCATCTGTAAACTCTGCCAGGAACACCACCCCACCAAAGACCAAACATGACAACAGATGTACTGCACAGCAGGCAAAGGCAAATCCTGCTCCCACATGGTACGAAGATGCGCCAACTGTGAGGAAACCTCCCACTTCACCGGCGACAGACAGTGCCCAACCAGAACAAGGGGTAGATCCTCCACCACAGCCGAAAAAGGAAAAGCTCTGGCAGGGCCGGCCAACCCCAACCCCGATAACTAAATTATGGCCACCTTTGATATCATATACCACAACGTTGGCGGGTCCATGAACGTTGTCACAGAGCTACTCAGGGCCATCAAGAGACTGAGACCAAAAGTTTATGCATTAGGAGAGTGCCCATTAGAAAACAAAGATTGGATATATATAGATGGAAATACATTCTACGCCAGCACAAAGGCAAAAAGATACGGCTGCGCCGTGTATATTCGTAATGAATATGTTAACATGCTTGCGGTAGATCAAATAATGGATTCGTATATCACAGTATGGACGGAAGGAGAAGAGCTATGCTTCGCATACCAGAAGCCAGATCAGCGAACCGGGGGAGGCATGCACCACCCCGATAACACATGGAACCGAGGATCATCAAACCTTCTCATCGGGGACATGAACGCAAAACACACCTCATTGTCAGATGGGAAGTACGATGCAGCAGGAGACAGACTCAAAAACCGGATGGAAGACAGGGACCTACAGGTCCGCAACCCCTTCATGCTCACCCACCAAACCTCTAGCGCCACACACAGCAGCACCACCATAGACCTAGTTATCTCAGAACCGGACAAGGCCATATCGGTACAGGCCATGCACATTACCACCACAGACCACAGGGCCTTATGCATCGCCACGTAGATCAGATGGAGACCTACAAGAGACGGGGCCCTGAGGTACGTCAAAGCGGACTGGAACCAGATCAGGACGGAGATCACTCTCATGAAGCAAGACGATTCTGATCCGAGATCGGTTCAATTACAGCTCACCGCAATAGTTGTGAAACACACCCCAAGGGCGAGAGCGAACGCCAAAGCCTTTTGGAACAGGGAACTGGAAAAAGAAAGAAAGGAACTAATTAAGGGGTGGAGAACCAACCCCCTAGACTCGGAACTCACCGCAAAAAAGAAAATGTTCCGCAAACACATTGCCGAAGCAAAAATGAAGAGCAACGCCAGATGTCTGCAGGAGGAAACCGACCCCGAATGTTTCACAAGCGTCAAACCGAGAGCTACCAAACATCCGATCCCAGCGCTAGAAAGACCCGACGGAATTCACCAATGGCAGCCGAACATCAACATATAGCTGAAGAATTGCACCCGGCCCTATATCAAGGTGAGAGCTGCAGGCACCCTAGAGAATTGGAGCCCCCGAAGGAGGCCCTCAACATGGGTAACCTAGACGCCGCCCTAAAAGACTCCCCGAACGGGGCGGCAACCGGGCCCGACCAGATCCCCACTCGCATGATCAGGGAATTGAGAAGGCTAAGGGAGATGCTATTCATGACCACAATGAACCGGGCATCGACCCAAGGATTACCGTCTTCGTGGAAATCGAGCTCTACCATCATGATCCCAAAACTCAAAAAGCGGCATATACGATCGACAAGAGCTGGTAACCTATTCAACTCCAGTCCATTCTGGCCAAAGTCCTTCAGAGAGAAGTAGTGGACCGTATAGCAAGACTCGACATCCTCCCAGACAATATGTACTGGGGAAGGAAGAGGTTCGGTACCACGGATGCAAGCCAGAGGCTCAACGACATTGTTACGGGCAATCCCAAAGGCCACACATGCTTCACCGCCCTAGACATCGAAGGGGGGTTCGACCACCTAGCCCTGAAAAGAACGTGCCAGACACTTAGCGCAAAGGACGAACACCTGGCTGGGTGGATCTGGAACTGGGCATGTAATAGACACACGGGGTACAGATTCAACGGCAGGACCTCCAGAACCTGCGCCACGGACAGGGGCACCCCTCAGGGCTCCCCGCTCTCCCCCATACTCTTCATGATTGCCATTATAGGACTAGTCTCTATATCACCACGATCGGACGATGACAACAGAAGGAGCATCCTCATATACGTAGACGACTTCCTGATAGGCAAAATATACAAGCACAAAGCCCAGGGCCAAGTAGGACACCAGGACACCACAGACAGACTAGCCAGGGGAGCCCTCGACCATGGATACAGATTCGCGCCCAGTAAAGCCGAACACATCTTTATAAAAACCCCCCTGTCCGAATCCTTTGAACCTAAGCTGGACGGTAGTGTCACCAAGGCCCAGAAAACCATGAGGTGGCTCGGCTACCGCATCCCCAAGGATTGGAAGTGGGATTCCCCCGTCAAACTATGGATCGCCAAAGCGAACGAATCAGCCAGGAGGCTCCGGGCCTTAACGGAGAGATACAAGACGGGCAGACTCAACGCCTGGACCACATCGCGCCTCATTGACGGCCTCATTATCCCTCAACTCATGTATGGTATTGAAACCTGTGGGAAGGCAGGCCTGATTAAGGAAGCCCAAACCACCCTGAAGCAGATTGTCCGAAGGGCCTTCGGCCTTGAAAAGAAGACCCCTACACAGGCAATGTGGACCGAACTAGGAATCACCCCACTCGACCTATACACTAAGTACAGGCCCAACCTACTTGCCCTCAGAGCCAGAACCCTTGACCGGCATACGAAATGGTCGGAAATGTGGCTACGCAAATCCGGGATGTCCATCATTATCACCAACACCTTCGGCCAAGAGCAGGGAAAGAAGAGCCTCAGAGAAAACCTCCTACAAGAGTGGACGGACAAGCTAGACAACACCGACATAAGATACCAAGGTAAACCCACCAAGAAACACCTGTACCTGAGGGGCGTCACAAGACACCAGATGAGGGATATCATATACCTACTAGCAACAGCCGGCTGGCCATTCCAGGGATTCGATGGCAACCGCCTGCAGTCCCGATGCGGCAGGGATTTAGTCACCCCATACCATCTTATAAACACGTAGATTCCGACACCCAACCAACGGACATAGAACTCCAGGATAATCAGAAAATCCAGGAATTGGCTAAATGGATAGGGACATGGCCCCCCCACATGAGGAGGATCCCCGGTACACAAAGAATACCAGACCCCAATTACGCACAAGTTGCTGGAGCTGCAGTGAACCTCCCCACATCCCAACCTCAATCCACGGACAACCACGGCAACTGGAGTGCACCCTGCCCGATTTGCGGCAAGATTATCAGGGTAAACAAGAACAGACAGGAAGCACACGCGAGGACCCATGGGCCCAGGCCTAATAAGGGTAGGATCAAGGGGGCAGGAGCGGGCGGCAGCTCGGGAGCAGTGGTGGGCCCAGTAACTAGCGGGAGCAATGGCTAGTAGAAGTTTTTCCTTGAGTACACGATCACTGGGCATGAAGATGACGGGGTGAGTTTCGTTTGTTTTGAAGGAATTTTCATAAAGTACACGACCACTGGGGGCAGAGGCCACGGGGTGGGTTTCAAGTTAGTAGGGAAATGGATGAAAGAAAGATGAGTTGGGAGAGAGGAGTTTCATTTGTCAGGGTGCACTCTAGGCGGGTGACGGATAGGCCTAAAGGGCGGAGTGGCGGATTTCATTGCGTACACAATTACTGGGCATGGAGATGACGGGGTAAATTTCATTTGTTTTGAAGGAATTTTCTTAGAGTACACGACTACTGAGGGCGGAGGCCACGGGGTAGGTTTCTGTTGTTGGAAGAATTATTTGTTGAGGGGGAGAGGAGCAGGGGGAGTATGAGTTTTATTTGTCAGGGTGCACGCTAGGAGGGTGACGGGTAGGCCTTAAGGGTGGGGAGTAGGATTTCTTTTAAGGGGGTCCAGGCCCGGGGGAAGTTACCCGGGACGCGTTAGATACTTTTAGTTAAGTGAGGCGTAGATAGAAGAATAAAAGGGTAAACCACCACCACCTCAACACACTTTTTTGAAATCCGCCCCCAAGGGGATTGAGCTCTGAACCTGACAAAAGTGGGAAAAGACGACGGTACAGCCAGTTTGGTAATTGGTTATTATCACAGGCAAGCTGCGCAACAAATCCACACACACCTTTTATTTTACTGCGTACAACGCGACATATCACATTTGGCTCTGCCAACACACACCTCACATCCGGTACAGCAAGGAAATAAGCACACCTCACCAAAGTATTCAGAACCCTCAACAAACCCTTTTTTACGCTTCAGGAAACAACTGCAAACCAAGTAACTGACTGTTTCCCCCTGATCATGTCCCTCTCTCCCCTCAAACGTGTCCAAGGAGGTTCTCCTGACCCTCAATCACCCCCTGCACGATACTCCCCAAAAATCATGAGCAGGAACTCCCCCTTCAGCATGACTCTCTGAGCCTGCCTACCCCAGGGCTCCACGGTAACGAACGCCCCGGAGTGCAACAACATGAACAAAGACGTATTAAGCCTGTACACCCTCCCTCACACCCCATTCTGCAGCGTTCGAAAATAAATAGCCTGCACTGACTAGTGCTACGTCCAACTAGCAACAGGCACCTCCCGCGAAACCCCGGTCCTGGCTCCGGCTCCAAGGCCAGGAAACTTCCAAGCTGCCCTAGCCACAATATTTGGGGACTTGGCGGTCAACTCACACGACCCTACCGCCCTGGCTTACCTGGCGGCTATAGGCTCCTCTTACGAACCCTCCCCTCACCCTAACGCCGGAATCCAGGCCCCGGACTCCCAACCGACCAGACCGGAAGTCCCCTTCCCCTCCTCTCCACTGACGAACCCCAATGCACCCTCCTCCGCACTTATCCCCAACGTCCCAGAATCCTCGGGGCCAGAACTCCCCATGGACCTGGGAAAAGGAAAAAAGACAGAAAACACGGGATTAGGCGACAGCCAACACGCCCACAGTGGGAAAATCACTGGGGTCGACAAAGGAACCCCAACAGGAACCCCAACAACCTCCCAAACCACACACCCAGCCTCAGGGACGAGCTTAGGCCCCCGACCCAACCACAAACCGACAAACCCACCAAAAAAAGTCCGTTTCTCGTCACCCCTGGCCGGCATCCTGGGACGAAGCCAGAAGACAATACCGGACACCTACTCGGAAAACTCCTGCCAGACGAGCTCCGCCAGGGATAACTCCCAAAGGCCACCTGCCCTCAACCTAGCCCAACTCTAGGAAGAAGAAGGTGCAACACCAGAAAACACCGGCCTGTCACTCAAGGAACTCAACGGTATAGGGTCAAAGAAAGACTTGATCGACTTCATGGCCGTCCTGGAGGAGAGCATTGAGAAAAGAATGCAAGAAATGGAGGTAAGCATTCTACAAGCAATCCGCACCGACCCCCCAAAATCACTCTCCCTCGGACCCAACCCCCAGAGACAACCCACGGCCCAACCCCCGAAGCATACCCCAACATCCGGGACCCTTAAGGCTACCCCCGCTCCCCCCACAAAGGCGCCCACCAAACCCAACCCACCAAACCCCAAGACCGCACAGGCGGTGAAGCAGACCTGGGCAGCAATATCTGCCACTGGGATCGACACAGACGGATTCAAACTGGTACCGACCAGAAAAAAGAAAACATCTACGGGCCCAGGAATCGGTCAGGCTCAGGCCCGCTCCGTGCCCTCTACCCCGCAGGCAAGACAACGCCGCCTCATCATTAGATCCATGGAGAAAAACAGACGGATTGGCACCCCAGGCTGTTCCCCCGCACACATCAGGGATGCCGTCAATAGGGCATCCAGGGTCAAATTCGCCTTCGCCGAATACAACCGAGCCGAAGAGCTAGTACTCACCACCATAGAAGACATACCAGCCAGCCCCGCCCTTGAAGACGAGGAAGCCATCACCGTAACCCTCAACGACATGGAGATCTACGGCTTTAGCATCATGGCCAACACTCCGACCGTCAACCTGGTTGTCAACAGTGTGCCTCTAGGGGACGAAGACTGGGAACCAACCGATTGGGGGGTTGACAGCGAGAAGTGGTCCGAATTAGAAGGAGAACTGACCAACTTCAACCCCCACATAAGGCTAATGGACAGGCCCAAATGGATCAAATCCCCAACCGTCCTGAAAGCCGACAACAAGGTAAGATCATCCATGATTGTGGCAGTGGAGATGAACCAGTGGATCAGGGACCAGACCCAGAAAACGGAACCCGCCCTGGCACTATCTGGCCTCAGATGTACCTTCAGGAAGTACATTGGCAAGGACTCCTCAACCCACTGCGAAAGATGCCTCCATTACGGCCACCACGCGGCCTACTGTAGGCTTCAAGCCATCTGCAAGTTCTGCCAAGAACACCACCATACCAAGGACCACACGTGTCAACAAATGTACTGCACAGCAGGCAAAGGCAAATCATGCTCCCACATCGTACGCAGATGTGCCAACTGCGAGGAAACGTCCCACTTCACCGGCGATGGACATTGCCCTACTAGAACGAGAGCAAGATCCCGCACCACAGCCAAGAAAGGAAAAGCTCCGGCAGGGCCGGCCAACCCCACCCCCCATGACTAATTATGGCGACCTTTGATATTATTTACCACAATGTCGGCGGGTCCATGAACATTGTCACAGAGCTTCTCAGGGTTACCATGAAACTGAAACTAAAGATGTACGCGCTAGGAGAGTACCCACTAGAAAATGAAGATTGTATATGTATTGATGGATTTACATGCTACACCAGCACAAAGGCGAAAAGATATGGCTGTGCCGTTTATATTCGCAACGAGGACGTTAACATATTTGCAGTAGACCGAATTACGGAATCATTCATCACAGTATGAACAGGAGGGAGGGAAATATGCTCCGCATACCAGAGACCAGACCAACGAACCGGGGGCGGCACCCATCACCCCAACAACACGTGGAACAAGGGATCATCTAATCTCCTCATCGGAGACTTGAAAGCTAAAAACATCTTGTGGTCAGATAGGAAATACAATGCGGCAGGAACGAGACTCAAGAAATGGATGGAGAGCAGAAACCTGCAAGTCCGTAACCCCTTCATCCTTACCCATGAAACCACCAGGACAGCAGACAGCAGCACCACCATAGACCTAGTCATCTCAGAACCGGATGAGACACTACTGATACGAGCCCTGCACATAACCACCGCGGACCCCAGAGCCATATGCATCACCACCAAGATCAGATAGAGACCAACTAGAGACGGGGTATTGAGATACGATAAAGCGAACTGGAATCAGATCAGGGCCGAAATCACTCTCATGAAGGAAGAGGATTCCTACCCGAGATCAGTCCAATCCCAACTCACGGCGATCATTGTAAAACATACCCCCAGGGCAAAGCCGAACGCCAAAGCATTTTGGAACAGGGAACTGGAGAAGGAAAGGAAGGAACTGATGAGGTCGTGGAGAACCAACCCCCTGGACCCAGAGCTCACCGCAAAAATGAAAACGTTCCACAAACACATTGCCAAAGCAAAAATGGAGAGCAACGCCAGGTGCCTACTGGAGGAAACCGACCCCGAGTGCTTCAGAAGCGTCAAACCAAGGGCCACCAAACACCCGATCCCATCATTGGAGAGATCCGACGGAACAATGGCAGCCGAACACCAACACATAGCAGAAGAACTGCACTCTGCCCTGTACCAGGGAGAAAGCTGCAGACGCCCCAAGGAACTGGAACCCCCGAAAGAAGCTCTCAATACCGGCAACCTAGACACCGCCTTGAAGAACTCCCCAAACGGTGCGGCAGCCGGCCCCGACCACATCCCCACCCGCATTGTCAGGGAATTCAGAAGGCTTAGGGAGAAACTATTCATGGCCACGATGAACCAGGCATGGACCCAAGGAATACCGTCGTCGTGGAAATCAAGCTCTACCGTTCTGATCCCGAAGCTCAACAAACCGGCATATACAATTGCCAAGAGCTGGAGACCTATCCAACTCCAGTCCATCCTGGCCAAGGTCCTCGAAAGAGCAGTAGTAGATCGTATAGCGAGACTTGACATTCTCCCAGACAATATGGACGGTGGGAGGAAAAGATTCGGCACCACGGACGCAATCCAGAAGCTTAACGACATTGTCACGAACGACTCCAAAGACCACACATGCTTTACCGCCCTACATATCGAAGGGGGTTTCGACCATCTAGACCTGGAAAGAAGGTGCCAGACACTCAGCGCAAAGGATAAACACCTGGCTGGATGGATCTGGAACTGGGGGTGTAATAGACACACAGGGTCCAGATTCAATGGCAGAACCATCAGAACCTTTGCCACAGACAGAGGCACCCCTCAGGGCTCCCCACTCTCCCCGATACTCTTCTTGGTATCCATCATAGGACTAGTCTCTACACCACCGCGATAGGACAACGACAACAAAACGAGCATCCTCACATAGGTAGACGACTTCCTGATAGCCACGATGTACAGGCACAAGGCCCATGGCCAAGCAGAACACCAGGACACCATAGATAGACTCGCCAAGGGGGCCCACGACCTTGGCTACAAGTTCGCACTTAGTCAAGCTGAACACATCTTCATAAAGACCCCCCTATCCGAATCCTTTGAGCCTAAGCTGGATGGTGACATCACCAAAGCCCAAAAAACTATGAGGTGGCTCAGCTACAACATCACCAAGCATTAGAAATGGGAGACCCACATCAAGCTATGGATCGCTAAAGCAAACGAATCGGCCAGGAGGCTACGGGCCTTAACTGAGAGATATAAAACAGGCGGCCTAAATGCCTGGACCACGTGGCGTCTTATCAACGGGCTCATCATCCCTCAACTTACGTACGGTATCGAAACCTGGTGAAAGGCAAGCCTCATTAAGAAAGCCCAAACTACCCTAAACCAGATCGTCCGAAGGGCCTTCGGCCACAAAAAGAAAACCCCCACCCAGGCAATGTCGGCCGAACTCAGAATCGCCCCTCTCGACCTATACACTAAGTACAGACACAACCTACTGGCCCTTAGAGCCAGAACCCTCGACCGACCTACGAACTCGTCTGCAATGTGGTTACGCAAATCCGGGATTCCTATCATCATCAACAATACATTCGGCCAAGAACAGGGCAAGCAGAGTCTCAGAGAAAACCTCCTACAAGAATGCACGGACAGACTGGACAATACCGACATAAGATAGGAAGGCAGACCCAGCAAGAAACACATACACCTGAGAGGCGTAACAAGACACCAGATGAGGGATATCATGTACCTACGAGCAACAGCCGGCTGGCCCTTTCAAGGATTCGATGGCGCCCGCCTTCAGTGCCAATGCGGAAGGGACTTGGTCACCCCATACCACCTTATGAACACATGCGCGGACATCCAGCCAACGGACATCGGACTCCACGACAATCGGAAAATCCAGGAACTGGCTAGATGGATCGGGACTTGGCCCACCCACATGAAGAGGATCCCCGGCTCACAAAGGATACCAGACCTCAATTATGCACAAGTTGCTGGGGCAGCAGTGAACCTCCCCACCTCCCAACCACAGTCTATGGACAATCACGGAAATAGGAGCGCACCCTGCCCAATTTGTGGCAAGATGATCAGAGTCAACAAGAATAGACAGGAGGCACACGCGAGAACCCACGGGCCTAGGCCTAAGAAAGGTAGAATCAAGGGAGCAGGAGCTGGCAGTAGCTCAGAAGTAGTGGTGGGCCCAGTCACTAGCGGAAGCAATGGCTAGTAGTAGTTTTCCTTAAGTACACGATCACCGGGCATGGGGATGACGGGGTGAGTTTCATTTGTTTTTGAAGGAATTTTCATAAAGTACACGACCACTGGGGGCGGAGGCCACGGGGTGGGTTTTAGTTGCTGGAAAGGGAATATGTGGAAGGAAAGATGAGCTGGGAGATTGGGAGTTGCATTTGTCAGAGTGCACACTAGGCGGATGACGGATAGGCCTGAAGGGCCGGGCGGTGGATTTCATTACGTACATGATTACTGAGCATGGAGATGACGGGGTAAATTTCGTTTGTTTTGAAGGAATTTTCTTAGAGTACACGACTACTGGGGGTGGAGGCCACGGGGTAGGTTTCTGTTGCTGGAAGAATTATTTGTTGAGGGGGAGATGAGCAGGGGAGGTTGGAGTTTTATTTGTCAGGGTGCACGCTAGGAGGGTGACGGATAGGCAGTAATGGCAGGGTGTAGGATTTCTTTAAGGGGGTCCAGGCCCGGGGGTTGTTACCCGGGACGTGTTAGATACTTTTAGTTAAGTGAGGCGTAGATAGCAGAATAAAAGATTAAACCACCACCACCTCAACTCACTTTTTTGAAATCCGCCCCCAAGGGGATCGAGCTCTTGACCTGACAAAAGTGGGAAAAGACGACGGTACAGCCAGTTTAATAATTGGTTATTATCACACGCAAGCTGCACAACGGATCCACACACACCTTTTATTTTACTGTGTACAACGCGACATATCACATTTGGCTCTGCCAACACACACCTCACATCTGGTACAGCAAGGAAATAAGCACACCTCGCTAAAGTATTCTGAACCCTCAACAAACACTTTTCGACGCTTCAGGAAACAATTGCAAACCAAGTAACTGACTGGTTCCCCTCAAAGATGTCCCTCTCACCCCTCAAACGCGTCCATGGAGTCTCTCCTGACCCTCAATCACCCCCAACACACTTCTCCCCCACAATCATGAGCAGGAACTCCCCTTTCAGCATGACTCTTCGAGCCTGCCTACCCCAGGGCTCCACAGTCATCCACGCCCTGGAGTGCAATAAGGCGAACAAAGACCTACTAAGTCTGAACGCCCTCCCACACACCCCTTTCCCCAGCAGTCGCAGAGAAATAGAATGCACCGACCAATGCTACGTCCTACAGGCAACAGGCACATCCCACAAGACTCCGGTCCTGGCTGCGGCTCTAAGGCCAGGAAACTTCCAAACTGCCCTAGCTACAATATTTGGGAACTTATCGGTCAATTCAGTCAACACCACTGCCTTAGCTTACCTAGCAGCTATGGCCTCCTCTTACGAACCCTCCCCAGACCCTAACGCCGGAATCCAGGCCCCCGACTCCCAACCGACCCACCCGGAAGTCCCCTTCCTCTCCTCCCCACCAACCAACCCCACTGCACCCTCCTCTGCGCTCATCCCATATATCCCAGAATCCTCGGCACCAGAACTCCCCCTGGACCTGGAAGGCTGTAAGAACACGGAACGCACAGGACTAGGGGATAGCTAACACGCCCATGGCGGGAAAATCAACAAGGCCAACAAAGAGACCCTGACAGGAACCCCGACAACCTCCCAAACCGCACCCCCAACCTCATGGACGAGCTCAATTTCCGGACTCAATCACAAACCTTCAAACCCACAGAAAACAGTTTGTTTTTCGTCACCCCTGGCAGGCATACTGGGAAGAAACCAGAGGACAATACCTGACTCCTACTCGGGCAACCCCTCCCAAACGAGCTCTACCGGGGAGTATACTCAAAGGCCGTCCCCCCTCAACCTAGCCCAACTCCTGGAAAAAGAAGGGTCAACACCAGAAAATACCGGACTGTCACTCAAGGAACTCAACGGCATGGCTTCAAAGAAAGACATAACTGACTTCATGGCCGTACTGGAAGAGAGCATGGAGAAGAAGATGGAAAAAATGGAGGTAAGGATACTGCAAGAAATGCGCGCCAACCCCCCAAGAGCACACCCCGAAGGACCCAACAACCAGAGACAACCCCTGGCCCAACCCCAAAGGAAAGCCCCAACACCCGAGGCCCTAAAAACCACCTCGGCTCCCCCTCCAAAGACACCCACAAACCCCAACCTGCCAAACCCCAAGACCGCAGAGGCGGTGAAACAGACTTGGGCAGCGATATCTGCTGCCGGGATCGACACTGAGGGATTTATACTGGTACCGATCTGGACAAGAAAGAAATCAACCGGCCCAGGAATCGGCAATGCCCCTCAGCACCCTCTACCCCACATGCAAGACAATGCCGTCTCATCATAAGGTCCATGGAGAAAAACAGACTGATCGGCGCCCCGGGCATTTCCCCCGCACATATAAGAGATGCCATCAACAGGGCATCCAGGGTCAAGTTCGCCTTCGCCGAATACAATTGAGCTGAAGAGCTAGTACTCACCACCATAGAAGACGTACCGGCCATCCCTGCGCTTCAAGACGAGGAAGCCATCACCTAAGCCCTCAACAGCATGGATATTTACGGCTTTAGCATCGTGGCTGACACTCTGACCGTCAACCTGGTTGTCAACAGCGTACCCCTGGGGGATGAAGACTGGGAACCATCCGATTGGAGGGTTAACAGCGAGAAATGGTCCGAACTAGAGGGAGAACTGACCAACTTCAACCCCCACATAAGGCTAATGGACAGGCCCAAATGGATCAAATCCCCAACCGCACTGAAAGCCGATAACAAGGCAAGATCGTCCATCATCGTGGCAGTGGAGATGAACCAGTGGATCAACCACCAGACCCAAAAAAGAGAACCCACCCTAGCATTATAGGGCCTCAGATGCACCTTCAGAATGTATATTCGTAAGGACTCCTCAACCCACTGTGAAAGATGCCTTCAATACGGCCACCACGCAGCCCACTGCAGGCTTCAAGCCATCTGCAAGTTCTACCAAGAACAACACCACACCAAAGACCACACGTGCCAACAGATGTACTGCACAGCAGGCAAAGGCAAATCATGCTCCCACATCGTACGCAGGTGGGCCAACTGCGAAGAAACATCCCACTGCACCGGCGATAGACACTGCCCCACCAGAATGAGGGCTAGATCCCCCACCACAGCCGAAAAAGGAAAAGCTCCGGTAGAGCCCGCCAACCCCAAACCCCTTGACTAATTATGGCGACCTTTGATATTATTTATCACAACGTCGGCGGGTCCATGAACGTTGTCACAGAGCTTCTCAGGGCGACCACATAACTGAAACCGAAGATTTACGCACTAGGAGAGTGCCCATTAGAAAATGAAGATTGGATATGTATAGACCAGTTCACATGCTACGCCAGCACAAAGGCAAAAAGATACGGCTATGCCGTCTACATTTGAAACGAATACATCAATATGTTTGCGGTAGACCGTATAACGGACTCATACATTACATTATGGTCAGAGGGGAGAGAAATATGCTTCGCATACCAAAGGCCAGACCAACGTACCGGGGGTGGCTCCCACGATCCCGACAGCTCATGGAACAAAGGAACATCGAACCTTCTCATCGGAGACCTAAACGTGAAGAACGCCTCATGGTCAGACGGGAAGCATAACGCGGTGGGAACGAGGCTTATGAACTGGATGCAGAGCAGAAACCTATAAGTTCACAACCCCTTCATGCTGACCCACGAGGCCACTAGGACTGCACATAGCAGCACCACCATAGACCTAGTCATCTCAGAACAGGATGAGGCATGCTGATATGAGCCCTTCACATAACCATCACGGACTACAGAGCCATATGGATCGCCACCATGATCAGATGGAGGCCGACCAGAGACGGAGCTCTGAGATACGACAAAGCTGACTGGAATCAGATAAGGGCAGAGATCACACTCATGAAGGAGGAGGACTCTGACCCGAGATCGGTCCAATCCCAACTCACAGCGATCATCGTGAAACACACCCCAAGGGCAAAGCCGAACGCCAAAGCATTTTGGAACAGCAAACTGGAGAAAGAAAGGAAGGAAATGATGAAGGCGTGGAGAACCAACCCCCTAGACCCAGAACTCACTACAAAGAAGAAAACGTTCCGCAAACACATTGCCGAAGCAAAGATGGAAAGCAACGCCAGATGTCTGCAAGAGGAAACCCACCCCGAGTGCTTCAGAAGCGTCAAACCGAGAGCCACCAAACACCTGATTCCAGCTCTAGAAAGACCCGATGGGACAATGGCAGCCGAACATCCGCACATAGCGGAAGAATTACACTCAGCCTTGTACCAAGGAGAGAGCTGCAGGCACCCCAGGGAATTTGAACCCCCAAAGGAGGCCCTCAACACTGGCAATCTGGACGCTGCCTTAAAGAACTCCCCGAACGGCGTAGCAGCCGGCCCCGACCATATCCCCACTCGCATGATCAGGGAATTCAGATGGCTGAGAGAGAAATTATTCATGGCAACAATGAACCAAGCATGGACCCAAGGAATACAGTCATCACAGAAGTCAAGCTCCACCATTCTGATCCCAAAGCTCAACAAACCGGCATACACAATCGCCAAAAGCTGGAGACCCATACAACTCCAGTCCATACTAGCCAAAGTCCTCGAAAGAGCGGTAGTGGACCGTATAGCGAGGCTCGACATCCTCCCAGACAATATGTATGGAGGAAGGAAGAGATTCGGCACCACAGATGCTATCCAGAAGCTCAACGACATAGCCACGAACAACACCAAAGACCACACCTGCTTCACAGCCCTCGATATCGAAGGACAATTCGACCACCTGGACCTGGAAAAGACATGCCAAACGATTAGCGAAAGGGACAAACGCCTATCCGGCTGGATCTGGAACTGGGGATGCAAAAGGCACACAGGATACAGGTTCAATGGCAGGACCTCCAGAACCTTCGCCACAGACAGAGGCACCCCCCAAGGCTCCCCCCTCTCCCCAATACTCTTTCTGGTATCCATCATAGGACTGACCTCCGCCCCACCACGGACAAACACGAATCCCAAAACGAGCATCCTCACGTACGTGGACGACTTCATGATAACTACTACTTACAGGCACAAGAGCCAAGGCCAAACGGAACACCAAGACACCATAGCCAGACTCGCCACGGGAGCTCACGACCTAGGATATAAGTTCGCGCCTAGCAAGGCTGAGGACATCCTCATTAAAAGCCCCTCATCCAAAACATTCGTGCCAAGACTAGACGGCAGTGCTACCAAGGCCCAAAACACTATAAGATAGCTCGGCTACCATATTACTGAGGACTGGAAATGGGACACCCACGTCAAGCAATGGATCACGAAGGAAAACGAATCGGCCAGAAGACTACGGGCCCTAACCGAGAGATACAAAACGGGGGGTCTAAACGCTTGGACCACATGGCGCCTCATTAATGGCCTCATCATTCCTCAGCTCACGTACGGCATTGAGACATGAGGAAAGACAAGCCTCATTAAGGAGGCTCAAACCACCTTGAACCAGATAATCCGGAGGGCCTTCGTCCTTGAAAAGAAAACCCCTTCCCAGGCGATTTGGGCCGAGCTTGGAATCGCCCCACTCGACCATTACACCAAGTACAGACACAACCTACTAGCCCTCAGGGCCAGAACCCTCGACCCACCTACGACGTGGTCAGAGACATGGCTGCGCAAATCCGGTATTTCTGCCATCATTAACAACGCATTCGGCCATCAGCAGGGGAAAAAGAGCCTCAAGGAGAACCTTCTACAGGAATGGACAGACAGGCTGGACAACACCGACATAAGGTACGAAGGCAAACCCAGTAAGAAGCATGTGCACCTAAGGGGCGTCACGAGACACTAAATGAGGAACATCATATACCTACGGGCGACGGCCGGCTGGCCTTTCCAGGGGTTCGATGGAACCCGCCTACAGTGCCAATGCAGAAGGGACTTAGTTACCCCCTACCACCTTATGAACACATGCACCAACATCGAACCGACGGTGATCAAACTCCACGACAATGGGAAAATCCAGGAACAGGCCAATTGGATCGAGATATGGCCTACTCATATGAGAAGGGTCCCCGGCTCACAGAGGATACCGGACCCCAACTACGCCCAAGTAGCTGGAGCGGCGGTAAACCTCCCCACCTCCCAACCCCAAACCATGGACAACCACGGAAATAGGAGTGCCCCCTGCCCGATTTGTGGCAAGATAGTTAGAGTCAACAAGAGCACATGCGAGAACCCACGGGCCTAGGCCCAAGAGGGGAAGAAGCAAGGGAGTAGGGGCTGGCAGTAGCCCAGGAGCAGCCAGGGGCCCAGTCACTAGCGGGAGTAATGGCTAGTAGAAGTCTTTCCTTAAGTACACGATCACCGGGCATGGAGATGAGGGGGTGAGTTTCATTTGTTTCGAAGGAATTTTCATTGAGTACACGACCACTGGGGGCAGAGGCCACGGGGTGGGTTTCAGTTGTTGGAAGAATTATTTATTGAGGGAGAGAGGAGTATGGGTGATAGGGAGTTTTTTTTTGTCAGGGTGCACGCTAGGAGGGTGACGGATAGGCTTGAGGCGGGGGGATGGATTTCATTATGTACATGATTACTGGGCACGGAGGTGACGGGGTAAGTTTCATTAGGTTTTGAAGGAATTTTCTTAGAGTACACGGCCACTGGGGGCAGAGGCCACAGGGTGGGTTTCAGTCCTTGGAAGAATTATTTGTTGAGGGAGAGAGGAGTATGGGGGACAGGGAGTTTCATTTGTCAGGGTGCACGCTAGGAGGATGACTGATAGGCCTAAAGGGCGGGGAGTAGGATTTTCTTAAGGGGGTCTAGGCCCGGGGGAAGTTACCCGGGACGAGCTAGATACTTTTAGTTAAGTGAGGTGTAGATAGGAGAATAAAAGGTTAAACCACCACCACCACATTCCATTATCATACCCCACATTTCAAAATGACCCAACCCTACACCGCCGCCGCAGAATCCAACAAAACCTCCATGCTCTCCAGAAAATTCGGCCAGGAGGTAGTAAACTATTTCTCCGGCAGCCCGCTAAACCGCGTCTCCTTCCTCCGCTCGAACACCGCATTCCTGCGCGCCGCACTGACACGGTCCAAGTTCCTGCTGCTGCGGAACCTGGAGCCGCTCGCAGCGAGCAAGACTACGCTAGCGTGGGTGGGGTACGAGACTGTGCGCGCGCTCGTCGGGAATCCGTTCAGCACGGAGGAGGAGGAGGAGTTTTTGAGGGAGTACGATTCTAGGGTTGAAATTCCAGCCTTAGTGTTTTTAGGGATAAATGAGGGGGAGGGGGATGGGGAGAGGTTTGAGTTTGAAGGGGAGGGGGGAAAGTATGTCGGACGGCCGTGTTTCGCTTTGGATGTTACGGGTCAGGGGAGTCTGGGGGGGGAGTGTAGGAAGGTGCAGGAGGAGGCGGTGAAGGGGGCGGAGGGGAGGGAGTTTAAGAAGGTTAGGTTGGACCTGAGCCTTACCCCTCCGGATGGTAATATACCCCGCGCTACAGAAACCTGCGGGGGTGGGAAGTTGATAATGGTGGGGGTGTAGCGGCGATACTGGCTCAAGCAAGAAGTCTCATAGACTGGAATAACCGCAATCAGGTACCCTACCTATCATGTGCGCCATAAACACCGCTAAAGCATCTACAGTTCTGCTCCTCCTGTGGTGCCCGCACCGTCTCCATCAATGCCGGCACCAAACGTGTTTGTCCACCCACCGACAAGGCATTCCAAAAGAATCCCGAAGGCCCACCATTCGAGCGACCACCCTGCATCTCTCGAAAAGGCATCCACAACATCGCAGTGCTTTCCCCCTCCTTCCCCCTCTCCGACAAACTCCTACTAACACCCCTAGTTCCCGCGCACTGACCCGACGGTAATAATGGCCATTGTGAACTCCACCGGCGACAAAATCCTCCTAGGCCGTCAACGCCGCTGGCCAAAAGAGTCCCTCCCTCCCTCCCTCCCTCCCCCCATTCCGCACAACCCTCTCACTAACATAAACCAGTTTCTATTCCACCCTTGCCGGCTCCTGCGAGCCCGCCGAGTCAGTAGAAGACGCGGTGCGCCGCGAGACCTGGGAAGAATCCGGTGTGCGCGTGGGCCGCGTGGTAATCCACAGCACGCAGCCGTGGCCGTACCCGGCGAACCTGATGATGGGCGCGATCGGCGAGGCACTCCCAGACGGGGAGGATATTCTCTTGAAGCATGATCCTGAGTTGGAGGATGCGCAATGGGTGGAGGTTGGGCAGGTTAGGAGCGCACTGGAGGGGAGTACTGGGACACCGGATGTGGAGGCCGAGGATGCTATCAAGGTTTGTTCTTTGAGGGGGGCGAGGAGGCACGGAGGGCTAATGTTGGTGGTTCTTTTGATTTGTAGGGCCAGTTACGACTTCCGCCGTCAACTGCTATCGCGCATCAATTGCTTCTTGCGGTGGTCAATGGCTTTCACCTGGCGAAGCCTTGTCACATCTTACGCAAAACAGCACATCACGTACTATGACAGAGCACATCTCTCCACCTTGAGAATAAAGATATCATACCATTTATTTACCTCGGCCCTGTCCGTCAACCATCACAAGCACTCACTCGCCCTTCCTATCTAATCCCGTCCACCAGCCAACCAGTCACCAAGCTAAAAATGTAAAGGAAATTCGTTGATCATGCACAGAAGGAACCAAAAAAAAAAGGGTAAAAGGCGCCCAGTATACAATAAAAAGCGACATCCGTCTTGTGCGAAAGTTAGTGAAAGGAAGAAAGGGAGAAGAAAAACCCCCAGGAATAAAATGAAGAAAATAGAAAATGCGAACCGCCGATGCCCGCTCGTATTCATGCTAGCTAAGGTATCATCAATAGATAAACAATGGATAAATGCTGTAAGCAGTAGAAAAAAGAAAAAAGGGTTACAAATGGTATCGTAGATAACAGTAAAGTAGCGCGGCAAAATGTTATGAAGTGATATCAAGCAAGAAAGAAAAAAAAGGCTCCGGTACACTCGCCAGAATCTTACATACTACGTCCCACCCCCCCGTTTTTGATCTTGTTAGTAACTTTAGCGAACGGGTGAAGAAATGAAGAATGAAACAAGGAAAATTGAAAAATACGGGATTAAAGGGACATTGTTGGATGTTGAGAAAAAAGTTGAAAACGAAGAGCCCACCGGCAAAACCAGATCAAACCAACCCGTTATACGGTGAGTAGGATGAAAAAGAGAAGAAAAAACAAGAAGCGCCTTCACCGGTTCTACCCAAATGCTTTTTTTGCGCCAAACGGAAGGAAATCAAGAAAAAGAGGAATAAAAAGTAGGTGAAAATGTGCGACATAGATGAACGCAGCAGATGATGCTTTTTTTTTTACCACTCCTCACGCTGAGATCGGAGGTACTTCCTGGCCAGCTCATCGCCTCCCTGAGCAGACAATTCCATCCAATGGTAAGCAACGCACATCGTCGCAGGATCCCGCTTCTCGGGATCTTCACCCTTGGCGACCATCATCTCTGGCCTGAATGTATCCTTCGGCTTAGATAATGGCTTGGTTGACCGCGGAAGCAAGGTCGGATTAGTGAGGTAGAAAATGGCCAGTTCCCGCTGGGCTGCAGGATCGCCCTCCTTTGCCGCGATGTTCCACATCGTGGCCGCGTCCTGCATTGTGTAACGGCTGTATTCCTTGTTCTCGCCTTTGTTGCCCTTCTCCTTGCCGGATTCCGATTCCCGCTGAGTGGTATCCTTGGCCACAATCTCGTCTGCGATCTCCGCCATGGTTCTACAGACGTCCTGCTTTAGCCCGAGAGCTGCCAATCCCGTATCCCAGAATGCTTTACCGATGGCAGTCCTGTCTAGGATGGAAGCAGGAACGAAGGCAGCGACAAATTGCAAATCACGGAACAACGTTTTGGGTCGAATTTCTGCTTGTCTGAACAAGTGTTGTAAAACATCCACAATCATGTCCGCACTAGGCGCCGCAGTGTGGGTTGGCGAGCGGGCACCGCTCGGCGTCATCAGAGGTGAAGTTATAGCGCCGCTGTTCATGACATTCGACCTTCTCTCCTCAAGGTTGGCCATCGCCTCCTCAATATTACTTGGCTGCGAGAGCTGCAGGCTACATATCCTGGAAGAGGCCTCTCCCATAGCCTCCAAAAACGGCGAACTAGGCATCGATGGAAGAGTAGGCTTGCGCATGCATGAAGGGGACCGCGAGGAAAGAGATGCGACTATGAGAAGCTCCAGCTCATAGATGGCTTGTAATTTCTGGAATGGATTGGGATGAGTAGAAAACTTCATGAGTAACCTCCGGAAAGCATGGCCATAGGGAAACGCCATGAGACCACCCTTCTTGGCAACGGAAAGGGTTGAAGTCCGGGCGGTGGCATCGCTAGATGATGAGTTCTCCTCTCCGGAATGGGCTTCGCGGGCAACATTTTCTAAAGTGGCTACCGGAGCCGCCAACTCTCCCTTTTTCTCTTTGCCTAAAGCCTCGAAAGTGCCTGTGTTAGCAGATTTCCGAACGTTTTTGGTGCTCTTCTTTCTGGCCAGCTTCTTGTTGCCTGATCCACCGCTGTTCTTGGATGATTGCTTCTCGGCGGCCTTCCGTTTGGCCTCTTCCTGCTCTTCCTTCCTCTGGATACACTCGTCACCCAGGCCACCCGAGAACCATCCATCTGTTTCGCTGCCCTGACTGAAGACCTCTAGACCAAGGTCACTTAAGAGAAGACCGGTTAGTGATTGCTTCAACTCTCCTAGAAATTTCCTTTTTTGGTAGTTAACTGTCTCCAAGGATTTGGATAATGAAGTTGGTGAATGTGCGGTTTTTGGTCTACCAGAACTGGAATTATTGCTATGAGAAGAAAACGGGGACCAATAGGTATTGTGAGTTTCGGATTGCAAAGCCGGGCTGGGCATGCCAAACAAGTCTTGTCTATCAATGGAATCCATTAGGCCAGCATTGGATTTCGTCCTTCCCTTACCACGGCTCGATGGGAGATCATGGATAGAACTGACGATGCTCGTAGAGCGGTTCCTTCCGAACATGTCACTGGTGCTTGGCCTTCGGAGCATATCCAGGCCGCGCTTAACGCGTCCATCCTCGTGATCATCATCATCTCCTGAAACACTCAGTGTACCAACTCCTGCCAGGTAGAGTTCGCCCTTCTGGCGGTTAATAGCCATCTCTCGATCGTCCCGGGAAAATAGCTCACTCGACCATAAAACGGGTCCGTCAAGTATCCCATCGCCAACAAGTTTAGTAACACATTTATCGATTTCAAGGCAAAAGCGGTGAATCCTCTCTTCCCCCTTGCAAAAGTTCTCAACTGAATATCTACTAAGATACTCGAACGTCATGCTTGCTTGCTCATCGCTCAACTTGTTGAGTCCTCCGTGCTCTGGCTGGGCGGCAAGGATATCGATCAGGGTATCCGACTTCAAAAGTGAGAAACTGCTGGCCGACATTCGGTGACCGAGGTTACGAGAGGAGCCCTTTGTCTTTGTGTCCGTTTTGGGCCGTTGGGGCATGCCCATCTTCTTCAGAGCTAAAGCGACATTGCGAGCCTCGTCGTACGCCGCCGAATTGCGTACATCTGTTACATACCACATCTTGTCACGAAGGTCCTTGACCTTGTGCATCATTTCGTCCACAGCGGTTTCATGTCGCTCTTGGGCAAGAGTGAGCCAAACAAACCATGCTTCGCATTCTTCAATCCCAGCCGCTGATCTCTCTATTGAATCGCGGGGATCTCTCGAAAATATGTGAAGCAAGGGGGTGTGCTCATCACGCTGAAGTGATGAAGGAAGCTTGCGAGCTTGCAATAATGCCCTATGATATTGCTGTGAAGAAACGTAGTCTCCTCGAGCCAAGCATTGCGTAGAGGCAGCCTGAAGCATGGTGAAAAGGAGTGAAGGTGGTGCTTGGACACGCTGCTTAGGCTTATCCAGGTTGTCCTTGAGAGCGGCACCTCGTGAGCGGTCTGGGGCTGGCGCCTTCGATTGGCCCGCCGTAATCATCGCTGTCAAATTGCTCTGAGGATGGAATGGGTTACTAGGATCTAGTTTAGTCTCTGGAACTGTTTCAACAATTGGAACAGTGGGGACGCTGGGGGCGCTGTTAGCTTTCGCAGCTGATGGCCTATTACTGAACTTGGTGTTCTCGGAGACTGGCTCCTCGGGGATTTCGAACTCGGCCACCAACTTCATGACCGACTCTTTAAGTTGGTTGTAAACCCGGTCTAGGCCTGAAACCTCAAGCGGTGCCTCATCCTCACTATCACTATTGTGCCCCTCATCGTCATCGTCATCATCATCCTCACCCCAATCTTTCCGCATCTTCAAGCTCAGTTCCTTTCCGTCCGGAGAGACGTAGATTACCGCCCACTTTTCCGCGCAGGGATGACATTTTCCAGACGTGACATCAGGTCCAAGTCTGCCCATCATTGCCTCGACGGCTGATCTAACCTCCAGGCCAAACTTCTCTAAAGAGTCCGGGTCCGAGCTGGATGGATGGAAGGTTTGAGTATTGAAAGAAAAGGATGAAGGTGATGCCAGAGGAATAGATGTAAACGACCGTCTGTCATCCGGGAAGCTTGATCGTTCAAGTAAAGGATAAGTCATCGACGCTGATTCACTCGTAACAGAAGAGCCAGATCCACTGAGGACCGAGCCCGAACCAATCTCAAATCCAGTGTTTGGAGATTTGCCGAATATTTGTCGAGCGGAAGATCTGCTGCTCATGGTTCCCCGGATATCACGTCCTTCTACCATGGCTGATGAACCTTGTGGATACAACGACCGATAGAGGGTAACAATGTCTGCAGGACATAGCACAACGAATGGCTGAACTTCTGTTGTTTCTCGGGGAGAAGTGATGGCCTTGGTCGGGAGGAGAACAGGTGTGGAATCGGTTGGATGTGGGTTGCGAAACCTGGCAAGCAGGTTCTCAATATGGCCTCGAACAACGGGTTCCACAGGATTATTGGTTTTCCTGAACATAATCAGTAAATTAAATTCCTAGAGCGATAAATCCATCATCAACCTACCAGTCACCAAAGACAACGCTAACCGCATGGTTATACATTTTTTTCAAAACCGGTCGCAAAATCTTTAACCTAGCGTGCTCACTAATGTGATGACCCGTCATAATCCCGTAGTACTGGTGGATCCGTTAGTCACACGATCCTCACCGCATCCCAAGGAGAATCACACGCTATACATACTTCCGGATAAGCAATTCCATTGGTCAAAAACCGCTGGAAGAACCATTTCGCCACAAGAATAATTTCCGCCTGGCGTTGCTTTTTAGGGTCATCAATCTTCTGCAAGATTGCATGCCCCAATTCGAGGATGCCTTCCGGTATCCCTCCAGCGCTGGGGTCATCGTCCAAAACCTCAAGCAATTTCTTCTCCGCCTTAATCCAAAATTCTTCTGCGAGAAGGTCCTGCTTTCCACGAAGATCCGCTTGAGAACCACCATTATTCTCATCCACCAAAAATGATCCTTCTTGGATAAGGTTCATCAAACAAATTTCCAAGTTGGCTTTGGCGGGCCATTCCCGCATTGCTGCCCACGAATCCATAACAACTAACAGGAAAGATTCACCCTTATTATCGCAAATCAACTTGGCGCAAGTGGTAGCCCAAACATCCGTTCGCCGCCTGTCCTCCGCAGAATCAGGGCCTGTAGAGTTCGCAAATATCGTGTGCAATATGGTGTATAACGGGTCATTACGATGAAAGGCAAGAAGTCGCTCCACTGGACTGGGCACGGGAATTTGGGATGCGGTGTTTCTAGAGACCGCGTTCCCGCGTCTGGGTACCTGTTGGGATAGGATAGATTCTTGGGGGTTTGGTTGATAGTGATGTCGGACCAAGCTCTCCAACTCGGAATTCGTGAGGCGAACAAGACGATTCGCGAGAAATGTTGGGCTAGACCTAATCATTGAGATAAATGAGAGTATAGTGTCCCGCGCCTGGACTGGAATCTCATGAAGAAAGGACGTCAATCCTTTGGGACCTTCGTTGTCGTCGGAAGAACTTGTGGGCTTTGCCGAATCCAATTCGGGTTCCAACATGGCGAACCGGCGCGTCGCCTCACATGAATTTCTAACATCGTGAAGCGCATTGTACAGGGCGGCGAAATCCGACTTTTGATCAGACTTAAAGTAATCAACCAAAGCTTTGTGACAGAGCCCACCGGACCTAGTTAATCGCGCCGAAACAGCACTCGACACCAGCGACTTGTGTAGACGTATCCGGCTCTGGAGGTGTTTATGTTCTTGGTAAGATTGTAATTTGACCAGATGCGCTAACTCGGCAAGGGATGTAGTTTGACCAACGAAAGCAGAAGGAATAGGGGAAATGTATGAATCGCCGGAAAGCAAAGGTAATTGACCAGAAGGAGCCGAGGGGGAAACAGGCAAACTAGGCCGATGCTTCAAGGACGACTGATGCCGACCTTGGGCTATCGTCATATTTTGTGGTGGTGGAGTGGCAGATGGAGATGGAGGAGCCGACGTGCTTGCTTGAGTGGGTTGAGAAGGGATGGGCGAAGAGGCTCGAGATGGAGGTTGAGGGGGGGCTACAAGACAGAACGAGTGGTGGTTAGCTGATGTAGCAGAAAATTAATGAGAAAGAGCAAAAATTCTGATGCTTGGTATGCCTCTGCCCTGCCCATGCTCTTGCTCTGCTTCGTGCTCTTCCCAATGCGTGGGGAGCGCTTCTTTCTTTCTGCTCGAGCTGCTGCCACGCTGGCAACGCAGCACAACAAAAACAGGAAAAGCAAGGCACACGCAGGAGGTAACAGAGCCGCGCGGCGGGAATCAACAAAAGCAGAATAAGTCCTTTTAAAATTAAACCATAAAGGGAAGAGGAGATGCATACAAGTAGGCGAAGGGGAGAAAGACTCGGAATCCTTCATGTGTCCATGAGATATGGGGCTGTAACTGTTGCTATAAAGTATACCTATATCGGAAGGAAAAAAAATCCAAAAGCTGGGTAACCTCTTTCCCAGGAGCGGGTAAAGTAGTGCAGTTTGCAGCTGAAGTGTAGCGTGTGAAAAAGTGGAAACAGAAGGACTTTCAAAAGATCGATAGATGGAGAAGGAGAGAAAGTTTTCCTTTCTTTTTTTTTCTTTTGTTTCCTCTCTTTTCTTTTTTTTCCTTTTGTCTTTCCCTCTTCTTCTCTCGGGGTGGTTGAGAATAATGTGTAGTGGGTGTAGTGGGGATCGGATGGTTAAGGGCCTTGGAGGGGGTAAGAACGGGGGGGGGAGTATTTCGCGAGGCGAACGTTCTCTCTGTCAGCGCAACCTGAGATGAGAAATGACGATGGCGAAGATTTCCCTCGGAAGGGCAACAAATGGGCGGGCGGCGAGTACTAAGGTAACTGAGCACTGCAGTAGGGAGCGGTCCTCGAGCCCGAGATGGAAGGGGGGGGGGAGTGGGTGGCGGGGAACGGAATGTGAATGGGGGGTGAAACGTGGTAAAGTGAATGAGAGATGCTGAGGCGGGCTTAGATTGCTGCTTCTGCCGCTGGCGATGGCCTGCTGCTGCTCCTGGCTCCGCTGCTGCTGTTGCTTCTGCTGTGCCTTCCTCGCTTCCTTCCCGATTGTTGGTGTTCGTTCCGTTCTCGTAGAAATACCAGGACGGTATCGTAGTTTGCTGGCTGGATCACTACTGGCCAGTGATCTTTATCAATATTATTCTAGTCTCCCTTTCCCTATTTCTTCCTCCGTTCACTATCGGTGGTTCTTTTCTGCCAGGTCTGCTCGTACAAATGGTTCGCTGTGCCGGGTCAAAAGATGAAGTTGGGGTGGGATTGGAGGAGAGGGGAGGAGAGGTTGGGTGCGGAAAAAAAAATATTCACAATACACCACCCACCAATTAATTCACCCTCTACACCCTCAGAATGTTCAAGGTTAAACCATTACTGTACGAGTATGTGCGAGGTCTGCACTTCATCCCAAAGCGAATGGATGTCTGCTCGAATGTGACATTCCCACTCACACACCATGCACACTGAAAAGCGCCTGATGGTGGAGTGGGAGCCGGGAACCTGAACCAGAAAATGGGCCATTGTCAGCCCAGTGAATACCGGTACTTTTGGTTACAGTGACGGACACGCTGTCAACGCTGGTACTATCATACCGCCGGCTCACTGGTTCATCCAGCCTGCCCCTCTCTGGTCATGGCCCTCGACACCAGGACGAGGCATTTCTTGGCAAAAGGCTCAAAAATTTGTCGATCCACTAATCCAAATCTGGTATGGGCCGAGGCCTAAATAGGGCTCGCTATTCCCTTATCAGTATGAGACCCTCGACAGAAAGTGGATTGTGATCAAGCCCTAGCAACCTTTCATGGAACTCAAAACTGCCTGATCCTGTACCGGCGAGTACTGTACGGTACGGTACAGTTCAAATAAATTCCTCAACCTTACCCAGCTAAAACATAATATTTCAAGAAATTAAGCTATAGTTATTTCCCGATTGATTCTCCACTAATATAAGGATTAACATTTGGAAGTAGTTTATCTGATATCAGCACGTTTCCTGTCGAGGTGTTTTCCTCATGGCCCTAGCCAGGCGTCGCACACTACCAAGCAGACTAAACGCTTCACTCTTGAATATACCGTACTCGAGTACTTGTGGTAGGATCTCCAACTATTACACGTACAAGTACTCGAGCACTCGTACTCGCAGTAACGCGAACAGGGATCAGATGGATGGAAGTGGGGAAGGGCCGCTGCGGATTGGTTAGTCCTCGCCTCTAAAAAGTGACAGCAGAGCAAACGACAGGCATCTATCCCTTCCAAACGCCTTGGCATTGTCTCTAATTTTTGCTCTCTTCTTCGCCTTTCCTTCCTTTTTCCACCACCACCTTCCTGATATGATATGAGCTCAGCTATTTTTGCCCTTTGAGGGGTCGTGACTTGGGAGTTGGATGGGGGGAGTGTGAACCCTGCTTATCCCTCCCCTAAGAATACCCGGTTGCCCTCCGATTATTACTGTATCTATTGATGGTTGAGAGTTGAAAGCCGCAAACACTTGCCCGGAATTACCGGTACTTGTACAGTAAATCCCATCGGGTGATAAGATTGTGATACGGATAGTGCAGTTGACTTGGCTACAGTTAGACGTCGGGCGGGGGACGTTTGACGTCTGCCTCAGCCTTCAGCCTTCCAGACGTCAAGTGCTCAGATCTCCGGTACAGTACCAGTACTCGAGTACGGTACTGCATCATACCGACTCCTTGTCACATCTGTTCTCATTCTGTGACTTGAGCAAGGCCGCAACATCCGTAGCCCAATCCATCTCAAGTTCGCAGCACCATCTTCATCATCCCCATCGATCATGACTCCGCCTGTCAACTCCTGACGTTGGCTCGAACTCTACTCGACTCCCTCGGGGACGGCCGACGCTATGGCATACGGTAGTACGGTATGATATCTCGTTGGATGGGCAACAAGCTTAGGGCTATCGTCCCGGTCAGCAAGTCTCCTGTATGTACTCGAGTACTCGTACTCGTACAGTACCAATCCGTACCTGCTGCTAGGCAAGGCCCATGCTGAGTCCTACACACTATATCGTACCTATCATCTCTTTTGCCCAGTCCAAAATCCAATTCATCTCTACGGCACCATGGTACTGGTCCATTAATCATAGTGGCCGATCCAGAGGATTGGCTGCCCGGCAACCCGTCTCCATCGCCTTTCCAGCTCATCCGCCACCGCTACCCTACCGTACTGTAGCCCATACTACGATAGCTCAGCCATCATCTAGCAGACAGATCCATCGGTTGGTCTCCCGTACTGTTCGTCACTTTTTCAACTCATCCGACAACCGAGCTCCTCGCTGCTTGATGCCCACCTGCTTGTCTGCGCGCTTCGCTTCGCTTCCCTCCTTCCTTCCTTCCAACAAAACAGACCAAATCAAGCTCTTACCCGCCCTACAACACGGTAACGCACCTCTGCTACAGTTTATGATTTCAGATTTAGCCTTTTTGTTTCCATCGATTTCCCCTCCCTCCTCCCTCCTCCCTCTCTCTCTTCGAGTACGGTACTCGAGCACCCCCGGAAGAAGAAAAAAGAAAATAACAAAAAAAAAACAATCCGGGAAACCTACCGTATCGCATTGAAAACCATTCTACCTTCCGCGGTTGGATAACTGACAGAGTGTGGGTGTCCTGCGCCAAGAAGGGTTTGGCGCAGGGTGCAACTGACTTTGCCAACTCATCAGTGCATACAGATAACATGCACTCGCTCACTCAATGTGCCAGAAAAAGATTTATTCATTACAAGGAGAAGGAAGGAAAGAACGAAGGAGAGAACGGAAGAAAGAGGCAAAGTACGACAGACAAGCCGTAAAAAAAAAGAGGCCTCTTTCTCTCTCGTTCTTCATGCGCGTCTTCAGGAAACCCGCTACCTGGCTTGGCATACAAGGCGGGGCGTTCTACTTGCTCCTCCCCTTGATGAAAGTTGCTAGTTTTGGGGCCTACTTGTTTTGACTCTTGTAGCGAGGGAGGGAGATGCTGGGTTTTGTTTTCATTTCATTTCATGTTCTAAAACCCTCCTCTGCGTCTATCACCGTTGACCATGTTTTGCGGCAGTGGCTGCCCTGATACGGTTGTCCTATGATATGGCACTACGGTAGCTAGCATGCTTCGTCGCCGTCGTCAAGCCTTGCGGACCATTCTTATATGAAATACATCCACTTTCGCCGAGAGCCTATATTACGTCTGCCCATCACTACGAGCACCGATTCCTGTTACTTGCTTGTAGCAAGATAGCGCGCTTGTTTAGCCATGCTGGGCGGTTTCTGGCCTCCGGTCCTCTGAGATCCAATGGAGGGATATTGATCGCAATTTTTTCCCCGCCCCCCAATATGAAGATAGCTACAGATAACCTAGGTTAGTTCTCTGTCAATCAATTCAATTAACACCAATTGACAAGACAATTGGTGAAAACACATCCAAATATTCTTTATGCTTTAAACGCCAACTTATGCTGTTTCATGTATATTTTTTCCCCATCACCATTTCTATTACCGGTAGTACCGGTAGATCGTTTTTTTGTTTTTTTCTTCACTTCCTTCACCTCCTTCACTTCCTGCCTTCCTTCTGGACACTGATACGACACTAACACAAGGCATGGAAGTCATCTATCACTTGCAGCTGCTTGTGAGTTTCCTTGGAAGAAACAGAAAAAGCATTTGTGTCCGGTCCTCATCCTCACTGCCTGAGCAGATTCTCTAGACTCCTGCCTCCCATACATACTCTCCGCCTTATCAATATCTAGGACTCTTTAATACGGCACTTTTTTGCGTGCGATTAGTCCCATCATTCCAATACTAACAAATAACACACAACAGGGCACGGACAAGCACTCAGTGACTAACTAACAATCGCAAAAGTCTATCGATACCTTAGTATATCAAAACCATGTACTATACCGATTCCGACCAACCAAGCCACCCTCCACCTACTCTGCACCAGCCATCTCCCCAATCTAGCCTACACAACTCGTACAGGCACCCCAAGGCACATCTCACTAGCCTCGTGAACCACTACGAGTACTCCACTCCAAACCCCTTCCGTCCTCGCGCATACGTCCCCCCCTCCACCGCTCCAACCACCACCGCCAAACTCCCTAGCCTGCGAAGGAGGAAAAAAAAAATGAAAATGAAAATACGTGGCAGCCCGAGAGTAGAATAAGGCTACCATCCTCCCCGCTCGCCTCTGCATTGCAGAAATGCGGTGATTCCGCCAGTCTTGTTCTGTCTCCCCCCTTCTTTTGTGCTCCATACACATGTGCTCGATGGATTTTTGGGAGAGTAATATGGCACGCAGGGTGTAAGGCTGAGCTACCATCATTACTGAACCAACTTCTCTTGAGGGGGGGAGGATTATTTTAGCTCTCTGCATACGAACACCGTTAGCCCTACTCTCGCTCCCATGCGGATGTGATAAAGGGAAAGAGCGAGAGCATCAGCACGAGAAGATGCTAACCGGGGAGGGCAGACTTTACCCAAGCTTAAACATGATTTGACAGTTAATTGAATTAGAGTACACCCATTTATGGGCCCCACACAATGCCACTTCTATTCTAATAATAATATAAGTAGCGTAATTTGAATGGACAGCGAAGTTTTCTTCTTCTTCCTCTCCCTTCTCTACCTGCATCCTATTCACTCACTCACTCACTCACTAACCTGCATGACGAATTGATGGGCCTACATCCACGGTACTCGTACTCCCGCAGTGCTCGCACAGCACAGCACCGTACGTCTACAGCACGGTACTCTGGTCCGGTCCGATGCCCATCGGGGTTTAAATTTAACCAACAACATCTGATCTGATCTTTCTTTTTCTTTTTCTTTTTCTCTTTTCTTCCCCCCCCCTTCCGTCACTCACTGCGAACCAATGGTATTTATTTCCCGTACCGTAGCTAAGTAAGTACCGGTAAGGATGGTGAAATACCGGTATTCGCTGGCGTTTTGCAAAGCCCTGGGAGAAGAAAGAGAGAGAGAGAGAGAGAAAGAAAGGAGAGGTGACTTACTCTACCTCTTCATCCATGCATATAACGCACCGTATGCGTTCGATCGATTGATGGAGGTCCGTCAATGGGAGGTGTTGAATGCCATGTACTAGTACCAGTGTGCAAGGTATTTATTGTATCGCGGCATTGATTGTTTTCTTTCTTTCTTTCTCGCGACGATCTCGATGGTGGGAATGGGTAAAAAAGGAAAAGAGGAAGAAGAAGAAAGAAAGGTTTAGGTGGGAGGCCGGTAGGACGGATGGAGGAAGAGATCTTTGATTATTGTATTATGGTGCTGGTGCTGGTGGAGTTATTTTGTATAATAGAGGAATCTATAATATCATACAAGTATTATATATACAGTACATACTGCCGGTACCAGATTGTCGGAGGAAATCAGTGTGTCGGCGGCCGTGATATATAAAGTTCAGTTTGACGGAAAACTGAATCGCGAAAAACGAGTCAGTGGGATCAAACAATCTCCAATTGGTATGGTAAGTTTGATTGATCCTTGTTGGGATCTTTCGTCTCTGGATCATAGGAGTACGGTACTCGTACATACTCGAGTACAGGAGTTATTACGGTGGTTGAAACTATGAGAAAACCCTTCTAGATGGCGTGCAGTACAATATTAATACCAATGTTGTCCACCGGTATCCGAGTATTGTTCCATGAACCTTCGAGAAAACCCCATCCGAAAGGCTTCACATCGTATGATACCGTAGCAGTCTATCTGTCTCGGTATGCCAAGTGCCCAAATTATGATAACCTCCAAGCAGTAGTATGTGTGCGCGGAATGAAGCCTTTAGACAAGTATCGTACAGAATTATTTTTTGAAAAACAAAACCAAAACCAAAGTGAGAGGCCACTTTTGGAACCATTTCTTGATTTTGCTCTCATGGCCGGGAGTTGAGAAATCCTTTCGGTTTCACCTTCTTTCAATGGAACAAGGGCGGGAAACGGTCAACAGGAATAGACAAGGATATATTTGGCCGGTAAGCTTCGAGCGACCGTTCCACAGCTTCTTTGCCGTGCCTTGCACTCAAAAGGATTGCCCGAAATGTGCGGTGCGAGACGTTACCCGAGCGCTGAAAGGGTTCGCCCGTTAATTACTATGGATGGTCCCGGCAGCTAAGGCTTAGTTGTCCTTAGCTCATCCCCCACTAAGAGCCTCAACTTATTTTCCAGCTACCCACACATCATACCGGCGGCAATTGTTTTACCTCCGCCAGACAACCCGTTTTCGCGTCGATAAAGTCCAGTCCCGCCCACATGCCCATCCACCACACAATATGGAGGATTGGGGATCTCCATGGGCTGATGATGAGAAGCTTGGCGACAAAGATGACAAGCCGAAAAGCGAGCTTTCGTCGAAAGTGAAGGATGTCGAGGCGGAGGAGGAGGAGGAGGAGGAGGAGGAGGAGGAGGAGGAAGGTGATAATCTGGAGAAGGAGGAAGAGGTGGGAGTAACCCCTGTCACAGAGGAGAAACAGGATGCTGCGGCAGCCGGCCTGACGGTGGATTGGGACGGCGGGTTTGTCGATTCGTCGGCTTGGGCAAATGCGACGCCGAGGGTTCAGATCGAGGGTGGGGATAGCTTTGGATGGGGGACTTTGCGCTCCGGAGGATTCGCGGGGGTGAGGACAAAGGAAGGTGGTGATTCGGGGGAAGGAGAAGGAAGGATTGAACATGACTGGAGGGGTAATGATGAGGACGATTGTGTCAAGACTACCAATCTTCATCCAATAGCGACTGATGAAGTCAATGCTTGGGGTGCTGGCTCGGATTGGGGAGATCCAAGGACTCCTAGGACTCCCGAATCTCGAATTGGGAGAACGAACGATGCTCTGGGTTTATCTCTACATGGAGTAGGGGACAACACCCCTAATGGGGGATTTGACGCAGGAGTGAAAGACTCGCCCACCCCAGATGTCGAGAGACATGACCAACTCATTGACGCACAAACCCTTCTGAACAGTCCCACGAAGCAGCTGCTAAGCGATAGGGGAACCCAGAATCTCGAGGAAAGCTCGGGAGGTCATTTGCAAGCAGTTCTGGATGCTGTTTCAGGCCCCACTCCCCCGAAGACTCAAGAGGGCCCAAAAGATGCCAGTACACCAGAATCGCATTCGGCCACCCCGGAAATCTACGAGGCGAACTCCCCGAAAGACGACTGTACAAATATTGATACTGGTGGCCCAGGTGACGCCGACGATGATTTTGGAGACTTCGCAGTGGAGGGTGGGGAATTCGAGGAACCCCAAGCCCTCATACCAGAACCAGTACTCCCTCCAGTAATCAAAGCGCCTCCACCAGACTCTTTCGAGATAGATGTCTCTCTTGTTTCAAAGCTATATCCGATCCCAACCAGCCGCCCAGACCCGCCCCCAATCGAGGAAATTATCTCAACTACAGAATCGTGAGTGGGCAGCTACCCTATCTGGTGCTCGTGCTAAATTTTTGGACAGCCGGAAAACCTGGTATCGACTGTCGACGAGCGGAACCATGAGAAGGAACCGCAGTGGCGACGACGACTACGTTCGGGTTATGTGGGCTGGGTCAGAGGTTCAGGCACGTGTGAACAAGATTGTGGAGAAGTGGATATCAGAGGACAGGAATTCAGGAGGGGGTGGTTTGATAAGTGGGGGGAAAAGGGTGGGTGCTATGTTTGGGTGGGGGGACAGCAGCTCGAAGATCTCGGACCAAAAACCAATCCCTCTGGAGAGAACCCCCCCGCAATTATCGAGCAGAGGTCGTTCTCGAAAGGCAAGTGGCTCTAGGCCTGCTTCTATCTCTACACAGAGCCTGCTCTCGAAACCTGCCTCAGCTGGGATTCCGAGTTCTTCTAAGTCAGTGGGCGGCGGATCTGTTTCATCACCCCAGGCTGCAAGCTTCAGATGGAGTAGTAAGCAACCCCAATCTAGTCCAAGCTCGGTGGAAATTAAAGAGAAAACACCTTCTACACCATTGAGGACAAATTCCCATAGTCCGACAGGGCATTCGTCATCGTCCCAACCAACCCCCCCCAAAATACCAGCAGCCCTTCATTCACCGACGACTGACACCGCCTCCGCTAGGCGTTCGACGGCAGCAGCATCAACCACCCAATCTCCAACCCATTCAACCACGGATGCCAAAAATAACCCTATTGCTCCGGCCCCAGAATTCCCCCGGGCGGTAGATGATCCGATCACAGCGGATCCTCTACCTGCAGGCCTGCCCGCTAATACGCAAGCAACCGCTTTAGCCTCCGCATCCGGCTTGGATGATTGGGGTGCCTTGGAGAACATGTCGGCAAATGCGCCACCTGCATCTACAAACAGCCAATCGCGCAATTGTGACGCGTGGGGCGCATTCGGAGATCTCGCAATGCCAGGGAGCTCTACCTCAGCACCCAGAGAAGTTGCTCCAATAATTGGGTCACGGGGCCCCCCTGCGGCAACTAACCTCCATTCCACTGCCCCAGCACCAAGACCATCGGTCCAGTCTTCAACCGAATCAAATAAAAAGCTCAACTCAGCTCAAACAGCACTCGGGCCAGCTGATACAACCAATAGTGGCTGGGATGACCTTGGGTCCTTGTCATCTCAACCTCCGAAATCCAAAACCCCATCAAATGTATCGTCTTCACATGTTCCTCAAAATCAAAGAATCAATTCACTAGCCTGGTCTGGATCGAAAGACCAGAAAACCTCTCAACCGAGCCCAGTCGAATGTTCTCGAGAGGTTTCAAGGCTTTCGATTCCGCCAACTCCAGATATATCAGGCGGCGAGAACTTTATTTCCGCACCATTGGCCGGAAGCGCGTTCGATGGTATCAAAAAGAGCCCTCTCGTATCCAATGTGCAAACACAACAAGATAGTGATGAAGGAGATGATTGGGGCGAAATGGTCCAATCGCCACTCATGCCTACGGGAGCTCTCGGCTTTCCAGAAGCTTTGGGGATGCCAGCTCCTACTTCATCACAGGATATCACTAGCCTCAACGCTTCGATCCCGCCGGCACCACCGATCCCTCAACATGTGCCAGCACTAGGTTTAGCTCCTGCGCTGCTTTCTGCGCCTGCTCCGGTTATACAATCAACATCGGCACCTTCTGCCGCCCTGACTTTGGGCGATTTGGGACAAAAATCGTCGTCCAGCATTGGAGATTCTTGGGATTTATCCATCTTCGAAGGACCCCCAACACCCAAAACCAGTTTCTGTGTTTCTAAAGGTATTTCAGAGCCTGCTAGCCAAGATTTGTGGGATACCCCAGCTGTTGCGCAGACCAAGGCCTCAGAGTCAGTGAATGATAAGACGATTAGAGAGATTGTGGAAGGGTTGCCTGATCTGAGGTATATGCTCGGCTGATAAGAGTCATGGGTCTCTCTCGGCAGTTAAGATTCAAACCCTAATAGTACAAAGGGGCATCAAATAAATGTAGTTTCCCCATACCCTGATGTGGAATGACTGGCTGGTCTGGTTTTTTTTTCTTTCCTCTGCTAAAATGGAGTTTGTACGGCTTTGAAAAATTTCCGTCTCATTTCATTTCCTTTATGTAAAGTCATTGCGATAGATATTATGGAAAGCATTTCACTTAGCATTATAGAATACCAGTATCTTGTTCACGGTGTTATAACCCTCAGATGGATTCGCCATATACGGTGACATACAACTGGGGGAAAGGGCTAATACAAAGGTTTGGCCCCGGTTGTTTCATAGTGTTAGTCAACTGCCAAGAAATGGTGAGAAGGCTCAAAGCCAACCTTTCGATCTTAGACCATGACACACCCACGCAACACATCCACCCTCAGCCCACTGACGTTCTGGTCGGAAAAACAATAACGCTCCAACACCGGCACCTTCCAAAAGACGAAAAACACCGCTGGGCAAACCAAACACAGTACCGGTACGTCATGGAGATCCGGTTTGTTGCTGTCGACCTTTGGATCAAAAGAAGAAAAAAATTACTGGTGGTGATTAAAGGTTATGGGTTATGGGATACTTGAGCCCCCTCCTATCTCTGACTAATCGCGAAAGAAAGGGAAGAAATGGCGAGAGCGGGTGTGTCCCTGCTGGTCCCCATCAGTCTCCTAGCTCTGTGTTCTGCTGGATGGACTCCGCTACATCATCCCTACCTTGATTAAATCTTCGGCTTTGATATAATGCGGTAGATTTCGTATCCGGTTTTATCCCTTTCCTCGAGAAATCTACGGCCGGCTTTTCTTTATCTTTTTTTCTTTTCTTTTTCTTTCTTCTCAGCACGAACAGGACTCCCTTTGACACGGAGGCCATGGATATCAGTTTGATATCATTTTTCCCGGCTGCCGCTACATATCACCGAGGGTCCGACTGATCTATCGGGAACGGAACAGCTGCTATTCCGTTTGTGAACTTAGGTTACTGATGTGTTTCCCAGGATTCTGTTCTGCTATCTTAGAGCGGTCTACCAGTGTCCTGCCGACCTGAGAAATTCAATGAAGGCCGTCTACACAATTACTGGTACCGGTATCATACCTCGATGAACTTGGATGACTGAGACAAAGATATTTATCCCCACGTGTCTTCTCTCATCAACGACTCGGGGAATTAAATGCCTTTCAACTCACGCTCGCTCCAGCTACCGTCGGGTTAATCTAATCCTATCAAGTGATATTCTAACTGATTATGAATTATGAGTTTCGCTCCCCAACCCCTTATATTTTTCGTTCCGTTCCCTTCTTTTTCCTCCTTTCATAAACCTCTGCTCCCAGAGCAAAGCGAACCGGGGCGAAACAGGCTTTGTCACTTGCGCTTCCAAGGGAAATCAGCCAATTTTGCGTAAGTGCTTGTTTTTATACTATTGTTTTTCATCTGGCTATTGGGTTAGGTTTTCCCACAAGGGTGGACTTCCTTTAGTAGTATCTCTCTATGCCTGTCGCATATGGAGTGGATTACCACCCTCGTGAGGGACATGCAGAGAAAAAAAAAGTGGGCGAAGAGGAGAGGAAACGGGTGAAGTGCAGAACGTCCTTTACCCTTTTCGGTTCTGCCTGGCAGCGCGATTACTGGGTCATCGCAGATGAGAAAAAGGTCTGAACCGGAAGGCGAGAGGGGAGCAGGGGCTGGAATAAACAGAACTGTTGGCTCAGTTCTCCGTATGAGTGGAGATGGTATTGCCCTACGTTCACTGCTGCGGGATAAACGTCGTGACGCCCTTACACCGGAGGGGGCCACCAAGTAAAGCTTGTCTGACGGTCGAGAAAATGGGTTAGGGGTTGGTAGGAGCTCTTGGATGATGATGATGCTTAAGTTGTTTTTTTTGCCCTTTGTTGGAGTGAACCTGAGGCAAAAGGAATTGGCTGCGGTATTATCATATCGTACTCTCAGATAGATGTGTTTTATCTCATGGATATTTGCCCTCAATAAAAAATACAAAAAGGGCAAAATCTATGTAAGGGATAGAAAGGGATGGGGAGGATACATAAGAGGAGGGGACTGCCGGTATACTATATAGAATATGCCCGGCCGACCCCATATGATCATTCTAGGGGGGAAAGGCTTTGGGAGGCAGACTGGCCGAACCTATGATACGGTATGATAGTCTGTATGGGATATGGGCTCATAAGGACAACGGCGAGAGAGAGGTTGATGCTTCCAGCGCTTTTGGCGGGCATTCGTGGGGTCTTGGCAGCAACAATCCCGACTCACCACACTCAAACCCTACGCCTCTTCCCTCCGCTTCGCTACCTCAGTCGCCCGTTCGCCGCAGCCACACAGCTCTATCAGACTGAACGCTTCTTTTTCCCTGGGTTGGAACTGCAACACTGTTCAATAACAACCCCACGACAGACATAACATCCTCAGGACTTCACTAGCGCAGTACCAGGGTAACTGCATCAGGAAGCTCTCCTCTGTACCGGCAGTGTGGTCATTATTGGAGTATGCGTCCTCCATGTGAAACAAATTTCTCCCATATTTTCACGCTAACAAACGGGTAGCAGGTTTTCTCTAGAGAGCTTTTTAAAGTTACGGTAATGTCAAAATCAGTTAAGAACTCACATCGCGACAATACTCGTGATATATGGCGTCCGAATATGGGGGAGGCTGAGAGAGGAAGAGGTCCCCCGCGGTCCCAATCCAGAGAGAGGAGACATTCACCCCCTGCTGGCCCTATGAAGAGGAGACAAGGCGGAGATCGTGATTTTAGGAGCCCGGATAGAGGATCGAGGCCATTTGATAAACCACTTCCCTTATCCCGACGACGCTCGAGAGAGAGAAGTAGAAGCGGTGATGGTAGACGTTCATCTCGCTACGGATCGATATCACCCAGACGCCACCCTCGTAACGAGAAAACGAGCGGTCGACATGCTGGTGCTGGTTCTTCGGAGTCACGAAATTCTAATCGCCACAAACGACACCGACCCTCTGGATCTCCTATTAAACGGAGACGTTCTAGATCCCCTGCTCATTCTACTAATAGACACTCATCGAAAAAGACACGGAGACCCAGGTCCCCTTCAAGATCTCGATCGATGGCTAGGCGTGGTAAAAGAGATGGTTCGGCCTCGCCAAGACCATTGTATTCACCACCGCCTAGGAAGCATAAACTTCCTAATCGAGGTCCTGATAATCGGGATCGATCTATGTCGAGTTCTCCTAGACGCTCACCCCGTGATTTTCGGTTTAGATCTCCTATCCATAGGCCGATACGAGGCTCGCCGCTGCCCTCATCCAGGCGTCATTCACCGCCTCCTCCATTAAGGGGACGCTCGGTATCCCCTATGCCACCACCACCACACAGGGGACGACGTGGTTTCCGACGAAATTCCCGCTCTCCACCGCCAACCGGGCGGGGCCGGCGTCAATTCTCTTCACAACGGTCTCCCCAGCGTCGCCTTAATCGATCACCTAGGTTTCAGTCACCATCTCATCCGCAGTCACCTCCACAAAAAAGACAATCAGCAACTCCACCTCCCATCCCAGATCATAGCCCTCGGCCAAAAGCATCTTATCCGCACAGCTCTCACACTAGTGAGTTGGAAGAACACCGCGCAGTTGTAGATTCCAAACTGGAGGACCAATTATCGGTATCCAACAATGATTCTCGGGGTGGGATTGTTTCGGCGCCAGATCAGTCGGGCCCCAATGCATCCGAAGACCAAGACCCTATTGGGGAGTCTTCCAAGACTCTCCCTCCAGAGCAGAATGCTCAACAACTAATTCCCCCAGCAGTCTCGCAGATAAATGATGGTCCCTACGTAAATCCGGAACGCCAGAAAAATATTCTTGCGGACGATGCTCCAGGCTTCGGTAGGCGTCGGAGGTTTTCAAGAGAACATCCAGCAGGGTATGCCACCTTTGATCTTTACTATTTTGATTCGCAGTGCTAAATGTATCAAAGCCCCTCGCGAGGTGGTTATCATTATCAGGATGGCCCTCCCCATGGTGCTCGGCGTGTGTTGCCACATTCTGATTATCATACTTCATTTTCTGGCCGTGGTGCTCGTCAGGGTCAATTTTCACCAGAGAGGCGTCAGTCATTCGAAGAGCGTAGGTCAGGCCGTCGCTTTGGGGGAAGAGGCCATAGAGGACGGGGGCGTGGTGGTGGTGGTGGTGGTGCTGGTGGTGGTGGAGGTCTTCATGATGATGGAGGAGTGGGAAGAGGAAGGAGCCGGTTTGATTCACATGAACAACCACCAACGCATCCTCGTCAAAGCCGTCCTACCACGCCAGAGGATTCTAGGCGCCCTGGCTCTAAGTCCAAAGATGGGCCACGAGAAGGCCATCATGAAAAGGAGGGTGATAATGGCAATTTGCCGAATTCTAGGAATAGCTCTGTAACCCGAGAGCCAACCTCGCAAGCTGATCATGAGATGCCTCCGCCTTCCTGGCCTGCTTCTAAGAATAGCCCGGAACCTCCTCTTCGGGATTCTCGTCCTTTCAAAATCATATCTGGTGGCCCGAATACAAATCGTGGACCCACCTCGACTAGTGAAAGCAAGGGCGGAAGCAGTTTTCGACCCTTCGCCCTTCATCCTCCCAAGAATAAGAAGCCACCATCAGGGGCCCCCGGTGCCTCGCGGGAGCAACCCTCAGGAGCACAGCCGAGGGGATCTGGCGTTAATAACATCCCTTTAGGGAAGAATGCTGAAGCGCTCAAGAAGTCTACAAATCGAGAGGCACCACCACCATCAACCCTATCGACTGATGATTGCCGGGAGAAAGGGAAGGTGCCCCAAGTTCCGGAGACACCCAAGGCTCACACTGTTCGCCCACAACCTCCTCCCAAAGAGTCAATATACACCCGGTTGAGTATGGTTGGGGAAGGCACTTATGGGTAAGAACATATTGGCTATGATGGTATTTTTCGTTACTAATTTGAATTTCTACAGCAAGGTGTATAAGGCGTCCAATAGTGTTACAAAGGAATTGGTTGCTCTCAAGCGTATTCGTATGGAGAGCGAGAGAGATGGCGTACGTTCTATGTCCCAAACTTTTTTCTTTTCTCCAATAAAGCTAACTAACAGATCCTAGTTCCCTATTACAGCTGTGCGAGAGATGAAGCTTTTGCAAGCGTTAAAGCAGGACAATGTGGTCTCCCTTCTAGAAATGATGGTTGAAAAGAGTGGGTCCCTATTCAATTGCAGATATCACCACCTACTGACCTGATGCAACACTATAGGCGACTTTTACATGGTGTTCGAATATATGGATCATGACCTCACTGGAATCCTCAATCACCCGACATTCAGACTCGAGCTGTGCCATATCAAGCATCTCGCTAAACAGTTCTTTGAAGGTTTGGAATACCTTCATCATCGTGGTGTTCTTCATCGTGATATCAAAGGCTCCAATATCTTGCTCAATAACGATGGGCAATTAAAGATCGCCGACTTTGGACTTGCTCGATTTTATACAAAGGCTAGCAAGAAGCAATTGGATTATACTAACCGCATTATCACTCTTTGGTATCGTCCCCCCGAGATCCTTCTCGGGGCCACTGCCTATGGCCCTGCAGTTGATATTTGGAGCGCTGCCTGTGTGTTTGTTGAACTTTTCACAAGACAGCCTGTTTTTACAGGCAAAACTGAGATCGATCAGCTGGATACCATCTACAATGTCATGGGTACTCCTAGCGAGAAAATTTGGCCCGGTCTGAAAGAGATGCCATGGTATGGATTACTGAGGACGCCTGCGCGGCGCCGCCCCAAGTTCCAAGAAAGATATTCAAGGTATGTGTGGTGTCTGCAAATGTGTTCCGGCCTTAACTAACAATTTTATAAGCCTTTTGCCAGATACTGCTATGGAATTAGCGACACAAATGCTACAATATGATCCTGATAAACGACCTTCAGCCGAAGAGATTCTGAAGCATCAATACTTTTCGGAAGAACCCGCTCCCGCTCCTCCACTTGGGTGAGTTGTCCGTCTTTCTCTTTGTGTCCCCCTCACTAATAACGTTCATAGTTTGCGCGACCTTAAGGGAGATTGGCACGAGTATGAATCCAAGATTGAGCGTCGGAAAGAGCGTGAGATCAACGAAAAGAAGAAACGGGCTCTGCACGAAGTAGACCGCAGGAAGTGGAAAGAGGCCCAAGCTGAGAAAAAGAGACTAGCGCAACAGGAATACAACCCTGAACAGCCTATCTCGACCACAGCTTCCAAGCGAAAACGCGAAGATGGTGACATTGAACCACCAGGGTCTTCTGGTTCAGTCAAGAAACGGGGGGTCGGATCTTGATGACTGTGCGGTGTTAGTTAACTTGGGATGTTCGGGTTTGTAATTCTTTTTATTATTCCTTTTTTCCTATCCCTCTCTTTATTCCTGCCTTCTGTCCTTGCATCCTCCTCCACTTAAGCGTGAACAAAACATAAAATCTGGGACGTGGAAAAAACCTGGCGTTTAAGGATGTTCTTTTTGTCCTCGATGATACAACTCATCACCTTGCCCCTCTCCCTATTTGGCGAAATTATTTTGTGATTAAGTATGTATATAATTTGTCTTCTTGTACTTTCAATGCCATTATAATGTTTCTTCCTGCTTTTCTTCCCCTCCCTTTCCTTCCTCCTTCCCCGTTCTTCTGTTGATATATATATTTTTTTAACTTCTATATGATTTTTATTATGTGTGGAACGAACATAGCGGTGCAATTGTATGGAAGCTAGTAAATGAAATGAAGTCTTTGGGCTTATATTAGTATAAGCAATGTATAGTATTATACCTTACAACAACCCGCCCGAAAAGAGTAGTGATCCTACATATGCATTAACTATTAACATAATTTGCTTTACTTTAAACCGCATGCATAACGCCGGCCGCACCCCTCTAGGAATATCTATCCCCGATCCGTTGTATAAATAAAGCCAGAAACAAACAAAATGGAAAATTGGAGCGCCTCAAATGAGTATCCCATGATACTCTGCTCTCCGATACTTCTCTGCAAGCCGAGGCCACTGCACGACAAACCTATCCGTGAACGCATACAGCAATTTCCCGGATAGTGACAGCGAGCGAACCCGCGCAAACGACTCTACGTAAATAATCCTGGTCCTACAAAGTCCGAGAAACTGCATACCATCATCATCATCAGCCCCAGCCCAATCCGATCAAATCAAATGATAATATATATATATATATTTGAAAACAAACCTTGCAGAAAAAGCAGACCCCAACAACCACAACCGCAGACCCAGGCCCATTGCAGACGACTACGTCCGGCAAGCCAACCCGCGCGAACGCGCGAACACAGCCGACCAGACACGCGACGCAGGTCCACGGCGTGCTCAGCCAGCTCTGTCCGACCAGCCGCGCGCGGGGGATCTCGAGGATGTCGTAGGAAGCAGAAGAAGAAGAAGCGGAGGTGGAGGCGGATTCGAATGCGGCGGCTTTTTTCGCGGAGAGCGCATCACCGCGGGATATCATGTATGTGCGCTTGTAGCGGGAGGCGCGGGAGGAGGAGGAGGAGGAGGAGGAGGAGATTAGGGAGAGCATTTCGGTAGTGTGCCCGCCCGAGCCGAGTATGTAGAGGATGTGTGGCCTTTTTGTAGAAGAGGAGGGGAAGGGGCGGGTGCGGGTACGGGTGATGAAGGGAGTTATTGAGAGGAGGCGTAGCTGGGTGGTTTGTCAATCTGTGAGGGCGAATTGGCGGGGGAGGGGGGGAACGTACGAATAGGAGGAATGAGAGGATTATCGCCCCGGGGAGGAGGGGGGAGATCATGGCGAGTGCGTGTTTGTGATGCTACGGAATGGTGGGTAGGTGCGCTTTGGTGGGAAGTGCCGGTAGCGTAGCTTAACTGAATAGAGAGGGAGGGAGGGAAATGTGGTGGGTGTGGGTTTTAGCTTGGGTTAGTGGCAGGTGGGTTGGGGGACTTGGTGGTTGTGGCGTGTGGTGGGGTGGGTCTGCTGCTGTAGCAAAAGATGTTGAGTTACCCGGCTGTTGGAATGTTTGGTGCCCGGAGACCAACTTCCCCCACTGAAGCAAGCGTACTAGTACATTGATCAAACTTTACAGCGCTTGGACTCCCCGGCAATGTTACTCCCACGAATACCCACGACGGGAATCCTCCCATCTCTGCGAAATATCAGTGCAGGCGGTAGCGGTAGCAGCGGTGGGATCCTACAGCAAGTCCGTCATGCAACCCACAAAGCCTCCAAAGCCGCCAGCGGCTCCAGCAACACCGCCGGGAAGAGGCTCGGTGCGAAAAAAACTGCTGGTACCCCCTCCCCTCCCCGCCCCCTTTCTCCCAACCCCCAACTGACAAATGCGAAAAAAGGCGAAAAAGTAGTCCCCGGAATGATAATCTACCGCCAACGCGGAACCCTCTGGTTCCCGGGCGAAAACGCCGGCATCGGCCGCGACCACACGATCTTCGCGATGAGGACCGGCTACGTCCGCTACTACCGCGACTCCGGACCCAAAAAGCGCAAGACCATTGGCGTAGCCTTGACGCCCGACCAGCCGCTCCCGCGCCCGCCCAACGCCGCGCGCACCCGCCGCCTCGGTGTCGAACCCGCCCCGCTCGTCGAGAGGGAGGACGTCAGCGTGCCGCAGGGGACGCCGCTAACGCTGGAGGACTGGGCGAAGGTCGTGCCCGGCAGCTATATTCCCCGTCCGGACAATTGGAGGATTGGGAAGGTGATGGGACCGGTTGTTCGGAAGAGGAGTGTCTTTGAGGGCTTCGAGAGGAGTGCCAAGAGGAAAGAGGCTAGGATGAAGAGGATCGCGCTGAAGGGGGGAAAGTCTAAAGCTAAGGCGAAGAAGGCCAAGGCCAAGGCGAGGGCTAAGAAGGTGAGGGGAGCTTGAGTGAGTGAATGAGCGGCGGAGGTGTGCGCGGTGTGCGGAGAATGGGTGTACATATATATCTAGGGATTTGGGAATGTAGACTTTGGCTCCAATGGTTTTGGTTAGGATCTATACGGCTATCGGTGTAAAGTTGTCCTAGGTTATATGACCTCGTGTTTCCATCATATTTTATCACTCGTTGCCAGACTGTCCATGTTTGGAACGACAGCCTTGTTGTAACCTTGTGTAACCAGCGGTAGGGGGTCTTGGCACCCCCCCAAAACAGTCCCACTTCACAAACTCAATGAACATGTTTTATAGAGTCAACAATGGGGGTAATTATTACTGATAATAGGAAATTTCCATGAAATCTAATTGTATTACTTTTTTTATGCTCTTAGGTTACATTGGTTAAAAGTTGTATATATATTTTTTATAGCTGATATCATACAAACAAACTTACAGAACCTTTTATATTATGGAACCTTTCATGCAAAATTGCAAGTGCCACCGGGCCCGCCTACCGGTATCTCAGCCATCCTCAACAACATTTTTTCAATGCAGAAAAACTGTCAGAAGGCAAATGTCTCATGCACTCGTCCCAACACACTCTAGTTTAATTGCCAATATAGTTTTGTTTTGCATTGAAAGGGCTTGATAAATGCTTATAAAGTACGGTAAGAGACTTTTGGTGCACAATTGGGGAGATCTAAGACCTTCCACCTGGTGACTGTATTGTACCATTCTTGCGAGAGGTGGACGGAACACCGGACACTGGTATGGGATACAGAGAGCGTTCTCGTTTTTTGTTTAGTCCTATTGCGATTTGCTCAAGTATAGCAAGGCAGGTATCGTAGTGGCCGCAGCTTTTCTTGATGTGTTTTGCGGATCTATAGAATGATATATGTGCACCTCTCTCGGAGGCCTCTTACGGTACTCGTAACCGGGATTTTAATTTGTGGACCTAACTGAAAGTAGGCCTGTATGATACTAGCAACACGAGACATCATACCACGGAGATGGGAAAACCGTTAAGGGCGTTGGTTGGTTGATCACACATAAGATCTGGCCCTGCGACCGCACTCCCACCCGGAAAGCTTCCACAAGGGCTTCCACAGGCAGCTGTGGCTGTCCTTTGGCTCAGGCTGGCGTGCTATAGCAGCAACAGCTATGGTATTATACGTGTGTTGGCTAGTGTGGTTACGTAGAGCCCCCAAACTGGAGCGTGGAGAGTGTTGAGTCCGGAGGGGGGAGAGCTTTTAGGGTTATGAGGAAGGGTGTGGAAATTATCAGCTTTGGGGGCTTGGGCTTTGTATTGGGGTGTTATTTTTGGCCGGCATTTGTGGGCTCTTTTGTGAAAGCGGCCGGAGGCTTTTATTGGTCTCTGAACCGGGAGTGTGTCATGCTGTATGGTAGTTTTGTGGGGGCGAGGGGGGGGATTGAACTCACACAACCTCACTCGGCCCGCCTCAACCCAACCTACTGGTAGTAAGCTGACTAATCCCCAGCCTAAATTGGTGGTCTTTTACAGGAACGAATTTCTCTCCAGACCAGAGCAGGCCAATTAAAGTTTAAACGCCCCTCTTGAAACGCACACTCTCATATGGCATCACGATCTGCGAGAAAGGCCTCGTCTCTCATCACATCATCCCCCACCTTACAATGCCTGCAACGTCGGACTGGATCCTTTGCTCTCATCCCTCCCCCACCACGACATATCCATTCCGCCGCGGAAGGCGAAGAAACAGCGGGGTATTTACCTCCCCGAAAAATCACCCACGCCCGACTTCAGAAGCGAGCTCCATTCCCCATTCGAAATCCCCGGCCGTTCGCGGTCAATGATGACCCTGCGAGGCTGAACGAGGTGTATGCTACTTTGCTGGGGAGGGATATGGGGCTTACCGACGAGGTCAAATGGCAGGCCGTTACACATAAGAGTTTTGATCACGGACGACAGCCATTTAATGAGAAGTTGGCTATATACGGTATGTTTTTTCTGTACGGAATTGGGGGGACCTGAATGGGGGAGGACGCGGAGAGAGAGAGAGAGAGTTATGTGCACTAACTATCGGGAAAAAAAAGGTAAACGGGTTTGTTGGCTACATGCTTCACTCCATTTACTGAATGGCCCACCAATCGAGGAGAGGAAGGCCTATGAATCCCCCAATTTCGTATCTTCGTTGGACGGAATGCCCTATCGTAAGCCGGAGCCATTCCTTCATCGGGATTACAAGTCACTGGTTTCAATCAAGGACACAAACATCCGAGCCATTCTCGACCCGGGAAAGCTAGCTACCATTGCCCGTCTTGCACGGCTGCCCGGCGTCATGAGGTGGAAGCCAAAGGATGTATGATACCCTTATATACCTTTCTGAGTTGCGAGAACAAGACTGACAGTGCGGGGTTGGTGGGACAGGGTAAAGACATGCAAGGATCCGGGCAAGCCTTTGTAGCGACTCAAGCCTTATATGCGATTGTTGGCGCGCTAGCATTACAAAGAGGGGGGGATATCGCTGGAAGTGTGGTCCGAGAGAGGCTCCTCTCGAGTATCGATTGGCTGGTGGAGAAGACAAAGGACATGCGATCATGAAAGTGTGGGCTGTAATTGGGAGGATGTTCATAGGCGGAGTTTGCGGCCGGACTCTAGAAAAAGTTAAACGATAAACAAACCAACACTTGTATTATACGGATTATATGCGGGAAAGTGCTGCTGTATATATCACTGAATTTGGCATTTTCAAATTACGCATTTCGTTCTCTTTGACCCCCCCCTTTTTTTTTTTGCATAGTGGGGTTATGGGATGAGCCCACTTGGCCAGGCAGGGGATGTGAGACTTGGAATTTTTTTCTTGCTACTGCAACACCCCCTACGTGACACCAGTTGCGTTGCCAAGAATGTTCCTACCTTCAATCTCCCCCCTTCAGAAGAGATTCTTTTCCATCCCTTCCTCTTCCCCCTTCCTCTTCCTCCTCTCTTCTTCTCATCAATACCTCTTCACAGCGACGACGCCCAAACCTCCTAAAATCCTGGCGCTCACTTGGTATGCACCCATGTCCCTCCCCTTACACTACTCGTACTGTACTTCCTTTTCCCCTTGCAATGATGATCACCTGGATCGACTACCATACAGAGGGGAATGACTTTTTCTTCCTCTGGTGATGATAATCCATAACCAAAATAGACTACAACGGTATCTGAGCTAGCGCTGTTTTGTTTTCAAATCGTGCGAGAGAATTGAGAGGTGTTTGGCCGTGCTAATTTTTTTTGGTAGACTTTTGAGGTTTGTTTGCTTGGGGGTTTTTATTTATTCATTGCGGGTTCTATCTTGATGAGAATACGGGAGCGGTAAGATTTTTTTCTTTTATTTTTATTTTATTTAATTGATCGTTTCTAACGCTCAAGGGGCTCTAGGATCCGATGACTACCCCGCCTACTGCTTCGCCGGCCCGATACAAGAAACCTAATTATCACCTTCTCCATGCCCTCCCCCTTCCGCTTGATGTTACCCCGCTTCCACCATTGATACCGCATAATCCGCTTTCTTTGGTTCATATAATTATTGCGTACCTCTTCCCCCCTAATTTGTCCCATCCTCCATCGCTACACAGAGGCTTTTTTCACGCTTCTACCAGGTCGGTCCACATCACCGATCAAGAAACAATTAGGGCCTTCTGGAATCACGGTTTCTTTGGAAAGGGGAATTTGTCTCGTAGTGAGCCTACATGGGTGACACGTAGAAGGCGAGCTTTGGGGGTGATTGGCCGAGATGAAGCGTTGACGGCTGAAGAAGTAACTGAGCGACGCCGAGGGGAGAGAAAAGAATTCAAAAAGGAGCGTGCTAGGCTGGAGAAAGAAAAGCGTGATAGGCAGCTAGCGGAGGAAGGCAAGCTTACCCTGGAGGGCAATGAGGACCAGGCGGGGACAGCCTCTGCTAGTAGCAGTAGTACAGCAAGAACTGTTCATTTTGCCCCGTTGGAATCACCCAGTAGTCGACGGCGAAGCTTGGAGAGGCCGGTCGCCGACGTGGAAGATATAGAGCATTTGCAATTAACGCTTGAAGAGGCGTTCTTCTTATCGTTTGGAATGGGGGTGCTGGAATTGACGGATGCTGACACTAACGTACGTATCTGTATATATGAATATAAAATTTCCCTGCACTCTACCGCGCCGTTCGGGTGAATATAGAAACTGATCCAAGTGATGGCCGCAGAAAAAAATCCCCCAGAAGGATGTGCTCCAGCTGTTTCGCGGTCACACGCACTTTCCCCCCCAGAGCCCGCAGAGTAGTTTTGAGCCGGATGATCCCTTCATGCTAAGCTATGTTGTGTATCATCACTTTCGCTCACTGGGATGGGTTGTCAAGCCTGGTGTAAAGTTTGCTGTAGACTACTGTGCGTATACGCTATCGATCTATATTATTGCCTATTACTAACGATAGACAGTGCTGTACAACCGCGGACCGGTGTTCTCTCACGCCGAGTTTGGAGTCCTGATTCTCCCAGCCTATTCACATCCCCACTGGGCTAACGACAAATCTCGCAAGGAGGGCAAGGAGCTACGTCCGTGGCACTGGCTGCACAGCATAAATAGGGTCAGTTCGCAGGTGAAGAAGACTGTCATACTGGTTTTTGTCGAAGTACCCCCACCGTTGGATGATGACGACGAGGAAATCGGGGTTGTTGATCTTTTGGCAAGGTATAGCGTCAGGGAGGTGGCGTTGAGGAGATGGCTTGTCAGTCGTAATAGGGACTGAGCAGGCTGTGTACGTGTCTGTTTACTCTACTCTACTCAGTGTACTTTCTTTTATTCCTCTTTCATTACATTGCGGTACCGGACGGCGTTGAGTGACGGGCGGGTGTTTTCTGTATGGCAGTGCGGGATTGCTAGAGACCGTTTGTAAAAGTATCATAGAATTAACCAACGGGAAATCCTTATTACCACTTCTCCTTCCACTTCCACTTCATATCAAAGGGATAGAAGGAAAAAAGAGAACCATAAAGCATTCTACCCAAGCGCAAAAACCACAGAACCCGGAAGAAAAAAAACATCGTATCATACACCCTACCCATCCCCTTCGCATTGGTGAATAATTGTCCCCTCACAGCAACCCCTTCCTTGCCAACTCTACCTTCTTCCCCACAAAGCCCGCCCTCCCACCACGACTCAAGCAAACCGCAATCCCATCCGCATCCAACTCAAACTTTTCTTCAACACCCGGCCACGCGCACGGGCAATGAGTCGGCTTATCCACGCATGCCAGTGTTCCGGGACATAAATAATTACTACAAGTCGCTATACGTAAATCACCCCCATTAGTATTACTCGCGCGCACGAAGGAAGGAAGGGGGGGGGAGTGCTTACCGCCAGCATAGGTCTGTTGGTACCAGCTCGAGTCGCTAGCGACGTTTCCCCGCTCGCGTTGGTTGGAGGAGGACGATGAACCGAACATTTGATCAAAGAAGGAGCCGAATTGGGCGGATGCTAGGGGGGTTGAGGACAGGAGGAAGAGGGGGAGGAGGGAAATGGGAAGAGGAGTCGATAAGCGCATGACCTTTGTGGTTTTTGTTATGTTTTGGATTGAGGCGGTTGGGTGAGGTATGGTGCGGATGGTAATGCGAAATTAGTTGGGGTTGGAGTGAGGCGACCGGTGTGATGGAAAGGACAGCTTGGAGGTTACAGTAGGAGGTTGGAGGTGCTTTGCTGAGTTGCAGGATTTGCTTGATGGAGGCTTGGCAGTCATGGAGTATCACTCTGGGTTGGTACCGGTTGAACCCGCTGCCCTGTGTGTGCTCTCCGCATAGAGCCTGTTTGGCAAAAAATGGAAGAGGGCAACCCTTCAGTTTTGTGATTATTTTGCCTATAGAAAGGGTTTGTTTCGGAATTTTGGAACGGAAGGGAAACGGCCATTTGTATGGGGCAAGGGATAGAATTGCCCCATCACGAGCACTAGCACTACCATTGGTTCACACACTTTAACCAACCAACTGGATTCTCTTTGATCCCTCGGTATCCACACATCTTGCCGTAACAATGCTCGCTCGCCTCCTCCTAACGGCTGCTCTCCTCTTCCTGAGCTACGCCTTCTACTCCCTCCACACCCTCATCCGCAAAGTCCACCCACTCGGCATCCCCTACTTTGTCATTCCCTTCTACCCCTCCCCGCTCCCACGGGTCTTCCTACTCCCCTTCGTGAATCTCCTAATCAAGGTGTTCGGCCTCACTCACCACTGGTTCTTCCTACTGACCTTGGACTGGCAAGTCCACCAACGCTACGAAATATACCGGCTCATTGGATCGGACATATTCTTTACTATTACTCCATGGGAGGTTATACTTCATGTCGCTGACCCGGATATGGCAGTTGAAGTCCTTGCTGGGAAGGGTGGGAATGGAGAGTTGTATCCTAAGACTGAGGTTGTTGGTAGGATGATGGGATTGTTTGGTAAAAATGTGCTTACCGTGGAGGGCCCGGTTTGGCGGGCTCACAGAAAGGTCACTGCCCCAGTGATTGGGAAGTCGTGAGTGTTCTGATTCTCACTTGTTATTTCTTCTTTGTTTCTTCAGGCTTATAGGTGGTTGGTTTGCCTAGGCTATCCGTTGTCTGGGAAGAAGCCTTGGCTCAAATTGAACAAATGATTCGGTATTACGATGGCCGTGAAGCCGTAGGTCCCAGCCACAGGGATTTCCGCAGGGCAACACTCGGAATTATAGCTCATGCAGGGTTTGGTAAGCTTATGGACTGGGTTCCTCTCACTACCGCCAGGGCCGATGAGAAAGATGGTGAAGGGAGTTATCAGAAGTGTCTCGATATTCTGTTTGAGAATTTCAAGTGGACCGTTATCGCGCCGAGTTGGCTTTTAGGTTAGTTAGTGTCTCGCTCTGTCCATACCCTAATGCGCGCGAAGTGTGCTGAATTAAATGTGTAGAAATGCTACCATTTAAGACCTCACGGGAAGCGGGAGGGGCGGCCAAAAACTTTAGGCTGTTTATAAATGAATGGTTTGAAGAGAAGAAGGGAAAGATCGAGTTGGATAATAAGACTGCATCCGGACCTTCTTCCAGGGCGGACTTAATGGGTATTTTTATTTCTAATATTATCAATCTGGGAGATTTGCTAACACGGGTTCAGAATCATTGGTTAGGAGTTCTGGCTTGGATGAAGGTTCAGCTCTGGGAACCCCATTGCTCTCAAAGTCAGAGGTTATAGGAAATGCATTTGTACAGGCCCACCCCTCCTCTCAACAACCTCTTGCTAACAGCTTACAGATGTTCATCCTAGCCGGCCATGAAAGCACGGGCCACACACTTGCAAACGCAATATACTTTCTGGCAATGTACCCGGAGTACCAAGTTAAGCTCCAGAACGAAATCGATAGTATCTTGGGAGATAGTGATCATAACAAGACATCATACAACACGCATTTTGATGCTTTCTCTTCAGGCTGGATGGCTGCTATCATGGTAGGATTCCATCTCATTCTCATCATGACTATGATCTAAGAGTGAAAAAATAGTTTGAGACCCTCCGCGTCATTCCCGCAGTAGTCGTCATAAGCCGCCAAATCGGCCCCGCCCCCCGCACCTTCCCTCTCTCAGGTGGCCAGGAACCCGTCACACTCCCATCAGGCGTCGAATTCTGGGTCGAACAAATCGGTTTGTCTCAAAACCCAAAATACTGGACCCAGCCAGGGAAAACCGAAGCCGAATCTGAAATCTCCAAATTCCGGCCTGAACGCTGGCTTCCTCAACCAGGAGAAAGCACCATGTTCAAGCCCTACAACGGGTCATACATACCCTTCTCTATCGGAACCCGTGGGTGCATTGGAAAGAAGTTCGCGCAGGTCGAATTTACTGCTATTATGATAGGGCTGTTTCGTGAAATGAGTGTTGAATTTGACTCATGTGGGGGAAGGAAAACCTTTGACGAGGCTAGGCTAGAGTGTTTAGCGGCAATGGAGAAGTTTGAGACTATTATTACCTTGCGGCCTTCTGGGGAAATGCCAGGTCTCAAGTGGGTGAGGAGGAGGAGGTAGTTGGTGTTCTGGGTCTTGATAGATGGAAAGCTCTCAGAGTGGACTCTGGATAAGTGGGAGGGTTGCGTTTGATTGAAATTTGCTTTTAGATCATGAAATGGATGGCATGTGGGTGCATACATAACCTACCGACTTGTATTTCACGTTCACCTCGTAGACTCTAAATACCTCAAGGGAAGCAAATATGCTAATGCAGGCTGTTGACAATAAAATCAAAAAAACTTAGTTGTATCACTCTCTGGAGCCACAAGGAGCCGTGGCGCACCCATTATTCACATGTTAGGAATATCAGTGAGCTGAAGTATACATTTCAAGCTTCCGGTAAAGATCTAAAACTGGGGATAGTCTTCTCAACTTGAGTTGCCATGATATCCTCAAACCGAATACTATATATGTAGAGATAGCTAGTTGATGGAGTATAGCGATATTTTTTTACCAGTAGGACTGGGTTGGGAAGGACAGGTGGGGCGGAGGTGTGGGAAGCAGTGAGTGAGTGGTGGTCATGGGGTGTCACTCGGAGTTGGATCCACTGTCCGTTTGGTGCTTTCCGCTTAGAAGCTGTTTGGCAAGCGCGGTGAATTGTTCAATTTTGTGACTATTTTACCTGTAGAAAGGCTTGTCTCGGAATTTTGGAATGGAAGGGAAACGGTCATTTGTATGGAGCAACTGATAGAATTGGCCAGTCACTAGAACCTGTATATACTGCCACTAGTTCTCATGCCGTACTCTTCAACCAACTAACCAACTAGATTCTCTTTGGCCCCTCAGTATTCCCACACCTTTCCGTAACAATGCTCGCTCCTCTCTTCCTAACAGCTGCTCTCCTCTTCGTGGGCTACGTCTTCCACTCCCTCCGGACCCTCCTCTGTAAAGTCCGCCCACTCCGCATCCCCTACTTTGTCATTCCCTTCTACCCCTCCCCACTCACACGGGTCTTTCTACTCCCTTTCGCGAATCTCCTAATTAAGGTTTTCGGCCTCACTCACCACTGGCTCGTCCTAATGGCCATGGGATGGCAAGCCCGCCAAGGTTACGAAATATACCGGCTCATTGGATCGGACATATTCTTTACAGTTACCCCGTGGGAGGTTATATTACATGTCGCTGACCCGGATATGGCAGTTGAAGTCCTTGCGGGAAAGGGTGGGAATGGAGAGCTGTATCCAAAGAGTGAGGCCGTTGGTAGTATTATGGGGCGTTTCGGGAAAAATGTGGTCACTGAGGAAGGGGCGGTTTGGCGGGCTCACAGAAAGGTCGCCACCCCAGTGATTGGGAAGTCGTGAGTGTTCTGATTCTCACTTTTTTAATTTTTAATTTTTAATTTTATCTCTTCAGGTTGACAGGTGTGGTGTAGGCTCTCTATTGTCTGGGGAGAAGCATTAGCTCAAATTGGACAAATGATCCGATATTATGATAAGCGTGAAGCCGTCAATACCAGCCATAGGGATTTTCGCAGGGCAACACTTGGGGTTATAGCTCATGCTGGGTTTAGTAAGGGTATGGACTGGGTTCCTCTCACTATCTCCATTCCCAATGAGAGAGATGTCGAAGGGAGCTATCAGGAGTGTCTCAATATTCTGTTTGAAAATTTCAAGTGGGCCGTGATTGCGCCTAGTTGGCTTTTGGGTTAGTGTCTCGCCCTGTTCATACTCTAATACACTAACTGTGCTAATTTAAGCGTGTGGGATATGTGTAGGAATGCTACCATTTAAGACCTCACGGGAAGCGGGAAGGGCAGCCAAAAAATTTAGGTTGTTTATGAATGAATGGTTTGAAGAGAAGAAAGCTAAGATCGAGTTGGATAATAAGACTGCATCCGGACCTTCTTCCAGGGCGGACTTAATGGGTATTTTTATTTCTAATATTATCAATCTGGGGGATTTGCTAACACGGGCTCAGAATCATTGGTAAGGAGTTCTGGTTTGGATAAAGGTTCAGCTCTGGGAACCCCATTGCTCTCAAAGTCAGAGGTTATAGGAAATGCATTTGTACAGGCCCACCCCTCCTCTCAACAAGCTCTTGCTAACAACATGCAGATGTTCATCCTAGCAGGCCACGACACCACTGGCCACACAATCGCAAACGCAATATACTTTCTAGCAATGTATCCGGAGTACCAAGTTGAACTCCAAAGAGAAATTGATAATATATTGGGAGATAGTGACTATGACCAGACATCATACAATACTCATTTCGATGCTTGCTCTTCGGGCTGGATAGCTGCTATCATGGTATATTTCCCCTCCTGTTCGCAACGTGGCTACCATTTAAGAGAAAAAAAATAGTTCGAAACCCTCCGCCTCATTCCCGTACTAGTGGTCATGCCCCGCCAAATCGGTCCCACCTCGCGCACCTTCCCCCGCTCAGGCGGCAAGAGCCCCATTACACTTCCCCCTGGCGTTGATCTTTGGATCGAACTGATCGGCTTGTCTCATCACCCAAAATACTGGACCCAGCCAGGGAAAACCGAAGCCGAATCTGCAATCTCCGAATTCCGGCCTGAGCGCTGGCTTCCTCAACCAGGAGAAAGCACCATGTTCAAGCCCTACAACGGGTCATACATACCCTTCTCTATCGGAACCCGTGGGTGCATTGGCAAGAAGTTTGCACAAGTCGAATTTACTGCTATTATGTTAGGGCTGTTTCGCGAAATGAGCGTCGAGTTTGACTCATGTGGGGGAAGGAAAACTTTGGAGGAGGCTAGACGAGAGTGTTTAGCGGAGATGAGGAAGTTTGCGACTGTAATGACCTTGCGGCCTTTTGGCAAAATGCCAGGTCTCAGGTGGGTGAGGAGGAGGAGGGGGTAAGCGGTTGTCTGTGCATCAATAGGTGGAATGCTCTCGGTGTGGCCTCTGGCTAAGTGGGAGGGTTGCGTTAGATTCAAATGTGCTTTTAGATCATGAAATGGATGGCATGTGAGTGCATACTGTAACCTGACTTACCAGTGTGGGTCATTCACGCTAACCCTGTAGACAGCAAATAATTCAGGGGAAGCAAATACGCCAATGCAGGGTGGTAATTATTTCAAGAATCTCATCCACCATCCTCTCTGGAACAGCAGGGAGACGTGGCACACCCGGTATTCGCACATTCGGAATATCAATGAGCTGGAGCACAAATTTCAGTCTTCTGAGTAGATATCTAAAACTAAGGGCAGTCTTCTTTGTTTGTGCGGCCCTTCTATCCAAAACAGAATGCCACATATGGAAAGACAGGTAAGTGATAAAGTGTAGCGGTATTTATTTTCGCAGGTAGGACTGAGTTGGGCACTATAGGCTGGAGTGGGGGGTTGTATGGGTATGAGTGTTGGTCATGGGGTGTCACTCGGTGATGGACCCACTGCTGGTTGAGGCTTTGCCCTTTGAGTTTGGCTGCAATTTTTTGTGGGATGTTTGCTAGGCTGGGTAGTTTTAAATAATAATTATAGTAGCTGGGTGGACGCTGGGAGGAGAAGATTCTGATAGTTTTGGATTTTTATATCTATTCAAGAGGTGGATTAGATAAGCCTTGAATTGTGGTATGATGGGTAATTAATCAATTAGGCTTATAAGCAGAGAATATTTTAGAACTACTAATATGATATACACTCCATCATTGTATGTACTGTACCCTCCGTAAAAGGCTTTGTCTCTACAGCCCATATGTATTCAGTGACTCTCTTCCAAATCCTTCTCTTTCTTCTTCTTTCTTGCTATGAATATCCTCCATGTCGTGGTTACTTGCACCATTGAACATATAGAGTTCCTGTCGCTGGCAATATTTCATGAATGTTTGTAATTTTTCTTCACCTCCTCGCTTCCTCCTTAGCACTTCCGGCTGAGATACCTCATCGGGAGTGGGAATGGTTTAGCTCAGGCCTATCCATCCCTGCAAGATAATGCCTCTCGAGCTGCCATTTCCTCCCATTCATTTCTTCCATTTTAAGCTACTTTCGGCATACAATTCACGAAACAAGACGAGGACGGTAATGTAGAGGCCGTGCCAAAGCAATGACATAATGTGCTTCGGCGAACTTGGTTTTCACATGTTCGCCTTGTGGGAAATAATCAATTCCCCGAGGACAGAATGAGAAATAGAGGAACATCCACAGAGGGGGTGTGGTAACAAGGTGAAACAATTTTTATCCGGCCTTTGTTAGCAATATCTCGAAAGGGGGTAGCAATGTTTGGGGAATTATCGTCATTGGTTGGCTTGACTAATATGTTAGATTTCTATTACAGCGCGAAGGGGCCTGAGTTGGGGGAGGAGGGGAATAATAGGGTGGCTTAAGGGGAGTTATAGGGTATGAACAATTCAGGTGTATTATGTGCAGTGAAAGAGAATTAGGAGCGCCCTCCGGCCATTAGATCACCTTCCTAGCATACCAAGAATGTGTACAGGTTTTGACGGGTCGATGATTGCGCGAACGGTTTTTTTTGGCTCTTGCATGATGGAAACATCTCGGCTGATGGAGGGTACAGCTACCGGTATGATGTCATACTGGACAAAATTCTTGGTGACTCTGAGTCGTCATTGACTAAGAAACGTTGTGAAAGGAAGATGCGTCCCTCCCTTCTTATGTTGTCACCAACATTGGAAGAATAGTAGCAAAAGCCAATGATGTTTGCGGAGAAGGACTTTTGCTGCTGACTTTTGCTGCTGGCAACACTTCCCACAGCAAGCCTGAAACTGGCGGGTGAAAAAATGGGCAGAGTTGAGGTTGATCTCCAAGATCGGGATCTCAAAGTTGATGGAAGCGGGTAGTTGTCAGAGGTAAGGAAAGCGGATAGACGGGAGACAAGGGGGCATAATGGCATTAGTGATTTTATTTGTTCTGGAGCTGAAAGAATTGACGAGCGGGTTTATGGTAATGTCTTTCCTTTATTATTATTGCGGAGATACGCATGCAAATGGGGCCATGCATAAAGAAGAGGGAGAAGAAGAAGAAGAAGAAGAAGAAGAAGAAGAAGAAGAAGAAGAAGAAGAAGAAGAAGGGATCGACAGGTGTGGGAGGCGATAGAATGATTGAGATAGTTTTATTATAGTATTCTTATATAGGCCTATGTCTGGTTAGTTAGTTTAAAGATGGCGATTGAATGAAGTTTTCGAATATAACTACCCTACAGTTTAGCCCTAGTCTAGTTCGATTGTTTTCCCGTTACACGGATTATCCCCCGCAATAAGCGAACCCCCCCCTGCCGGATATTAGCCAAGTCTAACATGTTGAGCCCAAGGGATCCCTCGACTAGCAGTCCCTAGTGATTAATGGCCCGAGGAGGTCTAGAAAATATTTGTGAGGGTCCCCTAGAGGTTCACCAGTTGGTACGGGTCACAATGCCAGACAGCCTTTTCAAGAAACCCTGGCACTTGTGCTTTTTAAGATATCTTCAGTATTCCGAGTGATCGACCATGATTGCCCAGAGATTGTAAGTATTCTATGATAGGACCTGTCACTATCAATGTGGGGGGCTATAGGGTCGCACGGGGGTAGGCGATGGATTAAGAGAATTCACGTGGAACTTGGGTGCTTTATGGGAGGGATATGAAATGTAGCTTTCACCACTCACTTCCTTCTCTAGCTTTCTAGAACCAAGCTGACGGTAAAGGCAGATGTATAGGTGAAACACAAATACTACTTCCTGATACTTCCGTGGATCACCACACCTACATCTGCCTTTCCCAAAATGTCCTTATTCCTCCGTAGATTCTCTTGATAACGAAGGAAAGACATGTCGGTACAATCGGTTGGACAATTTCGCGTATCCTAACCATCTGCACATCTCCTGGGCGATTCTTTCACACTCCCGGAACAAAGCCAAGTACGTCCGTCCAACAGTCTCGACACCGTTATGGATTGAACAGACTCCACTCCTTGTGACCTGAAATATCGCAGGAGGGCAGTTGTACACCTCAACCCCTCCATTGGCTAATCGAGACGTGGTAAAAGAAATACAAATTGCCATCACCGCCAAAGACCAGATGTTTCTAAAGAATTACCCGATACTACTGGTAAGTCTGATTCCATCTTGGAGAGCCGTGTGGTGGAGAAGAGGCCATTATGGGGAGCTGTATGAGATGACAGGGTAGTAGTTAGAGAGTAGGGGCGTAAGTGATAACCAATTTATACCCAGTGTCCCCACCGCGCCGGGTATGCAAGGCCATAGTAAAACCTGGCTCGGCTTGTCAAAATTATCTGGAATTTAGCTTGGCCAGAGCCTGCAGGCCTCAAAATATCTGGTCCCGGCAGTTTGGGCTTAGTACCGTCTCCCCGATAGGTCGGCCTGGCCAATAATAGCCTGGTTTATCAACCCGGACCTATGATATTTCAAGACATTTGGTCTCTTTGGTTTTAGTCTCAGTTCAGCTTCTCCTTTATTCTCCTAAGTTCTCTTTATTTGTGCGTTGTCACTTACCGATATGATACGATATGTTTTCTAAGATTTGGCCCAAATCCTAAACGCAAACTCTTGAAAGAAAGAACCATGAAGAAAGTAGTAAGAACTATGGCGGGTCATCTATCTGGAACATGCAGAATTATTTTTTTGGTTGCAATGCTGGACACCTAGTTGGAGCGAGCACCCTTTCAGTGGGTTACCACCTGTAAACAAGTACTTGTGAGGTGATAACAAGACCAACTGTAACGTTTCCCAATTACAAAATAACATTAAAGATATAAGAACAAGGTAGGACTGCACCCCGTGAACCTGGAGGGGAAATGTCAAGACTTTGCTGAGTTGGCTGTGTATATCGCTCGCCGTGTGATACCTTTAAGACGCTATGGCAGAATGTAAAGAGGAAAGAATAAAATACCGTATGGTGAAAGGGATGGAGGACTCAAGTTACACTTAAAACGGCCCGTTCTCAACGTTGATCACCAGGAATATAGGCTCTAAGTTATTATCACGCCTGATAGGCTTTCTCGAGTCGATCGAACTTAGCCTATATTAGCCTAGGCTATTGTTCGAGCGGCCTGCTTTGGCCTGGCCCCTGCCGTATCAGCGGCCCGGCCCGCTGGAAACACGGGTATACCGAGTGATAAGAAATTGACTACTCGAGTAGTATCAACACTAACTGGAGCACGTTAAAGATATTACTCGAGTACTATCAGGAGATTGAACTAGTAGGGGGCATCTTCAGGTACCCGAAAATATTTGCGGCCAGCTTCACATATCTGCGGATACCTTCGGATATCTTCGGATATCTACCGGCATCTTCAGATATCTGCCGGTATCTTCCAATATCTGCCAGCATCCGCAGATACCTCTAGATATTCGTGGGGATCGGGTGATGTCAGCCACCCATTAACAAAATATTTGTTGATCGGATGGCACACACCGAAAGCCTACCGGTGACGCTAGGCATCCATGAAGCCCGGCGGCATCTTCGAAACCTGGCCTATAGAGCCCAGGCCAGTTTCACGTTGACTTTGCCTGGCCGGGCAGTCTATCGGCAAGCTATCTCTAGACCGGCCTGGCTGCCTGCGAGCGTTGGCCGCACAAAACACTGGCATGGTGTGTGATATCGCGTAGAGATTGGATAGTCTGAGCTGATAGACTAGCATGATTTATGGATACTGCGTATATGAACTTTGTCCCTTCAGATCATCAATCATCATTGCTAGACCGGCTTAATTATTCGTGGGCTATTTTATATACGTTCATTGTGTTGAGAAGTTTGTAGAAGGGCGGGATTATTCATTAATGATGGCCTGCGCTAAGTGGGGCATGGGTGATATTGGGGGAGGCATGCTAGATTCCGCGTTGAAAGCAATTTGAAGAACCTAGAAGGAGAGGAGAGGGGGAGATAGGCACTAAACAGGAAGGGAAAGTCCTGTTGGAAGTCCTGAGAGGCTGCTGGGCATGCTCTCATGATAGTCGCTTTGTTGTTCGGATGGTTTCTGGGAACGCGCTTTGGCTTTGGCGTTGGGAATGCTTCGGCTTTCGAGAAAGCATTTCGACCGCAGGAATGCTCTTGAGTTTTGAATCGACGCACCACCGGGGAGGGGGGAAGTGGGAAAGCCGTAAGGGATGTGGGAAAGTCGTAAGGAAAGTGGAAAAGCTGCAAGAGTCGGATGCTTGGGGAGTCCGACGCATGGAGGCTATGAGAAGTGGGAGTCTTTGGCTTTTTTTTGTTAGCACGGGAGTGAGCGAGAGGAAGGGGAGACATAACGCATCCGATTAGATAACTAACCACCCTGAGGAGTTTGGCTACAATCGTGAAGCCCGACACGCGACATTATTCTTGCTATTGCTCAACAATGCTGCAATACTGAATCTAAGTAAGAAAGTCTGCATTTGCCGAGCAGCAAACAAGACTTACTAAGAAGATTTCACACCCTTAAGAGGGTCAAGAGGCAATATATTGTGGAGTCATTCACTTATTAAGTTTAAATAAGGAACATTAAAAAGTTGCTTAAAGGGTTGATTAAGGCTTTTAATTGAGCTCGTTTGAGTTAGGGGCAGGGGCAAAGGGAATTCGACCAGGAGTGAGAGGAAAGAAGAGTGAAATAGGTGCAGGTATTGGATGAGATGGGGGTTCGCCTAAGATGTCACCATATGGGGGAGATGATGACAGCTCTTTGGTATGAAGTGGGTGTTGGAAGGATAATATTGTAACAACCCTACGATAGGTAGCTACTATGACTATCCCCTTAGCCCAAATGGTATACCAAGTGGTAACCAGAGGTGATATGGTCTCGTATACAAATAGCTGGTTAACTTAGGACAAGGCCTGGGGAACAGTGGAGTAGCCTTGGGCACTCTATAAGGCAGGGTAACCTTTCAGGAGTAAGTTCGCATAAAGTAAAGGAATTTATGGGAACGTTACACAGACCTTTAAGACAACATTAGGTGTTGATAGGAGGACTTCCGAAGCGGTTAAAGGCATAAGAGGGCAAAGTTACCCTACCTTGGGAATTTAGCCATTATACCCATGGACCCCAGTTACCCTACTGAGGAGTCCAAGTTACCCTACCTTGATCAGCAAAGTCATCCTAGAACTTAGAGGTCAATTGCCTCACATTCTACGGGCTCTTAGATGTTCATGAGTGCACATGCATCTGCGCGGTGAGGTCAGACGCCTGAGTACAAGTGGCCCGAACATACTATTGAACATGGGCGGGTTTAGCACACCCCCCTCTTGCCCCAGCATTGGGACAGCCTGTCATAGGCAGACAGCTGCGTAGTTGCTCGTTTGCTAGTAAAAAGAGGTCATTGGAGTAGCTGCGGTAACACCGTTTAAGTCGTTACTGTCCGTCTGACCAAATGTCGTTCGCAGGATATATAAGGGGAGTGTGGGTAACCACCAAATATGGCGTTGCACATAAATGGTCCCTAGGGCATCTAGGAGTCTATCTTAGCCTATGGGTAGTAGGGTAGTCTTCCTAGAGGTACTTAGGTAGTCCAAGGAGGCCAGGGTACTTTCAGGACGAATACCTAAGTAACCAGCCAGAACCTTCTCCCCTTGATTTGCTGCATTACAATGGGTTGTCAGTGGACTCTAGAGGTATGAGTCTTATTATGGTAGAGTATGTCCTGAGAGGCTGGCTATGGGTAGCTCCCATTGAGCCAACAATCGGTTACATCTCACCGGGGGAGCTTGCATATCTGATTATAGAATAGTTGCGTAGATTAAATGATGGACTGTATATCTTGTATAGACAAAACTACTACTGGGCCAGTGAGTCCACCACCTAGGTATTGACTCCGGTTGTTGTCATAAGAGTTAGCCACTGGTATGACTTCAATAGGAAGAGTTTTTCCACCTGCCATTGTATTGGAGATGCAATGCAGAAACTCAGATCCTATTGACAGAGTTAAGCGTACCTGAGCTAGTCCGATACTTTTGGAAGGATAATTCCTGATGGAGGGAAGACCTCAGACAGCCCTGAGCAGGACAGGGTGCTCACACAAGGTCGGAGTAGTGGTCAATGTCAATGGCTTAAATCTGATATCTACTGAAGTTTAAGCGTTTGGCATTCAACTTCGACAACCAACCTTTCCTCGAGAGAACTAATTGAGTGAAGCTTCGAGCTTAACTATATTAAGTTTTACCGTTTTGATTCTTTGTGAATTATTTTACTTTATCTTTATCTTCTACTTTGAGCTTTGGTGTGGTCGCAACCTTAGAGTTCACCTCTCTATTGGGTTTCCCCGTTACAAATATATAGTGAGAATACATGATCCAATAGTTTATAAACTGCAATATGAAAACCTCTGTATGCTTTGCAAATACAATAAACTGTGAATATACTCTGGCGGGTAATCTTAAAGTCTTCAATTACTATTTTAACTGCTTGAGTGACCGACCAAGTGCATTGTTTAATGCTAACAGCTTGCATTTAGCCTCTGAGTTTGTTAAGTTTGCCCTTCAGAATCATATTAGTAGACTACTCTGCTTTCTACTATGCACATCTCACAAGCACCTCTTTCACCACTTGCTCTGGGAATACCTTGACTATTTCAGAGCTCTTTTAGACTAGGAAGTGGATGAATAAGATTGGAATCATGGTGTTTATAACTGTAAGAATATGAGGGACTTTTATGGGATGTTAATCATGGAAGAAGAGTGCACTCATCTCATTCAAGCATAATATTCTTGCAATATCTTTATTTCTTATGATATTTTCTGCATTTTGGGATTGAAAAAGATTTTTTGTTTTGCCAGTTGGTCATTGTCAGTTGAGTTTTGTTGACTTCATTTGGCTTTATCATAGTGATTGTTTGTTAGCAAAGATAACGGACTCTAGTGCTGAGTGGCGACGCAACCCTCATCTCCTCCCTCCACTTTCAACCCTACACAAAGAAACTACTTCAACTCAACCAAAACCTAACCACTTTACCTGATTCTTTTTCTTCTCAATACAATGCCTGTAACCACTTCCCCTATGGTAGCGGTCTTGCAAAGGGATATCGGTACTGACTTTAACAAGACTGGTGGTATAAACGAGGTCAAGTACCTGAGACGCCAACAAGTAATTGAGTAGACTCTATTACTTTATTGAAACTACTAAGAGAAGGCCAAGTGCTTTAGGCCTGTGCGAAGCTCAAAGATTCTCAAATTGAACTGAATAGAAGATAACTGCTCAACCAAGTATATTGAAAACTCTCTCTGTTGAAGTCTGATCTGTCTAAGTCTGGAGAGATACAGGTCTTTAAATACACTTGCGATAATCCATCTCACATGAATCATATCCAAATCCTAAGGCATCAAACGATACCTAACCCATAAATGATCAACAATAAACAAGTGTAACGGGGGCACCCTATAGAGAGGTGAACTCTAAGGTTGTGACCACACCAAACACTCAAAGTAGAAGATAAAGATGAGGTGAAAATTCAAAAGAATCAAATGGTAAAACTTAATATAGTTAAGCTCGAAGCTTCACTCAATTTAGTTCTCTCGAGGAAAGGTTGGTTTTCGAAGTAGAATGCCAAACGCTTGAACTTAAGTAGATATCAGATTTACGCCTTTGACATTCACCACTACTCTGACCTTGTGTGAGTACCCTGTCCTGCTTGGGGCTTGTCCGAGTTCTACCCTCCATCAGGAATTATTCTTCCGGAAGTATCGGACCAACTTGGGTACACTTAACTCCGTCAATAGGATATGAGTTTCTGCATTGCATCTCCAATACAACTGCAGGTGGAAAAACTCTTCCTATTGAAGTCATACCAGTGGCTAACTGTTATGACAACAACCGGAGTCAATACCTAGGTGGTGGACTCACTGGCCCAGTGGTAGTTTCGTCTACACAAGCTATGCAGTCCATCATTTAATCTACGAGATTGTCTAATGTGATAAATTAACATGCAAGCTCCCCCGGTGAGATGTAGCCGATGGTTGGCTAAGTGTGCGCTACCCATAGCCAGCCTCTCGGGACATACTCTACCGTGATAAGACTTATACCTCTAGAGTCCATTGACCACCGATAGTAATGCTACATATCAAGGGGAGAAGGTCCCGGCAGGTTACTGAGGGATTTGTCCCGAAAGCGCCCTGGCCTCCTTGGACTACCTAAGTACCACTAGGAAGACTACCCTACTACCTGTAGGCTAAGGTTGACTCCTAGGTGCCGGAGAGACCATATATTGGTGACCCCCATTTTGGTGGTTACCCATACTCCCCTTATATATCCTGCAAACGACATTCAGTCGGATGGACGGCGACGACGTATACGGTGTTACGGCAGCCGCTCCAATGACCTCTTTTTTCTAGCAAACCAGCAACTATGCAGCCATCTGCCTATGACACGACGTCCCAATGCTGGGGCCAGAGAGGGGTGTTAGCAAAACCTGCCCAAGTTCAATAGCATGTTCGGGCCACCCTTACTCAGGTGTGGGGCCTCCCCGCGCAGGTGCGTGTATGCCTATGAACATCTAAAAGCCCATAGAATGTGAGGCAATTGACCTCTAAGTTCTAGGATGACTTTGCCAGTGAAGGTAGGGTAACTTGGCTACTTCAGTAGGGTAACTGAGATCCATGGGCATAATGGCCAAATTCCCAAGGTAGGGTAACTTTGTCCTCTTATGCCTTTAACCGCTTCGCAAGTCCTCCAGTTGACCACAAAAGTCGTCTCAGAGATCCGTGTAACATTCCCATAATTCTCTTGACCTTATGCGAATGTTTTCCCGAAAGGTTACCCTGCCTAATTGAGTGCCCAAGGCTACTCTACTGTTTCCTAGGCCTTGCCCTTAGGCGAACCAGCATTCTTGTATACAAAGTATACTCGACCATACCACCCTCGGCTACCTCTTGGTATACCATTTGGGCTAACGTGGTAGTTATTGTAGCTACCGATTGTAGGGTCGTTTACCACAAGGCTTATAAACTTCCAAAGTTCGTATCCTGAAACAATACAAGTAACCAATAACCAGGCTACAAGTCTCCTGAACTCGTATCCTAAAACAAAACATAACACAAACTAACAAGGCATACAGGTCACCTGAACTCGTATCCTGAAACAATACATAAAACAAATTCATACTCAAACTGGTAACCTGTACCGGTTACAATGCCTCCTATTCTTGGCAGTTATCCTAAAAATCCAATTGCTACACATCTCCTGTCTGAGTTTACCAGGGGTAGAATCCTTGGGTTTTACGAGCCTCAAATGGGGTATTAACAAATTTCTGACTACCTCAACATCCCTCTCACAACAGCTAAAAATACAATCTCAAACAAAGATTTGGAGTGGAAGGAGAGAAGGTGTAACCGGTACAGGTTACCAGTCTAGGTATGGATTGGTTTCATGTATTATTTTAGGATACGAACTCAGGAGGTTTGTTAGCCTTGTTAGTTTGTGTTATGTTTTTGTTTTAGGATACGAGTTCAGGAGACTTGTAAGCCTTGTTATTTGTTACTTGTATTCTTTTAGGATACTAACTCCGGAAGTTTGTAAGTTTTGTTAATTATGTTTGTTTATGGGTTAGGTATCGTTTGATACCTTAGGATTTGGATTTGATTGATACAAGATGGAATATCGCAATTGTATTTAAAGACCTATATCTCTCCAGACTTAGAGAGATCAGACTTCGACAGAAAGAATTTTCAATATACTTGGTTGAGCAGTTATCTTCTATTCAGTTCAATTTGAGAATCTTTGAGCTTTGCACAGGTCTAAAGGACTTGGCCTTCTCTTAGTAGCTTGAATAAAGTAATAGAACTTACTCAATTACTTGTTGGGGTCTTTGGTACTTGATCTCGTTTATACAACCAGTTGATTAGAGTCGATACTGATATTCCTTTGCAAGACTGCTACCCCAGGGGAAGCAGTTACAGCAGGGGTAGAGGAAGACATCCTAAGACAACCAAGTAACAGGATGATGCTATGGTGGAGGAAGCTCTGGAAAATTGCAATACCACCTATTTTGGGATTGCTGAAAAGTTGCTTCCAATGTTTCTTCTATGACAGTGAGGAGAAGACTTGCACAAAAGCATCTTAAAAAGTGGTTAGTATCAGAGAAGGTTTACTTGGATAAGGACCTAACTCAAGAGAGGTTGGAATGGGCATTAGCTCATAGGCATTGGACAAGGGAGATGTGGAGGAGGAAAGCAATGTGGGGAGATGAGGTAGCTGTATAGAGAGGGGGAGGGAAGAGGAGAAAATAGGTATTTAGATACCCAAAGGAGAAGTGGAATAGGGATTGTGTTAAACCTACTGCTAGAGTGAGAGAGAGAGGAAGATTGGACAGATGATGACTGGTTGTTTTTATGGTCAAGCTCATGGTCTCTTTTTGCCTGTTTTTCCTGATTCTTCTTCTGTTGAAGGTGGAGTAACTGGAAAGTCAATTATTGACGTTTATGATCAATATGACCTTTTAGGAATATGGGAGGATATCAGAAAGCATCTTGGACAGGAAGAGGTCTTCTTTATCATTGACAATGCTAAGACTCACTTGCCTTTTAGAAGATGGCTCAGAAGGCAGGGAATTACTATTATGGAAATTCCTGTCTATTTATCAGATCTCAATCCAATTGAAAATGATTGGGCTCTGGTGAAAGATAAGCTTGAGAAGCATTATCCTGAACTATATCTTATGAAGGGTTCTGACAGTGAGGTCAAAAAAAGTTATAGAAGAGGTCATTACACATGGTTGGAAACTTCTTGACCCAAAGGTTTTTGATTCTCTAGCAGGTTCAATGGTTGATAGGATTGAAGCAATTATTAAGGTAGATAGATGGTACACTAAATATTGATTTCTACTATGTATTTACATTTTTTAAATTTTTTATTATTATTATGATGTTGGGGTTGGTGGAGGGGGTTGTGGTTGTCAGGCCAAAGTTTTCCTGCTCGTTGTAGGCGGTTAATTTTGTTAACGAACAATACCTCGCATTGTTTGCTTTGATGATTCTTGTTGTGCCACAGTAGTCAAACCCCCCGGAATACCGTAAAAACTCAAATAAAAGAACCGTGTGCTAAGAGGTTGATTTAAAGTGAGTCATGCTAAGACGGGTGATGAGCAATTGCGCAATATCATTTTCAGAATACTTGGCACTAGTCAAAGAAAACATTTACATCATCCTCCACCTCGTCTTCTTCACCATTCACTAACTCATTCTCTGCAGCTTCATCCGACTCCCCCAAGCCATTTTCATGATCAACCAAGGTACCCCCCTCCTTCTGTTGACAGTTTACTAACCCTTGGACTAGGAAATCGGTCTCTATCCCCTTGATAGAGAGTTCGGCGTCGGCACTTCCATCGATTAGAAGTGCCAATCCCACCACCCTAAATGCGCGCCGAACAACCTCTGCTTTCTCTGCGGAGAACCGCGCCCAAGCCTCCCCTACTGCCCAAGTGGCCGCAATCCGTCGACACCCAACCATACTTCCGGTGAGATTCCCCCCTCCTACCAAAATCTCCTCCTCCTCTTTGTCTATCATATCAAGCCATGTATCTAACTCTTCCTATTTTGAAATTGTAATTTAGCATTTGAAAATAGTAGGTTTATACTCCCTCCTCCCCCCTCCCCTACCTTTAGAATGTCCTTAAAAGGGCGATTAATAGAGACATTGAGAGGTTGCACAAGTCCAGTGCAACCTCCCGGTATAACACTAACGGTGATATCATGGGCACGTAAGGTGTCCAGAACTTCCTCGGTTTTGTGGGCGGCTGTAACAATCCTACTCGGGTGGAGATTAGTGGTGCAACAGGTAACGAATTACTTACACGAGGATCTTGAACTATCGTGATAGTTCTAGTTTATTTAGGTATCTGAGAGTGTTCTTCTTTCCGAGATTAACTTATAATCTCGTCTTTCGTATTTCGACTATACTATAGTCTTCGTATCTCACCACAATATCTTATTGGGGAGGGGTGTAGAGGGAACTTCTTCGTATCGTGATTGCTCTTACGCTAAGAGCTAGGTAAAGATAAAGTTATATTGTAAG
>Ga0307509_10000462_pt1 | contig 68705 bp, 76 predicted proteins | sample 10_EM_MG_FD_202245 | JGI IMG/M metagenome (GOLD analysis project Ga0307509, IMG submission 202245) | Populus trichocarpa ectomycorrhiza microbial communities from riparian zone in the Pacific Northwest, United States - 10_EM | ecosystem: Host-associated > Plants > Roots > Unclassified | place...
TGCTATGGATACAAGGCTTCGTGGAAATGTTGAACCACAGATCAGACCCACAGATACCATGAATGATATCATAGCTCTAGCAGAACGATTCGACGCTACCATGTATAACACCGGAGTATACAAGAGCGCTGGAGGAAGCTCAAGCTCAAGTAACAAGCCACCTAAACCAAAGAATACCTCTACCTATTGAAAACCCGCCACTATCAAATCCGAATACAAAGGAAAAGCCCCAGCAAAGAAGAAGACATATACCAAGAATAAGAAGCCCAGCAAGGCTGAAATGGACCGCAGGAAGGCCGAAGGAGCCTGTTTCTACTCTGGCGAAAGCGGACACATGGCAAATGAATGCCCAAAGAAGGAAGTAAAAACCAACCATGTTCGGGCCTCTGAGGACACAGAGGATGAAGAAGCCGAAGCAGAATTAGTCAGTACAGAAGAACTGAACGAAGATGGCTCAGTCCTGTCGTTCAAACCCACTCTGGACACACCACTTATGACCCAACCCTTCAAAGCCCTCGAATTTACAATTCTCATCAATGGGAAATCCGTCAGAGCCCTAGCAGATACAGGAACGATTGGCGGAACCCTAATTAGCAACAGATTTGTCACCACAAACAACATCCCTTATACAGCAAAAAAGAAACCCGTCATCCTCAAAATGGCAGTCAAAGGATCACGATCTACTAGCAACTATGGCTACAATGTCGAAATCCAAATAGGAAGAATGAAGATCCCTAAAGTGGACATGATGGTCACTCCAGTCTCGGATTATGATGTGCTAATCAGCATGGAGGATCTTGCCAGGTTTGGAGCAGAGATAAACTGCCGAAAAAGCACTATCTACTTCCCTGACTACAAAATCAGGATATACTGTGATGGAAAATTGACACAAGCTAGATCAGCCATGACAAAACCCCAAGCAAAACCCGACTTCCCTTCCCTCTTCCCTGAAGTTTTCGTTAAGGAAATACCTGAAGAACTACCACCACTACGCCCCATACGACACAGAATCGTCCTAAAGGACACAACCAAACTCATAAAGACACCTGTCTTTAAATGTCCCGACGCCCTGCTAGGAAGATTCAAGGACTGGATCGACCAGCAGATGGCCGCTGGCATTCTAAAAAGAGAAAGAGCACCAGGAGGGGCTAGCATGTTCGTTCAAGCAAAACCGGATGGTAGGATCAGACCACTGGTAGATCTTTGATCCAGAAATCAGAACACAGAAGCAGACCACTCACAAATCCCCAATCAGCAGACTATCATCAGCGCCGTAGCAAGAGGAAAATTCCGAAGCAAGAAAGATCTCAGTAATGCCTATTTTCAGAACAGAGTACACCCTGACGATTTCAAATATAACACCATAAAGACCCCATTTGGCTCATTCACTAGCGAAGTCATGATGCAAGGAGACATGAATGCGCCAGCCACCTTTGTCAGAGTTATGGAACATCTCTTCCACAAAGAACTTGGAGACTATGTCTGGGTCTACATTGACGATATTTTTATCTTCAGCAATATCTTTAAAGATCACATACAGCATGTCACAGCTGTATGGGACAAGCTAAGAAAAGCAGGATTCTACGCGAACCCAAAGAAGAGCATGTTCTTTGCAGAAAAACTCGAGATCTTAGGCTCTATGATAGATGATGATGGCCTACATCCTGCACCAGAAAAGATTCGTTCAATAATGGACTGGACAAAACCAAAGAACCAGAAAGAACCAGAGCTCTTCAATGGAATGGTTAACTATATATCGCAATTTCGCCCCCATGCTGCAACGATCACATCCCCGCTTACTGAACTCACTGGAAATGCTGGATGGCTATGGACGGACCTTCATGATGCAGCCTTTGAGCCTGTAAAGCGAGCAGCCGAAAAGCACCAGCTGCTAAGACCGATTGACTATACAATTCCAGATATGGTGTGGTTGTTCACTGATGCATCGCCCACTGGAACTGGTGCCTGGGTTGGCCAAGGACCAACCAGAGATGCAGCCAGACCTGCAGCGTTCCACAGCAGGAAGCTCACACCATCACAAAACGCTTACCCCACCCACCATCAGGAAGCCCTCGCAATCGTTGAGGCTCTAGCATCATTTGAGTACCTACTAAGAAACAGACGCTTTACAGTGGTAACATACCACGAAAGCCTTACAAAAATGATGACCCAGAAAAGCCTCTCTGGGAGACAGCAGAGATGGCTAACATTCCTTAGCCAATTCAATTTCGGAATAGAATATCAACCAGGAGCGGAGAACTTCTTAGCAGATTACCTGTCAAGGATACATGAAGGAAATTCGAATTCTACACATATAACGCTAAGAGACCCCACCTCACAAGGCTCTAAGGCAGAGGCCTTGCCCGATACCCCAGCACTCTCTATTGACACACACTACACCTCTTCGCTTGACTACCTTACTGATTCAGAAGACGCTATGTATTACGCTAGCGACGAGAAGCCTTCTCTCACCCTTACATCTTATAACTCTATTCTTCGCTCTAGCCCTGAATATCTTATGAACAAAGCAGCCAGCTTCGCTGTTACCCGCTCTCAAACCTCCCAAAACCCCTCAAATAAACGAAAGGATCCGCCACAGAGCTCCCCAAGCACCTCACACAACGATAGCGCGGATAGCTACTGGGAAGACTCGGTTATATCTCCTTCTCCCAGCGAACAAGAAAAGGAACACTCAGAAACAAGCTGGCGGAGCTGCACTAATGATGACTGTAAGCTACACACCGAAGAAAAAGCAGAGGCCAGCTACTGGCCTAAGGATCCCAGGAAGCAAAAGCAGAGCAAAAAGGCTAAAGGAAAGCGAGCAGCCATCCAAGGGCCTATCGCCCCTTAGAAAGGACTCTCCTACTCTCTCCCCGATCTCCCATACCTCTCTGAACGAGCCCCACCTCTTAGAATAGAAGACTCTCTTCTCGAGAGCCCGCCTATGGCCTCGCCGACCTTTGGGCCTCTCTATAATGACCCTGATGATAACCAGACTGAATCTAGTCAAGCCCAACTCATTCTCGACACCCTCAATGCCCGCCTACATGGCATTTTCCGTGATTGAATCAGGCAGGCTTTAGAGCTTGACCCCCTCTATGCCAAAGTCAAAGAAACCGGCAACAAATTGCACTATTCAATCTCCGCTGGCCTCCTACTGGCACAGAATACCAATGGCTACCAAAACCTTTACATACCTATGGGACCTCTTGATGAGGGAGTATCCCTTCAGGATTTCCTCCTCCAATCCGTTCATGAAGGCTTAGGCCATTTCTCAGCTAACAAATGCTACTCCTACCCCGCTTGCTGCTTCTGGTGGCCCCAAATGCGACAAGACTTCGTCCTCTACTGTCGCTCTTGTAACAAGTCGCAAATCAATAACGAGCCAACTACACTTCCGTTAGGCAAAGCCCTCTCTCGCCCTACACCCGACGAAGCGTATCAATCCCTCACCATAGACTTCGCTGGCCCCTTCAACAAATCCAATGGATACACAACTATGATGGTGATTATGGACCAATTTACCTCCTACACCGATCTTGTCCCTCTTAAAGATGCAGCCACCTCTGAGCAAGTCTTTGATGAACTCAAAAAGGCAGTCTTCGATGTCCATGGTCTTCCATTAAGTATCGTTTTAGACCAGGACTCCCGCTTTACCTCTAAGTTTTGGTCTCAGATCATGAAGTCCCTTAATATCCAGGTCTGGATGGCCACCCAATACCACCATCAAACTAACGGCCAGGTTGAACGCAGGATTCGCACCCTGAAGAAGATGATGAGGAACTTCGTTAACAAAAGACAGAACAACTGGTCCCCAGCACTCCCGGCGATAGCAGCAGCTATGAATGGAGCACCTCACGATTCCCTCCAGATATCCCCTTATCAGGCTCTCTATGGACACCCTTGGAAGATATTCCACCCTGTTCAGAGATCCGCCAGCAAGATACCAGCTGTCAATGAGATTCTAAATGCCCATGAAGCAACAAGGATGGAAGTAGACATGGCCAGAAAGCATGCTACCTTCCGGCAGACTGTACAAGCAGAAAAACACTGCAGACCCCCACCGCAGCCCTTCAAAACAGGATCCAGAGTTCTTGTTATAGGACGCCCTTACACCGCCTCTCCTCGACGATCCAAGAAGCTAGAACCTCGATGGTTTGGACCATTCAAAGTCCTAGCACATGACGAATATACAAACAACTACAAACTCGAATTACCACGCCGCATGGCCAGACAGAAGCCATACTTTCACATCTCCTCCCTCAAAGCATATAATGAGAACGACCCCGCTAGGTTTGCTTCCAGAAGGATGGACAAACATGCCCCTATCCTTATCGATAATGCAGAACAATGGGAAGCAGAGCATCTACTCGATTACAGACGCCAGAACAAAAGGGACTAATTCCTGGTACACTGGCAAGGCTATGAGAGAACTGACGACTCTTGGGAACCTATTGAAAACCTCGACCATGCCGTGGAACTTATCCAGGAATACGGGAACGAAAACCACCCTAATGAACCAATGCCCAAGATCGCCTCCCACTACATTATGACATCCTGGCAACCAATGGAGGGTTCCTCAACACCCTGTACGGCCACCGCAATTCCAGATGACTTCTGGGAACCCTATGATGACGAAGAATACGATTCTAGCAGCTCGGAGTAGGACTACTTCCCCACCAGCGATGACGAGCTCCTATGGCACAGAGATATGGACGAAATTGATTATGAGGACAAGGAAAGGTTATGGTTTTTCAGAATGAGGGAATGTAACATGTATAAATGTTCCAGTAACTGTATACAGGAGCGGAGTGCAGGATTTGCAATGTTTAGTTGATTACTTTGCTTACTTTGATTAGTTTGATTGTTTTACAACCCCGGAGCTATATTAAGGCCCGGTAGCTGGTGTTAAGTTTAGTTTTGTATCTTGATTGTTTTATTTAGGAACACAAGTGAAGGAACAGTCATGTAAGCTGACGATAGTATTGAGGCAGTGTTACGACTCTTAGGTTGCATGTGGGATCACAGGACATGTAGGGCAAGGTGCACTGCCCGGTAATGATCGTAGTTACAGGATATCTGATTACTATCGCTCTGGGCGAACTCTTGTATTTAAACTCATCTCCTGACTAGCAGGAGAATGGCAGACTTCAGCAGACTCTTGATTTATGAATATACTTGGTTGAATGGCGATCTCAGAGTTCCACATGCCCTTTAACTATTATCTCTCTTTATTCTCCAGCTCTCTGTGGACTCCCTTAGATCTAGCGCTTGCCGGTCAACCGCTAGCCCTCTATTGTACCTTTTCGTTAGACAGGAGTAAACCTGTTACAGAAGCCCAGGGTGCCTTTGAGAGAAATACCTCAGTAACCAGCCCGAACCTTCTCCCCATGATTTGTAGCATTACTATGGGTTGTTATTGGACTCTAGAGGTATGAGTCTTATCACGGTAGAGTATGTCCCGAAAGGCTGGCTATGGGTAGCGCCCACTTAGACAACCATCAGCTACATCTCAGCGGGGGAGCTTGCATGTCATTGTTGCACATTGGATAGTAGCGTAGATTAAATGATGGACTGCATAGCTTGTATAGACGAAACTACCACTGCGCCAGTGAGTCCACCACCTAGGTATTGATTCCGGTTGTTGTCATAATAGTTAGCCACGGGTATGACTTCAATAGGAAGAGTTTTTCCTCCTGCGGTTGTATTGGAGATGCATTGCAGGAACTCACATCCTATTGACGGAGTTAAGTGTACGCGAGTTGGTCCGACACTTCCTGCAGGATAGATCCTGATGGAGGGCGGACCTTGGATGAACCCTCAGCCGGACAGGGTGCTTGCACAAGGTTGGAAGTATTGGTGAATCTCAAAGGCTTAAATCTGATATCTACTTAAGTTCAAGTGTTTGGCATTCTCCTTCAACAACCAACTTTTCCTCGTGAGAACTAAATTGAGTGAAGCTTCGAGCTTAATTATATTAAGTTTTACCGTTGATTCTTGTGAATTATTTTACCTCATCTTTATCTTCTACTTTAAGTGTTTGGTGCGGTCGCAACCTTAGAGTGCACCTCTCTACTTGGTGCCCCCGTTACATGGAAAAACTCTTGCTATCAAAGTCATACCAGTGGCTAACTGTTATGACAACAACTGGAGTCAATACCTTGGTGGTGGACTCACTGGCCCAGTGGTAGTTTTATCTACACAAGCTATACAATCTATCGTTTAATTTACGCGACTAACAAATGTGATAAATTGAGATGCATGCTCCCCCAGCGAGATATAGCCGATGGTTGGCTACATGGGGGTACCCATAGCCAGCCTCTCAGAACATACTTTACTGTGATAAGACTCATACCTCTAGAGTTCATTGACAACCCATAGTAATGCTACAAATCAAAAGGAGAAGGTTCAGGCTGGTTCCTGAGGTATTTGTCCCAAGAGCCCCCTGGCTACCTTGGAGTACCTAAGTACCACTAGGAAGACTACCCTACTACCTATAGGCTAAGATAGACTCCTAGGTGCCGCAGAGACCACATATGAGCGACCCCCATATCGGCGGTTACACGTACTCCCCTTCTTTATCCTGTGAACGACATTCAGTTGGACGGATGGCGACGACCTATACGGTGTTATGGCAGCTGCTCCGAATGACCTCTTTTTACTAGCAAACGAGCAACTACACAGCCGTCTGCCCATGACGTGCCGTCCCAACGCTCAGGCCAGAGGGGGCTTCTAGCTAAACCCGCCCAAGTTCAATAGCATGCTTGGGCCACCCTTCTACAGGCGTGGGGCCTCCCCGCGCAGATGCCTCTGCGCCCATGAACATCTAAGAGCTCATATAATTTGAGGCAAGCGACCTCTAAGTTCTAGGAAGACTTTGCCGGTGAAGGTAGGGTAACTTGGACTCCTCAGTAGGGTAACTAGGGTCCATGGGCAAAATGGTCAAATTCCCAAGGTAGGGTAACTTTGCCCTCTTATGCCTTTAACCACTTCAGAACCCCTCTTGTCAACACCTAATGTTGTCTCTGAGGCCTGTGTAATGTTCCTATAAAGTCCCTGACATTATGCGAACTTACTTCTGAAAGGTTACCCTGCCTTGTAGAGTACCCAAGGCTACTCAACTAATCCCTAGGCCTGTCCTAGGTTAACCAGCTATTTGTATACTAAGTATACCAGACCATACCACCTCTGGTTACCACTTGGTATACAATTTGTGCTAAGGTGACAGTCATTGTAGCTACCTATCTTAGGGTTCTTAGTCAAAGCAACAAAGTTGTGTAGTGTAATGGCTAGTAGTTGGAATTCTGATTCCCGTAATTGTTGGCCGAGCAGAAACACACCTGGGGGAGAGAAGCCAGATGATCACATACCGGCACTTCAGTATGTATTACAACAGTCGCCCGCGAGGAGAAGTCTCGTACTTGAAAGGCAGGCTAGCCTGGCAGCAGGCCCTGCCGATGGGTATGGGACTCCTGTTGTCCGCAATAGGAAGAAACCCCCGATGACAGCAGCAGAGAAGCATGAGAAAACTGTCAATCCGCTACGCACTTGACTTAGCAAATCCTGGTATGGACACCGCATTAGCAAAAGCTATGAGGCCGGAAAAGGTAAGGGTCGAGATGACTCAGAACCTGAGGCCACCAGTGATACTATTGCGCAACCAAGAGTGGCGACTGAAGATTGAGATAAAGAGGAAGCTGAAGATGACGAGCCATTCTTCGAACCCAATCTCGACTCCATGGTCAACAGTAGACCAAACACAATTGTGATACCGCTGAGAGGTGCCAATAAAGATCACTGGATCGAAGCGATTAACACCGAACTCAACTCGCTGGAGAATCACAGAACATGGGGTGTGATCACACCCGGAGGCCTGCCGACCAAAGTAAGACCAATTAGTTCGCGGATGTTTCTACAGGAAAAGGTGGGGGAGGGCGGACATGGTGCCATCTACAAGGCTTGATTGGTAGGGCACAGGTTCCATCCATGACCTGGAATCGAATTCGGCGATCATCAGCAAAAGATTATCCTGCGTCAGATACGGCACCGTTGCGTCCTGACGCATACGATGTTGAATCTGCATCCTGTGCGTCCTGTGCGTCCTGAGTTGCGTCCTATGCGTCCCCTGTGTCCTGTGCATCCTGAGTTGCGTCCCCTGCGTCCTGTGCATCCTGAGCTATATCTCCTCCGTCTTCTGCATCCTGTGTTGCCTGGCAATTCCCACTCAAATTCCATGCATCTGGAGCCAAACTAATACACCACATTCCGTCCTGACATATAAGACAAAGCAACTCTGCCTCCAGTGCCTCCATACTCGTCCCTCAACACCATTGCTGATCAAGATTTACACGCGAGGGATGCTCGCTTCAGGGGTACCCCTGGGGATTTCTTGGCATAGTTTATCATGGTTTCCCGGCCCTTAGCCACATACCCGACGCGACAAATTGTTCTCTGATAATCACCCTCAACATCCATATTCCCGGCCATCCTGCATAATACTCCACGACAACTACACATCCGATGCTAAATCTCACACAAGGAGGTTGCTGGGCTCGACGCCAGCTTCACGCCGGTATAAGGTACCTCCCTGTCACATTAATACTCATGGAGATCGCCCACCCTCCTGATAGTTTTCTTTTGTATCTACTAATCCTGAGCTCGATGATAGATTCCGCTACAACCGCTCCACCAATTTTGATTCTGTCACATGGACGTCGTTGGGCTCGACGCTAGCCTCACGCTGGTATAAGGTACGTCCCTGTCGCATCAATACTCATGAGGTCGCTATCTGCTCTGGGGGGGGGTCTTTGTAAGGCTGAGCATGGATGCTGGCGATCCCAGGGCTCAATGGCAGATTCCGCCACAACCGCTCAATTGATCTTGGATCTGTTACTTGGACCTCGCTGGGCCCGACGCCAGCTTCACGCCGGTATAAGGTACGTCCCTGTCGCATTAATACCCATGGAGATCGCCCACCCTCCTGCTAGTGGTCATTGGTCTCTACTAATCCTGCACTCGATGGCAGATTACTCCATGACCGCGTAGCCGATGTTGAATCTGTCACCTGGACGTCGTTGGGCTCGACGCCAGCTACACACCTGTATAAGGTACGCCTCTGGCGCATCAATACTCACGAAATCGCTATCTACTCTGAGTGGGGTCCTTGGAAGGCTAAGAGGGGATGCTGGCGATCACAGGACTCCATGCCGGATTCCTCCCCAACCACTTGACCGATTCTAGCTCTGAAGGCGTGACGTCGTTGGGCTCGGCGCCAGCTACACGCCAGTATGGGAAACGTCCCTGTCGCATCAAGACTCATGAAATGGCTACCTACTCCAGGGGGGGGTCCTTGAAAGGCAGAGCGGGGATGCTGGCGATCTCAGGGCTCGATGGCAGATTCCTCTATAACCGCTTAACCGATTTTGGTTCTGTCACCTGGACGTCACTGGGCTCGACGCCAGCTACATGCCGGTATGAGGTACGTCTCTGGCGCATCGGTATTCATGTGCTGTTATAAGGCGCCAATTGCAGGAGATGGGTGTACGAGAAAGAAAGAAAGAATCTGAGAGGAGAAGACTGTTGTATATTGTCCGCATGGCTTACTTGTCTATCTACAGGAATATCTTTCTTTTTTTTTTCTTTTTTTCTTTTTTTTTTAAATCATATGTTCATTGTTTCTACGGTACAAGAAATGACATGCATCTTTAACGATATGACCAAAACAAAAGCGAAAATCAAACTAACAATCAACAAATGAAACAAACATAACCAGTTCCCCCAACGTGACCAATAAGCATCGCACAGCAGCTGTAGCTAATATCAAGGAAAGTAAAAACCGCTAAACTAGTCTCGAGGGCCAGGGGCGGGTAGGGCAGTAGCTTGGAGGAGGGGGTTTGGAGGAGGGGTGTGGAGGGAGGGGGCAAGCGGGGGCATCCCAGGGGGGAAACCAGTGGCGGTGGTGCCAATGAACTCAGCCAGGGCAATGAGCAGCTGCTGGTCGGACCAGATTGGGGCCTCAGGAGCCAAGTCTGAGACCCCTTGCAGGAGGCAGGATCTCTGGCGGGCGGAGGAGGGGCATGACAGGATGGCATGTTCGAAGGTCTAAGGGGCCTCAGAGCACAAAGGGCACGTCGTGTCGGCATCGGGATCGCCCCATGACGGGTGGGTCGCGAGATAGCGTTTCCCAGAACGCATCTGCTGTATCCTGCCTGCAACGAACTTGCCCAAGCCCATGAAGGGATGGGGGCGCGTCGAGGGCGGAAAGGGGTAGTATGGGGGGGCTGGGGTGTCAGACCAGTCGGAAAGGAGGTGTTGTTTAGCCCTCAACTGGAGGCGGGTATAGGAGGGGACAACACGCGGGACTGGGGGCAGGTAGTCAGTTAACTGGAGGGAGATGGGTGGCAGCATCGAGACGTCGTGTATGAGGGGGACGGCCGTGTTAGCCAAAGCTGTGATGGCGTTGTGTCTGTACCTTGGGTTCTTGGTCTTGTCCGGGGTAGAACGCCAGTCGAGGTTGAAGAAGAGGTAGGGTTGGGAGGTAATTTTCCCATGCGCTATCAAGGCGGTACGGTGGGGCGAGAAGGTGGGGACGGACTTAGGGAGGCGTGCTGTGGCAGGGTTTATCTCCGGGGGGGAGCAGATGAGCCTTAGGCCCGCAAGGCGGCGTTGGTGGCGTACCAGAACAGGCAGTAGGGGGGGACAGGCTTCCCTGTGCAAACACGTTATGTTGATTGAGGAGAAGCAGTTGGTTATCCACCTACAGACTTGATGCCAGAAAACGGACATGGGGCCCATGATAGACGGGGGAGGGTTCCAGACAGCGGACCCATATAGAAGAATTGGAGCGAGGAGTGAACGCGCCAGGGAGAGACAGAGGTAGGGTGGAAGGCCCATCCCGGGGGGGAGAGGCGACGAATGGTGGCTAGGGCGGCATTTGCAAGTGTGTACCTCCTGGAAAAGTGAGACCTTGGGTCAAAGGCGGGGGTGAAAATGAAACCCAACCACTTCAGGCGGGATTGTGGATAGAAGAGCTGACTCTCTAGCTGCACCAGGAGGGAGCACGGCGGCTCATTGCTCCTGGAGGTCCTCCAGTGGATCAGTTCGGTTTTCGGAACGGAGATGAAGATGTTGATCAGGGAGGCCTTTCTCTTGAGCGATGAGAAGGACTTCTGAAGGAGGCGAACGTTGGTTCTGTAGGAGGGTGAGGCCACTGTAACAGCAAAGTTGTCGACATAGGAGATAATGAGAGACCTGGGGATCTCCAGGTGGAGAGAGGAGACGTATATGACGAAAAGAAGCGGGGAGATAGGAGATCCCTGAGGGACCCCTACCGAGACAGGAGCGAAGAGGCGTGGGGACCCTTGGAACGTCAGGCGCCAGGTGTGATCTCTGAGGAAGGAGCCGACCCACTGGACCAGGTACGGGCTGACCCCCTTCCTGTGGAGGAGAGAAAGGAGCGAGGGGGACTCCACATTGTCAAAGCCTCCCTTCACATCAAGGAAGAGAGTGGAGACTTTGTATCGGAGGCGGTAGAAGGACTCCACATTGTGTTGTAGGACGAGGGCGGCATCGGCGGTGGATGTCCCAGGGAGGGACCCGCATTGAAATGGATGGATGAGGGAGCATATCGCTGCTTGGGCTGAAAGGCGGGAAGCTACCACTCTCTCAAGGATCTTTGAGAGCGTACGGAGGAGGATGATAACTCTAAAGGAGGAGGGTGAGTCGTATAAAGGTTTACCCGGCTTGTCAAGGACAATACCAAGTGCTTTTTTGAGGGAGGGAGGGTGAAGTCCGTGTGCCAACAGAGGGTTCAGGAGGGAAGGAAGAAGGGAGGGCTTGATGTGGTGTACACACTTCCACACAGAGTATGGGATGTGGTCTGGTCCAGGGGCAGAGGTGTTCCAGGATTTGGCGAGGGCCCTGGATATTTCTTCGGAGGTGAGGGGGGTATAGTCCTCGTAACGGGTGAGGCGGAGGAGGGGGGGAGGTGGGGGTTTGGAGGGGAAGAAGTGGTCAAGGAGTGTTTCGGCTACCTCCGCCGGATCGGAGGCCCCTGGTAAGTCCGGGAACCTTTGTGGTGGGCGGCCGAATGTAAATCTCTTGGCGGTCCAGAGGGAGCACGGAGTGGCCGAGGACAGGAAGTCCGACCAATGTGTTTTCTTGGCCGAGGCAATGGCCTCAAAGTATGTTCTTCTTGAGCTTTTCACATTGCTCCAGTTGAGGGGGGACGGGTCAAGGCGGGATATCCTTGCAAACTTGTGATATTCCCTCCTTAGAGACGATAGGCGAGGAGACCACCATGGCTTCGAGCAGGGGCATGGGCGCTTGCTCGGGGCGTGGGAGGTTAGATTGGAGGTGAGGCGGGTAGGGGAGCTGTCGAACCATCTACTCAGGGAGTTAGGCGTGGGTCACGGCAGGCAGGGCAGGGTGGTGAAGGATTCCAGTGCCTTTCCTACTGCATGTCTATCTACAGGAAGATACTGGGTTTATATAGAAAATACAAGACCTTTCCCGCGTACTCAACTCCTGTTCCCAGGACATGGAGATAGTTCCAATAACTTCGATGGACAGTCAGAAGTCCATCCGGTGAACGTTCCATATCAATGGAACTCTGGTCCGCTCACTCCGGTCGTCCCATACCCTGTTCGCTTTGCTTGCCGATCATCTCTGGCCATATATGCGCATCCTCCGTTCTACTATACAACCAGGTACAGTAATCCTCCCGCTTTGCTTGATAATAAGGGACAAAGGAAACAAGTTACTAAATACTAAGAGAAATAGGAAAGGTACAAAGGAACTCGTATTCGTTTGGAATGATCGCCGGTGATTCTCACCACTCCCACTCACCGGTGAACATATTTCCTAAGTCGAAACCAACAGTCTGTGTAGACTGCTCCCATTACCCATGCACATTCAGTTTCTGAGACTTGTCATTCTGATGGCCTGGTAAGTCTGCTACTCCTAGGCCGAGGACATGTTTCTGAAACTGTGGACGGGGAAGGGGTTTTGTGAATATATCCGCCGTCATTTCGTGTGTCGGACAGTAGGTAAGCTGAATTGCTCCAGCCTCGACATCCTGTCTAATAAAGTGATACTGAATATCAATATGTTTGGTCCTAGCATGATATTCCGGATTCTTGGTGAGAGCGATTGCCCCCGGGTTATCGCAGTGTAGTAGCCGAATCTCATGCTGATGGTTCAATGCTCCCAGATCTTGTAGTAATTCTCCCAGCCAGACAGACTGTTTCACGCCCTGGGTTAAGGCGACATATTCCGCTTCGGTAGAGGAGAGTGCGACGCTTGGTTGCTTCTTACTTGCCCAAGAGACTGCGGCCCCATTTATCATAAATACATAGCCGCTGACAGATCTCCTATCCTCGCCGGAACCCCAATCAGCATCCGTAAATCCTCCACAATTCCCGGCTCCATACATCAGTCCCCAGGTTTGAGTTCCTGCTAAGTAGCGGAAGATCCGCCTAATAGCTGTCCAATCGGGTGGCCCTGGATTTGTACTATGTTGGCTAACGACCGAGACAGCGAATGCGATATCGGGTCTACTTGCAACCATCGCGTACATTAGGGAACCCACAGCTGACTGGTATCGCTGCTGGTTCATTGGGTCTGCCAGGTGATCTGGTGGTGATTTGAGTAGCCGAACATAGGGATCCGCTGGGGTGCGAATAGGCGCACAGGTCGTCATACTATGCCGTTGAAGAATTGTTTTGACGTACTTCGTTTGAGACAGGTGCAGGCTCCGGCTCCTACGACATCGCCGTATCTCAATTCCCAGAAAGGTAGTGAGCGGTCCTAAATCTGTCATTTCACATTCCATATGTAGAAGATTTTGGATCCAGCTAATGTCATGCAAGTTTGGTGAGGTAATAACAAGGTCATCAACATAAAGAAGGAGCATAAGCTTAAAAATTCAGTGGACATAGATATTATGATCCAGCTCACTGCGCTGGAATCCGTGGTCCGTAAAAAACCTTTTGATCTTTCCGTACCATGTACATGGAGATTGCTTTAATCCGTAAATAGATTTTTTCAAACGACAGACAATTCGGTCTTTGGTCCTGTGATCGGTTACTGGAATAACAGTGTGTAGTCCCTCCGGTATGTCCATTAATACAGTCCCCTCAAGCTCACTATGGAGACAGACAGTCTTGACATCCATCCCCTCAAGCTCCCAATTATTCTCGCAAACAAGGGCATGTAGTGAGCGGAGAGAGTTAAACTTCGCAACCGGAGCGAAGGTTTCTGTATAGTCTACTCCCACTTTCTGGCTATAACCTTTAGCCACAAGTCTTGCCTTATATCGCCCATCCTCTTTCCGCTTAAATAGCCAGCGGCAACCAATGGGTTCTCGAGCATTGGGGAGGGTAGCTAGTTCCCACGTTTCATTTCTTACCAAGGAGTCAACCTCTGACTCCTAGGCCTTATACCAGAGTTCACTCTCTTCACCCGCCAGAGCCTCGTTTAGCATTTGCGGCTCTTCTAGGTTGGCGATAAGAGCACGTGCGACTTGGGAGTAGGTGTGCTGCGAAGAATTTCTTTGTCGTTCGGAACGTCTTGGTCCGGATGCAGTAACTGTTTGTCCTCTAGTCTGGTCTGCTGGATTTGGTGGTCTAACGATAATGGTATCCCTACCAAACCCCTCTAGGTCTGGTTCGTTGCTTATTTCTGCTGACGTATCTCGTCTGACTAGGATATCTGAAAGTCTTTGGTCGGCCCCCTTTTCTCTAATCTCGGGTAATTCTATCTGAATCTCTTCCTCTTGCGCAATCTCTTTACTGACTATGTCTCCTCTAGTTTCATCGATAATAACATCGCTGGAGCAGAAGACATGCTTAGTTGCCGGGTTACATACCCTACAGACCTTGCTTCTGCCTTCTTCATCGTATCCAAGGAGGATACATTGTGCGGATTTCGCATCAAGCTTTCTTCTCCTCTCTGCCGGTATTAGTGTATAGGTTGCTGATCCAAAAACTCGCAGATATCCGATATTGGAGCGCTTTCCAGTCCAGTGCTGGAGTGGCCATTTTTCGCCATATGATCAAGTTAGCAGGCGGTTGTGGATGTGTGCTGCGGTGGTGACGGCAAAGCCCCAAAATGCTTTATCCAGTTCCGCATCAGCTATCATACAACGTGCTAATTCCATCAGCGTTCGGTTGGCTCTTTCTGCCAGGCCATTATTCTTCGGAGTATATGGTGGGCTAATACGATGAGCAATTCCACAGTTTCGAAGATATGATTTGAATTGGTTGTTGATATACTCCCCCCCTCCATCTGTCTTAAATGCTTTGATCTCTTTACCAGCTTCTTTTTCAGCACGCATCTTATATGCTTGAAAAGCTCCGAGTGCCTCACTCTTAGCCTTTAAGAGAGTGATGGCAATGTGACCGCTCCACTCATCAATAAAGGTGATAAAATATCTTTCACCACTTATTGTGTTAACCTGCAGAGGTCCGCAAATGTCAGAGTGGACTACCTCCAGTAGTTCCACTGCCTTCTCCCTAGTTCCGGTCATCGCTTCCCGGTGTTGCCGTCCGATCGCACATGTACCACAGATTTCCTTTTGCTTTTCCATGTCCTTGCTACATTTAATAAGCAACTCACTGACCCGGGGTTGTAGAAACTGAATAGTGTGTTCGCCTAGTGTCCTATGACCCAATCTCCGATGCCAGACTTCGAGGGTGACTGGCTTTGGTTTGTTGGTTGCCAATCCGATATTGGCTTTATCGAGTGCTAACTGCTCGTCCAAGTAGTAGAGATTTCCTTCGTGCTTCGCCATTAATTGTATTCCTTTGTTAGATATTTTGCATGCTTCCATACCAAAGCTGACCTCATACCCAGAGTCAATTAGGCGTGCTATCGAGATCAGGCCCCCCCCCACCTGGGGAACATAGAGCACACCGGACAAGTGCAGATGTCCTATACTCATCTCACCTATTCCAACCGCTCCAATCTTTGATCCATCCGGGATCTCAATTGCTTTTTGGCTTATTTCCCGATAGGTTCCAGGTAAGTAATATCCTTTGGCGCTGCAAAGATGCTGACTTGCACCCGAATCAAGTATCCACCGCCCTTGATTCCATCCATTCCTCGCATGATCCAGTACAGTAAAGGCCAAGGTTGCTGAGCTGTTTTGGGAATGCTGGCTGGTCTCTTTGGCCTCGTCATTCTTCTTCTTCAGGCAGTCCCGCTTCCAATGCCCCTCTCTATGGCAATAGAAGCATTTCCCTTTTCCTTTAGGTGTTCCCCCCAATCTCCCGGACCCGGATGATCCTTCGTACCTGCTACCACCGAATCCACTAGGCAATCACATTCCTCCTCTTCCCCTACCATGCCGTCCCATGCCGCGAGTTTGAGAAGGAAACCGTGCTGAGAATGCTGCCGCTGAGGTGCCTTGTCCTCCCCTTCCTTGTTGTGAGCCGTTAACCACCTGCCTTCCGGCAGATTCCTGTAAAAGTCGGCTGGTGAAGATATCGAAGCTAACATCATCTGCACGCGATTGAACAGCCATAACGATAGGCTCATAGGATTCGGAGACACTTAAACTTAAAAGGGTAACTAACTCATTGTCCTCCATTCCCTTTCCTTCCGCGGCCAGACTTTCTACCTGATTGGCTAATTCTCTAAACTTGTTTAGATGATCTGCCATATCGTCTTCCTCGACCATTCTGAGTGCCCACAGCCGTTGCATTAGGACCATGCGACCACTCGCTCCAATTCCCTGATGAACAATGCGAAGTGAGTCCCAGGCCTCCTTTGTCGTACAGCATTCTTGAATATGTGTAATCTGTGAGTCTTTCACATTCAAGGTGAGAATGGTGAATGCAGCATTGTCCTGTGCTAATGCCTTACTGTTGCTCGTATCTAGGTCCTCTTCAATTGCCGCAAGTAACCCTTTTTCCTTCAAGATGCGAACAATTCTAAACGTCCGTGCTTGGTAATTGCTCTTGCCCGATGCCATCGACACATCTAATTTCTCAATAGATTGGGTTAGAGAGGTCGTGGACGGAGTTGATGTGACTTCGGACTTGGTCGATGAAGAGGCGGCAGCCGACATCCTGAATCGTGATGGTAGGGATACATGGGAAATAGGTAACAGGCAAGGGCTAGAGGAAGGAAAACCGGTTGAGTTGTGGGGTCTATAGAGCGCAGGCCAGGCTCATAACCTGTTGTTATAAGGCGCCAATTGCAGGAGATGGGGGTACGAGAAAGAAAGAAAGAATCTGAGAGGAGAAGACTGTTGTATATTGTCCGGATGGCTTACTTGTCTATCTACAGGAAGACACTGGGTTTATAGAGAAAATACAAGACCTTTCCCGCGTACTCAACTCCTGTTCCCAGGACATGGAGATGGTTCCAATAACTTCGATGGACGGCCAGAAGTCCATCCGGTGAACGTTCCATATCAATGGAACTCCAGTCCGCTCACTCTGGTCGTCTCATACCCTGTTCCCTTTGCTTTCCGATCATCTCCGGCCATATATGCGCATCCTCTGTTCTACTATACAACCAGGTACAGTAATCCTCCTGCTTTGCTTGATAATAATGACAAAGGAAACAAGTAACTAAATACTAAGAGAAATAGGAAAGGTGCAAAGGAACTCGTATTCGTTTGGAATGATCGCCGGTGATTCTCATCATCATGGAGTTCGCCACCCTTCTGAGAATGGTCTTTTGTCTCTAACAATCCTGAACTCGATGCCAGATTCCTCCACAACCGCTCTACCAATTTTGAATCTGTCACTTGGGCGTCATTGGGCTCGACGCCAGCTATACGCCGGTATAAAGCGGGTTCTGAGGTGCCAATTCTCCATGGAGCTATATGGGCCCGGGGGAGGTAAGAGGGGGGGGGAAAGTGGGGGTTCTATCAGCTGAATATTAGAAGAATAGAACACTGTTAGTAGTAAATTTAATACTTTTGCATGATGTGAAATATAATGTGACCAGGGTGACCAAGGTCAGAAAAAGGTAAAGGGGGGACCCTTCGCTTATCTTCAGAAGATGAGGTAGTACATGCTGAGTATTAGGTGTGCGCCTCGGACATCCTGAGAATTAGGTATGCGCCCGCTGCGTCCTGAGAATTAGGTGTCCGCCTGGTGCGTCCTGACAATTAGGTGTACGCCCGGTGCGTCCTGAGAATTAGGTGTGCGCCCAGTGCGTCCTGAGATTTGCTGCTGCGTCTGGGTCCTCCTGACATCCGGCTCTGCGTCAGGTTGCGTCCTGATTCGCGATTGACGTTTTGGGCATCAGGTGCATCAGACGGACCTGACGCTCAGGACGCAAGCTATTGTTTTTGCTGATGATATATACTCTTCTACGATCTTATACGCGGTGATACAAGTAGTCCTGTGGAAGGGGGCAGCGGAAGACAAGGAAATTACACAGTTGGATATTGTGACCGCATTTCTTCAGAGTCGGATTGAGGAGGAACTGTACTTGAAGCTACTAAAGCATTTCACTATGGCGAAAAATAGGTGAGTAGAGCTGAAGATGGAAGAACCAGGAGGAAAAAGAAGCACACCATATTCAGAGATTGTCGTAAGGCTTCAGTGGAGTTTATATGGACTCAAACAAGCTGGACACAACTGGTACCATAGGCTCGAGTCACATTTTGTCAAGAGGATGAAGATTAAACCCTGTCTGTACGAAGCCGGTATCTACATCTGAAAAACTGGAGCAACTGTTATCATATTGGTGGATGACCTTCACCTTATCGGGATGAAAGGGGAGGTTGTGGTGATGAAGAAACAGATACGTGAGCAATTTCAGATAAAGGACCTGGGAAAGCTTAAATCTTTTCTCAGTATGCTTGTCGAGCGTGATAGGGAAATACGGACGATGTTTCTAAGCCAGCAAACCTACCTGACAAAAATCCTATATTGATTCTCTATGGACCACTGCAAAGCGTGTTTGACACCACTTGATCCTAAGACTAAATTGCACTTGAGGACAGAAGTGGAGGAGAGTACCGAAATAGAGACCTACCAGGAGGGGGTGGTGAGTTTAACATAGGCAGCTATAACGACAAGACAAGATATCGGGTACGCCGCGGGACCTGTGGGACGTTTCGCTGCCATTCCGTCGACCGTACATAGGCAAGCAGTAAAGAAAATACTACGATATGTTCAAGCGACAACAGGATATCGTCTGCTATTGGGAGCAGGACAAAAGGCACTATCGAGTGAGCAATCAACCATCTAAGCACCTAAAGTCTACGCCGACACTGACTTTGGGGTGGGGATTGATGGAATGAAATCCACGAGCGGTTTCATTATCATAGACCCGTATGGAGCACCGGTAAATTGGCGAGTCCGAATACAGCAAACTGTGGCAAAGTCTACAGCGGACGCAGAGTTTGACTGTACAGGCCTGGCGGCTGCGGAAGTGATCTGGCTACAGAAAGTCCAAACAGAGCTATATACGGCCAACTACAAGAATAACGAGTAACCAAACATCAAGCTCAATAATGAGAACCAAGCCTGTATCGCAAGCCTTGAAAACAGAAAGTTTCGGGCATCTACTAGGCACGTCGGAGTAAATTACTTCTGGTTGAAGGAAATCATGGAGACGGGAGAGGTGGAGATAGGATATGTGAGGATGGACAAGATGGTGGCCGACGGGCTTACAAAGGCATTGGATAAGACAAAGCATGAGCTATTTGTCGCCATGCTAGTCATGTTGTTAGGCAGGAGCCTATCACAAACTTGCGAGATAACTCAGGCCAATAATCTGTATTGTAGACGGAAATTGTCTAGGAAGACTCAATGATTTAAATGTAGGTAAAGTGATAAAAGACTTTTCTAGCATAAAAATTATAATATTGATAAGATCTCTTCACCGTTGCTTGATGATATTCAAATAGCTCGGGAGGCACCTCAATATTTATATGCTCCATCTGGGTGGTCGCTGGCTACATCTAGTTGTCATACTAACTAAGTACCTGCTAACGAAATCCAGCTTTTTCTGGAAGTGCGAACACCATTTGACCCTGACAATTTTGTTTCCTCACTTGATTTCTGAATCCCAACACCATGAGTTTTCCTAAATGTGCTCACACACATCAGTCCATTGGTCACCATCCATCTTCGTCGGCATGGAGTCTTGCTTACCATTGCATACCCAGAATGGTCTCCATGATCGAACCAAGAAAGGGGCCAGCTTTCTTATCGAACCTCTCAGCATTGCAGAGGCATTCTGCACTCGACAGCTGTAAGGCATAAGATAGACTGGTCCCGATAATCACACCTGTGGCTATTATCTCTCCATAGTCATATCGTTATCGTATGGTTCCGTCAGTATCCGAGAATACTATTGACATATGTGAGTGCAGGTATGCTTGATTTGTCAAACTTACTCATCCAACAATATCATGCACTGCTGCCACTTTCATCGTGCAAGTGTGGAGTATAGAATGTGTTGCTAAACCATTGTCCGTAAAACCTCCCGTTAGTTAATGACCACTTTCGCGACTCTTGTTTTTAGTGCTCAGTAACTTTATGTGACCTTGACCGATTTGGCACGAACTACTTGCATAAGCTCCCCAAAGGTCTTTGCTCTGTTACCCTTGCAGGGCGACCTTATCTGTGGGTGGGTTAGGCCGCACCATCGGATGGAAGTTGTGCCGTCTTATCTTGGTCAGTCCAAAAGGTAAAAGTATTGTGTAATAACTTTGCCGGCGATGAGAATCGAACACATGACCTTCGGCAATAATGCCTTTGTCACTTCCTCATATACTAGGAGAGGGGGGTGTTGGCTTGTCCATTTTTGCACTCAGAATCGTCAGGTAGGGTAACTATAGGTCTTTACTCCCTAATGGAAGGCTGAGCCTTCCGGTATGCCTAACACCTGTATTAGACTACACTATAGTCGTCAGACATGGATCTGAGACTTCATTTTTTGATTGTTTGTTTTGTTGAAAGGTTTTTTGATTTTTAGCACACTACATGGGATTAGGGAGAGTGATGGCATTATTATCCGAGTAGTAGAGCACTGCTGTAACAGGTTTACTCCTGTCTAATGAAAAAGTACAATAGAGGCTAGCGGTTGACCGGCAAGCTCTAGGTCTAAGGGTGTCTTCAGAGAACTCGAGGATAAAGAGAGATGATAGTTAAAGGTCAAGTGGAACTCTGAGATTGCCATTCAAGCAAGTATATTCTTAAAAAATGAGTGTGCTGAAGTCTGCCGTTCTCCTGCTAGCCAGGAGATGAGTTTAAATACAAGGGTTCCCCCAGAGCAATAGTAATCAGATATCCTGCAACCACGATCATTACCGGGCAGTACTCCATGCCCTGCAGGTCCTATGATCCCACATGAAACCTAAGAGTCATAATACTGCCTCAATGCTATCATCAGCTTACAGGACCGTTCCTTCACTTATGATCCTAAATAAAACAATCAACATGCAAAACTAAACTTCACACAAGCTATCGGGCCCTAATATAGCTCCAGGGCTGTAAAACAATGAAAGTAATCAAAGTAAGCAAAGTATTCAAACAAAACATAGGAAATCCTGCACTCAGCTCCAGTATACAGTTACTGGAACATGTATACATGTTACAACTACTCTAGGAGCAGAGATACCGTAGGCGTATAGGCAGCGCGGGCATGTATGGAGGAACACCGAAGTGTGGACAGGTGAACATTGGTAATAACCCTACGATAGGTAGCTACGATAACTACTGTTAGGAATAGCAGAAGGCTTAGCCTTCTATTAGTGAATAAAGACCTTTAGTTACCCTACCTTAGGATTCTGAGTTCAAAAGGACAAGCCAACACCCTCCTCCCGCACCAGCATTGGGACAGCGCTACATCGGCAGACGCCGCCGTAGTTCCATCCCCTCACCAAAGACATGGTCATTGGAACCCCCCTTGTAACCCCGTATAGGTCACGGCCGTCCGTCCAACCGGATCACGTTCGTAGGATGTAAGGGGGATGGTCTTTGGTGAGCTTATGCAAGTGGTCTGAGCCAAATCGGTCGACGTCGCATAAGGTTACTAAGCACTAAAGACGAGCGTCACCAAGGTGGTCGCTGAGTGACAGGACGTTTTTACGGACAATGGTTAAGCAACACATTCTATACTCCAAGCTCTCGCGATGAAAGTCGCAGAAGTGAATGGTGTTGTTGGATGATGTAGTTTGCGAAATCAGGCATACCTGCACTCACACACGGCAATAGTATCCTTCGGATACTGACAGAACCATACGATAACCATATAACTATGGAAGGATAAAGGCTGTTGGTGCGATTATCGTGAGAAGTCTATCTTATGCCTCGCAGCTCTCGAGTGCAGAAAGCATCTGCAACGCTGAGAGGTTTCATAACAAAGCTGGCCCCTTTGTTGGTTCGATCATGGTGACCATTCTGCGTATGCAAATGGTAAGCAAGACTCCAGGCCGACGAAGAAGGATTGTAACCAATGGACGGATGTGTGGGAGCACCATCAGGAAAACTCATAGTGTTGCGATTCAGAAGTCGAAGTGAGATAACAAAAATTGTCAGGGTCAAATGGTGTTGGCACATTTAAAAGAAGCTGGAATTTGTTGGCTGGTACTTAATTGGTATGAGAACTAGATGTAGCCCGCGACCACCCAGACGCGGCATATTCATATCGAGGTGCCTCCCGAGCTATTTGAACATTATCCAGCAACGGAGAAGAGATCTTATCAATATAAGTTTTACGCTAGAAAAATCTTTATCACTTTACCTACCTCTATTTTTAAGATATTGAGCCTTCCTAGACAATCTCCATCTACAATTAGAATTATCAGCCTGAGTTATCTCGCAAGACTTTGAGATAGGCTCCCGCCTAACAACTCCCACCTTAGCCCAAATGGCATACCAAGAGGTAACCGAAGGTGGTATGATCTAGTATACTTCATATACAACAATGCTGGTTCGCCTAGAGCCAGGCCTAGCAAACAGTAAAGTAGCCTTGGGCACTCTATTAGGCAGGATAACCTTTCTGGAGAACATTCACATAACGTCAAGAGAATTATCGGAATGTTACACAGATCTCCAAGATGACTTTAGTGGTCAACTGGAGGAATTCCGGAGCGGTTAAAGGCATAAGAGAACAAAGTTCCCCTACCTTGGGAATATGGCCATTATGCCCATGGATCCCAGTTACCCTATTGAGGAATCCTTGTTACCCTACCTTCACCGGCAAAGTCATCCTACAACTTAGAGGTCGATTGCCTCACATTGTATGGCCTCTTAGATGTTCTTGGGCGCACACGCATCTGCGCAGGGAGGCCCCATGCTTGAGTAAAGGTAGCCCAAACATGCTATTGAACTTAGGCTGGTTTTGCTAACACCCCCCTCTGGCCCTAGCGTTGGGACTGCATATCATAGGCAGACGGCTGCATAGTTACTCGTTTGCTAGCAAAAAGGGGTCATTGGAGCGGCTGCCCTAACACCCTATACATCGTTGCCATCCGTACGACTGAATGTCGCTCCCAGGATATATAAGGGGAGTATGGGTAACTGCCAATATGGGGGTCACCCATATATGGTCTCTCCGGCACCAAGGAGTGTATCTCAGCCTATGGGTAGTAGGGTAGTCTTCCTAGTGGTACCCAGGTAGTCCAAGGAGACCAGGGCGCTTTCGGGACAAATACCTCCGTAATCAGCTGGGACCTTCTCCTCTTGATTTGTAGCATTACTATGGGTTGTCAATGGACTCTAGAGGTATGAGTTTTATCATGGTAGAGTATGTCCCAAGAGGCTGGCTATGGGTACCGCTCATGTAGCCAACCATCGGCTACATCTGACCGGGGGATCTTGCATGTCAATTTATCACATTAAGATAATCGCGTAGATTAAATGATGGACTGCATATCTTGTATAGACGAAACTACCACTTGTCCAGTGAGTCCACCACCTAGGTATTGACTCCAGTTGTTGTCATAACAGTTAGCTACTGGTATGACTTCGATAGGAAGAGTTTTTCAACCTGGGGTTCTATTGGAGATGCATTGCAGAAACTCATATTGTATTGATGGAGTTAATTGTACCCGAGTTAGTCCTATACTTCCGGCAGGATAATTACTGATAGAGGGTAGACCTCGGACAAGCCCTGAGCAGGACTGGGTGCTCGCACAAGGTCCGAGTCATGGCGAATGTCAAAGGCTTAAATCTGATATCAACCTAAGTTTAAGCATTTGGCATTCTACTTTGATAATGAACTTTTTCTCGCGAGAACTCATTCAGTGAAGCTTTCAGCTTAACAATATTAAGTTTTTCTGTTTGATTCTTTTGAATTATTTACCTCGTCTTTATCCTCTTCTTTGAGAGTTTGGTGCGGTCGCAACCTTAGAGTTCACCTCTCAATAGGGTGCCCCCGTTACAATGTTCTACTAGGGCAAGCACGGATGATTAGGGTATATGCGGAGACCAATGGGTATCACATGTAGAGATCATAGTTTTCCCTACTAGAGGGAACCGTAGCTAGCAACCTCCATAGACAATGCAACTCAATACAACTCCAACATCTCCTCCGTTCAACACATTCCCAATGAATCGTGCAACTACCTCCATCATTTACAATATCAATATTCATATCTATGTTACTTACTAATCTATTTAAAAAAAACCATTATATAGAAAACTCAATGCCCAAGAAGTAGTATAATACATGGAGTTTTGCAAAATTAGTATCGTGAGAAAGTAAGCGGAAAGAGATAAATTAAGCAGGGAGCTGACTTTTGTCCGATATTATAGGATGTTCTTTAAATCCTTCATCATAAGGTTGTCTCAGCTGTAGTCAGTTGCTGAGTTCACTTGTCTTGTTTTCTCTCTCTCTCTTCTCCCTCTCCCTCTCCCTCTTTCGTTTTTCTCAATAAGCTTTTCTCAACAGTGAACAAAATTTACGAAATCAATGAACCTAGTCTCACATGACTCTTACTTCACATTTACTCTCTCTTGTTCTCACCTTCAGTAAATCACCTCCCAAATTATCTCTATTATATAAACGGCCATGCAAACTCTTCATTCCGCCGGCAGCTTATCGCCATTGGCTCACCTTACATTATTTCGACCACTTGTACCGCTTGTTGGGTCATCATAAAGAGATCGAACAGAGATCAGAAAGAAGAAGTCATATAGGATCAAGGACAGAAGAGAAGAAATAAGCGAGGAAAGAGGGGCCAAGCACTAGAGGTACAAATAGATAGGAAATGAAAGCAGTCATCAGGTGTCACTCGTGAGAGCAGATAACAAAGTTGTTAAAATTGGGCCTTCGGATGTGCACTTTTCACGTCTGCAGTACTACAAAGCTAGTCATTCTCCCTCAGTGTCTGTTTACGATTCTCCGTATTCCACTTGTTGGATTTCACCCTTTGCTCATGTCACCTCTTGACCCGATATCTAATCTTCCCATTACCGTAAAAACCGAAATAATTGAGAATGGCGCTAAGACGTCCAGAATTTCCAGCTTTAGATTAGGGGGAGGGAGCACAGGGAGAGGATCCTCCTTCAGCCCTCACTTGAGACATAGACCTTACTAGGAGAGGCAAGTCCAACGTCAAAGTGGCGTTCTCAATTATTCCAGTTTTTACGGTATTTGTTTTCTTTCGTCTTCCATACTGCTCTCCTTGATTCCTTCTCCGTTGCCGATATACAGTGCTGGCTCACTGCAGAAATAGAAAGTCTTCCGGACCATCTTAAATAGAATGAAGTTCATGCACATTTCTTGTTCTCATATGCTTGCGGTATATTACTCGGCCCTTACACATCTTTTGAACAAAAGTGTCGCTTTTGGCAACAGGAATATGAAAGTACAAGTATGATTTCCACCGCCGAGGCCAGAGTACTGATACATACTGTAGCGATGAGAGGTATCTGAGTTTATCCATCGAGATACAGTCGGTACCAATGACAATGAGTCCCACTATTATCCTCTGTACATACTCCGGCCTCAAAAAATATATTCGCAATACAAACCATCCCCCACCCCTCATCAAGGCTAGACCACTGAACAGTAAAGTATATACCAGTACTGAAGCTTCGCAGTGCTTCCTCCTCTCTCCGCATTCAATTTTCAAGGAAAAATAGCATCAACTGTGAAATTATTCCTCCCCCTAGGGTTATCGCGGGTTGCCTTTGGGGAGTGTTTCATGTACAATACAGCGAGGTTAGTTAAAGCCGATTTCTTGATATGAATTATTTTTCAGCCAAGTGGCTATGGTCTCCTTGCGGTACATTGTGCTTGTAACAACAACCGCGGCTCGGAGATCTCGCTGGGGCGATTCGTTCCTTATAGCCAAGGAGTTCCAGGGGCATGAGAAAGGGAAGTCTAAGAAGTTGGCGTGTGAGTGGAGCGCATAGCCCTGTTCCAACGAATATTAGTTTAATGGTGAAAATACTTGTGATCTGGGGCGACGTTAACGCTAACAAACCTGATAGCCACGCTGCGGGCACCGCTCGGGTGGGTTGCTAGGAATGCGCACGCCTGAGTTGTGAAAATACTACTCAGACATGGCGACTTCGGCTCTGACACACCATATATTCAAGGCTAAACGGCGCTCGCTTGGGCCGCTAAAAATATGTATGAGGGAATAGTGAAATAGTACTTAAATGGGAAGACGTCGGGCTTGACCAGCTGGCTGGATGCGGCCATAAACTGGTCTGCTGAGCAACTTCAGGCAGGATCAAGGGAGCAGTGAAAACACATCTTAGACAGGGCGACAATAACCATGATAAGCGGGATAAGTACAAGAGAACACCACTTTTGTCTCATGTGAGAATAGGAGGAGGGAGTAGTGGAAATCCTGCACGAACATGGTGACAGCAACCCTGGCACAGCTAGTGAGTACAGGCAAACACCGTCCTGGTCGGCTGCTTAGAATTGGCACCAGGGAGTGGTGAAAATGCATCTCAGGATGGTGCAAACCCAACTAGCTAGGTTTGTGTACCGAGAAGCCAGATTCTGAGGTTCTGTTTTGTCAAATATGCCTCAGTGAGAATTTATGCAAAAATTAACAGAAAAAATAGAGAAAAATCTAATAGGTTTCATACCTGTAGTTAGAGGCAATGCCTTTAGTTATTGGGGGAAAAAGAATCACATGACTAGCTGAGCACCTTACATGTGACAGGTGACTGAGCACTCTCTTTCTACGTCTCCCTCGGTACTACCCAAACCCTTATCTGTGCCTTCCAGCTACTTATTCCGCTACTCATCCCTCAGCTCCTCCTCTACTCCGACCTCCACTCCCACCTCCACTCCCACGTCCACTCCGACCTCCACTCCCACCTCCACTCCCACCTCCACTCCTACCTCTAACCCTTCGCCTACTCCGGTCCCTACTGTTTCTGCTGCCATGACAGCTACTTCTACTTGACGTATGGTCCGACGTTATGTTTGTTAGTATGATACTCAATTCCAAACTCAACTCGACGCAAAGATTCCTGGCAATATTTCCACATAGATATTTCCTATTGCACTATGGTACGTCTCCTGTTATCGGGAATGTTTTTATCTGAAATATCTCTCTTTGGATGCTGTCTTTTTTCACAACGCTCATAATATCAATAAGCAAAATAAACTGATCAATAAAGAATGCAATTGATCCCGAGGGTGAAGTGCTCATCAACCACCGGGGGACCTCGACAACCTTCCAATTATCATCCAAGGTTTTGCGTCTTGCTTCCCGGCTATTCTGGGAAATACTTGTTGGTCACTCGGTTCCAGGTGGTAGCTATCCAATGGAAATCGAGTTACCTCAAGACTCTGGCAAAGCATTGAAGATTGATTTTCAATTGTAATACACCTACAACATGACCGAGCCAGTCCCGATACGAGGAGTGATCAGTTTTCCCAAGCGTCCCGTCCTCCCTGTGGGCACCTACAGGACTCCAGTCCCGTCCGTCCTGGGCGTCCGTCTCGAGCTGTAGGGCAAGGGCGTCCGTCCTTTGCGAAAGACTACCGTCTAAGAGGGTGATTGTAGGTCCCTACAGTCCTCTACGGATCGGTAACTCCCGAACGGTATATGCAGTCTTCACCCGTCATCCGCTTTCCTCACCCGTCTTCTGCAGTCCTCGCGAATTACCTATAGGGCCCGTCTATTACCTGCAGTCATCTGCAGTCCTCACCCGTCATCCGCAGTCCTCACCCGTCATATGCAGTCCTCGCCTGTTACCTGTCGGGCCCGCCCGTCATCCGGAGTTACCTGGAAAATTGCCCCACCTGAGACACCTGTAGGGCCCGGGCCGTCTCGGGCATGAGTTAGGACGGACTACAATTTGGCGTCCGTCCCGTCCAAAGGTCACACATTTGGCGTCTGTCCGGTCCTAGGCAAAAGACGGACGGACTGGACGCTTGGGAACACTGGTTGGGGGTGGGTTGGGAGTGGGTGGCAGGGGGTATAAGGGGCTTCTAGTTCCCACGATTACAAGGTTAATGAAGACCATAGACAATCTAGTGGAGGTCAATCTGAGCCATCAGGATTGCCTAATAAGCACTCAGATGGACAATGAAATTGAAGGGATACTTGCAGAGGTGGCTAGGTTGGATATTTGGCCGGGGGAGGAAATGGTGGGATGAGGTGCTTGTAATGTGGGTTGTGCTCTGAAGGCACCGTGTGGGATCTGCTACTTTCTGTTTAAACCTTTTCTGTGTCTTCTCTTCTGTTCCTTGCCCCTTGCCCTCTGGCTTCCTTATTTTCCAATTGTTTCCCATTTGTCGATCCCCCTTCTTGCCTTGCTTCTTATACCTTGCTTGTACAATAATTAATTTAAGATGGTTCATCCTTACCATCCAGATATCCCCATTTGTTGTTGTATTAGAGTGTAATAAATAACATCTTAGTTTGTTCTTTCATAGGTCTCTACCAGAATGCAAACGCAAGGTGTCAAACTTGGGTTTTTAGGTCATCTTCCCAGTCAACAATAAGTATAGTACTATAGCGTGATACAGCCCTCAACACCTGAACAACCTTTCAAAACTCCAGGAGTATTTCCAGTCATATGGTCTACCTATATTGAGGGCACTTCAATAGATTGAGACTAACTGAGACAATCTGGGTGCCATACAACCGGGAAGGTTCAGGCCAAGTGGTCAACAGAAGCTGGTGCACCAAAATCCCCTGCTTCTGGTGCTCTTTCCAACGATTATTCTTATTAGCTTGAGGGTAAACTCGGACATGGGGAAGCACTGGTAGGTGTGCTTTGTTGAACACAGCCTTGGGATTAAGGACATTGTGCGCTTGTTAGGACTAGTAACATTTCCGAGGAGGTTGGGAAAGTGGAGCACTTAGTGATAAGACTGGAGCCTTGATTCAGAATGGAATGGAACTGAGGAAGATTCATGTTCGTACTGTCAGCTATGTGGCCAAAACTAGATGTCAGGTTAGGGACTGTATTGGACTTGGATTTTCTGCCGATGGTGGCAATTGCGCAACCGGGAGTGCTCAAACCCCTCCGGTGATCAATCTGAATGTTCCTACCACAAGAACCAGGAGTGAGATTGGGTCCTGAGTTAGGGATTTTGTTCTTGAGCTTGTGTTATGTCACAATGTCATGCTCACTACGGCGACCTATGAGGGTACCTTGGTAGCTACAATTACGTATGAGGCATCAAGTCTGGGCGAGATTGCTATTATGGGACGGATGGAAAGTCTTGGGCTGGGTCTGTTGCACAAGGATGGTAAAGAGATGAGATTACAAAGTGTCGATACTGGCAAAGTTGCCGTCTTTGTCGAGGTATTGGAGGTTTTCCGATTAACGTGTGGGGGGGAGAGAATGGGAATTGTGGTCCGATTTATGGCTGGTGAAACGAGAAAAGGGCTGAATTTTCTTGGTGGCGGTGCGGAGGAGGAAGAATCTAATACTGGGGACTTTGGTTCTATTGGAAGGGGCCGGATACCGTCATGACTTCAATTGTCCAGGCTAATGACTGGCTGGATAAGGAGTCCAGTAATATGGTTTGGGAGGGACTAAGAACCTTATTTATTGAGGGGAAGAAGTTGTCTATTCCAGGGCTGCCAGGAATTCTTTGGAGGACGCAAATCAGCGTTGTTGTAGCTTGTTAATTGGGACAAGGGCATGGGCAAGGTGGTAATGGAGAAGTCGCGATGGAGAAGTGGTGATGGAGAGGTTGTGATGGAGAATGTTGAGCGTGACTTGGAGCTTTTGGGAGCGATGGGAGTAGAGGGTAAGCTTCAGAAGGATGTTAAGCCGAGTTTGGAGGTTCTCAGGAATGCAAAGACGTTCCTGAAGTCCAAAGCCGACATCACATGGGGCATAACTCTGGCATTGATATTGTGAAATGTCCGTGTCATCACCTTCGGTATCGCCACGGTTAGGTGATGGGGAGGAGGGCCTTTTACTGTGAATAATATTTTGTTCATTGTTTTGGAAATGGCAAATTGTTTCTGTAATACATTCGCTGCCTGATCTTTCGCCTGGTGGCTTAAGCTTACAAATCCATAGCTATAAGCAATTTCTAAAGGTCGCGCGCTATGCAGTGTTGCCACGGGAGGGTTGTATGGCAATTGCGCTACCACCGCTCACGAGGACGCACCTCATAAAGCTCGAGGTATTCTCCCGTAAGTTGCAACAGGGCTGTCCATTCGGCTATCCACTGGCGACGGTCTTCTCTCGCGGCCTTGTCAACACCACTCCTCGTAGGTGGAGGTCCCTGTTATAATTGGAAGATGACCTCCGCTACTGATTTTTCTTTCCCGGTTATATCCCCCCGAGACAAATAGCATTACTGAGCCAGAGCTAGGGGGGAGAGAACTTCACGGAGGTGTGGAAGGTACTATATCGGAAAGCTTTTCTGGAAAGAAGCCCAAGTAGGGTTCAAGGAGCACCGGATTCTTTTGACTATCTTGCCCTAATGATGGCTGGCTTCGATCTTAGGGTATCCTATTTTTCTCACCCCATGTTGAATCCAAAGCTCACATGCCTCAGTCCCATTGCTTCCAAGACCTATACCCGGCGATGGTGGAAAGCCAACTTGAATTCTCAAAAAAACAAAATCACCGTTATCCAAGTGGTGGCGAACTTATCCAAATGGTCGCGAACCGCGGAGCATGCTGGGTGGAGCTTTAGCAGGTGATTCCTCGCAAATCTTCGGCCGAAAATTGAGCATAATGGCCGTCTGCATCGCCGGGGATGTACTCGCAAGCCCATACTGCTTCACCGGGAGCAGCCCAATCACGCCGCGGCATTCTGGGAGCAATTCCACTTGCAGGGCCTATGATGCAAATACCTATCACTGGCAGGGCTACACACAGCTTTCCAAAAGTGGTAGTAGGGATTAAGAAGGCGCGATGAATTATCTCCAATTGGAGTAGTTTAGCTGCTCCCTCCCACTACCCCTCCGGCCACTTCTCCAAGCTGAGGGGTTACACAAGCATCCTTAGCCTTCCAAGCAGATACTACCGCAACAACAAATCCCCTGTCTTCTACCGTCAGCTCTCCCTTCTGGTCTCCCCTCCCCTCACACTCTCTAGCCCCAATGGCACTCTTCTATGGTATTACGAACAACCTAATCCATCACCTTTCGCTAACCACAACCTATCGGTCGGAGGAGCTGGCTTCTGTTATCATACCTCAATCACTTTTAGGAGGGAAGATAGAGTAATACTGTCTGTATATTGCTTCCTTACGGTGCTAATAGTGGTACTGCAGTGCAGTGGTGTGGGCTATACCTTTGTTTATCTACAGGGGAGATTGCAGAATGGCAACCTGGAGCAAGCATCCACACCCAAGGTGTTAAAAACCGCCAAACCTTCCACAATCCCCAAATCCCAAAGTCTCCAGAGATCAAGAAGGAGCCCGAAATTTTAAAATAATGGATTCCTCGGACCACCTCCTATTCCTATTCTCCCCCTGCCTCCTCCTTAATGATACCCCTCAAGCCCGGGGACTAAGCCTCAGCCCTCACGAAAGCCGATACCAGAACAAGCGTGGACCTCTCGACACTCAAAAGCTACCGAAACAAAACCCAACGATACCGGTAGCCCTACGGGTGCACTCTCTTCCAGTGCTGCGGCGGCAAAAAATTCCTCAAGGGTTATAACTTCCCCACAACAGTTATCGGCACGTCGAAATGCTCCGTTTCAGAAAGCGCTATAGCACGTTGATACCGCTGGTGGTGCTGCTGGAACCTACGCACAATAGTGGGTTGTCCTAATTGGGTACTAAGGGATATCCCCTCTTCCTCTGTTAAGTCCTTGCTAGGGGGGTGATAACTAGGATAGGCATCGATGTTGGCCACATTGGGAGCGGCCGCGCAAGTGGCATACCAGTTACTCCAGCTACTCTCGAAGATGGAGTCTCACGGTATTCCACTAATGCAAAATAACTTTCCAGTTTTTGTTGCAATATTTTCTGTTTTGTCGGTCTGGTCGTGATTTGATCGCTATAGGCCTCCATAGACCGCAGGGTTCCCCCCCCCTCCTTCCGCTTTCCGCCAATCCATTTGACTTCGCTCACATGGGAAAAACCTTGCCTGTTTTGCGCCTTTGGGCGCAAATTGATAACTTTGTTGGATCAATTTCTTTTGATCCTTCAGCTCCCTGTCCCACTGCTCCGTCCGCTCTGGAATCATCTATGTCTTTAGGTCATGGCACCTTTTCGTCCTCGCTATCAGCGCTTCTGGCGGCGGCACCTTCGTCGAGGGGGATTGTCGTTGAAAATTGGCCAGCAATTCTACCACTCTGGCTGCTGTCGTTTATGGTACGCAACAAGACAGGCTCCACTCTCCTCATCGACGGCGAATCCCTCGCACTATTCCGAGATACATACGAATTCGAGTTCGTATTTTTTGCCTTATTACTCCCGGGAGTGATCGCCTGCTGTTGCACTCCCCCGGAAGGCCATCTGACAGGTCTTACAAGGCACCTTAGTATCGACAAATTCTATCATCTAACAAGACCACTAAGGCGACATGGAAGGAACTCATACAATGCTCGCGCAATTCAATACTGTAAAGAGTCTTGTATTTAGCGTCTATCAGACCGTGTTCAATATTGCTTCCTTCCACGTTCGAGCCAATTGGCCTGTATAAGGGGTGGCTGCTAGTTGAGCATACTGGCATTTATACTATGGCGCCTTGTTCTTGCTAGTGCTGGATAGGGATCGAAATGAGCATCTGGCGAAAACTTACTTGGAACTTCATAAGAAACTTGCTAAAGGGTGGTAACTGGGTCGGGGTTTTTTTGTTGGGATTGTTAGAGTTTATCAAGGTTCGTCTTTCCAACCGATAATTGTGCCCGATTAGCAGAGTGCTGATGAAAGTCCATAGAAGAGATAACCCAACGCTTCTCCCAAATCCTCGTCACCCTCGGCGATTTCAAACCCATCGTATTTTTGAGTTTAATAGTACTAGTTTTAAATTTTAATAAGCTCATATTTGTGGCCCTAGATATCACAAATTGGTTGTTCCCCCCCTTCCCCCCCCCTTTCTTTCCCCTTCCCCTTTCCTTTCTGGCTAATACCAAGAACAGGAACTTGCAGATGACATGCACAGAATTGCGCACAGCCCTCTTCCTCTCTGCTTTCATCCCTTACTAGGTAAGTGCTTCGGCCTGGGGCGCATCATTACGTGGGCCTTCCTGTTGGGTGTCGACCTCATTACCCAGATCAGCCTTGTGATGGCGTGCGTCGTGAAGACGGTTAGGAGAAGGTTGAAACCGCGGAGCTATTCTAAGGATCAGGGGTGGTGGATGTCATTTGTAGTTAAATTGATGGGGTGTTCTTTTCGTTTTGTTAGGAGTATAGTGGGGAGTGGAGTCAGGGCAGAGGAGCTAATTGGATATAATCTGGAATGGCCAAAAGCGCTAGCAGACCCCCGGAATGGAAAATGAGTTAACGAATAAATACATCCGCAGTTCCGCCCCAACTGCATTGCCAGTCCGCTTTGTCTTTAGTATCCTAGTCGACTTTTCTCTTTGTATCTATTGTAGGTTTCCCTCTCCTCCCACTGTCAAGCAGCACTAAAAAGGTTCACTGCTCGAGCATTTGCTCTGTGCTACTTGGTTTGTGGCAATGAAGGTCTGACGAATTCTTCAAGCACCTTTAAACTAAACATGACCTTATTTTTAGGATCATGACCCTCCGGAACATTGTCTCCCAACAGATCCTCCAATGCTACCCAAAATCCCGATATTTCTTCTTTGTCCAAGGCCACTTTAGGAGGTGCTAGAAGTATGGCCATGAACGATTCCTGAATCTCTTTCCCATCCTTGCTCGCTTTGTAAACATTCACTGCAGCTCCAAGAGTCCCAACCAAGAGTTCCATCAACTTCCCCTGGCTGTTCAAGTCCCTTAACCTTGCAGACAAATGAGGATATCTGGTGCTTCCATTGATACTCTCCACCAACTTCTGTTCCCCAAATACAGCAAGTGATCCCAAGGGTCTCAGGTGCTCAGCGGGCCCCTAGCACGCTTGTAGTCCTGGGCATGCAGGAAGCCGGGTTGGTAATGATGCCGGGCGAGGCATCCGTCCCGTCCTAACCAAAAGACAGATGGACTGGATGCTTGTAAGCACTGAGGTGCCCGACTCAAGGATGGTAGAGGGTGGTGGAGGGCGGCCGGGTGCTGTGGAGGGCGGCTGGGCGCTGTGGAGGGCAGCCGGGGGTGAGGGACCGTAGGGGATGGTGGATGACTGTCAGGAATGATAGACGGCGAGGTGAGCCAAATGAGTGGTGGTGCAAATAGATGACTTCCACAGTCTATTTACTTGGAGGTAGAAAGTACTGGGATGAAGATGAGAAAAAAAAGAAAAGGTAAAGGAGGGAGGAGTTGAGACGGCAATAATATTGATCGGTGATTTTGAAAAGAAAAGAAAAGGAGAACTCGGAGAAGAGCAAGCAAGCAACAAGATTTTAAAAAGACAACTAGAATTGTAATGAATGAGTACTTGATAATTCTATAACTAGGTGATTGTCTACTAGGAAGCAACTCAAAATATTTAACTGAGCTGTGGGTGACGGCAGGCATGATGTCTCATGATGGAATGACTCGTTCGGAGGTGCATCCTTTCAGGTATTTTCTTTATAATTCCACCTAACAAGAAGGACCAACCTGACTAGTGTTTTTTCCTTGCTGGTTACGACTGGCTTTTCTTCACTCCAGAAATGATAATAACAAATAATGTTCACTCCGGTAATGAATAAATGATCTTCTGTCTCATTCAAACATTATATTGCTTAAGGCCATTTTAGTTTATGCCTCCTTCCACTGCTGCCGGGCAATAGTATTGACAAAGCAAGGCTTTCATGCCATACCCCCAGCTTTGCAGATTTCCCACTATAGTATGATACTATATACTCCTTTTACTAATTAGATTTGATAATAAAAAAATAAAAAATAAAAAACTGTAAAACCTGGTTCCTCTTCCTGCTTGCCTATACGGTAGTATCTCAAATTATTGAACCTTGTAATATGTCGTTGAAGTTGTCTCCTTCAGTAAGGTTTGCTGTGTTTTGGTTTTTTATGTCTATTGGGAGGGCTGAGCATGTCTTTCTTTCCTCTGTTTTTCACCCATATTCCAGAGTTGGGAATTCTCCACTACATAGCACAAGGTTCAATTATTTGAGATTCTACGGTAGTATATTTATTTCCTTTGCTTTGTCTCTTGTGATTTGTGATTACCAATAAATGCCCTTGAATAATGAGTAATTCGGCACCAAATTCCTTGTCCCATTCCTTACAATTGCAAATTGTAGTGAGTTATCTAGGGGAGAACTGTGAAGAGCCTTTAATTCTTAGTTTTATATAATATACATTAACCCTTATTTGATTCAACAGGTCATATGGTTTTCTAACGATATTTGGGGATCACGACCAGCCAATGGGTAGCTTGGATGAGCACTCAAAGACAGTCATCCTACGGCATGGTCTGTTTAACCTTTTGACACAGTTTATCTAGGTGTACACTTATTTGATTTTTAAATATTTTTACGTGGTAGTTTTGGCTATAATCTGTTGTGAATTCAGGCATTGAGCGAGTAGCTCTTTGTATCGCAATCTCGGTCATTTATGCAAACATGCAATAGTAAATTCAAGTGGATAGGATGAATGATTTGAAATTGATTTATCTCACTGACAAGCAAACAATCATAGATAACGTATCAAGATACGGCAGACAAAGTAAGATACTGGAGGAAGGGGGCAATAGGCCAATTGGCCAATGGGGAAGAGAAAGAGGGAAGGGGAAAGCTGGAAGGAAAATGAGGAAAGACGGAGTTGAAATGAAAGATAATAAGTACTGTATGATGCCATCGCATAAAACATCCCATACTGTAGGAGCGTTGAGTTCCCTGTCAGCATTGTGGAATATGACTAAATTTTGTAAATAGCAGTTAGCACATAAGGAAAAAAAAGAGAAAAAAGAGCTTGAGTATTGAATCAACTAATCAATTCCCAAGAAAGCAACTACTAGGTACAGTACTTAAGATACAGAGTTTGGAACTCCAATACAGAGCAAATCGGCTATGTTCTTTCTCCATTAACCTCCTTGCCTCCACTGCCAGGCCCCCAGCTGGAGTTCCATATATCTACTTTCTCTATTATTGCAAGCACTGCATCCACCTTATGAACCACTTCTCCAATAATAGAACACTTGGCATGAGTTTTGTCCCAGCTGACAGAGCTGGGCAATCTTTTCATTGATATGATCAGGCATTTACCAGATATACCTTAGTATAGGGACTGAGGAAGAGGATGTATTGTTATACAGTGGTAGTGGCCATATAGAGAACCTGAGATGGCAAGATCGCAAGGGGCAATGTTTGGCAGACTATTATCCCTGGAAATAGCCTTTTGGAGGCCAGCACTAGATGACTTGCATTTTAACTGAGTACTGAAGAAGAGGTTGTCAAAGTACTCAGTAACGGCGAGCAGGGAGATAATAAGAGAATCCCTGGTTTCAAGAATCAATTCTGATACTGTATCAGCTGAAATCAAAGGTAGACTAGAAGGCTAGAATATAATACCACAAACTCTATTGGGAAGGAGATCAAAGTCCCATTTATCATCTTCTGTCTCTCTTTCTTGACACTTTCCTTTTGACCAATTACTCTTACTGTTGTGCCCTGGACTCAGCAGGATTGCTCTTGGGCACTCCTTCTGGAGCACCTCCTTGTCACCAAAAATATGTATTACGAATAATACCTTTCCCCCTCTGCCCACTCCACCCTTCAACCAAATAGCCTTTCATGGTCCTAGTACCCTCCCGTAATGATACCAGAAGCTGACTAAGACAATTTGATAAAGAAGTTGTTGATCAACATTTTTCTTTATCAAGTCATATTGTAAGTGTATAATAGAGAGAACATCCTTGAGCGCTTCTGGAGAATCATTTCTAAAATGAATCTCTTAGAGATTTGTAAGATTTCGACCAGTTTGAGAAAACAATTCCTTGAAAGCCGGGCATGCTATAGATAAAACTTTGTAACATATTAGGAATTTGTTGCTGGTCGGGGAGCCCATACCAATGACATCACTGTCAGGGTCTATTGCATTTGGACTGGGTGGGGATTTTGGTTGTTGGGGAGTAGAGGTGAAGATTGTTGTCGAGGTTGAGGCCAGAGCAGAGCTGGATCTTGCTGAGACAGGGGCCAAAGTAGAGCCAGTTGACGCCGAGGTCGAGGTAGATACCAAGGTACACCCTTAGGGTCTAGAGGCGAAAGAGGACAAGGTTGATTCTAAGGCAGTGGTTGCAGTGGAAGAAACTCAGATAGCATAGACCGCCCAACGAGGGGTCAATCAGTTTGAATACTAACTCCATTATAAGGCACTACTGGGGGCAGGGATGAGAATGATTGGTAAGGTCGGAGTAGTGATGATGCAGGGAAGAAAGGAGAAAAAAGATAGTGGGGGACAAGTAAAAGGGGCAGTGCGGGGGAGAAGGAAGAAGGAGAAAATTTTGATTAGGAGAAAGGAAACTGGGAGCTGTGGTAGGGTTAGTGACTACAGGTTATGAGGTACAGGTACCAAGTGAAGCCAACCTTGGAAACTGGTCCAAGTCATGCCAAGCATCTTGCCTGGCTGGTATCATAATGTGAATGAAAGTCAAAGTTACCCAAAAAGGCTCCTGTAGTAGGATGCTAAAGTAAAATTAGAAACATTTAGGTGTCTGACAAATGCTTCAGACTTTTTATTTCCTGATAGAAAATGGACTAATTGGCTCCACTTCAATTATGGTATAACATATCGCACGGGAAACCGCCCACATGTGGCAACCACAGAAAATCCGGTTTACCTTTGATTAACTCTGTTAATAATTGGGATACAACCTTGACAATTAGTCAGCAAGTACTTTTAAGTATGGAGAGTTTGAATATGTAATTATTATTTAATATTAAGAAATTGTTTGTCTTGTATAATCATTTTAAGATTTATTATCTAAAATAAATCACCAATTGCTCTACGCTGTATAAAATTGAAAAGTTTACAAAGACTATCCCCTTTGATTGATGGAGGGATTGCATAAGTCTTACTTGGTCTAAGTTATATTTCTTTTATGTTAATTTATGGCTAGTTTTCACAGTAATAGTGACTAATAGCAAGTAGAAAATAGTATAAGAATTCATTCAACTTGATATTATGATATCTGCTTATTGAGCTGACTCATTAATCTAATTTCCTCCAAGTTGCTTTACACTGATTATTCAAATATAGTCACCTGGTTTTTACGTTAAATAGAGGAAATCCTCATTTTTGGTACTTTAATTATTATTGGGAGTAGATAGTCATACAATAATAGTTAAAGTATGTAAGAACTTAGAAAGTGAGTGTCTAATAGGTGTAAAATATATTCTATAGGCTTGCTAGCATTAGATAGTGTAAGATTTTGTGTGTTTCTCTCACAGATTTGACTAACTTCATATAATTTTCCTATATGCTGTCAATATTTAGAAGTCAGTCACCATACAAAGAAGGAATTCGACAATTTGTTCAAATAATCTGATATTTTCAAATTATGGAGTCTATAGGTTTTTAATATAGATTATAATGGCAAATTTATTAAATGTAATATATATATAGGTAGTATATGTATCTAGTATAAATATAATAGATTAAGAGTACATTAATTAGTTTATAGTATATTGAACAACTAAATGAAAGTATATATATAAGTTTTAAGCTATATTGCTTAGTTTCCACAATCACAATTGAGATTTCAGTAGTAATTCAATAATATAGAAAAATTAAATTATCTAATCTCTGGTTGTGGATGTAGAAGTTGAAGTAGAAAAGATATTTGTTTTAAACATGCAGCAGATCAAGTACAAATCAGTAATCATGGCTTATAAATAATATATTATATCTCACTAGTACTAAAAATACAATAAAAATACAATTTGGGCTTTTTGGTGCGTTTTTTTGCACAAATTGCTCACAGTTTAGTTACTAAGAGTGAAATCTCAAGCTTGAATAAACACAAAGGCATGAAATGGATAAAACATTTAGGTTTAGTCTTAAAGTTTATATACAAACTAAAATAATGATAATGAAGTATATTACAAAGAAATAGAGTGATTGGTTTACTTAATAACAAGATATCTCACTCTAAAGTATATTGAATTTGTTTATAGCTTTTAGCAGCTTATTAGTTACAATATCACAGAAAGATACAAGTCAATTTGATCAAAACACCCCATACTCAGAACATAAAAGCCTTATGTAATCCTTCTATGGGCCTACTGGAATACACTTTCTGGTTGTTTTAATTTTATACTACCTAGAGTGTTAAGTGATTTATTATATATAATTTGTCTTAAAATGACCTTTCTAGAAGCCTTGTTTCTTATTGGTAAATATTAATTAAATATTTAAATTCTCCATACTTAAAACTACTTGCTGACTAATTTTCAAGGTTGTATATCAATTATTAACAGAGTTAATCATGGGGAAACTTTGTTTTCCATGGTTGTCACATGTGGGCGGTTTCCCGGTCATGGGCGGTTACCTGGTGGGATACGTTAGGTATAATATTACAATAATTTTAAGTTTCTCTGTTTTCAAATTAGATTCTGATGTTATGTTTTGTCAAAGTTCTCCAAGTGAGAATTTATGCAAAATTAACAAAGAAAATAGAGAAAAATCTAAAAGGCTTCATACCTGTAGTTAGAGGCAATGCCTTTTAGTTCTTAGAAGATAAAGATCACATCACAAGCCATGCACCTTGCATGTGACAGGTGACTGAGCGCCCTCTTTCCATGTCTCTCCAAGTGACAACCCAAACCCTTAGCTCTGTATTCCAGCTACTTATTTCTCTACTCAGCCCTCTGCTCCACCTCTGCTTCCACCTCTACTTCCACCTCTACTCCCCGTCTATCCTGGCCTTGCTTCTAGTGCGACCTCAACTCCCACCTCAACTCCACTATCTACTTGCACCTCAATGCCTTCCCCTACTCCTCTACCTACTGTTTATATAACCTGACGATTTCTTCTAGAAAATGAATAGTTTGACTATAGGGTTCGCAATCACTCACCCCCCAACCTGCACAATCTTCCGGCTATCATCAAAGTTTTTGGGCTTGCCTTTCCCTGTATTGAGGAAGATACTCTATCAACACTTGCTTCCAGGTCAGAGCTATCCCTATCAGATTGAATTACCTTTGGACATGAGTGATGTGTTGAAGATTGTTTTCAAAATCAGACACCAACAACATCAGCAAAAAGGTTTGGTTAGCATTCTGGTGCATCCAGACTGTATCCTGTCAGTGTTCTGTGTAAGCAGAGAGCATTCTGTACATCCTTGTGGCGAAAATTACCAAATTTACTATCTTGAGGGTAGGTGAGTTTCCAACAATTCCATTTGTTCACAGTGTCTGGTTACTACTATTTTGGGTACATCCCGGGATCAAAAGTGAATTGACTACTTTTTCAAGAAATCTCTTTCAATTTCTAGCCAGGGAGTCAGTTGACATGCTATTAGTCTCAAATTTTCAGTTTAGCATCTAATAAGCAATATGAATAACTTAGGGTAACTGGATTTTGCTCTAGAGTAATATTAAAATTTTTCTCATCTGGATGCTGTCCGGATACTGTCAGGATACCATGAGGAGGCAACCGGAGTTTCAGAATGTACTGAATACACAAAATGTGATTCAATCCGTTTTGCTGATAAACATAACCGAGTCAGTCCCGAGACTGAAGGTTATCTTATATACCAGATTCAACAAGTTGCAAATAAATTCCAACATGGAAGAGCCTTGCGGCCATCGAAAGAGGTTTGGCTCAGAGGTCTAGATGTTGTAGGAATGAAGCAATTGTTGCTGTTATATTTGTTTGCAAGTCCTGAGGGGTTTTTGGTTGAGTGCAGGAATATGATTCTGTTAGGAGAAAGAGGGAATCATGATTCTGATCATGGGAATTAGAGATGGGATTGTGTACACCTTAAGAAGATTCCTTGTAAGATATAACCATATAATCACAGATTCATATGTGCAGTTTCAGCTAACAGAATCACAGAATTCATCTCAGATCTTCAGATTCGGATGATTCAATCCCTCCTCAGTGTAATAGAACCCTTCCTCATGATGTATTCATCCTCCACTGAAACACGATGCAGAACATTCCTACGATTCCCAACTATGGAAGAGTAGGTAGGAGAAAAGTGATACCATCACTACCAAATCATTGGTAACCTTAGATGGCACAAAGATGTACTGACTCTGCCTGGCAGTTGGTTGGAGGTTGATGCCGGTGGGTTTTGGGGGAAAGGCATTATTGGTAAGGAATAGTTTTAGAAACAAGGCGGGGTTCTATTCTAGAAGGAGTGCTGAAGAGCAATCCTGCAGAGCAGTGGGCACAAGAGTAAGGGTAATAGGTTAAAGGGAACATGTCGAGAAAGAGAGGCAGAAAACAAGGATGAATAGCATTTTGAGCTGCTTTCCAACAGAGTTTGTGGTATCAAATCCAAGACTTCTATTCTACCATAGATTCCAGCTAATTCTATATCAGAATTGATTCTTGACACCAGAGATTCTTGTATTAACTCCCTGCTTGCAGTCGCTGAGTACTTTGATAACATCTACTTTAGTACTCACATAAACTGTAACTCACCAAGTACTTATATCCGAAAGGCTATTTCCAGGGATAATGGTCTTCCAAACATTTCCTCTTGCGATCTTGCGATCTCAGGTTCTCTATACCGACACACTACGATAGTATCAGAATATACCCTATTCCTCAGTCCCTGCACAAAGGTATATAGCTGTTTAAATCCTGATTATATGTATTAAAAGACCCAACTCTGCTATCAGCTGGGTCAAAGATTATGCTCAGTATTCCATTGTTTGAGTGGTGGTTGATAGGATGGATAAACTACTTACATGATTGGAAAAAGTGGATGTATAAAATGGCACCTGACGAGGGCCTTAGGGCTGTAGGAAGAGCTTTGGCTATGATGTCTGGGTGTTGTGGGAATAAAGCGATAGTTGATGTTTGACTTGTTCACAAATCTGGAGAGCATTTCAGAGGAGTAAAGGCATATGATTCAGTTACAAGAAGGAGGGAATGATGATTCTGGTGATGGGAAAGAGAGATGAGATTGGATACTCTTTAAGGAGGTGTCACGAATCATGACTTAGAAAGAAGATTTCACATAACTAATAATTATTAGTCATTGGTATGTTATATTTCACACTATAAGATCAGTTGACTTATAGTTCTCTCATAATTTGCAATTGAGTATGATTATTTTTATAATTGTTGATTGGTGACTCATGATTGTGAGTCACAAATAATGTAATGACTTTTGTGCGTGACTCTACTTGAAGTTACAAGTTTCACTCATGTGAGCACTTTACTCACATGATCAGTTTTATAATTTATTATTGGTTAAAGGTATTTTGAGGGTGACTAAATAAGAGAATCACCAGGGTTAGGGTTGTGGAAGAGTCTCTATATAAAGAAGATTGCATTATGATAGTTAGAGCTCTTCACACAACCATCTAAGTTCTTTCTTTAAACTTCACTTTTATTGGTTATGTTATAAATTAAATACTATAACATTCTTTACTCTCAAACATATTATTACATCGAATATATAAGTCTCAATAGAGAAGAAATTATATATATATATCCTCACTATCGGATAGCGGGGAAAATAAGAATAACTATAGGAAAGCTTTACAAGATTATTAAGATTACAACAATCTTAATTAACAGCAAAATATGGTTGTTACTTGCTCTTTACTAATACGTCTAGCCGAGATTGTTACAGGAGGTGTCCTGTAAGATGTAACCATCCCATCCCGGATTAATATATTCAGTTTTTATCTAATCGAATGATAGAATTCAGCTCTAATCTCCAAATGCAAATGATTCTATCCCTCCTCTCTATAACGGAACATTTCCTCATGATGTATACATTCTCCTCAGAAACTTGATACAGAGCACATCTACCATTGGAGACCTTTGGCGAGTTGATAGGTGAAACAGCATACTGTTACTACTTAATTATTGGTATCCTCAGAAAGCACAAAATTATGCTCTGGCTACCTGAGAGTCGGTTGGGAGTGGGTGGCTCGTAGTATTGGGGTCGTTTCTGTTTCCAGGATTACGAGATTAATGAAGAGCATAGTTGTTCTAGTGGAGGTAAATTTCAGTCATCAGGATTGTCTATTAAGCACTCAGATGGACACTGAAATTGAAGGTATACTTGCAGGGGTGGCTGGGTTGGATATTTGGCAGCTGGAGGAAATAGTGAAATCAGGTGCTTATAATGTGGATTGTGCTCTTAAAGCATTGTGGCACCTGCTACTTTCTGTTTAAATCTTTCTCTGCATTGTCTTCTGTTCCTTGCCCCTTGTGTCCAGGCTTCCTTCTTTTCTCATTCTTTTTCTATTGGTCTATTCTTCCTTTTTCCCTTGCTTCATATTGCTCACTTGTACAAAAGTCTGCCTAAGATTATTTATCCTTACTATCCAGATATGCCCTTTTGAAGTTGTATTAGAGATCAATAAATAACATCTTCGTTTGTTCTTTAGTCCCTCTCTACCTGAATGCAAACTCAATGTGTCAAACCTGGGACCTCAGTTCTATTCAAAGGGGATGGATACGATCATGACTTCAACTGTCCAGGCCAACAACTAGCTGTATTAGGAGTGCAGTAATGTGGTTTGGAAGGGACTAAGAACTTTATTTATTTCAAGCAAGAAGTTGACGATCCATGGCTACTATGGCCCATTGACAAAATTAAGCGCGGTTCAACCAACAGGAAAGAACATCGGCTTTTTCAACAACAGTCCCCCACCAACCCCACTATTATTAAACCAAAGAAACAAAATCCAAGAGGTAAGTATAGGGTAGAATTCATCGCAGAAATTAATATTAGAGCCTGAGAAAGTGCTTTAAGTAGTGTTGAAAGTGCAGGGTAATGAGGAGGGCCCTCTTGCAATCAATCGTTGAATGGCAGTTAATTTTCTCAACGTAAAGCACTTAAGCTAAAGTCTTGGTGAAAACATCAGTTAGGCGAAGGCAACACAACCATACTACCAAGAAGACCGATCAAATTTTCACAACAACAGCAGCTCTGGTGCCAAAGACATCTTGCCAAAAGCTTACCCAAGTTGAGAAAGGCATGATTCTTGCCTTTTTTGAAATTTTTCAAAAAATATCTACTGTTCGCCAGATAGTTGGCGGCCCATGGTCAACAGTGAGAAATTCTCTTGCCCGGTCCTTAAAGTGGGGATCAATTGACAACCTTCCCTGGTCTGGCCGACGATCCCTGCTCTCCCAGAGAGCAAAGAGATCTTTAGTGCAATGGGCAAGGGTTCACAGGGACTGGAATACGGAGAAGCAACAGCAAATTTTAGTACCAAATCTTTCAGTGTCTACTGTCGGCCGGGCCCTAAGAGAGAATGGTATTAAAAAGTCGCTAGCTAAGAAAAGAGTGAAGCTGAAACCAAAGCATGCACAAAAGAGGCTAGCTTGGGCCAAGGCATACCAAAGTTAGACCGCCAAGGATTGTGAAGGGGTAAAATGGAGTGATGAATGCTCTGTTGAGAGAAGCCGCAATCCACAGCAAAAATGGGTCATCAGGTCTGCCTCAGAAAAGTGGCATCCAGAGTGTGTGAGAGGATAGGAAAGGGCAAGGGTATTTCTTTGATGGTCTGGGGATAATTCTGGGGGAAAGACCGGGGAACCTTTGTGTCTTTAGTTGTAAAATCAGTAGACCAGTGGGTCAACCTCCAGATGCTGGAAATTTGTCTTATCCCGGTCCTAGTTCATGTTCGCGATACTCTTGGCAATCCTCTCTTTCAACAAGACTACTCTAGTGCCCATACCGCTCAGCTAGTACTAGATTGGTTTGTGGAAAATGGGATTGAACTAGCAGAACACCCCCCCTGTTCACCTGACTTAAACCCCATTGAAGATGTGTGGGTTGAAATGAAGAAAAGACTCCAAACTCAATACCCTGATATTGCTTCAACACCTGGTGGCCCTCAGAAGATCAAGGCGAAGATAGCTGAGACATTGCCCTTAGTATAGGATACGATACCTTCTGAGCTTTTTGAGCAGTTGTGGAGGTCAATGCCAGACCAGGTTCAGGTTGTGATTACAGCAAAGGGCTGGTATACAAGATACTAGAATTTCATTTTTCATTTTCATTTTTCATTTATATGTACAGGCTGGTCCTAAAATTCATTTTCTTTTATATCTTATGAATTGAATAATTTGTGGTTGAGTTGTTGCAACTTCTTTACTTTATGTTCGATCGTTAAAATACGCAATCACCAAGAACTTTGCGTAGGTGCTTTACCATAGGAATTTTCTGGAAAATGCCAATTAGTGTTGTTGTGGCTTGTTAGTCGGGAGAAGGAGATGGGCAAGGTGGTGACGGAGAAGTCGTGATTGAGAATCTTGAGCATCACCTTCCACTTTTGGGAGTGACAGGAGTCGAGGGTAAGTTCCACAAGGATGTTAAGCCGAACCTGGAGCTTTTCAGGAATACGGGAATAAAGATTTGGATGCTGACTGGTGATAAGATTAGGCAGCGAGATTTGTTGCTGTTTGCACAAAGTTGGTGTTAAAGGGACGATATGGTACACCATTGCCAATTGTATGCCTACTCTATTCTTTTTGCCTCCTGGCTATACTAACCGGTGTGCGATTATGTATTGAAACGAAAAGGCCATGCCTACGATACCTTAGAATTCCTCCACAATAAGATAGGCTCCTGTCTCCTCATCGACGGCGAATCCCTCGCGCTCTTCCGAGACACGAATAAATTGGAGTTCATATCTCCGGCCTTATAACTCTGGGGAGCAAGAGGCTTCCTTTGCACCACCCCCCTCCCTCCAATGTCCGACATTGCCCAGCTCATCCTTATCTTCACTAGGAAACGCATATTATTCATTGGCGATGGTGAGAACCACTTCTCTATGACCCACATGGCAGAAGTAGGTGTCGGTATCGTTGAAAAGGAAGGCCACCGGGCTAGTCTTACGGGGGATTTTAGGATCGAGAAAGTCTGTCATCTAACAAAACTAGTAATCTGAGATGGAAGAAACTCATACAAACTAAGGACAAGGCTGGCGAAATTTGATATGCAAAGGCGTCTTGTGTTTGGCGCTTGCCACACTATGCTGAGTATTGCTTCGAGGTTTGAGCCAATTGGCTTGTATGAGGGGTGACTGCTTGTTGGGTCTGCCTGTGTTCTTGTCGTTGCCGGGTGCTGATGTAGACGAGCATCTAGCGCATCTTCTCTCTTTATCAGGAGCTTCATCAGGAACTTACCGAAGGGTAGTCGCTAAGTTATCGGAAATTCTTTGTTTCAGTTCTTATTAGCATTCATCAAGGATTGTCTTTCTCTCTAATAATTATGGCGGACCGGCAGAGTGCTTATGAAAACACATATGGGAGATAACCCAAAGCTTGTCCCAAATCCTCTTTGGCCTCGATCATTTCGATCGTATGGCATATGTGAGTTTCACAGCACTGGTATTAAAGGAACTTATAATGGTGGCTTAGAAATCACAGCTTGGAAGTTCCCACCACCACCACCCCCTCCCTTTACCTTTACCTTTTCTCCTCTAACTAAGACTGAGAACAGGTGTATGTGGATGATATCTGCACAACTGCGTACAACCCTCTCTGCTCCAATCCCCTTACTTGGTGAATAATTTGATCTTGGGTAAGTGATTTCGTGGGCCTTCCTGTTGCACGAGTACACTTCACCTAAACGCCATAGGTTTAGCACAGCACTGTTGGTGGTGTTGAGAGACTTGTAGTACTCAGTGGAACACTTGGTAGGTACGGGAATTCTTTTTCTGTCAAGTTTTTCTTAACATATTTTCAGATTTATCGGACAAATAGAAGCTTTGTGGATATCAGGAGAAGGGCTAGCGGAGAACTCAGATTACCCTGAAAAGTAGATCTTGTTTGACCTTTTTTTTCCGCTCAACTTTTCTGTTTCGCTTTCAGAGCCAGGGATCTTGATAAACGCGTCTGCTAACACCTGCAAAGGAACAACCATTCCCGGAAGAGATCCCACACCACGGTAAAAACTGGTTAATCTGCTATGATGTTTGGGGATGAAAGATGCACTAAGGGTGCTCAAAGTTGCTGGACCTCAATTTATATTGAAAACGGCATTCGAAATCGGAGCACAATAGTGCGCGTCGTAAGCCAAAAATTTCCTGTCCTCCTTTCTAGACACGTTGGAAAGCTCACGTTTTGAACGGGTGCCTTGAAGAAGCTATCCATTTCGCGCTACCGGGAATTCTCTTCAAAACACAAAGCTGTCTCATTGTTGCTCATTAATAGGGACAAGGAGATGGGCAAGGTCGTGGAGCAGAACTTTGAGCATGTCTTGGAGTTTTTAAGAGTGACAGGTGTTAAGGATAAGTTGCAGAAGGATGTTAGGCCTGGTTTGGAACTCCTCGGGAATGCGGGAATCGAGATTTGGATACTGACTGCTGATACAGTCGAGGTAGCGAGACGTGTTGCTTCAAGCGCAAAGTTAGTGTCCAGGGGAGAATATATGCACACCATTGCCAAATGCATACCTACTCCTCTATTTTATTTCTTCTGGGCGATACTAACTCGGGTGCGGTTAGGTATAGTAGTAAAACGAAAAGACGATACCTACGGTGCCTTCGAATTCCTCCGCAACAAAACAGACTCCTTTCTCCTCATCGACGGCGAATCTCGCGCTCTTCCTATACACGAACAAATCCAGGTTCATACTTTTCGCCGTACAACTCCCGGGGGTTATCGCCTCACCCGCCCTCCCCCCCAAAAAATGTAGCCCTGCTTATTCGTGCTTTCACTAGCCAACTCATATGCAGCATATGATATGCCGCATCTGCGACGATGAGAACGACGTCTCCTGATCCAAGTGGCAGACGCAGGCGGCGGTATCTTCGGTGAGGAGGGCCCTCAGGCCAGTCTCGCCTCGGACTTTAGTAACGACCAATTCTGTCATCTAACAAAACTACTCATGTGGCATGGAAGGAACTCATAAAAATGAAGTGCAAAGCTCGCGCAATTCGATACGCACAGGAATATTGTGACTAGCGTTTGCTAGATCATGCCCAGTATTGCTTCGAGATTTGAACCAATGGGGTAGTATGAGGGGTGGCCGTTTACTGAGTCTGCTGTCATTTATACTATGGCGCGGTGTTCTGGCTGGGGCTGGATAGGAATGTAGATGAGTGTCTGGCGAATCGTTATCTTTATCTGGAGCTTTATAAGGAATTTACAGAAAGGCGATGGTTGAGTTATCGGGAGTTTTTTTTTGTTAGGGGGCTTGTTAGCATTCATCATGGTTTGTCTTTCCCTCCGATAATTATGGCTAGCAGGCAGAGCGCTTAGGAAAACACATAGGGGAGATAATCCAAAGCCTCTCCCAAATCCACTTCCTCCTCGACCATTTCGATCGCAAGGTATCTGAGTTTCACAGCACTGGTATTAAATGAAGTTATAATGGTGGCCCTAGAAATCACAACTTGGTAGTTCCCCGCTCCCCTCTTCTCCCCCTTCTTCTCCCTTTCCATTTTCCCCTCTTATTAACACTGAGAACAGGTAGATGTGGATCATATTCGTAGAACTGGGCACAGGCGGCTTCCCTGCTTCGATCTGAGCACTTTGACCTCCGGTATGTCATTTCGTGGTGTTATTACACGAGCACACCCCGCCTAAGCCCCATAAACTTATCACGGTACTTTCAGCGTTTAGCGGAAGACTTGTTCCATAAGGGAGATTTCTTTCTGACTGCTGTTTCTAACATATCTTCAAATTTATTGGTGTCTAAAAAATATTTATAGAATCAAAATAGTTGTACCTAGGAAACTTGTCTTAGCCTAGCAGCAATCTCCAACGCAAATCTCTCTTGCCCATAGGGGCCACTAAGGATCTCCCCGGCCATGTCGGTCCCAGGAGGGAAGTCGTGCTCGAAGATCGGCTCCCCTAATCGCCTCACATTTGCAAGAACTGACTGGCGAAAATGCCATCTCAGAAGTTTGTCGGATACGGAGTGAGGATTTGCTGGGTTGCGACACACAGGATCAAGGATCCTACCATTCAAGCCGTGATCGTTGGCGTCGAATGCAATAATTTTGTAATCGTCGTCGGGGTTTACCGCAATAAGATACATATTGAATATCTGCTGTATGCCTATGTTGAGAAGAAACCCATTTTGGCATGAGTTAATCTGAGAGGCCCCCGGAGTATCATCTCTGCCTGTGACCCATTGCCCGTAATTGGCCTCAACTCAAAGACTTTCCTGCTCTGAGGGAAAAATGTCCGCAGCTTCGAAACAAGTCCAGTTATCAGCCTGGATATTGGCTTCAGAAATTATGCTTCCTGATATAACACATTTCCTGTCTCGATTTCTGATCTCTTTGGTGAATCTGTCCTCGCAACTGTTGAGACAATATGGGATCGCACGTGGCACCCACGGCTCCTCACTGACTTGGATGGGTTCTGACATAATTAGCTATTGGGCCACGTTGCATATTCGAAAGTAGTACATACTATCAGAATAGATGTCATATATTCCTCTTTTCACAGGTGTGTCGGTTCTGGATATAATATGGCCGGATGCTCGCTCCTGAACATGATAAGGACATACTCCAATAACAAGTATGATTTTGAGAATGTCAAGACAGTTCGCTTCTGTTATAGTTCCGTGCTGAAAAACCCCTCCAAGAATTACCTCGGGGTGAGAAGCATCATGAAAAAAAACATTCCGTAGCCCGGAGCGATTGACAGACATTGCAAGTATTGCTGGTCGTTGTAAAAGTGATCGTGATTTTAGAAGCTATGTGGGTGGAGTCAGGAAACCTGTGAAAGGTAGATCGCTTAGAATAAATGGGGTGGAATGGGAGGGTAAAGTTGTAGTTGATGAAAGACGTAACTAAAACTATATTATTTACAGTTAAACTGCACACTGTTGACCTATCACAACAACAGCTCTTTTTCTACAATTAATTCAATTAATGAATTCACTATCTCTAGTATCTTTTAGTATTTTTTTTGTCAATAAAACGAAATTACTTCTTTATTTTAATCTTATTGGATATTTGGGAAACACTTACCATGAAGTTTTGTTGTTGATAACGGCATGCCTGGTCGCTATGATTGGGTCCACTGTTGCCGTATAGGCCGGCCTAGGCTATATAGGCCAGGCTGGCCTATCAGGGAGTCGGGAAAGCCTCGCAATTGCGCTTCGGCTTTTTGGGTCGACCGGGGTTTAGATCGGGTTGGGTGGATTGGGTTTGGTTTGGTCTGGTGGCCAGAGGTTTGGGTCGGGTCGGGTCGTCCTGGTAGCAAACCGGGTATCCCGAACAGACCCGAACTAAAACCCAAAGTAGTTTCACTTTGTTTTCTACACAGTCATAAGATATCACTCATATCTTGTAATGTAAACAAACCTCTGGTGAACCAGGACTTTCGTCATCTTCAAGTTAGTCTCATATTGAGAAATTTTCAGCCTCAGGTTTTTAACTACCCATTTTCCTTGTACAGCCGGATACTAATTCTTTGGAACTCATGACACTAGTGATATTTTTATCTCCCCTGAGATGCCAAATATTGCAAGTGGCCACTCTTTACAGTCAAAACTCCTCAATTATAGATGGCCTGGAAGACGATATGAGTGAACTCTCGTCAATTTCTTCCTATCCCAGCTCCCCCGGAAACACCGCTCCGATAGAAGCTGGGATGGATAGCGTGCAACGTATTCTTGCTCCGCTTTCTTCCTTGCAGGTTCCGTGTCACAAAACAGAAACGAAAGAAAGAAACATTCTGTGTATTCTCTGAACAAAAAAAGAAATGCATCACAAAGACTCCCAACTCTCTTGCGCCCAACTTTTGTTCTTCCTGTTATCTGCATTGCTGTCATGCGTTCCTTTAACCACTCAATGCCCCTTCCCATACACCAACGGAAAAAGATTTCCCGTGCTCCCGTGCTTGCATAAAACAGAAGAAACTATAGCATGCCGAGCAGAATTAACTGATTTCCAACAAGCAAGCCTCGCAATGGGCCGAGTTTTTCAAGCCCAGGCTTGTTCTTTGGGCTCGCTTAAGTCGAAAACTTGGTGTTGACAGGGGTTAAGCGAGCTCAAACCAACAAGCCTGGGCTTGAAAAACTCGGCCCATTGCGAGGCTTGCCAACAAGCACTTCACTATCCTGCTCAAAGAGGGAAATGGAAATGGTGAAAAAAATACCTTTTACAAGCACAAGGACAGAAATATTCAGGATAGTCTATCGCTTATGCCATAGAGCGTTCACCGTCCACACTTCAGTGTTCCTCCATCATACATGTGCGCTTCTTGTTATGATGCCTGCGCTCCTCATCCTAATACAATATGCTACTACTGGGATTATTATTACTTGCAATTTCATCGTGTATTCGGAATTGACTACTAGTAGAAACGCTAGTCCCAGGAGCGAATTCTAAACTAGCACAAAGTCTAGCCTCTTACAATTCTTACAATATATGATTTTAATAGAAAGCGCAACCAACAGGTAAGAAAAATGACCCAACAGTTACAGAAACATATTTGACCTATCCTTCAGTTGACCTCCCCTCCAGCCTATCCGATATGCTGCCCCCACTGCGCTTCACTCCCTTCCAGACTTCAGTTGCCTTTTTACCAGTCGACCCAGCCATATTCAATGTAAACTACACTCAGTGCCTTTTTCTCCCTCCCAATCAGCTTGGAACCTGCGTACCCACCAATGAGTGGAGAGTGTGTATTTGAGGGGGTTGTGTATTTGGGTGTTTCACGATCGTAACCGGTATTAACAGGAGGTAGGAGACATACATAATTCCTGCCTAAGATTGTTTTCCTTCACACTAGCCGTGAAATTCATTGCCGCCCTGGGCAGCTATAACTGCAGTGATTCGTCGTGGCATAGAGGCAATAAGACCATTAATGTAATCGATCGGGAGATTTCGCCACTCTTCAAGGACTATTTGACGTATGGCTGCATCCTGATAATTCCAGCCAATCCTTCTCTTAACTAAGTCCTTAATGTGCCGCCAAACCTCCTCAATTGGGTTTAAATCTGGCGAGCATGGGGGGAGTGCGAGTCTTTCAAAACCACAATCTAGTGCTTCGGCAATATTGTGGTCTTTTGTATGTGATGGAGCACCATCCTCAAGGTAGTAGAGAATTTCCTGCCTAATTGTCATCTGTTGAAATAAAAAGGGAAAGATCTTGGGGCGAAGAACTTGTTCTCTATATATATACCAGTCTACACCACCTTTACCTTTGGTACTGCGGGTCTTGTGAACTGGAATAGTGTGCTCTTCCCCAAGCCCGGTGAAATAATTATTGTCATCTGTATCGGTATGGAACTCTTGTTCCAAATGGATAATTGATGCGCGGCGCTGGGCAGGAGTTTCGATAGGAGATGGAAAAAAGTGACAAGGAAGCTGGGATCCATCATAACCAGCCATTATACCACCCCAAAACATCGCTGCAGAACCTTTAAGAAATTTTCGATCGAGATTTTGAGGCAGGTACTGCTCTCCAGCACGGCGAAGAACCCCCTTTGCATGGGAGGAGCGCAGGGTACTAGCTTCAAAGTAGGATTCATCGGTAAAAAGAACCTTGCTGAAGTCGAAGTTTTGATACTTCAAAGCCCATTCAAGCCTTTGCCTCTTGGCCTTTTCTGTCAGGAAGGTCTTTTTAGTTGGTTTGCGCCGGTGAATCCCATCAGCAGCAAGAATATTGGATAGGGTGTTGCTACAAATATTAAGCTGTGATTCTGTTATCAGCTCATGAAGCGGCTTCCTGCAATGGGTAGCATCCTGGAGCGCAAGGGAGATAACCCGGCGCTTTTCTTCAGCTGTCAACGCTTCATTGTGACCTTTTTGTGCTGTGGGGGTTGGACGTAGATTTTCCTCTGAACATGGATCTCTGATGTGGGTCTGAGGAATACGGAGGGTAGATAGTCGAATAATATCTGCGCAGGTAGAGATCAGTACGTTCGTGGCTACAGCAATTTCATGCAATGGGAGTCTCAAGATCCCGGGCAAATTAGCCAGGCCGACAATTTGCCCCCACTTTGACGAGGAGGTAGTAGGTCCACGTTGTTGCCCCATTCCGCTCTCTCTTTCTATTGAATATTATGTACTGTTAGTCTAATGATAGGCAGATCACACACTACGATTAGTCCAAAGTCAATTAATCAAAGGAAATAACTCACTCACAAAAGGACAACCAAGCAAACCAATCTCCGGACTTTTACCTAGCTGAAGATAAACCACTGTTTATACCTTTTAGAGTTTGGAGCAGATGGCGAGTGCTTAAAAACAGGTCAAGGGATACCAGAGTGGGAATGAATAATAGGATTCTGTTTATCGTTGAACCTAATTAGCGAATGAGTTCACCTGACTGGAATTCTCATCATTCATGAGTTCTCCACAAAGTACCTGTATTCTCTCGTTAGAGTTTTAGTGCAGGGAGGATATCTTCTCGGCACGAGTTTTGCAAAGTATCTCTCTCCAAATCACTGGTATTTATACCGACTTTGGCCCGGCCATTGCTTCATGTCTATTCTTACCTTTATGAACCTCATCATTACTCTTGATGATAGCTGTCCTCATTGCTATAGTGATTATCGTCATTACTTCGGCTCCATTTCCTTGTTTTTATTGGTTCTGACGTTGTTCACCTCATTTAGTATGATTTACCCGTTCTGGAAGACCTTTTGTAGCTACCAAATTCCGAATACGCTATGAGAACATAAGTACAGTACTGGTACTCGAGTGCACCATCAGTTGGAAGCGAGGAAAATAACATGGAAGAATGATAGGAAGAGGAAGAAAATGTACCGTAGCAGAAGAAGAAGCAAATAAACTCGCATGGACACTCCACTTCTCCTGCTTCTCAGCAATAAATACAGTATTAGCAGGGGAGACGGGAAATCAGACTACAGTAGAATCCGGATACAACAGGCATTAGCAATGGCGTCATGATGCACAGGACCCAGCGGATGCAACAACGATGTTGGATATGTCCCGACGGCAAGCGCATCTAATGCTGGATAATCTTTTGCTGATATGAGACATTTACTATTTTTGTATTATGATTATAAAATTGTAACACCAGGCTCTCACATCACCATGGAGCTAGTCACTGGCCCCATCTGCAGCGCCAAAACATCGGATCCTCATGAAAATCCTATCCCCGCTCCCCCGAGAGTTGACAAGGAGTCTTTTACTCGAGTAATCCCCCAGTCAGCAGCCCTAGATACTCGGCTCAAGAACGAGTCAACACAATCGGGTTTGAGATGGTGTGGACGGTTACCACATACCACTAATTCATCCTAGTTAATCCAAAATATCCAAAATCGCTGAATCCGTCCTTTTCGTCTGCGACATCTACTAATGCTCCATACGGGCACAATTCTCTGTCCTAAGGCACGATGCCCATGCCAGGCAATGAGCGATTATCGAGGCTCGACACAGCGACCCATAAGAAGGCTCCTATCGCTATTCTTTCGATATTGAGCCCTGTTATCCCGTACCCGAGAAATTTGATTCACTCACTCTCGCATTTTGCGCCATTAGCTGCTACTGCATTTTCTTTGGCACAAGGCCACGCGAATGTTCTTAATCAACTCACTCACTTTCATCAAGTGAGGCCTTTGAAGCGGAAGGTAGATGTGGAGTCGATGTTAACCAATTCTTTCAATTCCCTCAGTCCTACTTCGCCTGATAATTTTGGCGGTGCGAGGGTTACGAGTCCGAGTAAGGTTAGTTCACTATCGAAGGATAGATAGCTCATCAAGGGTTGCGAGCCCTAGTTAGGAGGGTGTTGCGCTAGGTGCGGCAGCTACCCGCAATGGCAGCTACCCACAGGGGGCGGGTCAAATAGCAGATCGTGGAATAACAGCGCCGCCAGCACACCTGCTAGCTCGGTGATTGAACGACAAGAAGGGTACTTTGGACCACAATTAAGAGGAGGGAAGATATTTGGTAGGCAGGGTAGTGGGAATGTTCCGACGCTGTCGGCCCTGCGAGCTACAGTCACGACTGTAGATTTGAAGGTTCGAGGAGAGGATGGGGAGATTTCGAGTTCTAGTGGAGCTGCTAAAGGGAAGGGACGGGATGAGAGCAGCCATGCTGCTCAGGGGGGGGGGGCTAAAATGGAAATGGGCCCAACTACTGTAAGCCCCTACTCGTGCAGAACTACCGAAAGATGTGGATATAAATAAGACTCCAACACAATTCCTTAGTGGGATCGCAACAGAAGGGACACCACCATCTGTATCACTGGAATTAGAAAAAACACATCACCAATATCGTCGTGGTCGAGCAGTACCCCGGAAGAAGCGATCCGGGTTAGCTCCAGGCCACTCACACACCTTGCTGCATTCTTACGGTGCAGTTATGCAGCAACGTTCCGATCATTATACCTTTAAATACCACACCCTGAGACTTCGTCCGTACTGCATAGTACACTTTCCAAGCCGGCTACTCCTATCCAGCCCCTGAATGAAATGCCTCACCGGTCCAACAAGTTGCTAAGAGCCATTATCGATTCTATTCCTGTTCATTTTTTTCACGGCTTTGCCACATAGCGGCGAAACGACTTGGGTTAATGCTAGGATGTTAGCCTACAGATGATCTGTTGAAGGGTTCATGAAGAGACTTTGAGATGCAATTGATCCTGATAGCCAGGATGATTATGTGAAACAATGAGAAATTGCCATTCGGAAAGGAGAAGCATTCTTACACCAGGTCCGGATCAGCTGAAATGATGGGATTTATTGGTGATTCATGATCCGTGCTGTTCCATTCCGAGATTCACGGGGTATTATTGTGCACTTGTACTAACATGGATATTCATGATCAGAGGCTGGCGGAGGTAGATGCTGCGCGTCAGTCAGAGATTGCCGAATCAGAGTCTAAATAGAGGTCGCGTGCCACGCAAATGGTTTTTGCTGTCAACCAATGATGGGATTACCTATGCCAATACCCAATGGCAAGGATATTCCGGGGAGACTCTTGCTCGGGTATTGCGATTGGGATTCATGGAACACATCCATCCTGCAGATAGAGATAAGTGCTCCTTGATGGGGCTTGGAGAAACACTAGTTAATAGTCCCCCATACCTTCGGAACTCATTCAAGATGACAGCAGCTGCGAGAAACCTTGGGACCCCTGGATCTGGGAAATTCGAGGAAGAGGAACCTACTTTTTCCACTGAGCTCAGGCTCGGGGATAAGCCTAGAAATTACCATTGGCATTTGGTTCGATGTGTTAGTGTAGAGACCAATTTCGGCACTGGCGATGAGTAATGATTTGGAACTCACACAGATATCAACGTTCACAAATTGCTCGAGCACAGGTTGAAGTCAGCGAGTGATGCGGCATAGAAGGCAATGGAGAGCGGAACAAGGTTTTTGGCTGATATGAGTCTCAAAATCCGTTTGTAGCGGTGATAAATTTCCGCACTATTGTGTTGGCTAACTAGTGGTAAGAAGGAACTCCTCTTATCGGTATATGGGGAATGGGTAACTTTCTCCATGGGACGACATGAGCGGGGAATAACTTTATTATCGCCACATAGTCTCCCAGAGCTCGGGTGGGGGGGGGACGGATATTTTGACTGAAGGAAGAGGTTATCTATTTAGTGCTACATGAATTCTTGGCAAAACAGAAATCCGCGTTGTTGTGGCTTGTTAATACGGACAAGGGGAGGGGCAAAGTCATGATGGAGAATCTTGAGCATGACTTGGAGCTTTTGGAGGTGGTGGGTGTCCGGGGTAAGCTGAAGAGGGATGTTAAGCCAAGTTGGGAGCTTCTCTGGAATGCGGGGATCATGATTTGGATGCTGGCCGGTGATAAAGCCGATGCAGCGAGATGTGTTGCTGTTAGCGCAAAGTTGGTGTCAAAGGGAAGATATGGTATACCATTCATTGCCTAGTGTATGCCTACTACTCCATTCTTATTGCCTCCGGGTAATACTAACTCAGGTGCTGTTATGTAGTGAAACCAAGAGACCACCCCTACGATGCCTTAGAATTCCTCTGCAATAAAACAAGCTCCTGTCTCCTCATCGACGGCGAATCCCTCATGCTCTTCCTAGACACGAACAAGTCCGAGTTCATATTTTTCGCCGTACAACTCCCGGGAGTAATCGCCTACCGTTGCATCCTCCCCCAAGAGTCTGACGTAGCCCGGCTCATCCGTGCCTTCACTAGGGAACGCATATGCTTCATCTGCCACAGTGAGAATGACGTCTCCATGATCCAAGTGGCAGACGGAGGCGTCGGTATTGCCGGGGAGGAAGGCGGTCCGGATAGCCTTATGGCGGACCTTAGTATCAAACGATTCTTTCAGCAAACAAAGCTACTAATGCGACACGGAAGAAACTCATACAAACGAAACGCAAAGCTCTCACAGTTTACTATGCATACGCGTCTTGTGATTAGTGTTCGACAGACCATGTTAAATATTGCTTCGAGGTTTGGGCCAATTTGCCTGTATAAGGGGTGACTGCTTGTTGGGTATGGCGGCACTATCCTATGGTGCCGGCGTTCTCGCCGGTGTTGGATGCTGATGTAAACGGGCCTCAGGCGAATCTTTATCCCTATTCGGATCTTTATAAGGAACTTACGGAAGGGTAGTCGTTAAGTTATCAGAGGTTTTTTGTTTCGGTGCTTCTTAGCATTCATCAAAGTTTGTCTTTCCCTCCGATAATTATGCCCGACTGCCTAAGTGCTGATGAAAGCACAGAGGAGAGATAATACAAACCCTCTCCCAAATACTCGTGGACCTCGACCGTTTCGATCGCATCATATCTGTGAGTTTAACAGCGCTGATATTAAATGGGCATATAAGGGCGGCCCTAGAAATCATAACTTGGAAGTTTCCACCTCCTCCCCCGCCCTCACATTCCCATTCCCCTTCCCCTTATAGATAACACTGAGAACAGGCACGTGTGAATGATATTCGCAGAACTAGGCACACCCTTGTTCTTTGCTTCAGCCCCCTTGCTGGTGAGTACTTTGGCCTCAGGTACATCATTTCATGAGCCTTCTTGTTGCGCGTCCTGGTCATCGGCGAGATTGTGCCGCTCAGGTTCATGGGGATAGTTAGGAGGAGGTTGGGACAGCCGAAATATGCTAAGGTTGAGGGGGTTTGATAGTGAGTTGTAGTTGTATTGGTTGGGCGTTCTGTCTTGTTTTGTTTTGAGTGGTAGTGAGGATGGGGGATGTAATTCACCGAGTGGCCGGGTGAGGTATTAGTGTATTTTTTTGTGATTTTTTGTTAGCTTTCTTCCTTTTCTTCCCTTTTTTTCTATTTTATTTTGTGCTAGTTTCTTCTACTATAATTAGGGACAGTGGACTAGTTCATTGAATATTACGGTATCGTATTACAGTCGCTCGGTGCACTGTTTCGGATGGGAAAAGAGTAGGTAATCCGGTTCCGGTTATGCTGGAATAGAAAAAATGCACCGCAGGGAAATTACCGTAAAAATCGCTCTATACACTAAGGGTATTTTCCTGTTTGCTCCCTCTCATCTGGAGATTTATCAGTGGTTTGGTTTGGTTTCTTGAGTGACAAGCGCTAGTTCCTTAGCTAATGCTTGTACCCTTGGCTGAGAGGAGTTTACTCATTATATTCAAGCATTCTTGAGATTATTGGAATGTTTAGGTTAGTCGACGAAGGGTACTTAGTTTTGATAATTTTGCCCCAGGGTCATTGGAAATATGGGGTATATTTATCATTGATAGGGGATGAGATCCAACAAGTTTAGCCCCTCCGGGTTATACCTCATCTAGGAGACACTATCCCTTCTCGAGGTGTTTTGTCTCTGATTGCGACTGTATTGTGTTTGGGGCAATAGCAATAGCGGTAGCATCACTCAAGAAGGAAGGTGCTGCGGCAGTGTAAATCTAGTGCATAGTATGATAAATCCGGACAAGATTGGGTAATTTAAATACAGTAACACCTCGCTATCCCGGATGACTAAAATCTAAAGAATCTGTCTGGGGCAACGAGTGTTTAGGAACGGGACCTGTTCGGGTACATAGACTGTCATTCTCGCTACCAATCAAAGAAAGCCTGGCTCCAGAAGATGTGCAACGCTCTTTCGGTGGGCATCATGGGTTCGACGAGTTTGAACTTTGTTGTAACATACAGTCAAACCTCGCTGTCCCAGATCTCCATAATGCAGATGCCTAGCTGTCCAGTATGAAATGCTATGAATTCAAAAAAAATCCACAGCCAAACTCGACCTGTTGTCCAGGATCAGTTAAACCCAAGTATAAAACTGCCACGTGGTTTATATACTTGGATCCGTCGCGCTAGCTGCTTTAGCCTATTTGGAAAGGGTACCGGGAGCTTGGATTAGCTTAGCGCGGACAGCTGCCATTCAGCAGTCACCGGCACCACCCACAGTGCTTATCTTACTCGACACCCTCTCAAGATCTTCAACAACCTCAACCTCCCCAACAACCTTATCCTCTATATCAACCAACAAACAATAGATTTAGGAAGAGCAGTTAGCTCTTCAAGAGACATCTTCACCATCCGAGTTTCCTCTACCTCAGCACCTGCCTTATTTTCTACCTTGGCATCGTTCACCTCTTTTGTTTCAATGTCTACCTTACTCTCACCATCAACCTCAATCTCACCCTTCCACGCACAACCAAAACTCAATACGAATTTAATAGAAATTGATCTGGAAGGGGACATTCTCGCCGTCTTTCCCTCCACTTCAACCAAATTCGTTGTATCCTCAAAGATGTTGTCACTCACGTCCCTAGTGTTTAAAACAATGTTGTCCCAGGTCCGCCGTGAGACACGGGGGAAAATTGAGATGGTATTCCCAGACGAAGACTCTCCACAAGCACTGGAGACTGTGTTCTATATTATACACTACAGATCCAAGTCTCTGAGCAAAAACCTTAGCCATGACGCCCTCTACGAGATTGCACTGATGGCCAAGAAGTATAGTTTAGAAGAAGCAATATCACCATGGATGTATGTTTGGCTGAGGAATCGAGCAGGGGGAGGCGGAAAGGCACTATTCGTTATGAATTTATTTGAAGACAGAGAGGGGTTTAGGAACGAGTGTCAGAGAATAATTTTGCAAAGTGAGGGATATGACCATAATGACGATCAGGAAAGGGAAAAGGAGAATGACTGGGATTCTAATCTGGTTCCCACAAAGGTTCTTGGTAAGATATAAGTCTCATCCCATAATAGCACATGTAATTATGGCTAATCTGATATTAGAGTTAATTTCCGATGCCCGAATATCAACCATCGGCTCCCTCATCTCAGTTGTGGAGTACTTTATAAAGCTATACCTCACCCGCGATATAAAATGCAGAATCTACACACCACCACCTGGTCCCAGGCCCCGCTTCTGTTCAGGTCTTCCCGGTTGCGATGCAGGAATTCTTGGCTCGCTACTGACTCTAAGAACTACTCTTGGAATACACCCTATCCCTCTACCGCCATATAAAGGGTTTTCAGTGAAGAACCTAGCCCTAGGAATCAAGGGTCTTCCGTATTCTTCAAGAGTGAACCAAGGACACGGAGGGTGCTCAATTAATGGTGAGCTGGTCAGGCGGGTAGACGAGGTGCTTGCCGAAGTGGATAGGTTGGATATTTGGAACTCCACCTGGGGGCAAGGTGCTGGGAATTCGCATGAGGAGGAGCAGAGGTGGAGGCATGATACTTGGTTCAAGTTTGCATTTCTTAGAGAGAAGACTCCAATGTAGGACTGGAGAGTGACCAGTGTTCCGAACCGTCCAGTCCGTCCGTCCTGGAGTTAGGACCGGACGGACCGCCGGTGGTAGTCCGTCTGTTTCGAGTCAATGGACGGACTATCGGAAGTGGAGTTGGGACCGGACGCCCAACCGGGCCCCATAGGGCCCTGTGGAATTTTCCTGTTGAGATCACTTCTGCTGTATTTTTACAAACTTCAAGTTACGGAGGTACTGCCCATAAGTTTTGTATATTTTGCTAGCAGGGGGTGTTACGCTAGTATGGGATGAGTGGGCGAATTGGGTAGCCACCATACCTATTCCGCTGCCTTTATTCCCAATTTGCTACACTACCTCATGTTAGCGTAATACACCCCGCCAGTAAAATATACAAAACTTATGGGCTGTACCTCCGTAATGATTTCAACTAGCTCATGGTTTATGATCAAATCATGCTGCGTATGTGTAAACTAATAAGCAAGAAAGCATAATGATCGGGTAATAATCCTAGTATCATACCCCACTTGGCGCACTAGAAAGAGCACTCGTACTATCACAACCAGAAAGGTCTGATATTGGCTGCAGGTATCCGGATCCAAGCGAGTCAATTGAGTTTCCCGGCAATTCCCCTAGAAAATCCCAGGTATTGGACGCATGTCACTTCGGTTGCATCTGTCGTTTGGCTTTGTTGCGACAGAACCGCTAGAGTGAAGGCAAAGAGCTTAGTGAAGTATTCGAGGAAAAATAAGGCTTGAAGTGGAATGATGTATTCACTCTTATCCTAACACTCACAGCACTTGATAATCCATTTAACGTTCTTCTTTTTCGTGTGGGAATATTATTTATTATCTCGGTTAGAGGGCATCATCATTTATCACTCATACTGTGTCTGCCGTTCCCGGCCGTCCTTACTCAGCCCCGGCGGTTCTCACCCACCCCAGGCCGTCATTACCCCCCCCCCGCCGTCATTACCCATCCCCGCCCGTCCCCTATGGTCCCCCTCACTTTTGTCAACACCTGCCCAGCCGTCTTTGTAAATACCTGCCGTCTCTGTCCCCGCCGTCCTTACCCACGCCCTACCGTCTTCTGATACCCCCTATAGTCCTCCGCACAATTCCGGCGGTCCTGCGATCTCCCCTGCCGTCCGCATAAGTAGCCGATATCACGTGTGCCTCACTATATAAGAATGGCCTAGCGTGTAGGGCCCGGCCGTCCCCCGAGTAATTTGCCCTACACCGGACTACAGCCAGCGGTCCCGTCCCGTCATGCCCATCCCGCCCTCTTTGAATTATCCCCGCCGTCCCCCGTGGGGCCCCCGGACAGTTCGGAACACTGAGAGTAACACATGGAGCGGAAGTGAGTCTGTGCTTTAGATTTAATGAGTACAATCTGAGGCACGAAAATCATGGGACAGTTCTCACTTGCCTTTTCAAATCTTGTTTCTCGCTTGCTCTTCACCAAGCTCTCCCTTTCTTTCAAAATCATCCATCAATATAATTGGAGTCTCAACTCGTTTCTTCTTTGGCTTTTCATTTCTTTCTCATTTTCGTCCCCGTACTTTCCGCGTCGAGTAGCCACCGTTGAAATCGTCTATTTGAACTACCGCTCACTTAGCCCACCTAGCTGCCTATCATTTCCGACAGTCCCCCACCGTCCCCTGCTGTCCCCCACCACCCCCGGCCGTCCTTCATCATCCTCTGCCTTCCACCGTCATCCTCTATCATACTTGAGTCAGGCAGCTCACTGCCCCCAAGAGTCCAGCCCGTCCGTCTTTTGCTTAGGGCGGGACGGACGCCCTGTTATAGCCCGTCCTAACCTCTGCCCGGGAGGGACGGTAGGGCCCTAGAGGCGTCCCACTGCGAAATATGATACTTACAGGTGACGACCGGACCTCACTAATGGTTGCCGGGCCCTGAACATGATGGCCGGGCCCTACCCGAAGATTCCATTTAAGCTAAGACTGCAGGGCCCGGCTGTCAACCCAGGATGGCCATCTTTACAAAAGATGGACACCATCCTCGGCTTCATTACAAACCCCACCCGGCACGCCCAGGTTCATTAGAAGTACTGACCGTATGTTAGGAAGATAACCTCATTCCCTGGGAGGCGGCTCTTGACCGGGATGTGGATCACAGTGGCAACCGGTGAAAAATCAAAATGTATATTTGATTGTTAACATAGACAATAGTGACACCACTATACCTCAACAAAACATCTACCTTTTCATTCAACAGTTCTTCCCTATAAATGAGCTTAGAATTGAACGGTTGTAGAAACTCTGCCCAGCGATGTTGCCTTCGATTTTGAGTCTTTGTAGTATTAAAATACTCTAAATTCTTGTGATCAGTGTACACCAATATCCAATCATGAACCAAGATCAACATGAATGCCCATTCCTTAAAGAATGCCACAATTGTGGCTATCTGCTTATCATAGACATCATAATTTATCTCTGCTGGTGAGAACTTTCTACTATAAAAGGCTAGTGGACGCCATTTCTTATCCCCATAGAGTTCAGATAATATAGCCCCTAATACAAAGTCACTAGCGTCAATTTTCAACTTAGTTGGACTAGTGTCATCAAAGTGTGTCAGAATTGGGCCCATGGTAAACATCTCCTTTAATGTCTCAAAAGCATCTTGACATGAGAGAGTGCACAGCCATTTGATACTTTTCTTTGTCAAGTCCATTAATGGTTTTGCTATCTTGCTAAAACTATTGATAAACCGATAATAGAAATTAGCAAAGCCCATAAAGCTTTCCATTTCAACAATCTTAATAGGCATTGACCAAGCCCGGATCTCTTTAATCTTTCTACTTGTGATAGAGCCTCCTCGATCAGATATCTTGCATCCAAGGAACTCTACTTCCCATTGATGGAAGCTTGATTTCTTGATCCTGACGCAAAGGCCTTTCTTTCTTGGACTCTCTATCATCCACTGGACTAGGGGGAGATGTTCCTCTACTCTCTCTGTAGAGATCACAATGTTACCCATATAAGCAATTACTCTGACATCTAACATGTCTCAGAATACACCATTGATCATACTTTGGAACCTTGATGGTGTGTTGCATAGCCCAAAGGGCATCATAGTATATTCATAAAGAAAGTATCTACTTTTAAATAGAGACTTCTATTCTCCACCTTTCACAATGCAGATGAGGTAATAGCCATTTTTCAGAACCAATTTAGTGAAGATAGTGGCTTGACCCAGCCTGCTCCTAAACTCGCACATCAAGGGTAACTGATAATTATTCTTGATAGTAAGCTTGTTTAATGTTAGGCATACGGGAAGGCTTAGCCTTCCCTTTGTGAATAAAGACCTATAGTTACCCTACCTTAGGATTCTGAGTTCAAAAGGACAAGCCAACACACCCCTCCCGCACCAGCGTTGGGACGGCGCAACATCAGCAGACACCGCTGTAGTTGCGTCCCCTCACCAAAGACATGGTCATTGGAGCCCTCCTTGTAACCCCGTATATGTCGCGGCCGTCCGTCCGACTGGATCCCGTTCGCAGGATATATGAGGGGAGGCCTTTGGCGAGCTTATGCAAGAGGTTCGAACCAGATCAGTCGACGTCGCATAAGGTTACAGAGCACTAAAGACGAGAGTCGCAAAGGTGGTCACCAAGTAACGGGACGTTTTTACGGACAATCCTTAAGCACCACATTCTATACTCCATGCTCTCGCGATGAAAGTCGCAGAAGTGAATGGTCTTGTTGGATGAGGTAGTTTGAGAAATCAGGCATACCCGCACTCACACACGTCAATAGTATCATGCGATACTGAGGGAACCATACAATAACGATACGACTATGGAGGGATAATGGCTATTGGTGCGATTATCATCACAAGTCTATCTTATGCCTCGTTGATGTCGGTTGCAGAATATGTCTGCAATACTGAAGAGGTTCGATAACAAAGCAGGCCCCTTTGTTAGTTCGATCATGGAGACCATTCAGCGTATGCAAATGGTAAGCAAGACTCCATGCCGACGAAGATAGATCGTAAGCAATGAACTGATGTGTGGGAGCACAATCAGGTAATTTTATGGTGTTGCGGTTCGGAAGTCGAAGTGTGATAACAGAATTGTCAGGGTCAAAAGGTGTTCGCACTTCTTGAGAGAAGCTGGAGTTTGTTAGCAGGTACTTATTTAGTATAGGAAGTAGATGTACCCTGCGACCACCCAGACGCAGCATATAAATATCGAGGTGCCTCCCGAGGTATTTGGACAGTATCAAGCAACGAAGAAGAGATCTTATCAATATAAGTTTTTACGCTAGAAAAATCTTTATCACTTTACCTACCTCTATTTTGAAACATTGAGCCTTCCTAGACAATCTCCGTCTACGATTAAGATTATTGGCCTGAGTTATCTCACAAGACTTTGTGATAGGCTCCCGCCTAACAGTATCTTGATAGTTCTCCTTGTTACCAAGGCTCACTATATGACAACTCTCCTCGGCGAGATAAGTGAAGCATTCATTTTCGAACACTTATCTCTTGCCGATTCTATGTTCGAACATCGATTCTACTCGTTCGAAGAACTTTTAAGAGATTCACCTCATATTCTCCAAATACTTTACCTTTTCCCGCACGGCAATACTGTTGCCATTGCCCCTACAGCTGCTCAGAGGATTGAGACCTACCTCCAGCAGGAAGGAGATCTGGTCGAAGAACCAGACGAGGAGTGGAACACTCCCTATCCCATGAGGGATATAAAAACCTACGAGTTTCCAGACAACTTCTGGAACACCACATACCCTACGTCCGACAGGGACAACGAGATTCCGCTTATCTGGCTTAATCCCAAGTCAATTCGATAAGCATCACTAGATATCCTTCAAACCAGTGCGATAAAGCACAAAGGATTTCTCGGTGTATCGGCGACCTGACACATCACGATCACCAATCAGTACAGAAGAAACCCAAGATTCCGAGATGACCGGTGGGGATGAGACCATCATCCATAGCAGTAGTCGGACTCCAGGCCCACTGGATACCAGCACAATTGGGAAGATAGCTTTTGGACGACTAACCCAAGGGCGCTCAAAGACACCAACTCCTAACTTTGTTCCAAAGGAAGAGTTAAACCAATTTGCTGGCCACCTTGGAGGAGTTCTCGGAAGATTTAGTCAACGAATGGCTTGAGAACAAAATTCCATGTACCTAGATATCGGACGACTATCTGGAGAAGGCCAACAACAGGCAAGAGCGTTAGGAAAACTCCAACACCGGTTGGAACTAGGAGAGTCCATACTGGTCGAGGAATTAAACATGTTCGAGAGGACCATCGACATGTTGGACCAAGAGTCCAAAACAATTCAGGCAGAAATCTTGGCAAAGGCCCAAGCAGAATTCCAAGCCCAACAAGCTCGCCAAGCAGAACAGGCGGAACACAGCCAGCCACAGGACGAGTAGCTTCGGGACCGTATCCTCCAAGTAGAGGAGGCCCGAGCAAACGACAATACCAATTACGTGTCGGTTATAAATCAACACATGGAGGAATACAAAGAGGCCACGAGGAATCAACAGGGACGTCATGAAGCAGAAATGGCAAAGCTTCATGATATCCTGATCGATTGAAAGGCCCAGGTAGGAGCCATATCGGCTCAAAGGTCAGCAGCCCCAACTCTAGTTAGTGACAATAGGGAACGACCCGTATGGAATACCGACGGAGCTCCAAAGAAACGGTCAAATCCCACTCCTGAACAAGGAGGAAACGGGGGAGGCCAAATACCACCAACGACCATGGACGGGGCAGGAGACCCCAAGCTAGACGAGGGTGATGACGACGACGACGGGCAGGATGCGAAAGGAGGCCCGAGTCGCAAAGACAAAGGAAAAGGAAGGGAGAGACAAGACCGCGAAATGGGGGATGAAGAGGAAGACGTCGTGGACGTCATGGCAAGAGCAATTGCTCGGGAATGACTGCTACATACTAAGAGACCCTCCGACCCTCCGTGGGTATTCAAAAATAAGTCCCATCAGGATATTCGAATATGGTTAATGGCAGTTCAAGACTATTTTGAACTGAATAGCCACCAATGGACCATGGAGATAGATCGAATCAAATATCCCATGGGACAAATGGAAGGAGACGATGTAGCTCCTTTTACAGATACCTATCGAAAAAAGATGTCGGGGGCATTGGGATATACAAAGGAGATCGGTAAAGAAAGATGGTTCATGTTTGAACAAAAAGTAACCGAACGATTTGCGCCACCACAGGAGGCAGAAAGGACCCACAAGTTGATGAAACTTGAGAAGTATCATGGGGATATACGACAATTCCTTTTGCGAATAGAGAACCACAACATTAAAATCGGACTGCAAGGAGTAGCATGGAGAGACATGCTTAAAGCTCAGATGCCGGAGGTGGGATTATTAACACTATCGTTAGAAACCTATCCCAATGACGAATTATGGCTACCAGGGTTTAAAAATGCCATGATTCAGCACGAGAATCACGAGGAAGACAAATGCCGAAGGCATGGAAAGGGCGAATCCTTGGGGACATCGATAAGTCGAAAAACAGAAGACCGGGTGTAATGGGGGCACCCTGTACAGAGGTGAACTCTAAGGTTGCGACCGCACCAAAACTCAAAGTAGAGGATAAAGATAGAGTAAATAATTCACAAAGAATAAAAACGGATAAACTTAATATCGTTAAGCTGAAAGCTTCACTCAATAAGTTCTCTTGAGGAAAGTTGATTATCGAAGTAGAATGCCAAACACTTAAACTTTACGTAGATATCAGATTTAAGCCTTTGACATTCACCACTACTCTGACCTTGTGCAAGCACCCTGTCCTGCTCAGGGTCTGTCCGATGTCTACCCTCCATCAGGATTTATCCTGCGGGAAGTGTCAGACCAACTCATGTACACTTAACTCCGTCAATAGGATATGAGTTTCTGCAATGCATCTCCAATACAACCGCAGGTGGAAAAACTGTTCCTATTGAAGTCATACCAGTGGCGAACTGTTATGACAACAACCAGAGCCAATACCTAGGTGGTGGACTCACTGGCCCAGTGGTAGTGTCGTCTATACAAGCTATGCAGTCCATTATTTAATCTACGCGACTATCCAATCTGATAAATTGACATGCAAGCTCCCCCGGTGAGATGTAGCCGAGGTTGGCAAAATGGGCGCTACCCATAGCCAGCCTCTCAGGACATACTCTACCGTGATAAGACTGATACCTCTAGAGTCCAAAAACAACCTATAGTAATGCTACAAATCAAGGGGAGAAGGTCCGGGCTGGTTACTGAGGTATTTGTCTCAAAAGCACCCTGGCCTTCTGAGACTACCTGAGTACCACTAGGAAGACTACCCTACAACCCGTAGGCTAGAATCGACTCCTAGATGTCTGAGAGACCATATATGGGTGACACCCATTTTGGCGGTTACCCATTGTCACAAATCGTGACTAAGCAAGGCAGATTTCACATGACTAGTAGTTACTAGTCATAAGGTATGTTTATGTTTCACGCTATGCAGTCAGTTGACTCATAGTTCTCACATGACTCGCACTT
>Ga0307509_10000463_pt1 | contig 68562 bp, 52 predicted proteins | sample 10_EM_MG_FD_202245 | JGI IMG/M metagenome (GOLD analysis project Ga0307509, IMG submission 202245) | Populus trichocarpa ectomycorrhiza microbial communities from riparian zone in the Pacific Northwest, United States - 10_EM | ecosystem: Host-associated > Plants > Roots > Unclassified | place...
TCGTACGGTTTCCACAGCTCCTCCGGCCTCATCGCGTTACTCATGCTCTGCTGCTCAGGAATCCACCTTGATCCTGTGCAACTCCAACCTGGATCCACCCACTAAACCTGGTGGAGAGCCGGAAATCACCCGGCTGCGCCGGATCCTCGACTTGGGCTCTTGCCTACTGGCACAGCGCACGGGCAACTTATCGTGCTGGGCAACATCGCCGGTGAGTCGTGCCTCGGAATTTGACGATCGAGCGATCCGCTGCGTGACTTCATCATAGGCCGGATGGCGATCTCCCGAGGTCCGGTGGGTCGTCGCGACCGTTGATCCTACAGCCCCTTGGCGAGAGTGAAGAACTTGGTGACCGAATCCGCGGTAGCGCCGGGCTCGAGGGCGAGCACGGTGGCTGTGGGGCGCGGCCAGTCGTCCTTGTCGTTGGCGACGGCCAGGACTTCCGCGCTCGAAGCGTCGACGTTCAGCGTGCCATTGGAGACGATCAAGTAGATCCCAGGATCGAGCTTGAGCGTTCCGGAGACGGGATGCCCTGCGTGGTTGTAGCGGCAGATCAGCATCTTCGTATCGCGCGGATCGGTCGTGCGGACGGTGACCGTGGTTGACTTCTGGACATAGAGTGCTGTGCGCATAGGGTCCTTCGTTGAGTCAGGGGTTACAGATCGAGCGCCCGAAGGCGGCAAAGCCTAGTAAGTCATCGTCGCCATTGGAGGCGGCCTGGAGGCGCGCGAGTGCGCGACCGAGATCAGTGACGTCCGATCGATAGAGTTGGTCAGTGAGTCGTTCGGCCGCGGAGGGCGACACCGGGCGAACCGTGGCGATGACCTGGTCGGCGCCCGCTGCGAGGAACGCCATCGCGAGAGGTTCCGTGCCCGTCGGTCCCGCGTCCGGCGTGGCGAGAATGACCCGCGACGCGGTGTGGCCGTGTCCCGCGATCTCGAGCGCTCGGACGTGGCCGTCGCTGACCACGAGCGCTTCGCCGAGGGTGTCGCGCTCGGTCGGGACCGTGATGTGGACGAGATCAGTTGCTGTGATATCGAGGAGCGACGCCCGTGTGGCGCGGACCCAATCCGCCGAGATCGGCGGTGCCAGATCAGGTCTGGCGTTGCTCAAGAGGATGCGGTGCGCGTCGCGTGGGCGCGGTGCGCAGCCGACGTCGGCCGGTCGCGCAGATCGCATGATCGGCCGCGCCGAGATCAGCTGGTGATCGCCGACGCGCAGGGCAGCGAGGGGCAGCCACGCCAGGGGCTCGTCGAGCACGACGTGAAGCACCCGCGAGCTTGGTCGCGCGAGCTCTACCGGGATCAGGAGGTTCCCCAAGACGGAAGCGGCCACGCGATCGTCGGGCGCGGCGCGGAGCTGATCGAGCTGGGGGCGCACGGCCGAGAACGCGCCGACCCGTGCGATCTGTAGGCGGCCGGCGTCGGCCGTGATCCGCCACAGCTCGTTGCGGGCCACCACCAGCGCGAGCATCGACGAGGCGCGGACCGCGTCGAGCATCGGGATCTCGGGTACTGCCGTGGCGAGCGCGCTGGTCTGGAGCGGTGGGAGCAGCGTCGCGAGCTCGGCGATCGGGAACGCGATGCCTGGCAGCGGTGACTCGCGGTGATCGCCGTGAGCCAGGCCGGCGAGTATGTCGAGACCGCGGTGACCGTCGAACACCCCCAACGCCCCGGCGGCGTCGCCGCGGCGAGCCAGGCTCGCGAACAGGATCTCGTAGGGGACGCGCCGGTCGGTGATCATCCACGACCGCAGCTCGGCGGGCGGGTTCGCAGAGCGCAGCGTGTCGATGCGTGCAATCGCGCGGCGCGACCAGCTCTCGGCGTCGGCCAGGTCGCCCTGCTGGAGTGCGACCTCGGCCCGCTCGACCTCGCGCAAGACGAGGTCCGCCGGCTCGTCCTTGGCCGTCGCCGCGATCGCGCGATCGAGGAGCTTGCCGGCGCCGACCGCATCGCCCCGCCGTGCCGCGATCCGCGCTTCGAGGGCCAGCCGGACGGCGATCTTGCGGTTGTCCGAATCGAGCGTTGTGGCGTCGTTCAGCTCGCGCGCCGCGTCGTCGAGGCGCGCCGCCTCGGCCAGCGAGTACACTAGGTTCAGGGACGAAGAGAGCTTGCGGCGGGCATTCGTCGCTGCCTCGGCCCGTCCTCGAGCACGCTCGAACGCCGCGATGGCGAGTGCGTGCTCCTCGAAGCTCTGGTGAAAGTCGCCACGCTTGAGGTCCAGCCACATGCGGTCGCTCGACGCTGTCATCAGATGCTCGGCGTGCTCGAGCTCGTTTAGCGCCGCGGTCCGGACACCGAGCTCTGACAGCAGGGCAGCAGCGGTGATATGGCAGTAGCCCTCGATCTTACGATCAGCGCCACGCCGCGCATCGATCACCCCTTGATCGAGATCCCGCAGCTGATCGACGATGTCGTTTGATGTGTTGGCCAGTCCGAGCAGATCGGTTGCCGAGGCGCCCCACTCCCCCTGTTCGCGGTGCAGGTCGCTCGCGTGCTGCAGGAGCCGCTCGGCGTCGTCGCGGCGGCCTTCATCGTCGGCGATCTTGCCGAGCGTGTACGTCGCGTCCGCCCGCGCGGTCGTGGCAAGCAGCTCGGTTGCCAAGGGTGCGGCTTCCTTCAGATTGCCGATCCGGCTCAGCGCATCTGCGAGCTTGGCGCCCACCCGCGGATCCCCGGTGCGCGTGTACTCGTCCTTGCACACCAGGATCGTCACCGCGTCGTTGCCGTTCGGCACCACGTCGAGGCAGTTCGGCGTCCTCTGGGAGTCCTGATGGCCCTGACTCAGCACGACGGCGATCGCCGCGATCGCCACGGCACCGCTGAACCGGCGCCAGCGCCTGCGGCGGCCCTGCTCGAGCGCGGAGACCAGCGCGCGCATCGATGGCCAGCGCTTGTCGGGATCGAACGCGAGGCCGCGGACGATCGCGGCGTGGATCCGGGAGGGGACCCCGCGGGCCTGGGCGGGCTTGATGATCCGGCCGGCGCGGATCTCGGCGATCCGGCTCTCGGTGTCGTGGCTGATCTTGGGGAACGGCCGCTCGCCGTAGATCACCTCGAACAGCGCGACGCAGAAGCTGAACTGGTCGGCCTTGGGGCCGCTCTCGATCTGGAGCAGCTGCTCGGGCGCCATGTACGCGGGGGTCCCCGCGAGGCTGCCGGTCGCGGTGATCTGGGAGAGGTCGATGTCGCGGCCCGAGCTCGGGCTGGGCTCCCGGCCGTCTTCGTCGAGCTCGCGCGCGAGGCCGAAGTCGGTGATCCGCGGCTCGTCGCCGCCGCCGACCATGACGTTGTCGGGCTTGAAGTCGCGGTGCAAGAGCCCCGCGGCATGGGCGGCCTCGAGCCCGCGGCCCGCTTTCGCGAACAGCTGAACCACCTCGCGCCACGGCCGGGGCAGTGTGACCCACCACCGCAGCGTGTCACCGGCGACGAGCTCCATCGCAATGAACAGCTGGCCCTCATGTGTGGCGATGTCGAACACCGGCACCACGTTCCTGTGCGACAGCCGCGCCATCGCCTTGGCCTCGCGGCGGAGCCGCGCCTGCATCGCCTCGAGGTCACCGCGCGGCCGGACGATCTTCAGCGCGACGGCGCGCGCCAGCTCGGTATCCCAGGCCTCGTACACCACGCCCATCCCGCCGGCGCCGAGTCGTTTTTCGACGACATAGCGGCCGATCTTGGCGCCTACGGCGAGCTCGACCGGCAGCTGTGTCACCGGCAGCCGGTTCGAGGCGGTGAGCGTGGTATTCCGCTGCGACCTCAACACGCGACGACATCATAGCCGATGGCCGCGAGTCGACACGCCCGGAACACCAAGTTCCAGAGCGCGCGAGCAGCCCACGACAGCGGGTGTGACACGACGGCGATGCGCCTACGCGGCAGTTGCGGTGCGGCGTCGAGCACCGGGCGGTTGCGGTATGCTCGTGTGCTCATGGTTCTCGAGGATGCTCACGCGCTGGTGATCGGCATCGCGCTGTACCAGCGTGTGACCCAGCTTCGCAGTACCCAGGATGCCCAGGATGTCGCCGCGGCACTGCAAGATCCGGCATGCTGTGGCTATCCTCCGTCAGCGGTCCGCACGCTGATCGACCAGGACGCCACGCGCGCGGCGATCTTCGATGCACTCGACGCGCTCGCCCGCGATACCCGCGAGACCTCCACGGTGTTCATCTATTACTCCGGGCATGGCGCGCACGCGACCGAGGCCGGTGACAGTGCGTACTATCTGGTCCCGGTCGACGCATCGCGTGAGGATCTTGGCCACACCGCGATCTCGAACGTCGACCTGTCGGCGCGGATCCGGGCGATCCCGGCGGGCCGGCTCACCGTGGTGCTTGACTGCTGCCGCGCCGCGGATCTCGCCGATCCGCGACTGGCCGAGGTGGTCGCGCCGCTGGCCCGCGGTCGAGGTCGCGTGGTGCTCGCCGCGTCGCGCGCCAACGACTTTGCGTATTCGATGCCGGGCAACCGCGACAGCACGCTGACCGGCTGTCTCGTCGATGGTCTGCGCGGCGCCGCGTCGGGGGTCGGCGGCGTCATCCGGATCTGCGATCTGTTTCACTACGTCCAGCAGCGCGTCGCGGCCGAGCCCGCGGAGCAGCACCCGGTGTTCCGGGCCGAGCTCGAGGAGAACTATCCGATCGCGCAGCTCCGCGGCGGGGCGCCCGCCGCGCTCGCCATCCCGGTGCCACCCGACGAAGCCGTCTACGACGCGTTCCTCAGCTACTGCCACGACGACGCCAGCGATCGCGCGTGGGTGCTCGGGGTAATGGTGCCGTACCTCGAGGGCCTCGGGCTCAAGCTGTGCCTCGAGATCCGCGACTTTCGGCTCGGCGCCACGCGCGTCGAGGAGACCGATCGCGTGGTCAGCGCGAGCCGCTACACCGTCGCGGTGTTCACGCCGGCCTACCTGGCGAACGCGTACGATGCGTACGATTCCGTGCTCGCGGCGCATCTCGCGATCGAGTCCCACGCCCCGCGGCTGATCCCGCTGCTCCGGCAGCGCTGCCAGCTCGCGCTGCACGCGCGGATGACCGAGGCTCTCGACGTCAGCCAGGAGGCAGAGGTCCCGGCGGCGCTGCAGCGGCTCGCGACCGCGCTGCGCCAGCCGTGGCGACCGCGCTTGAGCCCGTGACAGGTGATTGCTGACGCGTGACGCGTGACAGTGACTGCCGCATGCGTCACGCGGCGTGGCCGCGTTCGGTGCACGCTCGCGATCGCTCCTGGAGCGGCAGCCAGTCCAGGCAGCGCGTCGCGAACGGCGCACTGCAGTCGACGGTGGGCATGGGGCATCGGGATCCACGTCGGGTGATCAGCGAACGCCCGGACGACGCCTTCCGGGCATACGGGGCGAGACCCGCCGACGGCACGATGATTGCTAGCGAGCCGCCCATGCTTGTTCGATATCTTGTCTCTGCGGCGACGGTGGTCGCATCGTTGTCCGGCTGTCTCGCGATCGCGGAGGACCCGGCCGATCCGGAGTTGTTCGCGGAGGCGGCTGCGCTCCCGTTCGCGGATGGCAGTCCAGCTGCGATCCGCGCACTCCGGGTCGCCAACAGTGCGACCGTGGCGGTGCTCCAGAGTGACGTGACGCTGACGGCGGCGGCGGCCAGCAACATCGTCGCGCAGCGAGCGGGGCTCGACCAGGTCGATGGCACCGCCGATGATCGGCTGTTCTACACGCTCGCGGCACTCGATGCCGTGCCGGAAGTCGGTGCGGCGAGCCTGAGCCGCCTCGCCGCGTATGGCCTGGCGCACAGCGAGCTGTTCGGTGCGAGCCTGCATATCGGCGCGCTGCCCGTCGAGCTCGCGGCCGATCCGAACACGGTGGGGATGCTCGGCGCGATGGCGGACGACTCCTCGCTCATGATCGACGGCGATGCGTCGACGCTGCTGTCGAGCGAGTGGGAGCTCTCGGCGCTGTTCGCCCATCACTTCACCGAGACCACGGCGGCGCGGGTGGCCAAGCTGCGCGGCTACGTGTTCGGCAGCGACGTCCGCAGCGGTCCGTTCATCGACATCGTCACCATCGACCGCCTGGCGTTCGGCGAAGCCGAGCCGTCGTGGGCGCTCGCCGCGCTGCTGCGGCGAACCGCGGTCGATCCGCGCCACACCGTCGGCCGGATCTACGCGGCGGAGCTCGACGCCGCGCTCGGCGATGCGAGCTTCGTCGCGGCGTTCCCGGGCATCGCGTTCGTGCAGCAGCAATATCTCGCGATCTGGAACGCCCAGGTCGTGGTCCCCGATCCGGGCGACCTGCCGCTCGATCTGGCGCGCACCCGTGCGCTGCTCGAGAGCCGCGGGGTCGCGGTGTTCAGCGCACCGTATCCAGCCGACCGCGAGATGACGGCCGTCATCGCGGCAGCGCCGGTCGCCATGCCGTTCGAGCACGGCACCGAGATCACGTGCATGCAGGGCAACAACTCGATGGCCGCGAGCTCGAGCCATGCGCCGGACCAGCTGCGCTACGCCGTCGATCTCAACGCACCATTCGCGACCGCGATCGCCGCGAGCGCCGCGGGCACCGCGTACGTCTACGACCATGGCCGCCCCGGCTCGTTCGACAACTACGGGTTTGGCAACATCCTGTTGATCGATCTGCATAACGGCTATGCGCTGCTCCACGCCCACCTGAGCTCGTTCGCGGTGACCAACGGCCAGGCGGTGACCGCCGGTCAGGTCGTCGGCGCCGTCGGGGTGACGGGTGCGGCGGGGTCCGCGCCGCATGTTCACTTCCAGGTCGTCCCGCTGTTCCGCACCCCGGATCCGGCCCACGAGGAGTATCAATCCGACATACCGATCGCGCATGACGGGCCGTTCGGTGGACCCGAGCCGTTTGTGCTGCAGGCGATCGACGTCACCGCGGGTGATCTCGGCGCGCGACCGATCGCGTCGACGGCGCTCGTCGGCGGCGAGTCCGGCTGGCTTCCGGGCGCGGCCCACGTGTACCGCACGCCGTGAGCTGCGTCAGAGCACCTGCTTGAGCCACGCAGCCACCGCCCGGACGCGGACGTTGTTGCGATCGTCGCGATGATACACCGCCCACGCGTCGCGCGCGGGCACCGGTGCGTGCGGGAGCACGCGCACCAGGCGCGGGTCGGCGTCGCCGACGCGGGTGAGCAGCAGCGCCAGCCCAAGCCCGGCGCCGCACGCATGCAGCAGCGTGGTGGTCGTTGTGGCGCGGACGACCAGCCGCGCCGGCGCGAGCTGCGCCCGTAGCCACGCGAGCGCCGGGACCTTCGCGCCGGCGTGGGTGTAGTCCATCCAGTCGTGGTCGCGCAGGTCGGTCAGGTTCTGCGGCCGGCGATGCGTGCGCAGGTAGCCTTCGGCCGCGTAGAGCCCGTAGGTGACCTGCGCCAGCTTCGACGCGACGAGGACGCTGCTCGACGGCCGGACCAGCCGCAGCGCGACGTCCGACTCGCGGCGCGCGAGGTCGAGGACCTCCAGATCGCCCACCAGCTCGACCCGAAGCCCGGGATGGCTGGCCCGCAGGCGTGGCAACGCGGGCGCGAGCACGTAGTTCATGAGGCCGTCTCCGGCCGTGATGCGGACGGCCCCCGCCACGGGCTCACCGGCATCGCGCACCCGCCGCTCGACCGCGATCGCGCCCAGCTCGATCTGTTCGATCAGCGGGATCAGCGCCTGGGCCGCCGGCGTCAGCGCGTGGCCATCGGCGGTGCGGCGCAACAGCCGGGTGCCGAGATCGTGCTCGAGCGCGCCGAGCTTCCGGCCGATCGTCGTCGGATCGACCGCGAGGGCGCGCGCCGCCCGCGCGTAGCTGCGGTGGCGGTGGATCGCGACGAGGTAGCGGAGGTCGTCCCAGTTCATGTGGCCTCATGCAAAATTGCAGGTTGGAGATGCAGATCGGGGCACTTCGCAGCCCCCGGTGCGCAGCCTACAACGGCGGCATGAAAGCGTATGTCTATCAAGATCGCATCGCGCTCGACGCGCTCACCGTCGTCGAGCGGCCCGAGCCCGTGCTGGGGCCGCTCGACATCGCGCTGAAGATGCGGGCGGTGTCGCTCAATTATCGCGACCTGGCGATCGCGCGCGGCGGCTATCACGCGAGCGTCGCGCCGCCGCTCGTGCCGCTCTCGGACGGTGCCGGTGAGGTGGTGGCGATCGGCCCGCAGGTCACGCGGTTTCGGGTCGGCGACCTGGCGTGTCCGACGTACCTGCCCGGGTGGATCGACGGTCCGCTGCAGGCGAGCTACGCGCGCGGCGGGCGCGGCGGACCCGCCGACGGCGTGTTCGCAGAGCTGGTGTGCGTCGACGAGCAGGCCGCGGTGCGTGCGCCGTCGCATCTCGACGCGGTGGAGGCGTGTACGCTGCCGGTCGCCGCGGTCACCGCGTGGCAGGTGCTGTACCAGACCTGTGCCGTGCGGCCCGGCGAGACGGTGCTCGTGCTGGGCTCGGGTGGGGTGTCGATCGCGGCGCTGCAGCTCGCCCGGGCCGGCGGTGCGCGGGTCATCGTCGTGACCCGGACCGGCCGTCACGAGGCACGGCTGCGGGCGCTCGGGGCCAGCGACGTCATTGCGCTCGGCGACACGCCCGATTGGCCGGGCCAGGTGCGCGCGCGCACCGACGGCCGCGGCGTGGACGTGGCGATCGACGTGGTCGGCGGTGCGTCGCTGAGCCGGACGATCGCGGCGACCCGCCTCGGCGCGCACGTCCACGTCGTCGGGTACGTCGGCGCGACGTCGTCGACGCTGGACATCTTCGAGGCGATCCGCCACGGGGCGACGATCCACGCCGCCACCGCGGGCTCGCGCACCAGCTTCGAGGCGATGAACCGTGCGCTCGAGCTCCACGCCGTTCGCCCGGTCGTGGATCGCGTGGTCCCCGTCGCGCGGTGGGCCGACGCGTTCGCGCAGCTCGGCGCCGGCGGCCAGCTCGGAAAGATCGTAATCGAGCTGACCTGATGTGCGAGCGTTGCCGCATGACCGAGCGCGCGGCTCCGCACGCCTTCGAGTCGTCACCACCTCGGCATGCTCGATAGTGGTGTGCCGGACCGGTCGTGGGGTAGGGTGCGGCATGAATCGACTCGTGCTCGTTGGCACGCTGTTCGCCGGCGCGTGTGGAAGCGCCGATGATCGGCCGCCGACCCTCGACTACATCACCGAGACGATCCTCGAGCCGAGCTGCGCGAGCGCCGAGTGCCACTCGGCGTTCAAGCGGCAGGTCGGCGATCAGTTCGATACCGTCGCCGCGGCACGCCATTCGATCGTCGGCAATCGGATGGTGATCACAGAGGACGTGGCCGCCCCGGAGTCGTCGTACCTCGTCAAGACGCTGACGGTCGGCTCGCTGAGCGAGCTGAACCCGAGCTCGGGCGACCTGATCCGGATGCCCTACGATGCGCCGCTGCCCGACGCCGATATCGAGCTGATCAAGACCTGGATCAGGATGGGCTTTCCCGGGGCGCAATGTGAGCCAAACGCCAACAACCAAGGCTGCCGGGTCACGACCGTCCGGGTCAACGGTAGCAACGTGCCCGTGTACGACGTCGTCGAGTGCACCGACGGCACCATCGGTGCGGTGGTCTCGACGTGCACGGGCGATCAGGTCTGCACGGTCTCCACAGGGAATGGCCAATGCGTCACACCACAGTAGCCGCCGTCATCGTCGCCATCGCGACCGTCATCGCGGCGGGCTCGCGCGCCGACGCGTATCCCCAGTATCAGCTCAGCCGCGATCAGACGTGCAGCGACTGCCACATCTCGCCGTCGGGCGGCGGACTGCTCAGCGAGAACGGCTTCCTGGTGGCCGAGTCGACCTCGCAGTGGGGGATGGCGCCGCAGTTCATGTACGACAAGATCCACACGCCGTCGTGGCTCGAGCTGGGCGGCGACTTCCGCGGCGCCACCGGGTACATCGCGACGCCGCAGGGTGCGTTCGCGCTGTTTCCCATGCAGGCCGAGCTGTATGCGCGCGCGAACTACAAGGGCTTCTCGGTGTACGTCAACGTCGGGGCGCGTCCGGCGCAGTGGCTGCGCGGCAACGCGACGCCCGCGGTAATCGATCGATTCTGGTCGCGCGAGCACTACGTGATGTGGCAGGACGACGGCAACGACGGGCTGTTCGTCCGGGCCGGGCGGTTCATGCCGGTGTTCGGCCTGCGGTTCGCCGAGCACCCCGACTACAACCGGCGGTACGGCGGTACCCAGCTCTACGGTGATACCTACGGGGCGGCGGTCGAGTACATCACCCAGACCTGGGAGGCCCACCTGACCGGCTTCATCGAGGATCCGCTGATCGACACCGTGGTCCACGATAACGGCGTCGCCGCGTATGCCGAGCTCCGGCCGAACAAGCAGCTGTCGCTCGGGGCCGAGGCGATGGTCGCGGGGCACGACAGCAATACCAAGCTCCGTGGCGGTGTGACGGCCAAGGTCTACCTGCCGTCTCCCGACGTGCTGCTGCAGGCGGAGCTCCAGCTCGTCCATCAACAGATTCCCGGCCCCGGCGATCCGAACAAGCTGGTCGGCTACCTGATGGCCTCGCGGCCGTTCAGCACGGCGCTGCTGCTCGACGTCGGGCTCGGTCACTACGACGAGAACATCGCGATCCAGGGGCTCGATCGCGACGCGGTCGACGTCAACCTCCACTGGTTCGTGACCTCGCACTTCGAGCTCGTGCTGCAGAACCGGCTCGAGGGCATCGGGGTCGGCCAGAGCACCGGCGGCCCGACGAGCGGCTGGACGCTGCTCCACGGCCACTATCGGCTGTAGGGCTCCGTCGCGAGCTTGTGCAGCGATTCGCAGCGTCGTCTGTCAAGCTTGAACGACCCACGGCGGGTACGGGCGGAGCCGGCGCTGTGGGTCCATATGCGCTCGCCGTTCTCGATCGCTCGCGTTCGTGATCAGGCATGCACATGGTCGGCTCCGTTGCGCTTGCTGTTTCGCGGGCAGGCGAAGAGGCAGGCGCCCGGTAGGTCCAGGTCCGCCCGGGGCGGATCCGTTGTAGGCTCACGGGTATCCTTCAGGGGAGGCGTCGTGGAGCTCATCGGAACGCGGATCGGGAGTTATGTGGTCGAGCGCGAGCTCGGCGCGGGTGGCGCGGGCACGGTGTACGCGTGCCGGCACACGCTGATCGATCGCGAGGTCGCCGTGAAGGTGCTGCACGACGAGCACGTCCGCGATCCGGACCAGGTCGCGCGGTTCCTCCAGGAGGCCAAGTCCGCGGCCGAGATCGGTCACCCCAACATCATCGTGATCATCGACTACGGCACGCTCGACCACGCAGGGCGCTCTCGCACCTACGTGATGATGGAGTCGCTGGAGGGCGAGAGCCTCGACAAGCGGATGCAGCGCGGCGGGCTGTCGAGCGAGGACATCGCCCATGTGTTCCGCCAGATCGCGTCGGCGCTGGTCGCGTGCCACGGCAAGGGCATCGTCCATCGCGACCTCAAGCCGTCGAACATCTTTCTGTGCCGCCGCAGCTTCGACCCGCTGTTCGCGAAGCTGCTCGACTTCGGCACCGCGAAGCTGACCGCGCCCGCACCCGGGATGCGGCGCACCCAGTACGGCGTGGTGATGGGCACACCGTCGTACATGAGCCCCGAGCAATGCGAGGGCAAGGGCGCGATCGATCACCGCAGCGACATCTACTCGCTCGGCGTGATGCTGTACGAGATGCTCACCGGCGCGTTGCCGTTCGAGGGGGAGCTGCGCGACCTGCTCATCGGCCACATGACGCGTGCGCCGATTCCGCCCCGCCAGCGCAACGCGAACGTACCGCCAGCGTGGGAAGCGCTGTGCCTGCACATGATGGAGAAGTCGCGCGAGGCTCGGTTTCAATCGGTGACGCAGCTCGCGCATGCACTCGACGATCTGCGCGGCCACGAGGCGGCCTATGAAGCGGCGCGGCTCGAGCGGGCGGCGTCCGGGCACGCGGGGCGGACGATGGTGGTCGGTGGCTCCAACGACAGCCGCGTCACCTTGCGGGTCGAGGCCGACTCCGGCCCCGTGCCGAGCGGGCCCCTGGCGTCGTCTGCGTCTTCTGCGTGGTCGGCTCACGCGGTGCCGGTCGCGACCGGGAGCGTGCCGATCCCGACGCTGCCGCACGCGGCGTTCGATCCGCGCAGCGGCTGCACCGCGCTGATCGAGGATCCGCGGCACGCGGCGTTTTCGCGCACGCTGATGTCGCGGCCGGTCGGGCGGTGGTTCGAGGTCGCCGAGGTGTGTCAGACGGCGAGCGTGGCGCAGCCGGCGACGCTGCCGCTCGATCTGGGGCTGTTCGTCAGCTGGCTCGAGCACCCGTACCCGGACCCGCGGTTCGCGTCGGTGGCGTTCTTCTCGTTGCGCACCGGCTGGAGCATCGTCGTGCTGTGCGCCCGCACGCGGTGATCACCCCGGTGGCGCCCTATCGCCGGACGAACGTGTCGCTCGGCAGCGGCGGCGTGCTGGCCGGTGGTTGGCGGAGCTGCGTCGCCTGCTCGAACGCGTACGCCAGGCCGATCAGCGTCGGCTCGCTGAACGCGCGGCCCATGAACGCGATGCCGAACGGCGACGGATTGACCACGTCGCCGCTCGGCGGGACGAAGCCGCCCGGCACGATCACCGTGGGGTAGCCGGCCTTGGCAGGAGCCGCGGCGCCGCGGTTCTGTGGGAACAGGATCGCGTCGAAGTCGTCGCTGGTGCCCGCGATGCCGTCGGGGCCGTTGAGCACGGCGTCGAGGCCACCCTGGGTGAGCGCGAGATCCTTGGCGCGGTCGGCCTCGAACCTTTGCGTATCGGCGCTGCCCGGGCTGACGTCGAGCGCGTTGGCCGCGAGGAACAGCGCCTGGCCGTACTTGAGCGCCACGTCGGCGTGCGCGTCGTTGAACGCGACGATGTCGGCGATCGTGTGGACCGGGGCATCGGGGCGCTGCGCCAGATACGCATTGAGATCGTGCTTTTGACCATACATCAGCACGGTCGAGCAGGTGGCCGGCGCGGGGAACGTCGTGCAGGTCGCGAACGCCGAGATGTCGGCCTGATTGGGAATCTCGAGCGGGTCGGCGACGACCGCGCCCTGGGCCCGGAGCACGGCGATCGCGTCGGTCATCAGCTTTTGCTGCTCCGGAGTGAAACCGGTCCAGTACGGCACGTGGGGCACCGCGATCCGGGCGCGGCGCAGCGCGCGCTTGTCGAGGAAACGCGTGTAGTCGCGGTGGCAGTTGCCGGGGATCAGGCAAGCGACCGTCGCCGGATCATCGCGGTCGAACCCGGCGATCACACCGAGCACGATCGCCGCGTCGGTCACCGTGCGCGCGATCGGACCGGCGGTGTCCTGCTCGGCGGTGATCGGCAGGATCCCGGACCGGCTGACCAGGCCGAGCGTCGGCTTGATGCCGACCACGCCGTTGGCCGAGCTGGGGCTCAGGATCGAGCCCGAGGTCTCGGTGCCGATCGCGACCGTCACCAGATTCGCCGCGACCGCGATGCCGGGGCCGGAGCTCGAGCCGCCGGGCGTCAGGACGGGCCGGCCATCGCCGCCGGGCAGCGGCCGCGGATCATACGGATTGAGCCCGTACCCACCGAGCGAGCTGTATCCGGATGGCATACCATTGGCGATGAAGTTCGCGAACTCGGTCAAGGTCGCCTTGCCGAGCACGATCATACCGGCGTCGCGCAACCGCCGCGTGATGAACGCGTCGTCCGGCGGGATCGAACCGGCGAGCGACACCGAGCCGGCGGTCGTCGGCATATCGTCGGTGTTGATATTGTCCTTGAGCAGGATCGGCAGCCCGAACACCGGTCCGAACCCGAACCCCAGGCGGCGCTCGAAGTCGCGCAGCCGCGCCTGGTCGACCGCCACCTCGCTGAGGTGGATGATCGCGTTGAGCTTCGGGCCGGCGTCGTTGTACGCCCGGATCCGCGCCTGGTACGCCTCGACGAGGCGCTCCGAGCTGACCAGCCGGGTCCGCAGGGCCTGCTGCAACTCTGGTATGCTGGACTCCACCAGCTGGAGGCGGCGCGCGCGCTCGTCACGCTCCTCGGCGGGAGCGTATCTGACAAAGATGGCCAGCGCTCCGGATACGGCCAACGCAGCAAAGACAGCTCGGGTCATGGTCCTTGTTCCTCCTCTGCGCCAAGGCTGCCGACGCGCCCGCAGCTTAGGCAGATGAGACCGTCATTGTGAAGTCATGTTGTGAGCGAGCGCCTCCATAGTCGGGTCTGTTGCGTTTGCTGTGTTTGCTGTGTTTCCGGCCGAAACAAATGATGCGGTATGCGGACCGCGACCGACGGGCGGTAGCGACAGCGGCTACATCTCCGCCATCCCGCACCGCGGACCGGCCGGCCGTACGTTCCCTCACGGTCAAGCGAAATCGGCTTCAAAACTGTGAAACGGGTCACCGGTCGCAGGTCGGCGATGCAGTAGGGTAATGAGGTGAGCAAAGACGAAGACGCAGCGCGCGCGCAGTTCACCAACATGGCGGCCAGCACCCAGGCCGACTGGAAGATCATCGGCGCCGAGTTCGTTCGGTTCGCCGGTGGGCTCGCCGACCGCGTCCTCAAGCACCTCGCGCTCCTCGATGGTGACTACGGCGGCTTCCCGGTCGACCGGCTGACGCACTCCCTGCAGGCGGCCACGCTCGCTCACAACGACGGGCGCGATGAGGAATACGTCGTGTGCGCGCTGCTCCATGACATCGGCGACACGCTGGGCTCGTACAACCATCCAGACATCGGCGCGGCGATCGTCAAGCCGTTCGTGTCCGAGCAGAACCACTGGATGGTCGAGAAGCACGGCATCTTTCAGGGCTACTACTTCTTCCACCACGTCGGGATGAACCGCGATATGCGCGAGAGCTTCCGCAGCCACCCCGACTTCGCGCATACCGAGGAGTTCTGCGCCAAGTACGACGGCCCCGCGTTCGATCCCCACGGCGAGGCCAAGCCGCTGACGTTCTTCGAGCCGATGGTGCGCAGGATCCTGTCGCGACCGAAGCGATCGATTTACGTAGCCGCCATGGCGATGGCACGCTGATCATCGACCCGGCATCGTCAACGCCACCGCGCTCGATAGCGACACCGCCACGATCGAGTAGGCTACGCCGATGAAAGCCTACGAGCTCCAACCCCGCGACGGGTTCGACGCCTTGACCCTGGTGGATCGCCCGGCGCCCGCGCTCGGCCCCACAGACGTGCGGGTCCGCGTCCGTGCGGTGTCGCTCAACTTCCGCGATCTCACGATTGCCAAGGGCGCGCGCAAGCGCAAGGCGCCGATCGTGCCGGCGTCCGATGGTGCGGGCGAGGTCGTCGAGGTCGGCTCGGCGGTGACGCGCTGCGCGCCTGGCGACCGGGTCGCCGGGGCGTTCTTTCCCACGTGGCAGTCCGGCGACCTCTCGGACTACCACCACTCCCGCGCGCTCGGCGGCGGTCAGGACGGCATGCTCGCGGAGCAGGTCGTGCTGCCCGAGACCTCGTGGGTGCGGATCCCATCGCGGCTGTCGTTCGGAGCGGCGGCGACGCTGCCGTGCGCCGGCGTGACCGCGTATCACGCGCTGTTCGAGGCGGCGTCGCTGCGCACCGGCGACGTCGTGCTGCTCCAGGGCACCGGCGGCGTATCGATGTTCGGGCTCCAGCTCGCCAAGGCCGCGGGGGCGCGCGTGATCATCACGTCGTCGAGCGAGGCCAAGCGCGAGCGGGCGCGGGCGCTGGGCGCCGATCACGTCCTCGACTACAAGACCGACGCCGCGTGGGGCGAGACCGCGCGCAAGTGGACCGGCGGCCGCGGCGTCGACGTCGTCATCGAGGTCGGCGGCCCGGGCACGTTCGACCAGTCGGTCGCGGCGCTGCGCTACGGCGGCACGATGAGCATCCTCGGCGTGCTGACCGGCGTGCGCGGCGAGGTCAACACCTACGGCATCTTCCACAAGGCGCTTCGCGTGGCCGGCGTCTACGTCGGATCGATCGCGATGTTCGAGGGCCTGATCCGCGCGCTCGAGTCGACGCACATCGAGCCGATCATCGACCGCACCTTCGGGTTCGGCGAGGTCAAGGAAGCCTATGCGCACCTCGCGAGCGGCGCGCACTTCGGCAAGGTCGTGATCCGCGTCGACTGACGAACGGCCCCGAAGCCGTACGGGCTCATCGCGCCGGCGGCCCCGCCGCCTCATCGTCTCCAACAAATATCATCTGAGCGGCGCGCACTTCGGCAAGGTCGTGATCTGCGTCGACTGACGGACGGGCCCCGAAGCCGCACGGGCTCATCGCGCGGCGGCCCCGCCGCCTCCCTCATCTCCAACGAAGGTCATCTGAGCGGCGCGTACTTCGGCAAGGTCGCGATCTGCGTCGATCGATTGACGGACGGGCCCCGAAGCCGCTCGGGCTCATCGCGCGGCGGCCCGCCGCCTCATCTCCAACGAATACCATCTCAAATAACCGGAAAACGGAGCATTCGCGCGGGCATCTGGACTGTGGGCAGTGGCGACATCGCTGTTGAGCTGCGCCTCGGAGTCCATCGATCCAGCCGCCCGCTGATCGCCACTGTCCATCAGGCCTCCGGTGGCGCTCCCGAGGTCCCGAGCTGTTGCCTCGCCTGGCACGCCTGCACTCCTCGCTGCCGATCGTGCCTCGGCGCAGGTTGGCACTTGTGGCTTGCGCTCACGACTACGCCGACGGCACATCGCGGCAGGAGATCGATCCACATTTCTTCCAGCCCTCCCTCAGCACCCAGGTCTGCGGACGGCGCACCATCAGCGGATCGTAGGTCGGCGGGCCCCGCCATAGAAATCCTTCCTCGTCGCCATATTCCTGCCAGTCGGGAAACATCGCCGCGCTCGAGAACCAGTCGATCGTCCACGTGCTCATCGGCGACGCGAGATCCTCGCGGTGCTTGCGCCAGTTCGACATGATGTACCGGAGCGCATGGCGGGCCTGGGTGGGCGACGTGATGATCTCGGCGTGATAGCGGTCCGGGAACACCGCACCTCGCCGCCGCGGCCCGGGCCGGCCTTTGCTGATCGCCGCGTTCAGGTGTTTGGCGGCAGAGATCTGAAAGCCCTGCATCCCCGCTGCGAGGGCCCGTTTGTCATTCGCCTCGACGAGCAGGTGCAGGTGCGTCCGCTGGATACTGATCTGGACGATCCGAAAGTCTTCCCGGCGTGCGGTCGTCAGTGTGGCTTCGCGGATCGCATGATAGGCGAGGCGCCGTCGCAGACTACCGACAGAGCTGACGACGCGCAGCACCACATGCACTGGATTCCGCGCGTGCAGATACGGCCGCTCCTTGTGCGGCGATCCGGCCCGGTCGCCCTTCGGCGGTCGCCCGGCGCCCCGACGCTTGCCGCCGCGCTTCTTGAACAGCATGAGCTGAACGGGCTCTGTCGCTCGCTTCGCTGATAGTTCGCGAGTCGCCATGTGTTGTTGATAACTATCGACGATCGTTCAGGCAAGTAGATTTCGCCGATATCGATAGTGACGCGGTGGCAATGGCACTGGTGCTGTGATCGAGCGCGCGTGATATCGCCGAGGTGTGCCTGGTGACGGTAGATGGCGGATTGCCGGGCGAGATGACGTTTCTGGACCTCGGGAGAGCAACGGGTGGCCTGATGGACAGTGGCGATCAGCTGGTAGCTGGATCGATGCGTTCCGAGGCGCAACTCGACAGCGATGTCGCCACTGCCCACAGCCCGATGCCCTGCGCGGGTGCTCCGTGTTTCGGATATTTTGATGAATTGAGTCGCGGAAAGCCGGGTCAGGCGGCAGCATGCCAGGCCGGACCTGCAGTTGCGCCGGGGCCTGCAGTCGCCGTTCAGGCAAGTAGATTTCGCCGATATCGATAACGACGCGGTGGCAATGGCACTGGTGCTGTGATCGAGCGCGCGTGACATCGCCAAGGTGTGCCTGGTGACGGTAGATGGCGGATTGCCAGACGAGATGACGTTTCTGGACCTCGGGAGAGCAACGGGTGGCCTGATGGACAGTGGCGATCAGCTGGTAGCTGGATCGATGCATTCAGAGGCGCAACTCGACAGCGATGTCGCCACTGCCCACAGCCTGGTGCCCTGCGCGGGTGCTCCATTGTCGGAAATTTTGATGAATTGAATGGCGGAACGTGCGGGCCATGGGCAGTCGCGAGGCTCGATCAGCTAACGAGGAGCTCGTCGCGCAGGGCGGTCAGGATCTTGCCTAGCAGGTTCTGGCCGTTCCACTTCTTGGCGTCCTGCGCGCGCGGGTCGCGGGCTGCGAGGCCGATGCCCCAGATCTTGTCGTAGGGGCTGGCCTCGACGAGGATCGTGCCGGCGGTGGCGAGGAGCAGGCCGCGCAGGTCGGGGTTCTGGGTGAACTTCGCGCGGTTGCCGGCGAGCACGATGGCTTCACGCTCGCGGCGCCAGAGGTGCTCGTCGAAGCGCTTCACCTTGCGGCCGAGGGCCTTGTGCTGCCGCGGATGGCTGGCCGCGAGGATCTCGGCGGCGACCTCGTTGTCGTCGAACAGCCGGGCCTTGCCGAACATCATGTATTGCTCGGCGCAGCTGAACTCATTGCCGTCGACGGAGAACGTGCACGCGAACCACTGCGAGAACGGCGACGCCTCGGTGAAGAAGAACGTGTACATATTGTACGAAATACACTAAATGAGCCGCAGCGGCAAGGTTCACGTGCGCCGTGGCCGGGCGTCGCTGACCTGAGCGGAGCTGCTGGTGTGATCGCGCCGCTGCCGCGAAGGTGAGACCACACGATGTGCGAGGCTGGCTGTCGCGAGGATGGGTCGTGGTCCATCCGCGCACCGGGTGGCGGTGTGTAGTACGGTCGCGGGATCCCATGCCGCGTTACGAATTCTCGGAAGGCACGTCGAACAAGTTCTGGGAGATCAAGCTCTCGGGGGCGTCGTTCACCACGACGTACGGAAAGATCGGGACGGCCGGGCAGACGACGCTCAAGGAGCTGAAGTCGGCGGCGGAGGCGCAGAAGGAGTATGACAAGCTGATCGCGGAGAAGACCAAGAAGGGGTACGTGCTCGTCGGCGCGGGCGGTGCGAGCCGGTTGGGCAACGACGGCGACGCCGACGATGATGACGCTGACGATCGCCCACCGGCGAAGTCAGCGGCGAAGGTGGCGCCGGCGGCGAAGGCGGGAACTGCGACGGCCGCCGCAGCTGCGACGAAGCCAGCCCCGGCAGCGGCGAAGGCCGCCCCGGCAGCTACGAAGGCCGCCCCGGCCGCGGCGGCGGTGGCACCACCCGCAGTGACGCCCGGGGCGCGCTACTTCGAGCTGGTCGAGGGGACGTCGAGCAAGTTCTGGGAGGTCAAGCTCGATGGTGAGTCGGTGACGACGCGCTACGGCAAGATCGGGACGGCGGGACAGACGACCGCGAAGGAGCTCGACTCGAAGGCGGAGGCATTCAAGGAGTACGACAAGCTGGTCGCCGAGAAGGTCAAGAAGGGATATGTCGAGAAGGGAGGCGGCGCGGCGGCCGATCATCGCAATGCCGAGCTCGAGCAGGCGATCAACGCCGATCCCTACGATGCCTCGGCGTACATGGTGTATGCCGACTGGCTGCAGGGCCAGGGCGATCCGCGCGGGGAGCTGATCAGCCTGCAGCTGGCCGCCGAGACCAAGCGCGATGCCAAGCTCGCGAAGGCAGCGGCGGCGCTGATCGAGAGTCATGCGGATGCGCTGCTCGGGCCGCTGGGCCGGTATACCAAGACGTACGACGGCCACGACAAGGAGGCGTTCACCTGGCGGTATGGGTTCATCCACGCGGCGAAGCTGTCGCACAACCAGTACACGAATGACGACTTCGACGGCTCGATGGCCGAGGTCCTCGAGACCCTGTTACGCCATCCGTCGGGCCGGTTCGTGACCGAGCTGGTGTTCGGCTTCAACAACGATCCCAACGAGGATCCACTCGACGATCTGATCGGGATCCTCGCCAAGAAGGCGCCGGCGACGCTGCGCAAGCTGCACCTCGGCGACTTCGAGTATCCCGACGAGACCGAGATGAGCTGGTACCACGTGGGCAATCTCAGCAAGCTGTGGAAGGCGGTGCCGCGGTTGCGGTCGTTGATCGTGCAGGGCGGCGACTTCGTGCTCGGGACGATCGAGCTCCCGGAGTTGACGCACGCGGAGTTTCGCACCGGCGGGCTATCGGCGGCATCGGCGAAGTCGATCGCGAAGGCGGCGTGGCCGAGCATCGAGCACCTGGAGGTGTGGTACGGCGCCGATGAGTACGGCGGCACGGCCAAGGTCGGGGAGGCGCAGGCGGTGCTGGACCGCAAAGACCTGTCGCGCCTGACCTCGCTCGGGCTCAAGAACACGGCGTTCACCGACGAGCTGTGCGGCGTGCTCGCGGCGAGCCCGTTGCTCAAGCAGCTGACCAAGCTCGATCTGTCGATGGGGGTCATGACCGACGACGGCGCGCGGATGCTCGCGGCGAGCAAGGACGCGTTCAAGCACCTCGCGGTGCTCGACGTCTCGGACAACTATGTGACCAAGGCGGGGCTCGCGGCACTCAAGGGGCTGGCGAAGTCGGTGGTGACCACGTCGCAGCGCGACGACGACGACCCGGAGTACCGGCACCCGTCTGTCGGCGAGTGATGGCGGCGCGAAACGCCGGCGGCCGCCCGTTCGTCGTGATCGGGCATCCCGGGCATCGCCGGGTCGAGATGTTCCAGGCGGCGCTGGCCTCGCAGGGGCTGCCGCTGGCGCGCGTGATCGCGTGGGAGGTGATCGCGGCGCCGGGTGCGCCGGCGCGGCTGCTCGCGGGGCTCGGGCGCGCGATCCTGCGGATCGACTCCGCCGGTGAAGACGATCATGTCGAGCGGATGTTGCTCGCGCGCGGCGAGGCGGCGGCCCGCGCGGGCGGCTATCCGGCGATCACGGCCGCGGCGCTCGCGGACGTGCCGGTCGAGCGCGGCCAGATCCTGTTTCCACGCCAGCACCACCTCGGGTTCCTCGCCGTGCTCGACGAGATCGCCGCCGCGGTGGCCGGGCAGCCCGCGGTCCGCGTGGTGCAGCCGCCGGCCGCGATCGCGCTCTTGTTCGACAAGCGGCAGACGTCGGCGCGGTGGCACGCGCTGGGCATCCCGGTGCCCGACGCGCTGCCCGGCGGCGATGTCCGCGAGCCGGACGACCTGCGCGCGCGGATGGAGGCGCTCGGCTGGCCCAGCGTGTACGTCAAGCTGAGCTCGGGGTCGTCGGCGTCGTGCCTGGCGGTGTTCGTGCATCGCGTCAGCGCCGAGCACGTGATGACGACGGTCGAGGATACCGGCGCCGCGCGCTACCACTCGCGGCGGATCCAGCGGCTGAACGATCGGGCGCGGATCGATCGCACGCTCGGCTTCATCCTCGGCGAGGGCGCGCAGGTCGAACGCGCGATCCCCAAGGCGCGGCTGGCGAATCGCTACATCGATTGCCGCGTGCTGACGATCGACGGTGAGCCAGCGTTCGTGGTGGTGCGCGGCGCGACCCACCCGATCACCAACTTGAACCTCGGCGGCCAACGCGGCGACCTGGACGCGCTGCGTGCGGCGGTACCGGCGGCGGCGTGGGACGCCGCGATGGCGAGCTGTCGAACCGTGCAGCAGACCAGCGGCGCGTTCCACGTCGGGGTCGATCTGATGTTCGAGCCCGGGCTCGCCGCGCATCGGGTGATCGAGGGCAACGCGTTCGGCGATCTGCTGCCGAACCTTTTGCGCGATGGGCTCGACGTGTACGGCTGGCAGATCCGGCGGCTCGCGGAGACCGAGCGGAGCCCGCAGCATCAGGCACCGGCCCCCGGCTCCGGACGAGCGACGTGAGCGGACGCGTTAGCCGCCGAGCACGCGCCGGAACACGACCTCGAGATCGTGGAGCCGATCTTGTTCCATCGCCTCCCCGAGCTCACGAACGTGTCTCCGGATCCGCGCTAGATCCATCCGCGCGCCATGAAGGACGAGCAAGCGTTCGACATCTTGCTGATCCTGTGGCCGCCACGCGATCGCCTTGTAGATTACGAGGTCCTCCGGTTGGGCGACCTGCAGTGTCACGCCGCCCACCTTGACGGGTCCCGCCGCCACCATCGCCTCCAGCTCAAACGGCATCCATGCTACCGACACGTCGACGTCGACACCGGTCTCGGCATGACGCAATAGAAGCACCTGGCTCTCTGCTGCGAACGCTAGCGCATCCTCGATCCGGGCAACCACCCCGGCATCAGCGAGCTCCGCAGCGAGCGCTTGCAGCGTGATGTCCGCGCCGGAAAACGCGAGGTCGATGTCGCGCGTCACACGCGGAATTCCGCGCGCGATCACCGCGATCCCGAGGCTCTGGCCCTTGTGACGGTCAAGGACCGGCAGGAGCTCGCCGAGCGTACGCGTGATGCCTTGCGAAAGGGCTACGCGGGCTTTGCCACCCATGGCTTCTTCAGCTTTGTCCAGAGCGCCCTCGCCTCCGCGATCTCCCGATCACGAACCAGGTCATGCTCAGGAACGGTGGCGAGATCGCACATCTCCATCGCGGCTTCGAACGAGCGCTCTGATGCCATCGGCGCTTCCTGCTTCATCAGCTCCAAAGCGCGACGCTCCGCAGAACGGTGGCCCGAGATCCAACGGCGAACGGCATCACGATCCACACCCGTATCTTAGCATCTTACGGGATCCCACCTCGTCCTGTTACGTGCTCGGTGTGCCGATCGCTCGGGGCGGGCCCGGCCAGCGCCGAGCCGTGCCGCTCGAGGGACCTTGAGCGAGGTCGCCAAGAGTACGACCGCGTCTGGTCGGCCACCCCGAACTGCGGGCTCGCCGTGCGCCGGCGCGCAATTCCGGCCGGACGATCACCGCTGGTCACACCAGACTCAACGCGTCCCCGTGTAGCTCAGCACGGGTAGGCGCAGCCCCGCGGCGCGGCGGGCTTCCGGCACCGGCACGCGCTCGAGCAGCCCGGTCGCGAACACCTTGGCGAGCTCAAGGTAGTCTAGGTGGACGTAGCCGATGTGGCAGTGGCAATCGACCTGCGTGCACGGCCGCGGTGCGAGGGCGTCGCGCCAGCCGGTGGTGTAGAGGTTGCCGATCGGCTCACGGATGAAGTGACAGCGCCGCATCGTGCCGTCGCCGTCGACCGAGATCGCGCGCTGACCGGCGCCGCACGCGCGGCCCAGGCTCGGCCAGCGCTGGGCGTTGATCGGAAACAGCGGATCGATCGTCTCCCAGGCGGCGAGCTCGTCGGCGGTGTAGTCGAGCGCCTTGACCGCGTTGATCCAGACGTAGGTCTCGGCCGGGAGCTGGGCGCGCAGCGCGACCGCGGCTGCGTGGTACTCGCGCTGGCCGACGACGCCCACGCTGTAGCGCACGCCGGTGCCATCGAGCGTTCGGCACTTCGCGAGGAACGCTTCGAGCGTCGTCCACGCCGGGTGGTACGTGCACCACAGCGCGAGCCGCGCCGGATCCGCGTGTGCGATCCAGTCGAGCGACGCCGACAGATTGGTCTGCACCGCCGCGCGCGTGATCTGCGGGAGATGCGACAGCTCGGCGAGCCCGTCCTGGTACCACCGCCGGATCAGCGCCTCGCCCCACGGCGTGACGAGCACGCCCAGCTGGTCGCCGGCGGACTGCGCCGCGACCCAGTCGACGAACCGCCGCCACGCTGCGCGATCGGTGGCGAGCGCGTCGCGCGAGTCCTTGCGCTTGGCAAATGGGCAGTACGCGCAGCCGTAGTTGCAGCTGGCGAGCGGCCCGCGATACAGGATGTCGAGCGAGAGGCGGTGCTCTGGAACGCTGGCGACGGGATCCGCCGTGCGTGATCCCGTCATGACTGGCAACCCCGCGTGGCGTCGCGCGAGTCGTCGAACGATGAGCTGCCGGGGCGTCGGGTGGTGTCGCGCGGTGGGTCGAACGCTGGGCGATCTTGCGTGGCGTCGCGCGAGTCGTCGAACGATGAGCTGCCGGGGCGTCGGGTGGTGTCGCGCGGTGGGTCGAACGCTGGGCGATCTTGCGTGGCGTCGCGCGATGAGCGGCCGAGGTATCGGGTGGCGCCGCGCGGTGGGTGACGGTGGCGTCGCATGGTATCGCGCGGCTGGTCGAGTCTGCGCTTCATAGCAGCTCGTAGTCCGCCATCCGGCGCTGGACGGCCGCCGAGTACAGCCACGGCCCGAGCGCATCGGCGCGGCCGAGGCCCTCTGGAGTCAGTGTGATTGTGTCGCCACGGCGGACCGCGAGCCCGCGCGGCGCGAGCTCGGCGAGCTGGGGAAACTCGCGCTCCGGGTCACTGCCGAACCGGGCGCCGTACGCCGCGAGCTCGAGGCCGTCGTCGGCGAGCAGCGACAGGATCAGCCAGCGCCGGCGCTGCTCGTCGGCGTCGAGCTCGAAGCCGTAGTCGGCGACCGCGAACGCGTCGTCGTCGCGCTCGACCCAGCGCGCGAGGATGTCGCGCACGCCGCGCGCGCCGACCGCCCACTCGGTCGAGTAGTGGACCGTCCGCGTGTACGACCGCGCGCCGCAGCCCAGGCCGATCATGCCGTCGTCCTGGCAGCAGTACACCGGGCCCGCGGTCGTGCCGGCATCGAGGCGCCGGAACATCCGCAGCGAGACCTGGCGGTAGCCGGCGGCGCCCAGGACGTCGCGGCCTTGCTCGTACAGCGCGACGCGGCCGTGGTCGACGTCGCCGGCATCGGCGGGCTTGCGGCCGAGCGTGGTCAGCGGCCGCACGTACAGCGGATACAGGTACAGCTCCTCGGGCCGATACGCGAGCGCCGCGGCGAGCGAGGTCTGCCAGGTGGCGGCGGTCTGGCCGGGCAGGCCGTACATCAGATCGATATTGAGCGTCGCCGGTCCGGCGTCGCGGATCGCGCGCAGCGCCTGGTGCACGTCGGCGGCGCGCTGCGGGCGATTGACCGCCTTGCACTCGGCATCGATGAAGCTCTGCACGCCGATGCTGATCCGATCGACGCCACCGCCGATCAGCACGGCGAGCCGATCGGGCAGCGCGGTCTCCGGCGAGGTCTCGGCCGACATCGGGACGCCGCCGCCAAGGCCCATCGCGCGGGTCAGCGCGATCACGCGCTCGAGCTGACGGGCATCGAGCAGCGTGGGGGTGCCGCCGCCGATCGCCGCGCGCGCGATCGTGAACGCGCCACCCTCGTCGAGCGCGCGCCGGACCACGCGGGCCTGGCGCGCCAGCGTCGCGAGGTAGGCATCGATCAGCTCGGCAGGTGGCACCGGCCGGGTGAACAGGTTGCAGAACCCGCAGCGCTGCTCGCAGAACGGAATATGCAGGTAGAGAAACAGCGCGTCGCGGCGCTCGCCGGCCCACAGTGGACCGAGCGGGCGCGGCGGTACGAGCGGTCGGTACGCCGTCTTGTGGGGATACGCGTAGACGTACGACTGGTAGCGCGTGGCACCGAGCACCGCGTCGAGCGACGACCCGAGTGACGACCCGAGCGACGACCCGAGCGACGACCCGAGCGACGACCCGAGCGACGATCCGAGTGACGATCCGGGCGAGGTCATGCGCGCACCACCCGTTCGGCGTAGGGCACCGTGGTCACGATCGGATGGCCGACGCGATGGCCGGTGTAGCCATCCTCGCCGTACAGCGTGCCGTGATCGCTGCACAGGATCACGAACACCGGTGCACCACGGGCCAGCGCGCGGAGCAGGCGCGGCAGCTGGGCATCGACGTGGCGCAGCGCCGCCGCGTGACTCGCGAGGCTGTCGGTGCCGCTGCCGTCCAGGTAGAAGTGATTGGGCTGGTGCAGTGCCGCCACATTGACGAACGTGAACGCGCGCCGATCCGGCGCGAGCCGCGCGAGCGACGCCTCGACGACGCCGATCTGGTTCTCGAACGACCGCGGATCGGTCACGCCGAGCGCAGGAGACCAGTGGTGCTCGGCGAACAGCCCGGGTAACACGCGGCCGAGCGGGTTCTGCCCGTTGAAGAACCCGGTGCCGCCGACGCACAGCGTGTGATAGCCGCGCGCCGCGAGGCCCTCGACGATGGTCGCGCCGTCGAGCACGCAGGTCGCGGGGCCGATCGACTCGCTGCCGTCGAACCCGAGCGCGAGCAGGCGCTGGTGCGGACCCGGGCTCGCGGGCGTCGGCAAGAACCCGGCGAAGAACGCTGCGTGCGCGGCGTACGTGAAGGTACCGGGCGTGTGCCGGCGCTCCCACAACGGAGCCTGCAGAGTCGGCGCGTCAGCGGGCCGACGATCCGATCCGTCTTGCGTCCGGAGAGCCTGAGGTGCCGCCCGTGGGCAGGCGGCGGCGCTCTGTCCAGCGGCGCCCGGATCCGCGGCGCCCGGACCAGCGGTGCCCGGATCCGCGGTGCCCGGATCCGCAGCGCCCGGACCAGCGGCGCCCTGGCTCGGCTTGCTCGGGCTGGCGAGCCACGCGGCGAGGTTCGGCGTGCGGCCGGCCGCCAGCTCCTCGGCGGCCACGTCGTAGCGCAGCGTATCGAGCGTGATCAGCGCGAGGTCGTGGGTCCCGACGATCGCGTTCATGTCGCGCACCGCCGCCACCTAGCGCGCCGGGACGTAGAGCTTGATCTCGACGCGGCGATTCGCGAGCCGACCGCGCGGCTTGCTGTTGTCGGCGACCGGATCCTCGCTGCCGCGGCCCTCGACGACGATCCTCGACTGCGGGATGCCGATGGTGATCAGCGCGTGCTTGACCGCCTCGGCGCGGGCGCGCGACAGGTCAGCCGACAGCGTGTCGCCGCCCTGCGGCGGCTGGCCATCCTCGGCGGTGGCGAACTGCTGCGCCTCGCGATCGTCGGTGTGGCCGATCAGCACGACCCGGATCGACGGATGCGTCGTCATCGTCGTGGCGATCTTCCGGAGGCTCGCCAGCCCCGGGTCGCGCACGAGGGTCTCGCCCTCGGCGTAGGTCAGGCCCTCGATCGTGCCGCGCAGCGCGTCGACCTCGGGTGGCACGGTATCGGGGCAGCCATCGTCGTCCTCGAAGCCGTTGTAGGTCTCGCGGACGTTGGGGCACTTGTCCGCGATGTCGAGCACTCGATCGAGATCGTTGTCGATGTCGGGGCATCCGTCTTCGTCCTCGAAGCCATCGAAGTCCTCGGGCCGATCGGGGCAGGCATCCTTGGCGTCGGGGATGCCGTCGCCGTCGCGGTCGGGCGGCGGGGGGCCGGCGGCCAGGCGGGTCTCGTCGGCGGTCGGCCGGCGCCGCACGCCGATGCGAAACTCGATGCCGAGGCCGACGTCGAGCTCCGCGGTCGCGCTGGCCCCGGCGCCGGCATGCGACGGCATGACCGCGAGCCGCGCGTCGAGCCGCAGCGCGAAGCCTTTCTGGGTATCGAGCCGCACGCCGCCGCCGACGTAGCCGTCGCCGATGATCGACGTCGCGAACCGCTGGGACGCCGATGACAGCGCGACCGGCGTGCCGCCGCCGAGCACGAGGAACGGCTGGATCCGGCGGCCCGGCTGGAGCTCGAACCGCAGGTGCAGGCGCGGCTCGAACCAGAACACGCTGGCCGCCGGGGCGCCGCCGACCGCGTTGGTGGTGGTCGGCGAGATCGCGAGCTCGACCTCGGGGACGAACCACGGCAGGAACGGCCGGGCGATGCGACCGCCGAGCTCGATGCCGTTCTGCAGCACCGGGTGTGCGGGCGCGTCATCGATGTAGCCGAGCAGCGAGCTCGACGAGAAAAATCGCGGTCCGAACCAGCCGCCGATGTCGGTCGGCTCGGCGGCTGCTGGCGACGGCGCAACCGCGAGCGCCACCAGCGCGACCGTCCACAGTCGATCCATCGTGCCCCAGTATACGCATCAAGGCAGCACGACACCATCGCCGGGCAGGCCCGTGAAGGTGGTCCGCGCGCGCAGCCCGAGCCATGGGTCGGCCTTGGGGGTGGCGAACACAACCTCGTAGATCCAGGCGTTCAGTGGGGCGAAATCGGTCACGGCCTGGTCGACGATGTGGCGCCGGATGTCCTGGCGCAGCCGGAGCTCATTGTGCGCCGTGTCGGCCGCGATGTGCTGCTCGAGCCGGGCGATCACCGACGCGAGCTGCCCGGCGGTGGCGCTCTGCTCGACCGGCCCCGCGTCGTGCAGCATGGCCACGAGGCCCACGCTCTGCTCGTCGAGGATCGGATGCGCCGCGGTGCCGGGCCGTGGCCCTGCCGCATCCCCGCCCACGAGGCCCCAGACCTGCTGGCCGATCGCGCTCCACTCGGGGGCATCCTCGGCGATATCGCCAGGCTGCAAGAATCCCATCGCAATCAGATCGGGGGTCTCGATGCCCGCCTTGGAGGAGGCGAGGCGCTGCGCACGCGCGAGCGCTTCGGTGGAGCCGCGTACGGGCTGCGGGCCGCGCAGGTAGGACGCGGGAGCGCGTTCGATCCAGGCTTGATCGGCCGCCCGCAGCGCGGCGGTGTGATACGCGACGGTCTCGCGGATCCGCGCGGCATCGGTCATGCCGCGGACCCGCGCGGCGAACGCGAGGCTCTTGGTCAGCTCGGTCTGGAACACGGACGCGGCGTACAGCCCGGGCAGCACGTCGAGCACGTGGCCGTCCTCGTCGAGCACGTAGTGCGCGCTGTTGCCGGTCGTGGTGCGTACGAGCTTCCTGCCGTCGCCGAAGTCGATCGTCACGGTCGGCACCGGCCGCTCGCTCGACCAGTAGAGGACGAAGTTGGCGCGCAGGAACGCCGACAGCGCGCGGTTAGCATACAGCGTCGTGCGGAACAGCCGGCTGTTGGCGCACGATAGATCGTCGCGCAGATCGCCCAGCATGCGAAGCGCCAGGATCGGGCGGTGCAGCCGGTGCGCCTCCTGCTCGGCGGCGGCGAGATCGGTGTACCAGTACAGGCGCGAGGTCGTCGCGTAGTGCTGACCGGCGACCTCGTCGATCGCCGGGTCCCACCCCGGGTCCATCGCTGCGTCCCTTGCCAGCAGACGGTCGTAGCGCGCCAGCAGCTCGTCGAGCGCGGCCGGCCCCCGCGCGCGCAGCTCGGCGAGGTTGGTCGGCGGTGGGCCCGACGTGGCGCTATGCGCCAGGCTCGGCGTCAGGCGCGGCAACAGCGCATTCCGCGGGGGAGGCGCCGGGGGGACCGGCTGCGCGACCGAGCGGGCGACGCCGAGCGACGCGGCGACGCCGAGGCACAGGGTCACAAACCAGGGAAACGTGGACAACGGGGGAGGGAGCTGCATCCGGTCACGATGCGGCGAGCGCGGCGGGTCCGCCGTCAGGCTGTTGTAAAGCCGGTCCTTACGTTCGCCTTACACCGCGAGGTGTCACACTCGGCCGGTGCGGATCCTCGTGGTCGAAGACGAAGCCAGCCTGCGCGAAGGCATCGTCGATCTGCTGACCGGTGACGGCCACGAGCTGGTCGCGGTCGGCGACGGGATCGCCGGGGTCGAGGCCGGGCTGCGCGACGCGTTCGACCTGGTCGTGCTCGATCTCATGCTGCCGCGGCTCGACGGCATGGAGGTGTGCCGGCGGCTGCGCGCGGCGCGGCCGGGCTCGCCGATCCTGATGCTCACCGCGCGCGGTTCGGAGGACGACAAGGTGCGCGGCCTCATGGAGGGCGCCGACGACTACGTGACCAAGCCGTTCTCGGCGCGCGAGCTGCTCGCCCGCGTCCGCGCGCTCGGCCGCCGCGCGCCGGTCGAGCCGTCGCTCGACGAGGTCCAGCTCGACGGCGCGGTGATCGACCTGGCCCGGATGACCGTCGTCCGCGGCGCCGACCGGGTGGCGCTGACCCCGCGCGAGGTCGGCATCGTGCGCTGGCTGCACCGCCACCGCGATCGCGTGGTGTCGCGCGCGGAGCTGCTCGAGCGCGTGTTCGGGCAGCGCGGCGATCTGCAGACCCGCGCGGTCGACATGGCGATCGCCGTGCTGCGCAAGAAGCTCGAAGCCGATCCGGCGAACCCGACCGTGATCGTTTCGGTCAAGGGCGCCGGCTACGCGTGGGGGCTCGCGCGATGACGTCGCCGCGGCGCGCGCTGGCAGTGGCGGGCCTGCTCGCCGTGTTGCTCGGCGCCCTGCTCGTGGCGTGGTTCGCCGCCGGCTGGGCCGACGTGCGAGGCCGGCAGCGCACGATCCGCGGCGCGCCGGGACTCGCGGCCGCGCAGCGCGGCGCGGCGCTGGCGCACGAGCTGCGTGGCGAGCTCGGCGCCCTGCTGTCGCGCGAGGTCGAGCGACCGTACTTTCATTATCAAAATCTGTTTCACGATCCGCGCGCGTCCGGCGGCCCCAGCGTCGCCCCCTCGCCGCTGGCCTCCGTACCCGACGACGCGCTGGTGCTCGGCTACTTCCAGGTCGACGCCACCGGCCGCGCCACCACGCCGACCATCAACGACGAGGTGCCCGAGCTGTCCGAGCCCACGCGCGTCGCCGACCACCAGCGGTTTCGCGACGAGGTCACGCGCAGCCTCGCCGGTGCGCTGACGCCGCGGCGGTCGGACAGGATGGTCGCCGTCGCGGACGCGCCGCCGCACCGGCCGACAGCCCCCGAACCGGTGGCGCAGACTCCGCGCCGGCTGCCGGTCCGCGAACCGGCGGCCTCCGCGCCGCCGCAGGCGCAATCCTCCGCGCCGCCGCAGGTGCAATCCTCCGCGCCGCCGCAGGTGCAATCCTCCGCGCCGCCGCAGGCGCAATCCTCCGCGCCGCCGCAGGTGCAATCCTCCGCGCCGCCGCAGGTGCAAGCCGCCGCGCCGCAGGCCCAGGTCGTGACGCTGGATCGCAGCAGCTACGCGCAGAACGCGATGTCGAACCAGGTCTACCTCGAGCAGCAACGCCCAGCGCCGCAGCCAGCGGTGCCACCGGATCGCGCAGCCTCATCGGCCGCGCCTGCACCCGATCCGATCCCACCTGTGGCCTCCGAGCCAACCGCTGCGGCGCCGCCGAGCGGGGCAGCTCGCAAGCCTCGTCGGACCGCGGCGCCATCGTCCGGCACACGGACACCCGGCCCCGCCCCGACCGCGCCGGTCGCGATCACCGTGTCGCCGCTCGAGTGGCGGACCCTCGCGTTCGCCGGCCAGCCCACCGTGGTCGCCGTGCGCCACGTCGACACCCCCGACGGCCGGCTCACCCAGGGCTTCGTCGTCGATCGCAATGCGCTCACGGGCTGGCTCGCCACGCACGCCGCCGACACGATCGCCGAGCTCCGCACCGGCGACAACGCCACCACCGAGATCGTCCCGGGCTGGCACCTCGAGCTCGCGTCCAATTCCCAGGCGCTCGCCGCCGCCGCGACCGGGGCCGACGCGATCGCGCGCGGCTTCGTGCTCCAGTTCGTCACCGTCGCCATCGTCGCGGTCGTCGCGGCCTGGCTCGTCGTCATGCTCGTCGCGCGCGCCGAGCGGCTCGCCCGCGAGCGCAGCCAGTTCGCCGCCGCCGCTGCCCACGAGCTCCGCACGCCGCTCGCCGGCCTCCAGCTCTACGGCGACATGATCGCCGACGGCCTCGGCGATCCGGCCAAGCTGCGCGACTACGCCCGGCGGATGAGCGAGGAGGCCGCCCGGCTCGGCCGCGTCGTGTCCAACGTCCTGGGGTTCTCGCAGCTCGAGCGCGGTAACCTGAGCCTCGAGCCCCGCACCGGCGCGCTCGACGAGGCGCTGCGCGAGCTGGCCGATCGCGCCCAGCCCGCCCTCGATCGCGCCGGTGCCACGCTCGCGCTCGACGTCGCGCCCGCGCTCACCGCCCGGTTCGACCGCGACGCGCTGGCGCGCATCGTCGGTAACCTGCTCGACAACGCCGAGAAGTACGGCCGCGACGCCACCGACCGCACGATCCGCCTCGCGGCTCGCCCCACCAGCGCCACCATCGAGGTCATCGTCTCCGACCGCGGCCCGGGCATCGCCACCGCCGCCCGCGCGCGGCTGTTTCAGCCATTCGCTCGCGGCGTCTCCAGCGACGGCCCCGCCGGCCTGGGCCTCGGCCTCGCGCTATCGCAATCACTCGCCCGCGCCATGGGCGGCGACCTCGTCTATCGCCCCGCGGACGAAGGCGGCGCCAGCTTCGTGCTGATCCTCGCGCACGTGTAGCTACCGAACCGGATCAGAACGAACCGCTACGCTGGAGCAACTCGTATCCACCCTCGCGCTCCAGCTCTACCCACAACGTGTCGCCGAGATTGGCCCACCCATCCTCTGCGAGGCGGGTCTCATGGAACACCCATTCCTGGTCACCCCGGGCGAACGAGTAGGTCAGCTGGACGGCCGGGACGCGCTCGATCTTCCCCTCGCGTCGCACGACCTGGACCGATGGCATGCGCACGACACGGATCTGGGCCCCCGGTTGTCGGTTTGCCAGGAACGCCGCTCGGTTCGGGCTCTGGACGACGTACATGCTCACCTCAGCTTGCCACAGGCGCGACAGACGCCGGCTCTGGAAGTTCCAAGTCACCGAGATCTTTGGACGAAGTCGAATCGATCCAGAAGTGGGCTCGGACCGCCGTCATCGCCGCGCGCACATTGGGTGTGGCGGTCGCGACGAGTTGCTCCACGAACTGGTCGATCAAGACCATGATCGAAGGCGTCTCATCGGTCCCGCCGAGAAACGTGTAGAACGTCGCGTCGCCGGAGCCCATCCCCTTGCGCGCGAGGGCGCCCTGGTCCGAGGCGACCACATCCGGGAGGTTGTCGTTGCGCAGGACCTCGAGCAGCTCATTCTCATCCCTGACGTCGACGCTTTCACTTCCCAGCAACGCATCGCGGATCTTCGTGATGCGCGGCGCGGCGCGTCTGCTCGCGAGCGACTCGCGTAGCTCGATGACGTCTGAGAGCCAGTCGCGCAACGTCTCGGGGTTTGCGGGAGCACCGAAAGAGAATAGCCCCGTGAACACCTGGTCGGTCGGTCTGAGAAGTTGCCTCGCGCGCGCAATCTGGATGAGCGCGGATATGAATTTTCCCCGCGCTTGAGGTCGCTCTTTACCTCCATCACGGCACGGACCGACTGTGAGAGCACGACAGCGACGTTGCCCGAGCGCAGCAGGGTCGGGAAGTCCATGGTGTCAGCGACGATCATGTCGAGCTGGTGAGTCGAGCGCGTTGGCCGCTGGCTGCCGTCGAGGATTGCCACGGTTCCTTCCAGGATCTCGAACCTTCGCGGCATGAACTGGCGGAACAGGTCGGCAAGGGCACTCTCTCGCCCAGCTCCTACCAGCGTCGGATGAGATGTCAGGGCTGCAAATAGATCGCCCTGCGCTTTCAGTCGCTGGCGCAGCAATTGCGGCAACCCTGTACGGTCCTTCACTTTGCGACTCTATACGATCGCTATGACAATGCTGTGGTGGTAGTGGCGATATTGCCGGGGACGCGACTCGGACTCGATGAGCGTTGAATACGATCCGCGCACGAAGCTGCGCTACAGCGAGTCCCACACGTACGCGAGCTCGACGACCGGGAACCCGGAGACCACCGAGGGCACACGCGAGCCGGGGCGGCCGCCCATCGCCTCGTAGAACCGGCGGGCGTGGTGGTTGTTGTCGAGCACCCAGATGATCAGCGAGCGCAGCTGCTGGGTGCGTAGCCAGTCGGTGACGTGCTCGAACATCTCGCGGCCGAGGCCGTGCCGCCGGGCGTGGTGCTCGAGGTAGAACCGATAGACCTCGGCGGCGTAGGGCGAGGCGCGCCGCGTGCGGCCGGCGTCACAGAACCCGACGATGTCGCGGTGCGTGGTGTCATAGGCAACGAGGGTCAGGATCGAGCGGTCCTGCAGCACCCTGCGCCAGCTCCTCATGCGCTGATCGCCGTCGATCCGGTCGAGCGCGGCGTCGGGCAGGATGCCGCGATAGCTGGTGCGCCAGCTCGCGGTGTGAGCGCGCGCGATGCCCTCGGCGTCGCCGACCGTGGCTGCTCGGATCGCGAACCGCACCGGCCGAGTGTAGCTGTGACGCGGGCGCGCGGCCCCGAACGTTTGGGTAGGTGCCGCGAGCCCGCGTGCTACCGTATCGAGATGGCCGAAGATGCATTGCGCCAGGTGATCGCCCAGGCGGTCGAACAGCTCCGCGCGGCGACCGATCTGACGATGACCGAGATCATCGACGTGCGCGCGCTGCCCGACGCGGCGCGGACGTCCGACGTCTGCTACTCGCTGGGCGTGCTCCAGGGCGCCGCGATCGCGCTGGGCGCCACGCGGCAGGAGATGCTCGAGGAGCTCGACCTGCTCACGGCGCCGCGCCCCCAGGCGTGATCGCGCGCGCTATTTGAAGCTGTCCTTCCAGGCGCGCACGGCGGCGAACACGCTGACCGGATCGCTGGCGGCGCCGCGGGTGCTGGCCGCGGCGACGACGCCTGGTTCGGCGCTGCGCAGGAATGGATTGGTCCCGCGCTCGTCGGCGATCGTCGACGGGGTCGATGGCGTGGCCAGCGATCGGGCGCGGTCGGCCACGGCGGGGTTGCCGGGCTCGACGGCAGCCGCGAACCGGAGGTTCGACGCGGTGTACTCGTGCCCGAAGTAGACCCGGGTCGCCGGTGGCAGGGCGGCCAGTCGCATCAGCGACGCGTGCATCATGGCGGCGTCGCCTTCGAACACCCGGCCGCAGCCACCGCCGAACAGCGTATCGCCGGTGAACACGCAATCCTCGACGACGTAGCTGATCGCGCCGAGCGTGTGGCCGGGGTTGTGGATGCAGCGCGCGCGCAGCGAGCCGAGCGCGACCTCGTCGCCGTCGTCGAGCGCGCGGGTGACCCCGGGCGTGCGGGGCGCGTCCTTGGCGCCGACGACCACCTCGATGCCGGTCCGCTGCGCGAGCAGGGCGCCGATCCCGCCGACGTGGTCCGGGTGGTGGTGAGTCGCCCAGATCGCGGCCAGCTGGGCGTGCTCGCGGGCCAGCGCGGCCTCGACCGGCGCGGCCTCTCCCGGATCCACGACGGCGCACCGGCCGTCCTGATCGATGATGAGATACGCGAAGTTATCCTTCAGGCACGGTACCGAGACGACCCTCATGCCCGCGTTCTACCGCGATTCGTTTGCCGCGGATCGGTGTCGCGCGGTGGACGACCGCGCCCTACGTCGGGTGCGACACCGCTGTAACGGCCGCGCGCCTCGCTGTCACCGGCGGTAGCAACGCTTGTATCGCTGTGCGTCACGATCGGCGTACCGTGGGGGAATGGCAATGAAGACGGCTGGCTCTGCGGAGATCAACGTGACGCCGCTGATCGACGTCCTCCTGGTGCTCCTGATCATCTTCATCGTGATGATCCCGGTGGTGCTGCGCACCGAGACCGTCGAGCTGCCGCCGACCACTACGGGTGTGATCATGGAAGGCGGCACGGTCGCGCTCAAGCTCGACGCCGATCTGTCGGTCGCGATCGACGACGGGCCGGTGTTCCCCAACCACGAGCTGGCGACGCGGCTGCGCGCCAAGCTGCCGACGAACACAAAGGCGGTGTTCGTCGACTTCGTCGATGGCGTGCCGTGGGGTCAGGTGGTCGCGACCGTCGATACCGTGCGCGGCGTGGCAAACGACATCACCGCCGGCGACCTCGCGGTCGCGGTGCGGATGCGCGGCGTCGAGTAGGCGGGCCGGCCAGCAGGCCGAGCTGCTGCGCGCGCCGCGTGATCGCGGCGACCAGGTGCGCGGTGGCCGGCGATAGCGGTGCACGGGTCTCTCGCCGGACCAGCGCGAGGTCGCGGAACAGCGGCGGCAGGTCGACGACCTCGAGGCGCCGCATCGTGCCCGCGGCGAGCTCGCCGGCGACGAGGGTGTGGGGGAAGAACCCGACGGCGCGGCGTTCGACCACGAGGTGGTGCGCGATCTCGAGCGGGACCTCGACCGCCGAGCCGGCTTCTTCGGCGATCCGGATCAGCTCGGGGTGATGCGATCGCCACCACCGGAGCCGCAGCAGCGGCCGCGCCAGCCGGACCAGGTCGGCGCGGCGGACCTCGGGCAGCGCCGCGAGCGGGTGGCGCGGGCTCACCACCAGGACCACCGGCTCGCGCAGCCGCACCAGCGCGACCAGGTTGGCGGCGTCGGCTTCGTGGCACGGCCACAGCAGCACGCCCAGCTCGACGACGCCGTCCCACAGGAGGGCCGCGACGTGCTCGTGATGGGCGGCCCGGACCGCGCAGGCGAGCTGCGGATGCGCCGCGAGCAGCTCGGCGAGCGCGGGCCCAGCCAGGCCCCCGGCGAGCGAGTTCAGGATCCCGAGCGACACCCGGCCGCGCTCGCCGCCCCGGATCAAGCCCGCTTCCTCGACGCCGGCGGCGAGCACCTCGAGCGTGCGCGCGGCATAGCCGAGGAAGCTCTCGCCGAGCGGGGTCAGCGCGATCCGCCGGCCGCGGCTGAACAGCGCCCCGCCGACCGCGACCTCGAGCGCCTGGATCCGCGCGCTGACCGCGGGCTGGCCGACGCCGAGCGCGATCGCGGCGCGGCTGAAGCTGCCCTCGCGCACGACGCGCTGAAACGCCAGCAGCTGGTCGGTGTCCATGCGCGCCAGACCCATCGAAGACTTCGATACCACACCTGCGATGCATCGGCTTGAAGCATCCGCGCCGACTGGCCATCATGGCCGCGATGACACCCACGATCCGGCTCGCGACCGACGACGATGCCGCGGCGCTCGCGCGCATCTACGCCCCCAATATTGTCGACAGCGTGATCAGCTTCGAGGCCACCCCGCCCGACGCCGCCGCGATGGCCGCGCGGGTCCACGGCGTGCAAACCGTCGCGCCGTGGCTGGTGTGCGAAGCCGGCGAGGTCTTGGGCTACGCGTATGCCTCGCGCCATCGCGAGCGCGCCGCGTATCGCTGGGCGATCGACGTCAGCGTCTACGTCGATCGGCGCCAGCACCGGCGCGGGGTCGGCCGGGCGCTCTATACCTCGCTGCTCGCGCTGGTCCGAGTGCAAGGCTTCCACCGGGCGCACGCCGGGATCACGCTCCCCAACGCGCCCAGCGTCGGGCTCCACGAGTCATTCGGGTTCGCGCCGGTCGGCGTCTACCCGGCGGTCGGCTACAAGCTCGGCGCCTGGCGCGACGTCGGCTGGTGGCAGCTCGCGCTGCGCGCTCCCGACGGCGAGCCGGCCGAGCCGCGCACCCCGGCGCAGCTCGCCGCAGATCCGCGGTGGCACGACGCGATGGCCAGCGGCCTCCCGCTGCTTGGCCGGTGATAACGCTTGACGCCGCCGCGCGGCTCGGGCGTGCTCGCATGCGTGAGGTACAGGCGCGCTGGGTGGCGATGATCGCCGGGGCACTGGTCGCGATCTATGTCGCGCTGCTGATCACGCCGGATAATCTGCCCGATGCGGTGGTCGCCGGGCTCGGCGGACCGCATGCGGGCGTCGATCGCGTGGGCGGGGTCAAGCTGCGCTACCGGCCGCGCAACGGCGAGGAGACCCTGATCGAGCTACCACGGGTCGCCGAGCATCTGGCGGCCCAGGCGGTCGACGAGCTGGTCAGCGGCGGGCTGACGATGCGCGAGGTTGGCACCAGCGACTACGCCGAGCAGGTCGTCCGCGTGCTCGGGGCCGTCGACAGCTATGACGTCGATCAGTGGATCGACGAGGCCGACACCCGGCACGGGGTCGGGCAGCTAGTCGCCGCGTCGCGCGAAGGCCTGGAGCAGATGGTCACCGCAGCGCGCGCCCGGGGCTGGCAGCTCCCGCTGGGATCTGACATCGGCTACGAGTACACCGACTACCCCGGGGTGCCGCACTGGCGAACCTACGAGCTCCTCGCCGACCCGGTGATCGACGGCTCGATGATCGCATCGGCGAAGCCGGCAACCGATGCGAACACCGACATGCCGGTCGTGGTGGTCGACTTCACCGACGCCGGCCGCGAGCGGTTCTGCGAGCTCACTCGCCGGATCGCCGGCACCAAGCTCGCGGCAGTGTTCGGGCACAGCGTGCGCTCCGCGCCGGTGATCAACGGCGCGATCTGCGGCGGCCACGCAGTGATCGCGCTCGGCGTCGATGCCACCGAGCGCGACGCCGTGGCGATGGCCGCGGTCCTGCGCCAGCGCTCGCTGCCCGCCGGCGGCACGGTCGTCGGCTTTCAGTGGCAGGCGCCGGCCGATATCGCGCGGCAGGTCTGGCTCGCCCGCCTCGCGCTTGGGCTTGCCGCCAGCTTCGTGGCCGCGGCATTCTGCGCGGCGGTGATCCGGATCGCGCGACCGCGCTGGCGCACGCCCCTGGCACCGGTGGAGGGACGGTTCCCGTGGCGGCGGCTGGCGGTGACAATGCTCGCGCCGGTCGCGATATCTCTGCTGGCGCAGATCACGCTGCCCGGCGTCGCGAACTTCGAGCCGTATCACACGATCTCGCACGCCGAACCGGGCCGCTGGCTCGATCAACAGCATGTGAGCGTGATCGTGCTGGGGGTGTCGCCGGTGCTGTCGGCGTTCGTCTGCATCGAATTGCTCGCGCTCGCGATCCCGCAGCTGCGCTGGCGGCGCCACGATCCGCGGGGCCGGCGCGGGCTCGGCACCGCGGTCGCGTACCTCGCGGCCGGGTTCGCGCTGCTCCAGGGGTACCTCGCAGCAGTCTATCTCGAGTCCCTACCGTTCGAGGTCGTCTATCAGCCCGGCTGGCAGTTCCGGATCGTGACGGCGCTGTCGCTCGCCGCGGGGACGATGCTGCTGACCGTGATCGCAGGGCTGATCCGCGAGCACGGCCTCGGCAACGGCTACGCTGCGCTGGTGACCAGCCAGTCGGTGTTCGTCTGGATGGGGGCGGTCGACGGCGACGCGGTCCCGCTACCCGACGCGTTCGCGCTCGGCCTGGTCGCCGCGATGACCGCGTGCGTGCTGCGCTGGCGGATCGCCGGTGGCGCCCGCGAGCCCGCGCTGCGGGTGCCGAGCTCGGGGCTCTTGGTGCTGAGCTCGCTCGGCGGGATCGGCGCGGCGCTGACCGCGCTGGCGAGCATGGGGCTCGTGTGGGCGCTCTCCGGCGTGGTCAACTGGTGCGTCGAGCTGCAGCACCAGGGTTGGGTGATGGTGGTCTGCGTCGGTGCATCGTCATTGATTTGGTCGTGGCTGCTCTCGCGCCCTGCCGTGGTGGCGCGCGTGGCGCTGCAAGCCGGGATGGATCCACCGGCGCGCAGCACGTGGGCGCGGGCGACACTAGTGACCGTTGCCGCGATGCTGGCCGTGGTCGCGATCGGCGTCCTGACCTATCCGGTCGCCTCGTCGTGGCTACTCACCAGCGCGATCCCCGCGATGATCGCCACCGCGGTGGTGCTCGATATCGCCGCCGACGCCCGAGCGCGGCGCGCCCCGCTCGCGCCGGCGTGGATCGTCCATCAGATCCAGTATCTCGGGGTGATCGAGCGCGTGCTCGGCGACGCTGGCATCCCCCATCACGTCCACGCCGGCAGCCTGCGCACGCTGCTCGCGTTCTTCGGTCCGTGGGCGCCGGCGATCGTGCTGGTGCCCGAGCCCCAGGCGGCCGAGGCACGCGCGCTGCTCGACGGTGCGCTGCGGCGCGCGACCGCCGCGGTGCCGGGTGCCCAGGTCCGCTAGGTCGCCCGACGACCGAAATCTGGGCTACCCTGATTCATGAGCACGCCGGGAGTCGCATATCATGCGCTCGAGGCCTTGGACGAGCGCGCTCGGACCCTCGCGGAGCTATCGGTGATCTTGTCCGAGGTCGGATCAGATCATGCGCTGATCGGTGGCATCGCGGTGGGCTATCACGGCCGGCTACGCGCGACGGTCGACGTCGAAATGCTCGTCCCGCGGGCCAAGCTGGGACCGCTGGCCCATGCGCTTCGCGCCCGCGCCTATGTGGTCGCCCACACCCATGACATGGTGCGGGTGTATCCACCCGCGGCCGATCCGGACGACGCTGAATCGATCGCAGACTTGGTCGCGCGCGAGGCCAACCCCGTGTTCGAAGCAGCGGCGCGCGTGACAGAGCCTGCCACGGTCCTCGGCCATCAGGTACGCATCGTTCCGCGTGGTGCACTGGTCGCGTTGAAGTTCCATGCCGCGATTTCGCTTCGTCGGGCGATCGAGGATCGCTATCAGGACGTCGCGGACATCGGCCGGATCATGGCCAAGCGCTTCAAGCCCGAGGACGAGCAGCTCGCGCTACAGATCGCGGCGCATGCCTACCCGGGTGCGGAGGTAAAGCTCGCGACGCTGCTCGACGACTTGCGCCACGGTCGGTCCGTGAAGATCTGAGCGTCAGTGGGCCACCGCATCAGCCGACCAGCGCCCACACGAAGTGGATGGCCACCAGCGCCCAGATCCCGAAATAGAGCGGGACGAAGCCTTTGCGGCGCTCGAGGAACTCGGGGTGCAGGATGGGCTTGCCGGCGAACTTGCCGCGCGGCTTGTTCGGGAAGAAGAACGTCTTGTAGGTCTCGATCGACGCCACGGTGAAGCCCTCGGCGGCGATCGCGATCACCGGCCACGACGTGGTGAACTGCGAGACGACGAGCGCCCAGCTGGCGGCGACCGCGGGGCTGCGGAAGAACTTGAAGGTCTCGAAGCCCTCGACCGGCGCGTCCTTCCAGGCGCCGCCGAACGCCGAGATCCAGCCGAAGAAGCTGCCGACCGTGACGATGACCAGCGCGCGCGGCCAGGTCTGGCCGAACCGATCCTCGAGCGCGCGGATCCCGACGAACACGCCGACGCACGCGATCGCCACGATGACGCCGATCGTGATCCGCTTGCGGGCATCCTTCATCGGCTTGCCCATGATCCCGAACTGCATCGGGATGAAGTACTTGCTCTGGTCCTCCTCGCGGATGAAGTACTTCCAGAATTCGGTCGCGGCGCGCTCGAGGCAGTACAAAAGGCCCCAGTACACGAACCGGTTGCCGGGGTCGCACAGGTCCCAGTGCACGATCGCCTGGGTGGCGCAGCCGAGCACCGCGCCGACCATCGTCGAGCGGAAGTACTTGGGCCACGTGAAGCCCTCGTGCGGCGCGTCCTTGTACATGCCCCACGTCGAGGTGTGGAGCCCGGCGAGCGCGCCGATCAGCGTTGCGATCAAGTACGTCATAGTCCTGCCGTCGTGTAGGCCTGCTCGACGAGCGCGAGGTCTCGGCGGGCGTGGGCGAGCGTCATCCCGGCCTCGGTGTTATCGCGCCACGCTCGCACGAAATCGGCCCACATCGCACCATAGCCGGCCAGATCGCGGAGCCCCGGGACATAAAGCCGCGTCCGGGTGCCGTGGCACACCACCCACAGCCCGTTGGTCTCGAACGTGATCGTTCCGGCGCGGCCGTAGATCTTGGACAACCGAAGCCCCTTCGCGGTGGCCGGAACGTCCCACGAGTAGGCGAGCGTGCCGACCGCGCCGCCGTCGTAGTCGAAGGTCACGAGCATCGAGCGCTCGGCCGCGGCGGTGCCGGGCGCGCCGGGCGCGTGGCCGCGGACGCCGCGGACGTCGCCGAGCTTCGTCATGAAGTCGATCCAGTGGACGCCGCCCTCGTAGAGCGCGCCGTACGCAGTCCGCCAGCCCGACGGCGCTTGCCGCTTGATCGCGTTGACCTGGAGGAACAGCACGTCGCCGACCACGCGATCGGCGAGCAGGCTGCGCAGCCGCGCCAGCACCGGCTTGTAGTGGTAGTTCTCGGCGACGAACACCCGGCGGTGGGCGCCGGCGGCCGCCTCGGCGACTCGATCGACGTCGGCCGCGCGCAACAGCGCCGGCTTCTCGAGCACGACGTGCTTGCCTGCCGCGAGCGCCGCCAGCGCCAGCTCGGCGTGCGAGTCGGGCGGCGTCACCACGGCGAGGATATCGACCTCGGGCGCGGCGATCGCGGCGTCGTAGCTCGGGTAGGCGGTGCCGCCCAGCTCGCGGGCGATCGCCTCGGCGCGGGCGGGATCGCGGCTGGCGAACCCGAGCTCGACGTCGCGGTAGCGGCGCAACCGGCGGGCGTGGGCTCGCGCGATCGCCCCGGTGCCGGCGAACACCAGCCTCACGCCGCCTCCACGATCGCATCGGCGGCGCGCAGCGCGTTCGCGGCGATCGTCAGGCTCGGGTTGACCCCGGCCGACATCGGCAGCGCGGCGCCGTCGGTGACCCACAGGTTCGCGACCCCGCGAAACCGGCAGACCTCGTCGAGCGGCGACGCCGCCGGATCGCGGCCCATGCGCAAGGTACCGACGGCATGCGAGAACGTCTTCACCCGGTGCGTATACGCGAAGATCGCGCCGGTGTGGTCCAGCACGCGCCGCGCGCGCCGGGCCAGCGCGTTCGAGGCCGCGCGGTCGCGCACCGAGTAGCCGTGATCGATCACCAGCTGCGGCAGGCCGTACGCGTCGCGCACCGACCAGTCCACCGAGCAGCCGTTGGCGAGCCGCGGCTGATCCTCGGCGATGCACAGCAGGCCCGTCAGGTGCTCGGTGAACCGCGCCAGCATCCGCAGCGGTGCGGGCAGGTGCGCACGCACGAGCTCCGCGGGCGGCGTCATCATCTGCTGCACACCGCCGAGCTTGGTCATGCCGTCGGCGTCGTTGCCGTTCGGGCCGTTCGCCCCGGCCGGGTCGCCGAAGTACCAGTCGTGCAGCGCGATCTGCTTGTGGAACCGGTGTTCGCGATCGGGCCGCTCGCCGTAGAACCCGAACAGCATCGCGTTGTCATGGCGCATCAGGTAGCGGCCGACCGCCGCGCGCGCCGGAGACAGCTCGTCGAGCTTGGACGCGAGCACGAGGTGCGCGCTGCCAAGCGCGCCGGCGGCGACGATCACGTGGCGCGCTGCGATCGTCTCGCGCTCGCCGGTCGCCTTGCGCACGACCTCGACCCCGCGCGCGACCCCGGCCTCGACGACGACCCTGACCACCACGGTGCCGGTCTCGAGCGTCAGTCCCCGCGCGATCAGCGGCCGGATCATCGTCGTTGCGACGTCGTTCTTGGCCTCGATCGCGCACGCGTACGTATCGCAGGTCCGGCACGCGATGCAGCGCGCGTGATCGATCGCCAGCGGCAGGTGAAACGGCGATAGCCCGAGCTCGACCGCGCTGTCGACCACGCGCTCGCTGACCTGCGCGAGCCGCGCCGGCGGGAACGGGTAGGGCGCGCCGCGCCGCGGCGCCGTCGGATCTCCGGTATCGTCGCCCGCGATCCGCAGCAGCCGCTCGGCCTCGCCGTAGTACGGCTCGAGCTCGTCGTAGCGATACGGCCACGCGGCGCCAGAATCGCCGACGACGTCGCGATCGCCCACGAAGTCGGCCTCGCGAAACCGGAGCGCGACGCAGCCATAGTAGACCGACGGTCCGCCGACACACGCGTAGCCGCCGATCACCTTGCCGTGGCCGCCGGCCTCGCAGCGATAGGGAATATCCTTAGCGTACGAAGGTGTCAGCTCGAGCGACGCGCTCGGCAGCCACGCTTGCTCGCCGCGTGGAACCCACTCGCCGCGTTCGATCATCAGCACGCGCGCGCCGACGGAGATCAGGCGATGTGCGGCCATCGCACCGCCGAAACCGCTACCGACAACTACAGCATCCCACATCTATTATCCGCCTTGATTACAAAATTGTGATTAGGCTGTTTCTACGGACGATGTCAGTCGTGGATGGTGGCATACGTGAAATCATGGATTCGTACACGGAGCGTCCTCGGAGGGCTTGCAGTTAGGGGGCCGCATCGGCACGCCGGGAATCTAGCGGCTCGCGTCATGAATCGCGAGGCGCCGGCGCCGCACATCTCGGGACACCAAACAGTAACGATGACTTGACTCGAGCGCGGTTCGACAACGAAGCTGTTCCCATGCGCGGATTTCCTACCCTGGGAAGGCGGGCCTGGCGGACGAGTTGGGTCACGGATGGGGGTGGCAGTACTTCGGAAATTTTCATGAAATCGCCAGGCGGACCACCCACCGCGAGGCTCGGCTATGCCGATTGAGGCCTGGCGCGCGCAGCCGACCGTGCCTCGTGCGCTGATCGGAAACTACGAGATCGTACGCAAGATTGCGTCCGGCGGCATGGGCGAGGTGTTCCTGGCGAACCAGACCGGCCCGGTCGACTTCCGTCGCCAGGTCGTGCTCAAGAAGCTGCATCCGAAGTTCTCCACCGATCCGCAGTTCGTCACGATGTTCCTCAACGAGGCGCGGATCGCCGCCAACCTCGCGCACCCCAACATCATTCACATCTACGAGCTGTTCGAGGACGGCGACGGCTACGTGATCGCAATGGAGTACGTGCGCGGCGGGACGGTGCTGTCGCTGCTCCGCTCGCTCGAGGCCACCGGCACGCAGGGCCTGCCGTTTGGCCCGCTCGTTCGCATCGCCACGTCGGTGTGCGAGGCGCTGTACTACGCGTACAACGAGCCCGACGCCGACGGCATGTCGCGCCACGTGATCCACCGCGACGTCAATCCGTCGAACGTGCTCGTGGGCTACGACGGCCAGGTCAAGCTGGTCGACTTCGGGATCGCGAAGGTCCTCGCCGAGGAGAGCGTCACCCACGCGACGACGATCAAGGGCAAGTACGGCTATCTGACTCCCGAGCAGATCAAATGCGCGCCGCTCGATCAGCGCAGCGATCTGTTCTCGGTCGGCACGATGCTGTGGGAGATGTCCGTCGGCAAGCGCCTGTTCCAGCGCGACAACGAGATGCAGATGATGTACGCGATCCTCGAGGAGCGCATCCCGTTGCCCTCGGACCACCTCCCGGACTATCCGAAGGATCTCGAGCGCGTGGTGATGAAGGCCCTGGCGCGCGATCGCGAGGATCGCTACCCGGATGCCAACGCCCTCGCCGACGATCTGCGCGCCGTCGCGCGCCACCACGGCTGGGACATCGAAAAATCGGAGCTCTCGCAGCTCGTCAAGACCACGCTGCCTGACGATCAGATCGCCTTTGGCCAGATCGGCTCCGATCCGTTTGGCGCCGCGGTCGGATCGCGGCGGCTCAACACCACCTCGGGCAGCTGGGCCGACGCCGACTCGTTCGCCTCCATGGTCGTGATCGATTCCGACCAGAGCCCGCCGGCCCCGGCGCCCGCTCGCTGGTGGACGCGGCAAACCCTCGTGACGATCGCGATCATGCTCGCCGCCAGCGCGGTGTTCTGGATCTGGATCGTGCCGATGATCGGGCCGTGATGCCCGGCGGCCGCGATCGCGCGCTAGAACGCGCCGCTGTACACCAGCGCGGCCCCGTCGTGCACCGGCACCACCGCGACGTCGCGCTCCTTGCTGGTTCCAGACCAGTTGGTGAACACCGCGAGGACCGCGGTGCCGGCGGCACCTGCGATCGTGACACCGAGCGCGATGTTCGTCCGGGTCTGCTGATCGCGTCCGGTGTTGTACAGGTTCACCGTCGCAGGGTCGGTCGTATTGCCACCCGCGGCGACCGCGTCGCGGATCTTGTTGCGCGTCGAGATGGTCTGCATCCCGGAGAAGATCGCCACGCCGCCGGCGACCACCGTCGCGGCCCCGGCGCCGATGACCCACCACCGCGACAGGCCGTGCTTCGGCGACGGCCGCTCGGTCGCCGCGACCCCCACAGGCTTCGCCTTGGGCTCGAGCTTGCGCACGACCGGCTTGGGGGGCGCCTCCAGCCGCACGGTCGTGGTGCGATTGGCCGTCGCGGTGATCTGGCTCGTCGCCTTGCGCCCGTCCTCGAACGTGCCGGTGATCGTCCGGGCCCCGGGCTGCGCAAACAGCGCATGCTGCTCGCGGGCCACCGAGGCGACGACCTTGCCGTCGACCACCAGCGTGCACGCCGCCGTGCACACCACGTCGAGCTGCGCCAGCTGCGGCCCCAGTCGCGACAGGATCGCCTCGGCGATATCCCGCGATTCCTTGTCGCTGGGGTAGCGCCGCAGCAGCGCCGCCGCGTTGGTCGCGGCCATCGCGAGGTGGCCGGCCTGGAGCCGCGCCCGCGCCGCATTGCGCAACGCGGGCGCCGACGGTGCCAGCTCGTCGGCCAGCTCGTACAGGTCGGCCGCTCGTGCGGCATCGCCACTCAGCATGACCTCCTGGGCCTGACTGAACGCCTTTGCAGCTCCATTGACGTCATCTGCCCGCGCTTGTGTAGTCCACGCCAACAATGCAATGGCGAATGAAGTGACGAGTCCGCTGATCTTCATCGGTGCGCCTCTGGATTGATTGTTCGAGGTAGTCGCGGGGGAAGTCAAGCTGTCCTCATCGTGCGCATCATGCGCATTAAAATGCGATGTAGGTAATGCGGCGTTCCACGCCGGGTGCGAGTAACTGCCACCTGGAATCATTGTCTTGAGATGGAATTCGACGCTTGAGTGATCCGTGATGAGTTGCTACGGTCACCCGAGCTTCAGAGCTCGTGCAATGCGGACGCTGGCGATTACCATGGTGTTTGTGGTGCTGAACGGCCTGGGGTTCATCTACCGGACCGTCACGCGCAAGCACGACGTGCCTGCGCTCAAAGCCGCGACCCTGCCGGCCGAGCCCCTGGTGATCGCACCGTCGGGACCACCGCCGATGCCGACCACGGCGCCCGCGCCGTCGCCAGCTCCGGTCGTCGTGGCGCCCCCGCCCGCCATCGCCGCCCCGGTTCCGGCGAGCCCGGAGCCACCGGTCACCAAGCCGTCGCGCCGGTCGAGCTCGGGCTCCCGCACGCCGCGCCCCCGCGCCGCGCCGCCACCGCCAGATAACACCCCACCGCCGGCCGCAGCGCCGCCGGCGGCAAAGCCTGATACCCCCGCGAAGGAGGATGTTCTCCTCAAGATGGAAGCGAATCCGTACAAGCGTGGCGAGTAGAGATCTCGCCTCGCACTGACAGCGTGAACGTCGGCGATCTGCGTCATTGCGTCCTTCAGGATCAGCGGCGAGCCCCTCCGCACGGTGAGTGTCGGGAGTCGGGGAGGCTTCGTTCGAAGCGAGTACGTATTTTTCTTGCTCTAACCTGGGAGAGACTTCATGAAGCGTCGGATTCTTGCGGCCGCAGTGGGGCTGGCGTGGCTTCCCGCGTGTGGCGACAACGGCAATCACGCTGTGAGCGATGCATCGGGAGGGGGCGGCCAACCCGACGGGATGTCACCGAGCGACGCTGGCGGCAGCGACGCGTCCAGCCCCGACGCCTTCGTCGATACGTCGCTGATCCTGCGCTACGACTTCGAGGAAGCTGCCACCGTCGTCAAGGACAGCTCCGGTCGCGGCAAGGACGGGACGTTGAGCGATGTCGCCGCGTGGACGGCGGACGGGCGCGACGGCCGCGGGGTGGCGTTCTCGGCGCCAGGGGGCGGGCCGGCGACGCAGTTCGTTTCGCTGCCCAGCGGCGTGCTGACCGATGTCGAAGACTTCACGATCTCGACCTGGTTCAAGGCGAACAGCATCGGTAACTGGTCTCGTATCTACGACCTCGGGAACGAGACGCAGTGGATGTTCCTGACGCCGAGGGGGTTCGTGGAGGTGCAGCCACCGCAGACCCCGCCCAAGTTCGCGGCCATCGGCCTTCACGCGTCGTCGTTCGCTGGCTCTGCAGGTGAGATCATCAACGCGGCGAATACGGAGCTGCCAACCGGTGTCTGGAAGCACCTCACCGTCACGGGCTCAGGCGGCACCCGCACGGTCTATATCGATGGTTTTCCCGTAAGCACGATGATCACCAGCATCGCGGCACCGCCCAAGGATCTCGAGCCGCTGGCGGGGAACTCGTGGCTCGGCAAGTCGCGGTTCGAGGCGTGTTGCCACGACCCCGGCCTCGACGGCACGCTCGATGATTTCAAGATCTATAAGCGTGCTCTTTCGCAAGACGAGATCTCCGCACTGGCTTGGCCCAAGCTCGACTACTCATACTTCCGGTTCGACGAGACATCCGGTTCGACGACCAAGGATTCGTCGGACAACGCGATTCCGGCGGTGCTCGCGAACAGTCCAACCTGGGTTCATGGCCGGCTCGGCGGTGCGATCAATTTCGGCGGTGGAGCCAAGGGCGATAGCGGGCCGTACGTGAAGTTCGCGTCGAGCCCTATGGCCCACTGTACGACCCAGCTCACGATTGCGGCGTGGATCAAGATTCACGAGCTCGTTCCGTGGGCCCGCGTGTTCGACTTTGGGATCGGGCTCGCAGACGGTAACTTCATGTACCTGGCGCCGTACGACGACCCCAACGACGGTACGCACGGGATGCACTTCGCGATGTTCTCGTCCAACGGCCACATCGACATGAGGACTACAACACCGCCAGTTCCTGCCGATAACGACTGGCATCACGTCGCAGTGACCTTCCTGGAGGGTCACATCACGGTGTACGTCGGCGGAGCTGTTCTGATGGCACAGGATGTCACCGGTGTGACGCCGGCCGATTTCGCGCAATCGCCCAACAACTGGCTAGGAAGGTCACAGGGGCCCGAAGATCAGTACCTGAACGCCGCGCTCGACGAGCTCCGGATCTCTTGTCGCGCCTACACCGCCGACGAGATCAAGAGCCTGGCGACACCGGAGCAGCCGTAGCTCGGAGAGTTATATGAACATCAAGAACCTGGCGATCCTGCTGGCGCTCGTGCCGACCCAGGGCTGCAACGTCATCAACGCGGACCTGCTGGCTGGGAAAGATGCGTCTACGGGACCAGGCGACAAGGACGCTGCTACCACCGATGCGCTCGTCGACATGCCCGAGCCGGGGCTGATTCTCCGCTACGCGTTCGAAGATTCCGACTCGACGGCGAGAGACATCTCGGGACGCCACAAGGATGGGGCGGTGTTTGCGGGCGCCACGGACACGCCGAACGCCGCTGCATGGACTGCCGATGGTCGCAACGGTCGAGGCATCGCACTGACAGGGACACAGTACGTCTCACTCCCCTCCGGGGTGCTCGAAGGCGTGGATGACTTCACCATCGCGACCTGGGTCAAGGTCAGGACGACGACCGACTGGGCGCGCATCTACGACTTCGGCGACGGCGGCGGTAACTTCATGTACCTCACGATCAGCGGATTCAAGAAGGCACCGGTCCAGACACCACCACCGCCACCTGATCCCGATGGCCTCCATGTGTCTTCCTACGGCGGCGCTGACGACAACGAGAATGTGTTCGCGACCCGAACCGAGATTCCGACCTCGGTGTGGAAGCATTTGACAGTGACGGGCTCCGGCGGCAATCGCACGCTCTACGTCGATGGATTCCCCGCGGGTGGCATTGCCGGTGGTCCGAACGTGCCGCCGCGGCAAATGGAGCCGATCGCGCCGAACTCGTGGATCGGGAAGTCTCGATTCGCTTCAGATCTGAAGCTGAACGCAGCACTGGACGACTTCCGGATCTACAATCGGGTGCTCACGCCGACCGAGGTTCAGGATCTGTCATGGCCGAAGCATGATTACTCCTACTGGCGCTTCGATGAAGCAACCGGAACCTCGGCAAAGGACTCGTCGGACAACGCAATCGCGGCAACGCTGACCAGCGACGTCACTTGGACCACGGGGCGGCTCGGCGGCGCCGCCAAGCTCCCAGGTGGGGCAGGAGGCACGACCGGACCCCATATCGCCCTTGCCAGCAGCCCCCTGGCCAGTTGCACCACGGAACTTACCATCGCGCTCTGGATCAAGCTGCAGGCGTCGGGCACCGCCCGGATCTTCGACTTTGGAACCGGGGCCGACAAGTTCATCTATCTGTCGGCGAGCGATGGCACCGGCCTGCATTTCGGGATGGCGGCACCCGGCAAGGCATCGATCGATGTGACCGTTGGAACGGAACCCCTCGCCGTCGATGACGCTTGGCATCACGTGGCTGTGACCCTGGATTCGTCGACACGAGTGACGGTCTATGTGGATGGAATGGCGGTGAAGACCGTGACCGGCGCGGCCGTCAAGCCCACCGACCTTGCGGCGACTTCCGAGAACTGGATCGGCAGGTCGCGGTCGATATCGGATCCGTTTCTCAACGGGTCAGTCGACGAGCTACGCGTTGCATGCCGCGCTTACACCGCTGGTGAGATCACGAACCTGTCGCGACCGTAGCAACCTCGCTGTTTGCCGCGAAAGGAGCACGCCATGCCGAGTATCTTCGTCGCTATCGCGCCGCGCTCTGCATGCCGAGGCTTCGCGGTACTCGCGTGTGCCGCCTGCAGCCACATCTCGTTGACCCAGCCGGATGCTCAGGGCGACTCACCCGGCACCCTGGATGCTACCGGCAAGCCACCGGACGCACCGGCCGATCCAGGCATGCTCAACCTGGCGGGCGATATCTCCCCCGTGCACGACCCGGCGATCATCGCGACGCCCTCGAGGTTCTATATTTTCTCGACGGGGGAGGGTTTGCCGATCCACCAGTCGACCGACCTCCTGCACTGGACCCTCGCCGGCCCGGTGTTCGCCACGAAGCCAGCGTGGGTCACGACGACCAGCGCAGACGATCCGAATTTCTTGTGGGCTCCCGACGTCTCGTACTTCGGCGGCCTGTATCACCTCTACTACGCGGCGTCATCGTTTGGCAGCCAGAACTCCTGCATCGGCCACGCGACCAGCGCGAGCCTCGAGACCCCCGTGTGGCAGGACCTCGGCGCGGTGATCTGCTCGACCCCCGCTGACGACTGGAATGCGATCGATCCGGCGCCGGTCATCGATCAAGCCGGCGGCGTGTGGCTCGCACTTGGCAGCTTCTGGAGCGGCCTCAAGCTGATTCAACTTGATGCAAACGGCAATCGCGTCGGTACCGAGATCATCGCCCTGGCGACGCGCGCCAATACCGCGGTGGAGGCTGCGTATATCGTACACCACGGCGACTTCTACTACCTGTTCGAGTCCGTCGATCGCTGCTGTCAGGGCGTCAACAGCACGTACAAGATCATGGCGGGTCGCTCGCCCGACATCAAGGGACCGTACGTCGACGCCGATGGCGTGCCACTGCTGTCGACGAACCCGAGCGGCGGTGACCTCATCGTCACGAGTGGCGCGCGCTGGAAGGGGCCGGGCCACAACGCGATCCTGCAGACCGTCACCGGCGACTACAACGTCTACCACTCGTACGACGGCGAGGCGGATGGCGTTCCGACCTTGCGGATCGCCAAGCTGCAGTGGTCGAGCGACGGCTGGCCGCTTTCTGCTGGTCCGTGATTCTTACTGTAGCGTTATAACGCCCATTGAGACTCGTACTGTAGAATCATTAGTCGACCCGTTTGGTTATTCCGTATCTGCGGGCACGTTGAGCGATGGCGCCGGGCTGATCACTGCCTGCGCAGAGAGGTTGGTGAGCGCGACCGCGTTGATCCGGATGCGACCGACACCACCCCCACCACCACCGCCAGCCGCGCTGCTTACGTTTGTCACGGCGACGCCAAGGCCGCCGGAGGACGCCTGGCTATTCAGGGCTGCTCCAACGCCGCCCGCGCCTACCCCGCCCGGCGCTGCCGCACCGCCCGACGCAGGGGCAGTGCCAAACTGTCCGGGCTGGCCGTCGTTGGCGACGGCGCCAGCGCCACCGCCGCCACCATTCGAGGCCAATGTGACCCCCGACCGAATCTCGATAGCGGTTGCTTCGAGAAGGATGGCTCCGCCCGAGCCACCTCCGCTTCCGGCTACGGGAGCGCTGCCGCCTGGCGCACCGCCAGTTCCGCCGGCGCCGCCCGCCCACACACCGCTGGTGCTTGGCGTCGCTGGGCTGAAGAAGGAGATCGACGTGTACGAGGTCAGCTGAAGCGCTCCCCCTCCGCCCCCGCCCAGTCTTGTTGAGGAAGCTCCTGCTCCAGAGGCGCCGCCAGAGCCACCTTGAATCGGAACGAGGCTCAGTCCCGGACAGGCTGCGCCGGTTCCCGCCGCACCACCGGCAATGAGACTAGTCCCTCCAGCGTTGCTTGCGCCACCCGCACCGCCAGGCGATGCGTACCCTCCTCCGCCGCTCCCACTGCACGAGCCAGTGACACCCGCCCCCACCTGGCCGGGGCTGCACCCACTCGCGGCGCTCGTATCTCCACCACGCCCGCCGCCGGGCCCTGCACAGGCGAGAGAGTCGCTAGTCGGAGAACAATGCCCCGCAGAGACGTCGATGATTCCATGGATCTCGATCGGCCCGTCGGCGATCAAGATCAACGCGCGTCCGCCCACCCCTCGAAGGATGGCATTCTCGCCGAGCGTCAGGCTCTGGACCGCAAAGAACGCCCGGTTCTGGTCGTCCGTGCGGTAGAAGATGCCGTCCCTGAGGCCAGGACCGGCGAAACGGACCGGCGCATTCGAATTGCTTGCGTCGAACATGCCGCCTTGATCGGTGTCGATCACGTACGTCTTGCCCGCCGGAATCATCAAGGGTTCGATGCCCGCGACGAGGTCCGCGCGACTCACCGTATTGGAGGCCACGATGTGCGGCGTCGCGACAGGACCATCTGGCGGCGGCGTTTCGGGTGCGTCGCTGACGTCGGCGTCGGCGTCGGGCGCCGCGTCGGGAATGATGTCGGCTGGCCGCGGAAAGTTGCACGCCGCAAGCAGGATCGCCATGGCCGAATAGCGAAGACGCAGGTACGTGGTGGGGGCCGGCGTATCGAGTGTGGCGCCGCCTGATCGGAGCACGTGGCCCTGACCGATGAGCGTAACTTGGTCGCGGATCAGCCTATTCGTCGAGTCGATGTTCTGGTCGTTCATAGTTCATTCACCAGGTTGTCGGCCGGTAGGCCCGCGGTCCGCGGCGAGCTGGGCGTCCCCGAGCGCAAGGCCAACGACGCGTTCGATATTCTTTCGGCGAGCGTACGTGGACCAGATGAAGAATGCGTGATGTCGCTGTTTGTCTCACCTGCTGATGAGACCTCGGTCGGCGAGCCGCTCCTGCGTTCCTCGCCCGCCGTCAGTCGTCTTGCCCGCGCTACGCCCACGCCGGCACCCTAACGGGGCTTCGGGTTGCCGCGCAAGTCCTGTTGCTTACAACAGGGCCGCTACGGCGCGACGCGCCAAAGACGCTGCTCACCTGCAGCGTCGACCGAAGCCGACCAAGTGCCGCTTGGGTCGACCGAAAGCATGCGAATGGGAGCGCTGTGCAGGTGCTCGACGCGCGGCGCGGAACCAGGCGCGCTCGTTGAGAAGATACGGATCTCACCATCGGCGAGCCCCAGCAAGAGGTGATCGCCGGACGGGTCGAACGTCAACGCGCCGGACGGTGCTGCCGGCTCTGGCGTCTGGCGGCCCGAGATGGCGCGTTCGAGACGCGTCTGCAGGACGCGCTTCGGGGACCCCTTCACGGTCCAGATCTCGAGGAAGTACTCGAGCTGGCAGCCATGATCGTCTCCGTTGACGCAATCCGCGTTGGTCGCAGCGTCCTCGATGTGCATCGCGTCCTCGCGTGGATCGCGACGCTCGGCTCCACTGGCACCTTGCAACTCGGGCCGCCGCCAGATAAGTGCAAGCCAGTCGCCCGCGGGTGCAAGCGCGGCTTGCCAGTACGCAGCGGCAAATTCGGGGTGGTTCGACGTCCGGCGTGGAAGCTCGAGGGTCGCGACGCGGCGGCCGGACCGAGCATCATAGATCGCGGCGACGGCCGCCGAGACGCCTGCCGCCCAGCCGCCGCCGATCTCCCAGCCCGGATCCTCATGGCCGTCGAGCTCCGAATTCGTGCAGCTCATCGTGAGTGTCTTCACGCCGCCACTCGCGGTCCACACCCGTAGCTTCGGCTCGCATGGGTCGTTGCCTCGGATCTCCAGATCTTTCGCGCGCCGCTTGCTTGGCTCGGCTGCCATCGCGCCATCGGGCTCGTCGCCGATCCACTTCGCCCAGGCCGGAGCGCGATCGGCCGGCTTCCGCGTGAGCGCGGATCGATCGACCGGTAACCAGGCCCGTGTCGCGAGCGTCAGCCCGCGCAGAACGTCGTCGCGCTCGATCGCAGCGACGCCCTTGTCGAGCCATCCGGTGAACCGCGGCGGCGATGGCGGCGCTGCGGGTGCGCCGGGGAGCTTCGCGACCCGCAAGCGCTGCGACTCGACGTATACGAGAGAGTCGTCGTCGTCGCCAAATGCGATGTGGCTGACAGGTAATGAGACTTTTGAGCTCCACACCGGCTTGCCGGTCGCCAGCTCGATGACCTGCACTGCACCGGCGAGGTAGAGCGCGATCCGGCTTCCCGAGGGCGATAGCACAGCGCCGAACTGCCTTGGCGCGTTGACCGTCTTGCCGGTGACGAGATCCACGACAATTCCCTTGCCGGCGACGCTCAAGTACGCAGTCGCACCATTCGCTGAGATCGTCGAGTAGTCGATGCGTCCCGTCGCTTGGTAGATGGACGATACCGCGCCGGTTCCCGCGAACTCCCAACGCACAACCGCACTCTCGGACGTCCATACCAAGCTGCGATTGTCAGGCGCGAAGCGAACGTCGTTCGCTCTGTCCTTGGGGGCGCTCGCGGGCAACGGGGCGATGCGCTGCCGCTTCGCGACGTCCCAGACCTCGAGCTTCGTCGTTTCACAAGCGAGCAACTTCGCGTCATGGGAGAACGCGCGGGCGCGGTAGCAGCTCAACTCACCAGTGGCTTGATCGAATGGGCGGCGAAAGATGCGCACCCGGAACGACGATCCCGTGGCGAGCCACGCACCATCATCAGAGACCTCCAGCGAGGTTGAAACTGCGGGGTAGGCGTCGAGCCGCGGCGCGATGCGCTTGAGCGGCGCGCCAGAGACCGAGTCCCACAGCACGACCGCGTCGAGATCCTCGGCGAAGATCGTATGACTTCGCGACCGCAGGACCAGCGGCCCGAACCCTTTGTCGTTTGCCAGCTGGAATCGCGGAACACCGACCGCGAGAACATCTCCGCCGAGCGACGTCTTCTCCGCCGCGGGCGCGACGTCGGAAGGTGCGGCCGAGGCAGGTGATGGCGACGGAGCCGCCGGGGGAGATCCCGATGGGCTACCAGCCGGCGCTGCCGAGGCCGTTGGAGGCGCCGCGCACGACGCTGTCAGGACGGCCAGCCAGGCACTTGCCACCTTCATTGCGGGTCCTTGTTCGCTGGGCCGGATGCTTTGGACGCGGGCGCAGGGATGTCGCCGCTCGGTCCGTATTTTGTGTGGCTCATGTTCGACTGGCTACGTCCGCCGGGCACAGCCGAGTATCCCGCAACGTAGTCGAAGTGCATTGCGTCTCGGAATGCAGCGCCAGGCGCGAAACCGTAGCGTGCGAGCGTGGCCGCAACCGCGCTGTTGAATACCTGCTTCTGATCCGCGCCGGCTCTCTCCGGCATTGCGTCATTTCGGAGGAAGCCATGCTCGATGATCTGCATCAGCGGTGCGTGGGTGGCTTCCATCTTCGTTTGCCAGTGCTTCGCAGCGGGCGCAGCCTGACTGCTGGCGGGCGCCCCTGCTGCTCCAGTGGCTGTGCTTGCGGATGCCGGCGCGTTGCCGGCGCTTGCAGGAGTACGCGAGGCAGCAGGCGGCGCAATTGCCGATGTCGTCGCGGCGGCCGGTGGCGCCGCCGGAGATGTTGCGGTAGCGCTGGGCACGACCACACCCTGCCCAAAGACGAACTTCGGATCGTGAATGCGAGCTTGCCATGCCTCCAGCTCAGCGAGCTCATTGTGGAGATACACAGACGAAAGCGGATCGGTGCTGGCCCGAGGCTTGTGCTTTACCGTCAACTCGCGCTGCAGAATGAGCTTGTAGTTCACGGCGCGCTGCGCGTTCATCATCTTCTTGAGCTGATACTTGTCCGCGAGCGTGTTCAGCGTATCCATGGCGCCCGGCGATTGGGCATCGACCGCGTCGAGTTCCTGCTTCGCCTTGAGGTGCATAGCGGTTTCCTCCTCGCTGGTCGCTTGGCGCGCACGCACCGCCGCGATGTCAGTGTCGATTGTCGCGGCCCAGTCAGCGAACTGGCTCTTGAGCTTGGCGCTGACTCCGTCCTTCGCAGCCTTCAGATCTGCAACGAGTTGGGTCTTCTTGAACCTGAGCTCGGCCTTGATCTCTTCGCGACGGGCCGCCTTGTCGCCCTCGAACTTCTCGGCTTTCATGCGTTGGTCCGCGATCTTGTCACCGTTCTTTTCGTCCTTCGCGGCCTGATCGACCTGCTTTGCGGTGTCCATTGAGTTGAAGTACTGATCCCTAGTCTCCTGGAGCTCGGCCAAGTGAATTGCCATCGATGCACGCAGCCGCTCCGAGGTCGCGCTCATCTCCTCGAACTGGTCGTGGATTCGCTGAACCATCGCCTCACCGTCGGGCGTTGGGTGATTCGCCGCCGTGTTGTCGCCGAGTTGCGCGATGGTCTGCTCTCCGCCAGCTCCGAGGTTCATGATGCTGCGCCCGCGCTTGTCGCCCTGTCCCCCGAAGCGGTCCAGAAGATAGCCGTAGTTGCCGGTGTCGGCGGTCTTTTGGTTCGGGTTGTCATTCGCAAACAAGTCGAGCGAACATCCGAGCGCATGCCCCAGCATACCGATGCCCTGTCGAGCCTCGTGAAATCCGCGCAGGCCGAGTGCGACATCGGTTTTGGGAAACGTGTAGCCATCATGCGCGGCCTGAAACGCAGCTCGGGCCTGCTCGAACCGCGTCGCCGCCTCGGCGATCAGAAACATGCCCGACACCCCTGAGACCTCGCGGATGCTGAGGAAGTGCCTCTTAGCGGCTTCGGCAGACCCGAGAAGGTCAATGGCCCATGACATGAAGTTCGTGCGCGCCAACATTTTTCCTTCAGGCCGGGGCACCTTCGCTGTGCCTGGCTTCGTAACCGTATCTGCTCGGTTCCCAGCGGACATCGGTCCGTCAGCTGCAGCGCGGATCTCCTGTTGCCTCGTCGCAAGCCTGTTCGTGCATTCGTCTTGGAGCTGTTTCTTCGCGAGCGAGTATTCAGGATCCGCAGCCAGCGCGGCGTCCAATGGCTTTCCGCTCTTGTGCTTGATCGTTGGGTCCGTCGCAGCGAGCCGCGCGATGGCCGCCGTCCTCAGCTCGTTCTGTCGCTGAGCGATCTCCTTTGCGATCTTACTCAGCTCGCTGTCGCTCTTGCTCATATCCGCTGCCTTGTGTTCCGCGACGCTGTCGGCATAGGTGCCGTCGATCGAGCTCTTGATCGGCTCCGGAAGTGCATCGATCCAGGAAATGTCCAGCGCCTCCTGTGCATGCTTGTCCGCGGCTGCAATCTGGACGTGCTCCCAGTCTGTGTTCCGCGAGGCTGGCGCGTCCGGATCGTGGGCGCTCGTCGGGGCGTGATAAGCATCCGGGTGTGCTGATGCCGCTGGACCAAGCGCACTCGGCGCGCTTCCCGCCGCAGGCGCTGCAGGTGCAGGGCTGGTCGACTGACGCTGAACTCGCGCAGTGCTGGTCGCGGACGAAGCCGACGAGCTGTAGAGATCGAGCAGATCCTCGGCGGACTTGCCGGCAACGACCCGATCTGCAACGTGATTCGCATGCTGCTCGTGAGGATCCCCCGCCTCGCCGATGCCACCCTTGAGCTGAACACCGCTGCGCTGTTGCACAACATGTGCAGCTTCGTGTGCTGAGGTGTGAAGATCTGGCGTCGTGCCGAAGGCGACGTGGTCGCCGGTGGCGAACGCCTGCGCTCCCATCGCACGCGAGCCCTCGGCTGCTGCCGTGTCGGTGTGCGCCTTGACGTCGATCGGGTGGCGACCAAAGCAGCGCTCAATGATGTTTCTGTGCGGCAACGGCTCCGAGTTGCCCGAAATGCCGTGCGCTGCTGCAGTCTTCACGTCCGGTGTGGCCGGCGTAGTCGACGATGAGGTTGAGGCGGGTATCGGCTGGACCAGCAAGTCAACCAGCGTTTGCTTGCCCGGCGCGGTGGTCGGGCCTGCACCCTCGCGGGTCGATCCGCCGTGGGAGGAAGCTGTCGTTGGACGCATGTGATCTGACATTTTGTCTCCCCTTTGGCCCCTGTTCAGCGGCTCCGGCGGCGTGAAAGCCGTATCTCAGCCGGTGCTGCGGCGGCAGTATAGGGGACGGTTTCGGCCGCCCGTCCTGGCGGTTGCGGCAAGAAATACAATGCCTTGTAATTGTTATAAATTGTGCACAGCAGGCCTCTCGGTGCCGCGAAGAGCACGCGCCTCTCCAGGCGGGCAAGGACCCCAGGTCGTTGACGCGTGTACGTGGAGCGGATGAACCACACGCGATGTCGTTGTTTGCCCCACTTTTTTGATGAGCCGTCGATTGGCGATATCATCGGGCGGTCGCCTGCAATCAGTCGTACTGTCGCTCCGCGCCCACACGGGCACCCCGCCGAGGGGAACAGCTCGAGACCGCAGGGCGACCGCGGTCGTGTCCAAGCGGACACGTCGGAGGCGTTGCGCGACGGGCCACTACTGGACGCCGGGCTACGGCGCCGGCAATCCCGAAAGGCGGTACAACTGGCGCATGACGACAATCCATCGTCAGCTCGTCACCTTTCCAACCTCGCAGCCCGCAGGCACGGCGCTCGCACACGTCGAGCTGGATCGCGCTGTCGCCGAGGTGCCGACGTGGTCGATCCATACGTTGACCGCCGGCCCGCGGCGTTCCTCGCCTGGATACGATCAGCATCTGCGTGACACCGTGGGCAGCTCGTACGACTGGAGCGACGAGATCAGGTTTGACAAGCAGACCGGAAGACTCGCGAGCTTCGTGCTCAAGATGCCAGAGGCCGGAGGGGTCGAACCGGGGATCGCGAGGTCGTGGCTCGCGCTGCCTCGGCAAGCCGGGATCCCGGTGCTCGACAATCGCGAAACGGGCTTTCATGTCGACCCGGTCGACCTGCGGTGGCTCGCTGACGATGGCGGGGCGCTCGTCGCCATGGACGCGAACATGCCAGTGGCCGACAGCAGCTCGCTGCGTCTTGCCATCAGCAACCAGGTCGACCTGGTGTTTCATCGAGGTAGCTACGGTGGCTGGATCCTCCTGAATCCAGTGGCGCATCTGGTGGCAGCGTCGAGCGACGAGGTCCCCGGCGCCGACGACCCGAGGCTTCACGACCTGCTCCGCGAGTATCTTGGGCTCGTCATCGAGCCACATGTGGGTCGAATGTGTGATGAGGATCCGGAGATATACAGCGCGCTGCAAGCACTGTGTGCGCGCTCGAGGGAGATCGACTGCGTGCAGGCGCGGGCGCTGCTGAGGTCCGTCGAGCGGGTGCTCGAGATATTCTATTATGGCTATTCCGGCTAGCGATCGGGAGCTCGCTCACGGCGTGGCAATTCCGGCCAAGACGTAGGTGCCAGACGCAACCGATCTGGTAGCGCTCGCAGCGGCTACGTGCGAGGGGCCACAACCGCTGCCGCCCGCAGCGTCGGCGGAGGTAGACCAAGCACGGCTCGGGTCGGCCGGGCGCGCACGAAGCGGAGCGCTGTGCCGGGGCTTAACCGGCGATGAGGAACTTGGCGTGGTGGTCGAGAGGCCCTGGATTTCCCCGTCGGCGAGCCCCAACATCCTGGGCTGTCAGCGATCGTCGAGCGCGCGCCGCAGCCGGCGGATCGCGTCGTGGTGATCGGTCGGGCTGGCGGCGGGCAACGACATCGGGCGCATCCTCGACGAGGTAACCGAGACGCTCGCCTCGTCGCCCATAGCGCCCAGCACCCCGGCGGTCAGCGATCGTCGAGCGCGCGCCGCATCCGGCGGACCGCGTCGCCGAGCTCGGCCTCGTCGTAGCGAGCGTACGCGAGCCGCAGGTACGGACGCGGCCGGGCGTCGAGCGCGAAGTCACGCGCGGTCGAGAACGCCACGCCGCGCGCGACCGACCGATCGCGCCAGGGCAGGCCCTGCGCGGGGACCGGCGGTGCGCGGCGCAGGCCTCGCTCGGGCAGCGCGTCGCACACGAACGTGCCGCCCGGGCCGCGCGATGCCACCCAGCCCTGCGCCATCAGCTCGTCATAGGCAGCGACCACCGTGTTGCGATTGACCGCGAGCTGCGCGGCGAGATCGCGGGTGCTGGGTAACCGGTCGCCACCGCGCAGGGCGCCGCGCCGGATGTCGTCGGCGATCGTCTGCGCGATCTGGACGAACGCCGAGGACGCGCCGGTGCCACGGCCGGCGCGCCTGCGAGACAGCCAGCCGGCGGGCTTGGTCATGGACCACATGATTTTCTCATCATGGAGCTATTTGCTGGCCCATACGAGCCGCAGGATGCGTGCATGTCGAACGCGCTAGCTGTCACTGACCGCACCAGACTCCGCCGCCGGCCCGGTCGAGGTTCGCATGAGCGGGCTGTCATCGACGCCATCCTCGACGAGGCACTGGTTTGTCACGTCGGCTTCGTCGGGGCGTACGGCCCGGTCGTCATCCCCACGACCCACGTCCGCGTCGACGATCAGCTCTACATCCACGGTGCGGTGGCCAATCAGATGCTGCGGTCGCTCGCCGGCGGCATCGACGCCTGCGTCACGGTCATCCTGCTCGACGCGCTGGTCCTGGCGCGCACCGCATTGCATCACTCGGTGAACTACCGCGCGGTGATGATCTTCGGACGCGCCGTGGTGGTCGAGGATCCCGGGATCAAGGCGGTGGCGCTCGCCAGGCTCATCGATCGCGTCGCCCCGAACCGCTCCCTTGCGTGTCGGCTACCCAACCCCGAAGAGCTGACCGCGACGAGCGTGCTCCAGCTGCCGATCATCGAGGCCTCCGCCAAGGTCCGCAGCGGCCCGCCGGTCCCCGAGGAAGGTGCGGACGCGGAGTTGCCCTACTGGTACGGGATCGTCCCGCTGCACACCGTGCGAGGCGAGCCGCTCCGTGCGCCTGACTGCACGGTGGCGTGGCCCGGCGAGGCTCCGCCGAGCCAGCGCTGACCGAGCCGCCCGAGGCCGCGCCGCGTCGTCGAGCGGCTGACCTCTGCCAGAACACCGCGCGGCTCGTCGCAAGCGCACCGGCCGCTGACGAGGCTTCATACGGCCTGGAGAAGAAGGGCAGGGGCGTCAGGCCCCGAGCTCGCGCTGCGAGTTTCCTCGCCACCAGGGGAGGTCCATCGTCCTCGGGCCGTAGAAGTCAGCACCTTGCACATAGGCGACATGGCCGAGGCTGCGATGCGTCGCGTGATAGCGCAGGCGGCGACCCCGACGACGGGGCCTCGATGATGCGCTGGATGCGTCCGGCGGAGCTCGATCGCGCGCGGCGTGACGATGTCTTCGACCCCCTCGCCGAGGGCGCGCTGCACAAGCTGTCACCGGAGTTGTCGCTCGCGCTCTGGGAGCGCGTCGTGGAAAACGCCACGAACAGCGAAGGTCGATGCGACACGGAACAGGCACGCGAGCAGTTCCGAGCGGCGGCCTTGGTTCTCAAGCTCCGCGGCGGACGGTTGCGACCCGAGGTCGGCAAGCTGACACGGGTGGGAGCGGAGCTGGACGGTGCCCCGGGGCATCACTTGCTTGACGAGGTGCTGCCCCGGAATGCCCCGGGGCGCCAGACCTTGGTCATGAAGGAGGCCCGCCGCTGGTCGCAGCGGACCGACGAGCTCGCGAAAGTACCCGAGCGCGCCGACCAGGCGACGGTCCCCGAGGCAAAGGCCAAGATAGACGCCGGGACCGAGGACAAGACCGGGACCGAGGACAAGACCGGGACCGAGGACAAGACCGGGACCGAGAACAAGACCGAGACCGAGAACAAGACCGAGACCGAGAACAAGACCGAGAACGCGAACGAGGCCGAGGACGATGCGGCGCCGCGCGACGAGCAGTTCCGTGCACGCGACGTGCGGGAGGCGCTCGCGTCGCTTGGGCTGACGTCGCGACCGAATCCCACCCGGCCGCCGGCTAGCTCGCGCCGTGAGGCGGGGAAGCGTCCGCTGGTCGTCGACCTCACCGGGTCGAGCGCAGCGGCGCGCAAGCCCATGGATGCGGACGACGCGCGCACGCCCACGACGATCGAGCGCATGGAGCAGGCGTTCGAACAGCGGTTCGATGATGTCGAGATCCACGACAACAGCCCCGAGGTACCTGCGGGCACACAGGCGTTCACGCGCGGGCGGCACATCTACCTCGAGCCCGGGGCTGTCGATCTGGACAGCGAGCACGGCGAACACGTGCTCGCGCACGAGCTGGCGCACGTCGCCCAGCAGTCAAAACCGAGCAGCGGTCGGCCCGCGTCGCGCGCCGCGCTCGAGGCCGATGCCCACCAGGCAGCCCTGAGCGTGCTCGCCGGGCGCAGGCCCTCGGTGAATCTGTTTGCGCCGCCTCGCGCCGCGCTCGGGTTCTCGAACGGCGAGCCGGTACAGAATCCGGCGTCTGCACCCAGCCCCGCCGGCAAGGCACCCGCACAAAGTGCACGGAGCAGCGGCCCGGCGCCGTCGTCCAGCGCCCGTGCACCCGCGCCCGCTGCGAGCCGCGGCCCTGCGAGCTCCGGTGCCAACAGCTCGACAGCAAGACCTTCCGCGGGTGCCGCGCCCACCAGCGCCGTCGCCCCGCGCCGAGGCGGGGGCGACGGCCTCCTCGTGCCCGAAGCGCCCAACGGGCTGACCCCGGGCGCGGCGGGCCGCCTGCAAACGATCCAGACCGGCAACCACGGCGTCGCCGCCGCGACGACCGCGCTGCCGACCGCGCAGCACCAGACCGACGTCGCGCGCAAGGCCGTCGTCGAGCCGCAAGCCGAGCAAGACGCCAATGCCCAGCACGGCGTCGTCGCCGCCGTTGACGACCGCCCGCCGCCGAGCCCCGAGATCGTCGAGGCGTGTGCCCACATCCGCGAGGTCATCAAGGCCAAGCGGCCGCCGAGCGAGGACAAGCTCGTCGACGCCAAGCCCAAGGAGATGGCGCAGGCGGCCGGCGAGCAGATGTCCGGCGACGTCGAGCAGCGCGCCGGCACGGTCCGCCAGGGCTACGCCGACATGCAAAAGAATCCGCAGGGCACGCCGAGCACCACGCCGGTGCCGGCCACCCTGCCACCCGCGCAGGCACAGACGCCCAAGGTCGACGCCGGCGCCGGCACGCCGGATCCGCTCAAGCGCGACGACGTCTCGCTCGACGGCGACGTGACTGCGCAGCAGCAGAAGGTCCAGTCCGCGGGCATGAACACCGAGGCCGGCCAGCTCGTCAAGGACGGGCCGATCGGCGACGCGCGCGGCGCGGTCGGCGATCTGCAGGGCATGGCGAAGACCGATCCGCAGAAGGTCCTCGCCGACCAGGCCGCGGCGATCGCCCACGCCAAGGGCGACATGCACGCGCTGCAGGCCGCCGCCGAGAAAGCGCTCGCCGACGCACGCCACGGCACGGTCGCGGAGATCGGCAAGCACACCACCAACGTCAAGGGCACCGAGGAGCAGCAGCGCGCGACGGCCGGCGCGCAGATGCAGGCGATCTTCAGCAGCGCGCAGAAGAGCGTCGATACCCTGCTGCAGCCGCTGAGCGCCAATGCCGTGGCCCGCTGGGAGGCCGGCGTCGCGAAGCTGTCGACTGACTTCGAGACCAGCCTCGCGGAGGTCAAGCAGAAGATCGAGAAGCGCCATAGCGGCGCCATGGGCCTGGTCACCGGCGCGGTCGACTGGGCCACGGGGCTCCCCGGTTGGGTGACCGAGGACTACGACATCGCTGAGGCCAAGTTCGCCGACGGGGCGACGAGCCTGCTCACCGACATCTCGCGCGACGTCAACGTCATCATCGAGGACTGCAAGAAGCTCATCGTTCAGGCGCGCAAGGACATCGAGACGATCGTCCACAGCCTGCCGGCCAGCCTGCAAAGCTGGGCGCAAGGCGAGGCGGCCAAGCTCAACACGCAGCTCGACCAGCTCGGGCAGCGCGTCGACAAAGCGCAGCACGGCCTGAACCAGGACCTCATCCACCGCGCCGACGGCGCCGTGCAGACCGTCCGCGAGCGCGTCGCCGACCTCCGCGAGCAAGCCAAGGGCGTGATCGGCAAGATCGCCGAGGCGATCGGCGAGTTCCTCAAGGACCCCGCCAAGGCGATCATCAACGGCCTGCTTCGCCTCCTGGCGATTCCGCCGGCCAGCTTCTGGGCGCTGGTCGACAAGCTCGGCAACGTGATCAGCGGGATCGCCGCCGAGCCGATGAAGTTCGCCAACACGCTGATGGCCGGCGTCGGCAAGGGCTTCCAGCAGTTCTTCGACCACCTGCCGATCCACCTCGGCCAGTCGCTGTTCCAGTGGCTGTTCTCCAAGATGTCGGACGCCGGCGTCCAGATGCCGCTCGACTTCACGATGCCGAGCATCCTCACGCTGGTGTTCGAGGTCATGGGCATCACCTGGCCGCGGATCAAGCTGCTGCTCGCCAAGCACGTCGGCGCCGAGAACGCCGAGGTGCTCGATCAGGGCTACCAGCTGATCAGCACCCTGATCAGCCGCGGTCCGCTGGGTGTTTACCATCTGGTCCAGGAGCAGCTCGACCCGGGGATGATCATCGACGCGATCAAGAGCGCGGCGATCAGCTATGTGATGGAGGCGATCATCACGCGGGTCGCGGCGCGCATCATCATGATGCTCAATCCGGCCGGGGCGATCCTGCAGGCGATCGAGGCGATCTACCGGGTCATCAAGTGGGTGATCGACAACGCCGCGCGGATCTTCACGCTGATCGAGGCGGTCGTGAACGGCGCCGCCCAGATCCTCGCCGGCAACGTGGCCGGTGTGGCGAACCTCGTCGAGCGCGCCCTGGGCCTGCTCCTGGTCCCGGTGATCGACTTCCTGGCCGACTACCTCGGCCTCGGCGGCATCCCCAACGCGATCAAGAAGGTCATCCTCGGCCTGCAGAGCAAGGTCGAGGCGATCCTCGACCGCGTCATCACCTTCATCGCCACCAAGGCCAAGGCGCTGTGGATGGCGCTCAAGAACAAGGGCAAGGACGGCAAGGACAAGAAGGACGACGACAAGAAGGACCACGACAAGGACAAGAAGGACCACGATGGCCCGATCGGCGCCCGCGTCAGGTTCACCGCCCACGGCGAGACCCACACCCAGTACATCGACGCCTCGGGCCACGCGCCGGTCGCGATGGTGGCCAGCGTGCCGTCGGCGGTCAAGGCCAAGATCGAGGAGTGGCGGCCGCGGCTGCGCCAGCTGCCAGACGACGATCAGAAGCGCGCCGGCGGGCTGATCGGCAAGGCGATCGCGATCGAGCGCAAGGTCGACAGCGTAGCTCGCCAGGTCAAGGCCGGCGAGGCGAGCAACGCCGCGCTCGCGCCGCACCAGCACGAGCTGGCGGATACGCTCGGCGAGCTGTTCGAGCTCATGGCGCCAGGACGCGAGAACAAGAAGCTGGGTACGGTCGTCGAGTTCGAGGCGGGCGGCGAGCCCCACAAGGTCTGGATCGAGGTCCGCGGCAACCGCGCGGTCACGATGATGGCGTCGACGCCGATGACGATGCGCGAGCGACTCGACTACATCGACGGCGAGCTCGCGAACAACACCACGACTCCCGAGCAAAACGCGCGGCTGGGCGCACAGCGTAGTCTGCTCGCGGCCGCGCGACGCCAGCAATCGGCGACCGATCACCTCGCCGCCGAGGTCCAGGCCGGCCGCGGTTCCGAACCCGAGCTCGAGAGCGCCGAGCGCGCGCTGGTAGCAGGGGTCAAGGCCCTGCTGGACTACATCCTCAGCATGTACGGCGACCGGCACCGGAACGTCGAGCTCGACCCCGACAAGGACGCCAAGAATCACAATGTTCGGCCGGATGACGCGCCAGAGCAGGAAGCGTTCCGCCACGCATACAACCGGCTGCACAGCTGGAAGCTGTTCCTGGCCGAATCCGACGCAGCGATCTTCAGCGACATCGTCGGCGCCCGGTTCGACAAGCTGCCCAAAGAGCTCAAGGCCCGCACCAAGATGTTCAAGAACGAGTTCCGCTCGCTCGAGAGCTCGGACGCCGGCCGGATCTCCGAGAGCTACAAGACCGACGTCGACGTGATGTGCACCGAGATCAAGGGCCTGAACGACCGGATCGCCGAACGTTTCAAGCGCGAGGTCCACGACGAGCGATTTGCTGGGCAGTCGAATGCAGCGGTCACCGAGAAGGTAAACAGCCTCGGCAAGGAGATCTGGCGCGAGCTCTGGATCGACTCCATGCTCCGAGTGAACTTGACGCTCGATAGCATCTGGCCATCATGTCGCGCTGAGCTCGCCCGGCAGTTCTCGGGGACGATCGGCAACCTCGAGTACATCGGCAGCACCGCCAAGGGCTTCAAGGGGCCGCCGAAACAGGGCGTGCGCTTCAACCCGGATGACTACGACGTTGACGCCAACCTCGAAGCACCGGTGATCGCCCAGCACATCTGGGATAGGACCCAGATCAAGCCCGACCGTGGGCGCTACTTCATCCGGAAGGTCCCGGCGCCGCTCGTGCCGCCGCTGTTGCGCTTCGTCGATGTTGCGCATCGCAGGCTGATCGCGATCGGCGCGGCGAGCGACATCGATCCCGACGACAAGTTCGACGTGGCCCTGGTCGCCGAGAACCTCCAGGCCCATCGCGACGAGGTCGCGTTCGAGGAGCTCAAGGCCCGGGTCTGGAAGGTGCGCGAAGCACTCGCCGGTCAGCCCGATCGCTACCAGGCATTCCTGCGCGACATGACCCCGTACCTCCACGGCGTCACCAAGGAAGTCCGCGAGGATCTGACCCAACCGGAGCAGTCCGAGGTCGCGGCCCTCGTGCGGCGCTATGGCGTCGCGTGAGGCCGCGGTACAACGCAGCGAGGACGCCGTGAATGATCAAGATCGACGAGACCTGGTTGCGGCGCTGCTGGCGCGGCCGCCGAGCGAGGACGCCTGGCAGCAGCTCTGGGACGTGTTCGTCGGCTGGCCGGACGGGCCCGCCAGGGACGCCGCCCTGCAGGACGCGGTCACGGGCCTCGCGACCTGGGACGACGACCTGCGCCGCATGACCTCGCAGGCGACGCCGCTCTACCGCGACAACCGCGTCGCCCCGATGGGCCGCCTGGTCCGATCGATCGAGTTCTATCGCCGGGAATCGGGTACCGGCGACCTCGTCCGCATCGCCGACTCGCCCCACGCCGAGGGCTTGCGCCGGCTCACCCTGATTCGCTGCGACATCGGCGCGCAGGGCATCATCGCCCTGGCCCGGTCCCGCTATCTGAACGAGCTCACCCACCTGAGGCTCGCCGGGACCTACCTGACGCGCGCCACCGCCCCGGAGCTGCTGTGTCCGGTGGGCTTGCCGTCGCTCCGCTCCCTCGATCTCATCGACTGCGGGATCACCGACGTCGACCTCGCCGTGCTGTCGCGATCCCCGTTAGCCGCGCGCCTGACCCACCTCAGCCTCGCGGACAACCTGCTCGGCGACGAGGCGGCCCGCATCCTCGCGCAGCTCGCCTCGCTCGCCCATCTCGACACGCTCGACCTGTCGAAGAATGGCCTTGGCGATGCGTCGCGCCAGGCGCTTCAGCACGCGCCTCACCTGGCGCGTACCCGCCTCGTGTGGTGAGCTTGCGTGGGTAGTTCATGGCATCGTGGACGCCGACACCGCGGCATCGTGAAACGCCGAAACGCGGTATCTCGGACCCCGAAACTGCGAATCATGACGGTGGTCGAGCGATTGGGCGGTCACGTCAAAGTCGGGTAGATGCTCGGCGCCACGTGGGTGTGGGCTGAACGCCGCGATGTGGACGGTGCTTTGAGGGCGCGCACGCTCACCAGCGGCTGCTGGTGATATTTCATACAGCCCGGGGCTAATTTTACAGCTATGAAGTAGCAGGGCGTTGGAACACGAGCTCGCACCAAGAGTTCTCCTTGCCGGAGGGTATGTGCATCGTCCTTGCACCGTAGAATTCAGCACCTTGCACATAGGCGAGATGGTGGAGCCTTCCCTGCGTCGAGTGGCAACGCGCGTGGTGACCGCGACGCCGATGGGGCCTCGATGACGCGCTGGATGCGTCCGCCGGAGCTCGATCGCGCGCGGCGTGACGATGCCTTCGACCCAGTCGCCGAGGGCGCGCTGCACAAGTTGTCGCCTGAGTTGTCGCTCGCGCTCTGGGAGCGCGCCGTGGAATACGCCACCGACAGCGAAGGTCGATGCGACACGGAGCAGGCACGCACGCAGTTCCGAGCGGCGGCCCTGCTCCTCCGGTACCGCGGCGGACGGTTGCGACCCGAGGTCGGCAAGCTGACGCGGGTGGGTGTGGAGCTGAACGGTGACGTGGTGCATCACGTGCTTGACGAGGTACTCCCCAAGCATGTCCCGGGCCGCCAGACCCTGGTCATGAAGGAAGAGCGCCGCTGGGCGCAGATGACCGACGAGCCTGCGAACGTGCGCGAGGACGCCGGCCAGGCGACGGTCCCCGAGACAAAGGCCAAGACAGACGCCAAGACAGACGCCGGGACCGAGAACAAGAACGAGGCCGATGCGGCGCCGCGCGACGAACAGCTCCGTGCACGCGACGTGCGGGAGGCGCTCGCGTCGCTTGGGCTGACGTCGCAACCGACGCCAACCCGACCGGCGGATAGCTCACGCCGTGAGCGGGGGAATCGTCCGCTGGTCGTCGACCTCACCGCGGCGAGTGCAGCGGCGCGCAAGCCCGCGGACGTGGACGACGCGCGCAAGCCCGCCACGACGATCGAGCGCATGGCGCAGGCGTTCGGACAGCGGTTCGACGATGTCGAGATCCACGACAACAGCCCCGAGGTGCCCGCCGGCGCGCAGGCGTTCACGCGCGGGCGGCACATCTACCTCGAGCCCGGCGCCGTCGATCCGGACACCGAGCACGGCGAACACGTGCTCGCGCACGAGCTGGCGCACGTCGCCCAGCAGTCACGGCCGAGCAGCGGTCGTCCCGCGTCGCGCGCCGCGCTCGAGGCCGACGCGCACCAGGCGGCACTGAGTGTGCTCGCCGGGCGCAGGCCCTCGGTGAATGTGTTTGCGTCGCCCCGCGCTGCGCTCGGGTTCTCGAACGGCGAGTCGGCGCAGCGTCCGGCGTCTGCACCCAACCCCGCCGGCAAGGCGCCCGCACAAAGCGCACGGAGCAGCGCGTCCTCGTCCAGCGCCAGCGCCCCCGCGCCCGCCGC